>Ga0209536_100000874_pt1 | contig 49904 bp, 47 predicted proteins | sample DeeMarSeWOR28_12_FD_187461 | JGI IMG/M metagenome (GOLD analysis project Ga0209536, IMG submission 187461) | Marine sediment microbial communities from White Oak River estuary, North Carolina - WOR-2-8_12 (SPAdes) (version 2) | ecosystem: Environmental > Aquatic > Marine > Intertidal zone >...
ATGTGTGGCGGAGAGGCAGGGATTCGAACCCTGGGTGGAGCAAGCCCCACACTTGATTTCGAGTCAAGCCCTTTCGACCGCTCAGGCACCTCTCCAGACTCGCTCATGTTCCAACACGGTGCGCCTAAATGGTTGCACACTCGCCATCTTCTGGACCAACGTGCGAGGCGCATAGAATACGTTGCTTCCCCCGCCCGAACAATAGCTTAGCCGCTGCTCCCCACCCTCTTAGTCCACGGCCGCACTGGAATGGTAGAGTAACCGGCGCGACGACCGATAACTGCCCTAGTGTCGAGGACAGTCAAACAGTGATCTATTACCTGGAGCGTCGACATTGGCTGAGCGCCGCCGCGGTACTCGCGGTCGGACTGCTCGTCGCCCTGGTGCAATGCGCCCCGTCCCGCAGCGCGCTCGAGCAAGTACTCGCCCGCGGTGAGCTGCACATTGTGACACGCACTTCACCCGCGACCTATTACCAGGGCAGCGATGGGGAGGCCGGCTTTGAGTACGAATTAGCGAGTCGATTCGCTGACAAGCTTGGCGTTGCCCTGCGCGTGAGCGTAGCCCGTACTCTGCCCGAGATGTTCGAGGAACTCGCGGCAGGTCATGTCAATTTGGCTGCCGCGGGACTCACGATAACGGCAAATCGTTCGCAGAATTTTCACTTCACGCCTCCGTATCAGCTCATTAGCCAGCAACTCGTTTACCGCCTCGGCAATTCCCCACCGCAAGATTTGGCGGCCGTTGCATCGGGCCGTCTCGAAATCGTGGCCCACAGCAGCCACGCCGAGCGCCTGGTCCAGCTCGCGAGAGAAGTCCCGGATCTGCGATGGCACGAAAACCCGAGTCTGGATACGGAGGAGTTGCTGATAATGGTCGACGAAGAGCTGATCGACTACACCATCGCTGACTCCAACGAGGTCGCTGTCGCCCGACGATTCTATCCACAGCTCGCGGTTGCCTTCGATATTTCTGAGCCCGAACCTCTGGCGTGGGCTTTCCCCGGCACAGCTGACGAATCATTGCTCCGCGCGGCGTCCACATTCATCGAGGAGCTGCGCGCCTCAGGTGAACTGGATCAGTTGCTCGAACGCTATTACGGTCATATTGACGTCTATGACTACGCCGGGACTCCCGTGTATATGCACCAAGTCCGCGCGCGCCTTCCCCGCTATCGGCGCTACTTCGAGCAGGCGGGCGATACACACGGCATCGACTGGCGCTTGTTGGCCGCAATGGCCTATCAGGAGTCCCATTGGGATCCTGCAGCAGTCTCACCAACCGGCGTGCGGGGCATGATGATGCTGACACAGGCAACAGCCGAGTATCTCGGCATCCGGAACCGCACCGATCTCATCCAAAGCATCGACGGCGGGGCACGCTACCTGCAACAGCTCAATGAACGTCTGGAAGAACAGATTCTGGAGCCGGATCGAACATGGATGGCCGTTGCCGCCTACAACGTCGGCCTGGGGCACCTGAACGACGCGCGCCGCATTACCCGACAGCTCGGTGGTGACGACACGCTGTGGAAAGACGTCAAAGAGAATCTGCCCTTGCTGCGCGAACGTAGCTGGTACAAGAAGACCCGCCATGGCTACGCACGGGGCGACGAACCGGTGCGCTACGTCGAAAACATTCGCAGCTACTACGACATCCTGGTCTGGATGGATGAGCAAGAGCGGCCGACGCGAAGACCGTCCAAAGCGTGGGCTGTTGATTCGCCGTCGCTCTAGGTATTAGGTACTAGGGCAAGTCTTGCCAGAGATCTTACCTAGAGAGCCTCGCTCCTAGCTCCTGATAGCCCCACTCCGCTAAAGGCCTTCCTCCTCCATGGACAGATACACCTGGTAGGCATTCCGCCGATGGGCTGCCTCGAATGCAGGCAGGTGCTCGAACTCGGACCAGTCGGTGGCAGCATAGGCCTCGCTGAATTGAATGAAGTCTGCCGCCGCCGCGCCCATGGTCTTGCGAAGATATTCCAAATAGCGACGGGTGAGTTCAATGGCCTCGTTTGGATTGCTAGCCGCCGGGCCATGGCCCGGGATCAACGCAACCAGCCCCTGTGTTTCCATGCGTCGCAGGATGTCGAGCCAGGCCCCAGTATTCGCATCACCCAAAAAGGGCACCCGCCCCTCAAAGATCAAGTCGCCGGATAAGAGCACACGGTCTGGCTCGAGGTATAGCGCCAGATCGCCATCGGAGTGCGCCGCGCCGAGCGGATTCAAGGTAAACGTCACAGCACCGAGCTTGAAGGTTTCGCTCTCACCCAAGTACCGATCGGGGCCGACCAGACGCGTGTTCTCATTGACCCATGGATCCAGGGAGAAGCGTCTCTCCTCCAACCGCGCGATCGCACCTTCGGAGTTCAAATACAGTTCCGCACCTAGGGGACCGATAATCTCCGCGCCGAGTTCTTCGAATACCTGCAGTCCGTAAATGTGGTCCGCATGATAGTGGCTGACGATGACCTTGCGGATTGGCTCACTCGTGAGCTCGCGGATGCGCTGCACCAGCTTGGCCGCCAGCGATGGCGATCCCAGGCTGTCGAACACCACCACCCCATCACCAGTTATGACGACACCCGCGTTGGAGATAAAGCCTTCGTTGTCGGTAGCAATGCCGGCCGCACCTTCCGCGTAGTACACATGTTCCGACACCTGCTTCAACGTCAACTCGATGCCGCTGGGTGGATACTTGGACAGGACGGCCGCCTCTTCCGCCTTCATGGCGGTATCGGTACTGGCCACCGTGCCGGCGCCATGCTCGCTGCATCCTCCCAGGAATATCAGTGCAGCCAAGACTACAGAAATCAGCGTGGTCAATGCATAGCGAAATTGGATCATCTCTCGTAGCTCACTGTCGGCGTTTGCGAAAAAAGTCACGTAACAACGTTGCGCTTTCCGGCTCAAGTATCCCGCCCACCACCTCGATCTGATGGTTGAGTCGCGCAGTGCCGGCGATGTCGAACACGCTGCCCGCAGCCCCGGTTTTGGGATCGCTCGCCCCGTAGACCAAGCGCGCGACACGCGCATGGATCATGGCGCCCGCGCACATCGCGCAAGGCTCCAACGTAACGTACAAGGTGGTGTCGGGAAGACGATAGTTGGCTGCTGCTGCCGCTGCGGCGCGCAGGGCGTTTACTTCCGCATGACTGGTCGGATCACTGCTGATGATCGGTCTGTTCCAACCTTCACCCAGGATAGCGCCGTCGCGAACGACAACAGCACCAACAGGCACCTCGCCCTCGTCTTTGGCTCTGAGTGCCAGCGCGAGGGCGCGGCGCATCCATTTCTCATCTTCGATTCGATCTGACAATTGCGGCTCGGCTGCGGGCATGTGCTAGAACGAGGACAGGCTCGACTCGAGCGTCGCCGCGCAACGGCGCCGACACGACCGGGTCAGCCGGCAGCAATCACTCCCACTCTATCGTGGCAGGTGGCTTGCCTGAGATATCGTACGTCACCCGCGATATCCCATCGATCTCGTTGATAATGCGATTGGAGACCCGCTCCAGAAACTCGTAGGGCAAGTGCGCCCAACGGGCAGTCATGAAGTCAACCGTTTGCACGGCGCGCAGCGCTACGACATAGTCGTAGCGACGCGAGTCACCCATGACTCCCACCGAACGCACTGGCAGAAATACGGCAAACGCCTGACTGACGTCATCATAGAGCTGCGCACTGCGCAGCTCATCGATGAATATGGCGTCGGCACGGCGCAACAAGTCCGCATAGTCCTTCTTGACTTCGCCCAGAATTCTCACACCCAGCCCGGGACCGGGAAACGGATGGCGATACACCATATCGTAGGGCAAGCCGAGCTCTACCCCTAACTTTCGCACCTCGTCCTTGAACAACTCGCGCAGCGGCTCGAGCAGCTTCAACTTCATGTAGTCGGGCAGTCCGCCCACATTGTGGTGCGACTTGATGACATGCGCCTTGCCCGACTTGGCCCCCGCTGATTCGATGACATCCGGGTAAATGGTACCCTGTGCCAACCACTGTGCGTTGGCAAGCTTGGCGGCTTCGGCCTCGAAAACGTCGATGAACAAATTACCGATCACTTTGCGCTTGCGTTCTGGATCAGTCACGCCTTTGAGCGCCTGCAAGAACTTCGCCTCGGCATCGACCTTGATCACTTTCACGCCCATGTGCTCGGCGAAGGTCGCCATCACCTGTTCCGCTTCGTGCAATCGCAGCAAGCCATTGTCCACGAAGACACAGGTCAACTGATCGCCGATCGCCTTGTGCAGCAGGGCAGCGACAACCGACGAGTCAACACCTCCGGACAGACCAAGCAGCACCTCATCGTCACCGACTTGCTCGCGAATGTGTTCAATGCTGTCGTCGATGATGTTGCCGGGCGTCCACAGAGCAGCGCAGCCGCAGATTTCGTGAACAAAACGCGACAATATCCTGGCGCCCTGGCGCGTATGCGTCACCTCGGGATGAAACTGCAGCGCATAGAAGCCGCGCTCTTCATCGGCAATGCCAGCCAACGGGGCATTGTCCGTTTCTGCAATGACGTGAAAGCCCTCCGGCGCCTTAGCGACACGATCGCCGTGACTCATCCACACATCGAGTAACCCGTAGCCCTCGGCACTGGTATGGTCTTCGATATCGCGCAGCAACGGCGAGTGGGCGCGAGCCCGCACTTGAGCGTAGCCGAATTCGCGATGAGTCGAGGTTTCCACTTGGCCACCAAGTTGGGCGGCCATGGTCTGCATACCGTAGCAAATGCCCAGCACGGGCACGCCCAGCTCAAACACCAACGGTGAAGCGCGTGGCGTCTCCTCGAGGGTAACCGACTCGGGACCGCCGGACAGAATAATGCCTTTGGGCGCGAACTCGCGAATCGCCTCGTCACTCATATCCCAAGCGTGCAACTCGCAGTAGACGCCGGCCTCGCGCACACGCCGTGCAATCAGCTGGCTGTACTGAGAGCCAAAGTCGAGGATCAAGATACGGTCGGCATGAATGTTAGTCATTGCTATTCAATCACGAGGAGTTGGGATCTGGGCGCGATGAATGCGGGATAAGTGAAGCGTCGACATCGGGCCGACTGCTCCACCCTCTCGTGTCAGTCAATCCGATAGTTCGGGGCTTCTTTGGTGATGCTCACATCGTGAACATGACTTTCGCGCATGCCCGCCGCCGTCACCCGCACAAACTCGGGCCGCGTGCGCATCTCGTCAATATTCTTGCAGCCCGTGTATCCCATGCTCGCACGCAAACCGCCGAGCAACTGATGGACAACCGGCTTGAGCGGACCCTTATAGGGGATCCGGCCTTCGATGCCCTCGGGCACCAATTTGTCGGCTTCACTACCCTCTTGGAAATAGCGATCACTGGAACCCTGCTGCGAAGTCATGGCGCCCAGCGAGCCCATGCCGCGATACGACTTGTAACTGCGTCCCTGGTAGAGCTCGACGTCGCCGGGCGCCTCCTCGGTGCCGGCGAACATGGACCCGACCATGATGGAATGCGCCCCTGCCGCCACGGCCTTGGCAATGTCACCCGAGTAACGGATGCCACCGTCGGCGATGAGCGGGATGTTGGTGCCCTTGAGCGCCTCGGCAACGTTGGCGACCGCGCTGATTTGCGGCACTCCAATGCCCGCGACGATCCGCGTTGTGCAGATTGAGCCGGGCCCAATGCCGACTTTGACCGCATCGGCGCCCGCTTCGGCCAGAGCGCGGGCGGCGGCAGCGGTCGCGATGTTGCCACCGATCACCTGCACCGACGCATAGTGTTGCTTGATCCAGCGCACCCGATCGAGAACGCCTTGCGAGTGGCCATGGGCGGTGTCAACGACAACGACATCCACCCCCGCCGCAACCAGCGCCTCGACGCGCTCTTCGGTGCCGCCGCCAACTCCCACCGCAGCACCGACGCGCAGGCTGCCATGTTCATCCTTGCACGCGTTGGGAAACTCGGTTGATTTCTGAATGTCCTTGACCGTTACCAGGCCGCGCAATCTGAACTCGCCATCGACCACCAAGACTTTCTCGATGCGATGTTCGTGCAGCAGGGACAGGATTTCGTCACGGCTGGCGCCTTCGCGCACCGTCACCAGCCGCGTCTTCGGGGTCATGATCTGGGCCACGGGCGCATCGAGCCGGGTTTCGAAGCGCAAATCGCGCGAGGTCACGATGCCGACCAGCGACTCGCCTTCCACGACCGGCACACCAGAGATGTTGTGATAGCGGGTCAGCTCGAGTACTTCAGCGATGCTGGTGTCCGGCGCAACGCTGATCGGATCGCGAATCACGCCGCTTTCGTATTTCTTCACCATGCGCACTTGAGCGGCCTGCTGCTCCGCGGTCATGTTCTTGTGGATGATGCCCATGCCGCCCTCCTGGGCGAGGGCAATCGCCAGACGCGCCTCAGTCACGGTATCCATCGCCGCCGAGAGCACGGGAATGTTTAGCGTGATATCACGCGTCACCCGGGTGGCTAAATCCACTTGTTTTGGCAGCACCGTGGAATGAGCGGGCAGCAACAAGACGTCGTCGAAGGTGAGAGCTTCCTGGTTTATGCGCAACATAAGGGCGATAGGGTACCGGCTGGGAGAAAGGAAGCGTGGATTATAGAGCGCCGCCACAGGTGGGTAAACGTCCCTGCGCTGCAGCGCAGCGGGGCCAGCGGCCTGGTATCGCACCAGGCACCTCCCTATAATCAGGTCGCGGTCCACACAGCGAAGGCCGCGGCATCGCGGTGGCTTGCCGGCGCGATGACCAAGACGAATCCACGCCGCAAACTCACTGGAGGAATCAATGAGGAGAACACTCTACACTCTGGCCGGCGCGCTCGCCCTGACCCTGGCCGGTTGCGCGAGCGAACCCGCTCAGCAGCAGTCCACCCAACACTACACCCAGGCCGACGCCGAATCCGCCATCCTGGCGGCAGAGCACGCCACCAACCGTGCCGCCAGTGTGGGATTTGAGTGGCGCGACACCCGCAGCAAAGTACTGTCCAAGGCCGCTGATGCCGCCAAGGCCGGGGACTACGACAAAGCCGTCGCCCTCGCTAACCAGGCCAAACAACAGAGCGAGATGGCCTATCAGCAGTATTTGGCCCAGAAAGACGCCAAGTTGGGGCTGAACTAGGCCCGCAGCGCCCCTACGGAGAACCGGGCTCTGCCCGGTTTTCCTTTGGTCTCCGGCCACCGCCTTGGGGTATCATCCCGCCATGCCGGAGTCCCCAGCAGGTCGGAGCAGCACCGCCGGCATTGGCCGCGAGATCTTCAGCGTTTCACGCCTGAACCGCGACGTGCGCACGCTGCTCGAAGGCAGCTTCCCGCTGCTCTGGGTCGAAGGCGAAATGTCCAACCTGTCGCGTCCCGCCTCGGGCCACTGGTACTTCTCGCTCAAGGACGACCAGGCGCAAGTGCGTTGCGCGATGTTTCGCAATCGCAATCTCAGCCTCAATTTCACGCCCAGCAATGGCGTGCAAGTGCTGGTCCGAGCGCGAGTCAGCCTCTATGAGGCGCGTGGCGACTTTCAGCTCATCGTCGAACACATCGAGGAAGCCGGTTTCGGTGCGCTGCAGCGGGCGTTCGAGGCGCTCAAACAGCGGCTCGCCAGCGAGGGGCTGTTCGACGCACAACGGAAGCAGCCACTGCCACGGTTTCCGCGCTGTGCGGGAGTGATCACCTCACCTTCGGGGGCCGCGATCCGTGACGTGCTGACCACACTACGGCGCCGCTGTCCCAGCCTGCCAGTGATTGTCTATCCAGTCCCCGTTCAGGGTGCGGACGCCGCCAGCCAGATTGCCCGGGCCGTGCGCTTGGCCAATGTGCGCGCCGAATGCGACGTGCTGTTGCTGGTACGTGGCGGCGGCTCGCTCGAGGATCTGTGGGCCTTCAACGAGGAAGTGCTAGCGCGCGCAGTACATGCCTCGGCCATTCCTATCGTCAGCGGCGTAGGCCACGAAATCGACTTCACGATTGCTGATTTCGTCGCCGACCAGCGTGCTCCAACCCCCACTGCCGCCGCCGAGCTCATCAGCCCGGCACACGATGACCTGGCGCGCACCTTTGCCGAGCTGGGCCGGCGCCTGTACCGGTCGGTCGCCAACCAGCTGAGCGCGCGCCAGCAGCGCCTGGTGTCGGCAGAAAAGCGGCTGCGAGATCCTGGTCGTAGGTTGCAGGGCATTGCCCAGCGCCTGGACGAGCTGGAGCTGCGACGCATACGCGCGCAGAGCAACCTGCTGCGCCACGCCAGCGGACGCCTGGCCACCCTTGCCGCCAGACTCCAGCGCCATACGCCACTCACCCTGCTGCGCCAGCACGAGGCACGCCGCGGCGAATTGCAGCGTCGATTGCATACGACCCTCAGTCACCGCCTGGCGCATGATCGCCAGCGCTTGGCCGCAGCTTCCCGACAACTCGAAGCGGTAAGCCCGCTGTCGACGCTGGATCGCGGCTACGCCATCGTGCGCCGCGCCAGCGACGGCGCGGTAGTGCGGGCCGCGAGCGACGTCGCGATCGGCGCTCGGGTAGTGGCCCGCCTCGCCCGCGGCGAAATCGAATGCACGGTGGACAAACAGCGCGATGAATAGGCCAAATTGGCGAATCTTGTTGCTCGCCGGCTGTGCCGTGTGGGCAAGTGCGAGCACCGCCGCCGACTCGCTGCCGCGCAATGCGCCCGTCCCGGGCGGCGTCGCCATCCTGGACCTCGCACCCAGCCGCGAAGCGGCACCCGCAGCGGAATATCGTGGCCGACGTATCGCCGTGCGCCAGAACGGAGCCTCGTGGGAGGCGCTGATCGGCATTCCGCTGGCGGTCAGCCCTGGCCCCGCCTCAATCGAGATCACCTACGCCGACGGGCGCAAGGACTCACGTGCCTTCACCGTGGGCACCAAGGAATACGCCACGCAGCACCTCACCATCAAGAACAAGCGCATGGTGAATCCCAACCAACAGGACCTGAAGCGGATCTCGGCTGAGCGCAGCAAGATCAATGCGGCTTTCTTGAATTGGCGCGACGAGACGGACCTGCCCACCCAATTCATCTCCCCCGTAGCAGGTCCAATGTCGAGCCCGTTTGGGCTGCGCCGCTATTTCAACGACCAGGCGCGCAAGCCCCATAGCGGTTTAGATATTGCTGCCCCTGAGGGAGCAGCGGTGCGGGCTCCGGCTGCGGGCGTGGTGATCGAGGCGGGTGACTTCTTCTTCAACGGCAATACCGTGTTCATCGACCACGGCCAAGGGCTGATCACCATGTACTGTCATCTGAGCCGCATCGATGCCAAACCCGGCCAGGTGCTGACCCAGGGTGAAGTGTTTGCCGCGGTGGGAAAAACGGGTCGCGTGACCGGCCCGCACCTGCATTGGAGCGTCAGCCTCAACAACGCACGCGTTGATCCAATGCTGTTCTTGCCGTCAAGCGAACAGGCGACGCTGTCCGCGGGAAGTGGTGGTGACTAACCGCGCAGTACGAGTCGCCTAGCTGGCCACCGATTCCTCAGCTGGAAGCACAGAAGCAGCCAACCGGCTGCAACCAGAGCCGCGGATCTTGCACAGTTCGCGTTCGATGATTTCCATGGTCGCCCGCCCGATGTATTCGCTCGTGGGGTCCATTGTCTCGAGAGCCTGCAGGTAGGCGCGACCGATTAGACTTCCCAACGGCTTGGGGTTGTACAACAGCTTCTTGATGACGAACGGATTCAGCGTCAGTGGGTTGTAGTCCGGCTTGAGATAACCCTGGCCAATCAACAACCTCTCGACGGGCGTATTGGGCTGAATACCAATGAAGAAGATAAAGGGCAGCACGTTGTCGCGACCGAACAGACGGTAGAGCTCCTTGATCTTGTCAATGGTCTTCTGCAGCGTGTCGACGGTCTCGCCCGGCGCGTTGAGCGGCATATAGAGCTTGACCTTCTGATTGGTCATTCCCGCGTCCTTGAACAGGTTGAACGCCTCCATTTGCTGATCAAGCGAATAGCCAAGGGTGAGCTGATCAATAATCTCCTGCGAACCAGTGAAGGAGAGATCGATGCTGCACAGCCCCGTGTCCAGCATCTTCTTCGCAATCTCTGACGTCAGGAAGTTCAAGCGCAAATAGCCAGTCCACTGTACGTCAATATTGCGCACCATCATCTCATCGAGAATCTGTTCGACGTGCTTGGTGCTACGGCGGGTAGAGCAGAATTGCGCATCGGTGAACCAGACCTTCTTCACCCCGTAGCGTTTGCTCAGCGTTTCGATTTCCTTAGCCACTTCGACCGGGTCACGATAGCGCTGACGGGCTCCTTCAATTTGATTGTACAAACAGAAGTGACACTGATACGGGCAGCCGCGCTTGGTGTGTACACCAATGGCTTCATCGAGATAGGCATGGAACTGTGGAAAGATCGACTCAACGTACTCGAAGTTCACAGCGTCGAGCCGGCTGAGGTCAAAATTCTCCGCGCGAGGCCGATGCGTTATCAAGCCGTGGTTATCTTTGTAATAGAGTTCACCAGAAGGCTCATTGAAACCGTCCACAATCGAAAGCATGGCATCTTCGCCTTCGCCTACGACAACCACGGTGTCGCGCGGGCATTTCTGTGCCACGTACTGGCCAAAGATGGACACGGCGGTACCACCAACAACGATACGGCTGTCTGGGAGCAGGCGGCGCGCCAAATGCATGTAGCCGAAATTGCGCACGCGATTCATCGTATAGTCGTAGATGATCGACACAGCGTCCTTGGCCGCTTTCAGGCGTTGGCCAATCCGCGGCGAGTGGTCGAAATTCATGACCACATCCAGAGCATCGTCTTCGGGATGAGGGCCAAACGACTGCATATTGCGCCAGGAAAACGCCACCACGTCTGGGCGCTGTGCCTTCAAGCGCTCACGCAACACGGCGCGCCGACGCTTCGGCTCAACCAGAGCCAGGTCGAGCAGGTTCTGCTGAATCTCGGGTCGTTGTTTGTGGATATAGTCAGCGACGTAGATCACGCCACCGGGATAGATCTTCCAGCATGGCAAGCGTACGTAGAGTACCGATTGAGCAGGATTAGACATCTAACCTCCGGGCGCCAGTGCGGCCCGCGCCTGGCTATGAAAAGAAGAACCAACATCAGAGGCAGCGGCACGCGCGTTGCCAATCGCAAATCCACCTCGAGAATGACCCGGTAGCAGGAGAATGGGCTTGGCTCCAATTCAATCGAATGGGTGGCCCCAGCGCAAGGCGCGCAGCAGCCAACCATACAGAAAACTGATCTAAATCAACAAATCAGACTGGTTCACTCAGAGATCGCGAGCCAGCGGGCACAGGCCTCAGCGCGAACGTGGGCGGCGCTCAGGCGCACCTAGTCAGGCTCGCGTTCGATACCGCAGCAATGGGCTGCTGCTTGAGCCGATGCCGCCGCGGGCTCCAGTACCGCGCCGGTCACCGGATTCGGCCGAAAGGTGGTGCAACCTTTCAGCCCCATCTCGTAGGCAAGGTCGTACAGACGCTTGAAGGCGTCGAATCCGTAGTCTGCCGGAACGTTGATAGTTTTGGAGATAGCGTTGTCGACGTAGGGTTGCAGCGCCGCCTGCATGCCGAGATGGGCCAGTGGGCTGAGCTCGCGGGCTTCGACGAAATGGGCCGGCCATGGCTCGTCTTTGCGCTGAGCCTGCCAGCGCTGGGCGGCATAGTCACGCACCACGTACTCCGTACTGCTGCCATCGGTCTCCAACACCCGGCGCCTGGAGTCAAACGCGAACACCGGTTCCAGTCCGCTGGATACATTATTTGCCAGCAGGCTGATCGTTCCGGTCGGCGCGATAGCCGTGAGGTGACTGTTGCGGATCCCATGCGCGGCGATTGCGGCGCGCAATTCATCCGGCAGCCGAGTGACGAACCGAGCCCTCAGATACGGCTGCAGGTCGAAATATGGAAATGCACCCTTTTCTTTGGCCAGATCGATCGAGGTGCGGTACGCGTTGTGACAGATCCTCTGCATAATCCGCGCCGCGAAAGCGCGCGCTTCATCGCTGTCATAGTGCAGCCCAAGCATTATCAGCGTATCGGCCAGCCCCGTGAGACCCAGACCGACTCGGCGCGAGCCGCGGGCTTGCTCCCCCTGCTGGGCCAGTGGAAACTCTGATAGATCGATAACGTTGTCCATGAAACGCGTGGCAACGCCGACGGCAGTGGACAGCTCATCCAAATCAAGCCTGGCACTCGGTGTAAAGGGCTGCACCACGAACTGCGTCAGATTAAAAGAACCCAGATTGCACGCACCGAATGCAGGCAAGGGGACTTCGCCACAGGGGTTGGTCGCACTGATCCGCTCGCGATAATGCAGGTTGTTTTCGGCATTGATGCGATCCACGAACAACACACCCGGCTCAGCATACTCATAGTTGGCTAGCAGCACGCTTTCCCACAGAGCACGCGCACGCACGACCGAGTAAACGCGGCACGCTACCGGCGACTCCTCCGCCGACCAGACTCTCTGGATCACGGTGTCGGAACCCACCTCCTCGCCCTCGCGCACCGGGAAGACAAGTGGCCACTCGGTATCGGCGTTCACAGCGTCGATGAACGCATCGCTAACCAAGACCGACAGATTGAAGTGGCGCAACGCACGCGGATCGCGCTTGGCGTCGATGAACAACTGGATGTCAGGATGGTCGCAGCGCAGCGTCGCCATCATCGCGCCGCGCCGGGCTCCGGTGGATAGCAGGGTCGCACACATGCTGTCCCAGATCTGCATGAAAGACACCGGACCGGAGGCAATGGCGCCGACCGAGCGCGCTGGCGCGCCACGCGGGCGCAACGTGGAGAAATCGTAGCCAACGCCGCCGCCTTGCTGCATGGTCAGCGCACCCTGCTTCAGCGCATCGAAAATCCCGTCGAGCGAGTCTTCCAGTGCGCCCATGACGAAGCAATTGAACAGGGTGACGCGCCGTTGGCTACCAGCGCCAGCAAGAATGCGCCCGCCGGGCAAGAATCGTCCGCTCTCCAACAGTGCATAGAAGGTTGCCGCCCACCGGTCTTGCTCGCGAGGCTCGATGCTGGCGACGGCATCGGCCACGCGTCGCCAGGTGTCTTGCACGCTATCGTCGACATACTCGTCACCGATGCGCAGGCGATACTTCGCGTTCCAGATATGCTCAGAGATGGCGGTGCTGAAGTAGTCGGTGCCCACGACTTCAAGCATAGCACCGACGGCGGGGGAGAAAGCGAACCTAGCGCGCCTGTTTGATATGACGGACGAGCCGCTTGCGCTTGGCTTGTTGACGTGGCGTGAGCTTGTTGCGTCTGCCCTGATAAGGATTCTCACCGGTGCGCATCTCGATACGCAGCGGCGTTCCCGCTAAACGCAAGTGCTTGCGAAAGCCGTTGGCAAGATAGCGCCGGTAAGCGTTGGGCACCCGCTCGGTCTGATTGCCGTGGATAACAATTACTGGCGGATTCTGTCCGCCCTGATGCGCGTAGCGCAGCTTGATCCGGCGTCCACGCACCAAGGGCGGCTGGTGTGCTGCGACCAGATCCTCGAGCAAACGCGTGAGTTCCGGTGTGCTGAATTTGGCCATCGCCGATCGATAGGCCGCGCCAACCGCATCGAACACATCGCCGACACCGCTGCCATGCAGCGCCGAAACATAGAGGATCTGGGCAAAATCGACAAAGGGCAACTTCAAGTCCAGATCGCGCCGGACTTTGTCTTTCTGCTCCGCCGCCAATCCGTCCCATTTGTTGACCGCAATAACGAGCGCCCGACCAGCGTCGAGCACGAACCCCAGCAGACTGGCGTCCTGTTCACCGATACCCTCGCGCGCATCGAGAACCATGACGACAACGTGGGCATCTTCGATGGCTTGGAGTGTCTTGATGACACTGAATTTCTCAATAGCCTGCTTTACCCTGGCCCGGCGACGAACGCCCGCCGTGTCAATTAGCGTGAATCGCTGCCCATCGCGTTCAAACGGTACGTAGACTGAGTCACGCGTCGTCCCTGGCTCGTCGAAGGCCACCACACGCTCCTCACCCAACATACGATTGAGCAACGTCGACTTGCCAACGTTGGGTCGGCCAACGATTGCGATCTTGATACCTTGTTCGAGCGCCTCTTCCTCGGCTGCCTCGCTCGTGGGCAACTCACCCAAAACCGCCGCCATCATTGTGCGAACGCCATGTCCATGTGCGGCCGAGATCGCGTGTGCCATGCCAAGCCCCATGGAAGCGAATTCCGCAGCGGCCATATCCGGGGCCAGTCCTTCGGCCTTGTTTAAGACAACGTGGACCGGCTTGCCGCTAACGCGTAACCGCTGGGCTATATCCTGATCCATAGCGCTCATGCCAACGCGTGCATCGACAAGAAACAATACGATGTCGGCTTGTTCAACCGCTAACCACGACTGCGCCTGCATCGCAGTCTCGACACCGGTGGCCTCGTCGCTCAAGCCGCCTGTATCGACAACGATGTAGGGGCGCTCGCCTACCCGCCCTTCACCGAATTTTCGGTCTCGGGTCAAACCCGGCTGGTCGGCGACCAATGCGTCTCGCGATCGCGTCAGGCGATTGAATAGCGTGGACTTGCCGACGTTCGGGCGCCCAACCAACACAATGACAGGTTTCATGAACTAAGGGTCTTAGTGGTCGCGGTATCGTTCGCACCCTGAAGCACCCGTGTTGTTGGATGCGGGGGTCACGACTGAGCTATTGCTGCGTGACGCGCGCCAGCGCCAGCACGCCGCGTCGGTCCATGATCAACACCGACTCGCCTGCGGCTACCGGCGTAGCCAATATATCGCGGCGCTGTTCGTAGGCGTCGTAAAAAGGGGGCGGATCATATTCGCGGAACACATCTTCGGTATCCTGCACCCGGGTGCGTGCCACCAAACTGCCGTCCTCGGCCGAGAGCCAATGTACGTAGCCCTCAAGATCACCGACCACGACAAAGCCACGGTGACGCACGGGCGCGGACAAGGCCCGGTAGCGAAGATCCTTCTGCGTCCACAACGCCGTGCCGGAAGCGCGGTCCATCGCCACGACCTCACCGTCCGCGGTTGACACATAGACTCGCCCACTGTCGAGCGTCAGGCCAGCGTAGGACGAACCCTCACGCGCCCAAAGGAGTCGGCCTGAGTCGAGCCGCACTGCCGCGATACGGCCCTGATAGGTGGTGACATAGGCCACACCGTTGGCGACCACAGGGTCGCCGTCGAGGTCCACCATACGCTCGAGTTCGGTGCGACCGCTAGGCGTAGCGATGACAGCTTCCCACAGCGGCGTCCCCTCGTTTAGGGTCAACGCGACAAGTTTGCCATCGTCAAACCCCGCCAACACAACGCCGCTGTCAATGACTGGCGTGCCCGTCCCGCGTAGTGTCAGCAACGGTACGCCGCGATCGTAAACCCAGAGCCGACGCCCATCGGCAGCAGAAATGCCAAACACCCGTCCGTCGACGGTGCGCACGACCACAACCCCATCAGCCAGCTGCGGCGGCGACAGCACTTCGCTGGTCACCACCGTACGCCACAGTTCGGAGCCATCTTTGCTGGCCAGCATGAGCACCTCCCCTTTACCGGTGCCCAACAGGATTTTGTCGTCAGTCACACTAAGGCCGCTGGTGATAACCACGGCCAGTGACTTGCGCCACAACTCCCGTCCCGTCGCCAGACCAAACGCGAAGACGCGCCCATTGCGCTCAGCACCGTAGACCGCCTCCTCGCCGACTACCGGGCGCAGTCTCAGAAAATCATGGCCGGCACCGCCCCCGACGTGGCGAACCCATGCCGTCTCGATTTCAAGCGGCTGCTCCAATTCCATTAGAGGGGTCGGCGGCTCGAGGGTCGGCGAACTGCCGCAGCCTGCCAGCAGCACGCCCAACCCAAATGCAAACCAGCGCTTCATTGCGCCGTGCTGACCTCGGCAACGTCGGCGACCAGATCGTCCAGCTTCATCTGTACAATGCGACGCTGCTCTGGATCCCAATGCTCACCGGTCAAGGCCAATTCGTAGGCCTGGCGCGCTTGTTGTGTCGCACCCTGAGCCACGTAGATATCCCCTTTGACCTCGGCGTAAGCCGGCACGAAGCTGCCTTCCTTGACCGCTTCCAACAATCCCAGCGCAGCCTCGAGGTTACCCTGAGCGATGTATACCCGTGCCAGACGCAGGCGGGCGATATGCTCGATGTTCGCCACGCCAGCGTGGTCGATCGCCCATTGCAGGTGCTGAGTCGCCCCGACCCAGTCCTGGGCATCAACCCGGACCTTGGCCATCATCAGTGCCGCCAGTGTTGCATACGGCGTACCCGAGTATTCACTGACCAGCCGGTCAGCATACTCCGCCGCACCCTGCGCGTTGCCAGCGTCAACGGCCTGGGACAAAGCTTCGAATTGCAGCGAGGCTTCCTGTGCTTGGGTGCGCTGATGTTGGAACCATGCACGACCGCCAAATAGCAGCACAACCCCCAGCGCCAGGCCGGTGAGAACCGCTTTACCGTTCTCCTGCCACCATCTCTTGATCGCTTCGACCTGTTGTTCTTCAGTGTGATATTCGGCCACTTCTCACTCCATCGTTAATCCAGTTCTACGCCCACTCGCCCTCTCGCCCAACCATCGCTTCAAGCTCGGCAATGAGTGCGACTTCGCCAAGGCTCTGCTGGCCGACGTCTTCACGAAGACGTTTGACACCGACCAGACCCGATTGGACTTCATCCTCACCGATGATCAAGGCCACATTCGCACCGCTCTTATCTGCGCGCTTGACCTGCGCCTTGAAACTACCCCCGCCGCAATTGAGCTGCAGACGCAACCCCGGAATAGCATCACGCAATCGCTCCGCCAGCCCCAAGCTGTGGCTGGCAGCGGCTTCGCCAACGGCAACCAGATAGGCATGGGGATGAAACGCAATCTGAGGCAGCTGTTCATTGTCCACCAATGCAACCAGGCGCTCCAGTCCAATGGCGAAACCCACTGCCGGAGTCGGCTTGCCGCCAAGCTGCTCCACCAAACCATCGTAGCGCCCGCCGGCACACACGGTGCCCTGGGCACCCAGTCGATCGGTCACCCATTCGAATACGGTCTTACCGTAATAGTCGAGCCCTCGCACCAGGCGCGGATTCACTTCATAGGCGATGCCTATAGTGTCCAAAGCCGCCCGCAATGCCTTAAAATGCTCGGCCGATTCGGCGTCCAGGTACTGTTCCAAGTGTGGCGCTTGCGCGATCAATTGCTGCATATCGGGGTTCTTGCTGTCGAGCACGCGCATTGGATTGGAATGCAAACGTCGTCGACTATCTTCATCCAACTCGGATTCGCGCGCAGCCAGGAACGCGACGAGCTCATCGCGGTAGCGCGCTCTTGCCTCGGGCGAACCGAGCGAGTTGATTTCCAGGCGCACGTCGTTGGCCAGCCCCAGCTCGCGCCACAGCCGGGCACTCATCGCGATGATCTCCGCGTCGACATCGGGTCCGGCTAAACCAAACGCTTCCACGCCAAGCTGATGAAACTGGCGATAGCGACCCTTCTGTGGCCGCTCATGGCGAAACATGGGCCCCATATACCAGACCCGTTGGGCTTGGCTGTGGAACAGACCATTCTCAATTCCACTGCGTACGCAACCCGCTGTGCCTTCCGGGCGCAACGTCAGACTGTCGCCGTTCCGATCCTCAAAGGTATACATCTCCTTCTCGACGATGTCGGTCACTTCGCCGATAGAGCGCTTGAACAATACGGTCTTCTCAACAATCGGGAGCCGTGTTTCGGCATAGCCGTAGGCGGCCATGAGTCGGCGCAGGACGCTTTCTACGTACTGCCAGACGTGACTCTCACCAGGCAGCACATCGTTCATGCCGCGAATGGCTTGGATGAGTGTCGACAAACGATCCCCCGGGATAGTTGACTGGAAGTGTATTGGCAGAAACCTGCTAGGTGTCCCGTGAACGCATTCGTCAGCTGCGTATCACGGCTGCTGCGTAACCGCTATCTCACCGCTCTGCGCGTCGTCCACCACGAATCGCGCCACGTAGCTGTCACGGCGCGTGTAACTCTGGTGTTCAAATGACACCCCGTCGAAGGCCAGACTGACCCCCGGGCCGTAGCCAAGAAAGACCTCAAACGGCGCCTCGCCTTCGACCTCGATCTCGCGCCCAGCCTTGATCAGCCCGTAGACCAACTGCTTGTCGGTCGCATCGCGCACCTCGGTCCACGAGTCATCCGAATAGCGCAGCAGCAATCGTCTGCTGACCGGCAAGGGTGCCGGGTCGGTCTCGGGCTCTGCTAGTGGCGTCGATGGCGCTGGTGCGATGTCTGCGGGCAGATCCGGCGCGACCTGAACGTCACGCGGATCGGGCAGAGTCTGTAAGGGCTCCTCGACTCGCGCCACAGTCGCTGGTCCGTCAGCCTGGGCGGCAACAAACACATTCACGCCGTCCGCACCCTGTTGGACCCACCAGTAGGCGAGCAACCCAGCAAGGCCGCCAACGACAACCAGTGTGCCCAACCGCATCGGCCAATTGCCGAGCGACCGCTGACGCCGATAGTCGATATTCGGCAACAACTCCTGTTCTATCACCGCAGGGCGGTAGTCGCGCACCAGCAGCTCGCCGTCGATACCAACGAGCTTGGCATAGCTGCGCAAGTAGCCCGTCACGAAAGCAGCGCCCCCGAGGACATCGTAGTTGTCTTGTTCGAGCGCCTCGACGATGTAATGTTTCAGGCGCAATCGTTTGGCAACATCGATCGAGCTGAGATCGAGCTCCTCGCGCGCTGCGCGCAATCGCTCGCCTGCGCTGGGCGCGCTGCTTTCCTGGGTGGCGCTGTGGTGTTCTACCTCGCTCACCGATTCGTTCCCCGCGATTGCATGCGTTCCAACTCTTGCGCCTCGTCTGAATCTGGATACTTGCGACTGAGCAGCAACGAGTAGCTGGCTACGGTATCGAGGTTACCGAGCGCCTCTTCAATGCGGATACCAGTCAAGAGGCTCTCCGGAACTTGGGGCGCCACCTCCAGGTAGCGTTGGAAGAAGGAACGGGCGCGCAGGTATTGCTGATTCCGATATGCAATCTGGGCCATGGATAGCAGCGTCCGCGGCCGCTTCGGATCCAGTTGCAGCGCCGTACGCAACTGCTTCTCGGCGGTGACCAGATCGTTGGACTCCAATGCACATTGACCCAGGTTCTCGTGAGTACCCGCAGGCGCCGTATTGAAGGGGCTTTCCAGCGACTCGTACAGATAACGCAGACCTTGTGCAGAGTCCCCGCGGGTGCACAAGAACACGCCGTAGTTCTCCCGCAGCGGCATATCGTTCGGTAACAGTTCCATAGCGCGCTGGAAATGCTCCTCTGCTTTGGCGTAATCGTCGACGCGTCGATAGAGCTCAGCAATGTAGTGGTGGGCGCGCCCGTTGTCAGGGTTCTGCGCGATGGACTTTTCCAGTTTGTTGAGTGCCCATTCATTGTTGCCCTGCTGCATATAGGCAACACCGAGCTGGGCGTTGAAATCCGAGGCCTTGGCCATATCGACCTTCTCGGGTTCGGACTCCGCGGCACAGCCCACTAGAACCATCCCAACCACGGCTAACGCTACCCGGTGCTTCACAGCAAGGCCTCCACGGCTTGGATACGATGCAATCGTCGCTTGGTGCGATCGGCGATTTTGCCGGCGAGCTGACCACAGGCCGCATCGATGTCATCGCCACGTGTCTTGCGGGTAATAGTTGTCAGGCCTGCATCCACCAGAATCTGGCGGAAAGTGTCGATTGCCGTCTGACTGGAGCGGCGAAAACGCGTGTCCGGGAACGGATTGAATGGAATCAGGTTCACCTTGGCCGGCGTGTCGCGCAGAAGCCGTACCAACTCCCGCGCCTGTTCAGGTGAGTCATTGACGCCTTCGAGCATGACATATTCAAACGTCACCTTACGTCTGTCACCCGCGACATAGCGCCGGCACGCCGCCAGCAGGTCCTTGATCGGATATTTGCGGTTCAGGGGCACCAGCTGATTGCGCAATTCATCACTGGGCGCGTGCAATGATACCGCCAAACTAACATCGGTCACCTCGGCAAGGCGATCCAGGGCCGGAATGAACCCGGAAGTACTCAAGGTTACCCGACGCTTGGACAGGCCGTAGGCGAAATCGTCCATCATCAGATTTGTTGCTGCCACCACGTTGTCGAAGTTCAGCAGCGGCTCGCCCATCCCCATCAACACGACGTTGGTGACAACGCGCTCACCCTTGGCGTCACTGCCAAGAGCGCGATTGGCCACCCAGAGTTGACCGATGATTTCGCCCACGTTCAGGTTGCGGTTAAAACCCTGGCGCGCTGTGGCGCAAAATGTGCAGTCCAGCGCGCAACCCACCTGTGAGGACACACACAGCGTGCCGCGATTGTCTTCCGGGATGAAGACCGTCTCGATACAGTTGCCGTCGTCGAGCTCGAGCAACCACTTGCGCGTGCCATCAGCGGCGCGTTGGTCGAGCACGACACGCGGGGGATTTATCTCGGCCAGTTCACCTAGGCGCAGGCGCAAGGATTTGCTGAGATTGGTCATGGCATCGAATTCGGACAGGCCGTGCTGATGCAACCATTGCAGGACCTGCGTGGCGCGAAAGCTCTTCTCGCCAATGTCAGCGAAGAAGCGCTGCATACCAACGCGATCGAGATTCAGCAAATTTACTTTCTGTGTCGTGCTCACCAGCAATCTCAACGCAACATGAACCGGCTCAACGCGTTCGCGGATGAATGTCGTTCGCCTTGAAGAAGAAATCGATCTCGGTTTTCGCCGTATCCGGACCGTCGGAGCCATGCACGACGTTCTCGTCGACTGTGTCGGCGAAGTCGGCTCGAATCGTGCCGGGTGCTGCGTCCTTGGGATTGGTCGCCCCCATGAGCTCGCGATTGAGTGCAATCGCGTTGTCACCTTCCAGCACCTGAACCATCACCGGTCCCGACGTCATGAACGTAACGAGATCGCTGAAAAACGGACGCTCTCTATGCACGGCGTAGAAGCCCTCGGCCTGATCGCGGGTCAAGTGCAGCATGCGCGCCGCGATGATGCGCAGGCCGCCAGCCTCGAAACGGCGATAGATCTCACCAATGATGTTCCTGCCGACACCATCGGGTTTGATTATTGACAGCGTGCGCTCTACCGCCACAACCGCGCTCCGAAACGTAGAAAGAAATGGTACCCGAGAGAGCATAAACCCGCGGAAAGTCGCGGGTTTATGACCAATTGACAGTGTATCGCCTCACCTGTCCCGGCGCAACGCGGGCCAGGCGGGAAGAATCAGTCCCGCTCATCCATCCAGGCCATCTGAATGGCCTCCAATATGCGCTCCCCGGAGCGTTCCGGATCGTCGTCGAAGTCCTCCAGGGCACACACCCAGGCGTGGAGGTCGGTGAAGCGCACGTACTTGGGGTCAACGTCAGGGTGCGCCTCGTCGAGGGCGATGGCGATATCCAGGGTGTCGGTCCACTTCAGTCCCACAGCGCAGCCTCCTAGTGGTGCTCGGACACCATGTTGATGGTGTATTTGGGCAGCTCGATAACCAGGTCCTGCTCGCCGACCATGGCCTGGCAGCTCAAGCGTGAGTCCGGTTCCAGACCCCACGCCTGGTCGAGCAAATCGTCCTCGCCCTCCTCGATTTCATTGAGGGAGTCATACCCCTCACGGACATAGACGTGGCAGGTCGTGCAGGCGCACGATTTCTCGCAGGCGTGTTCGAGCTCGATCCCATTTTGCAGCGCAACATCACAGATGCTGGTGCCGGGTTGAGCCTGAACCACCGCGCCCTCTGGGCACAGTTCGTCGTGCGGCAAAAAGATAATCTGTGGCATGCCTTCCCCTATTCCAACCAACTAGCTTCGGCTAGTTGAAATCCTCGACGCTGTGTCCGGCCAGTGCCTGCTTGATGCTGGCATCCATGCGCCGCGCCACGAAATCTGCGGACGCGTCCTCGACACGCTCGATCGCGCGCTTGATGACCCGCGGATCACTGCCCGCACGCGCCGCGCGCAGCGCATCGACAGCCTCGTCAATCGGGGCCCGTTCAGCCTCGTCCAGCAACTGGCCGTCTTGTGCCAAGGCTGCACCGACTGCCTCCAGGACGCGGTCGGCCTCTACCTGCTGTTCGCGCAGGAGCCGTGCGGCGACGTCATCCTCGGCGTGCTCAATGGAGTCGGTCAGCATGCGCTCAATTTCAACGTCGGACAGACCGTAGGAGGGTTTCACCTGGACGCTGCTCTCAACCCCCGTCGCCTCCTCACGTGCTGATACCGACAACAAGCCGTCAGCGTCGACCTGAAAGGTGACCCGCACCCGCGCGGCCCCGGCCACCATGGGCGGGATTCCACGCAGTTCGAATCGGGCAAGTGATCGGCAGTCACTGACGAGTTCCCGCTCACCCTGGAGGACGTGAATCACCATCGCGGACTGACCGTCCTTGAAGGTCGTGAACTCCTGTGCCCGCGCCACCGGAATCGTCGTATTGCGTGGAACAACCTTCTCGACCAGTCCGCCCATGGTCTCGAGCCCAAGCGACAATGGAATGACATCGAGCAGCAGCATTTCGTCGTCTGGTTTGTTGCCAGCCAGAACATCCGCTTGTATGGCCGCACCGATGGCCACCACCTTGTCGGGGTCAATGTCCACCAGTGGCTCGCAATCAAAGAATGCGGCCACCTGTTCGCGCACGCGCGGCACCCGGGTCGACCCGCCAACCATTACAACGTCTTCGATTTCTTCAACCGACAACCCGGCATCGCGCAACGCGCGGCGGCACGGCGCCAACGTCTTCTGAATGAGTGGGTCGACGAGGCGATTGAACTGCTCACGCGTTAGCACGCCCTCCCAGTTCTTGCCAGCCTTGCACTCAATCTTGATGGGCACCTGTTCAGCTGCAGTAAGCGCTTCCTTGGCGCGGCAAGCCTCACGCACCAGCCGTCGCATCTGGCCATGATCGGCTTCATCACAGATACCAGCCTGCTCGGCAATCCACTCGGCGATAAGAGCATCGAAATCGTCTCCGCCCAACGCGGAGTTGCCCGCCGTTGAGATCACCTCGAAAACGCCCTTGTTCAACCGCAGAATCGATATGTCGAAGGTGCCACCGCCCAGGTCGTAGACGACGTGGATCCCCTCTGAACCTCGATCGAGGCCATAGGCAACGGCCGCTGCCGTCGGCTCATTGAGCAAACGAAACACGTGCAGACCGGCGAGACGTGCTGCATCTTTCGTCGCCTGACGCTGCGCGTCGTCGAAATAGGCCGGTACTGTGATGACGACGCCGGCCAGCTCACCGCCCAGCGCGGCTTCGGCGCGATCTCGGAGCACCTTGAGAATCTCTGCCGACACCTCGATCGGGCTGACGGCGCCACCTACCGTGGCGATGCGCGGCACGTTCGAATCGGTGTCCGCGAAATGATAGGGAAGCCGACTGCAGCCCTTGCAGATGTCGGCAATGCCCCGACCCATGAAACGTTTCACGGAACTGATCGTATTCAGGGGGTCTTCGGTCGCCGCCGCCTTGGCCTGCTCGCCGACCAGGACGGTGCCATCCTCGAGATAGCGCACGACGGAGGGCAGAACGGCAGTGCCGTGCGCATCGTCCAACGTTTCGGCCATGCCGCTGCGCACCGTCGCCACCAGCGAATTAGTGGTACCCAGATCGATACCGACAGCGAGGCGATGCTGATGAGGCGCCGTGCTCTGACCAGGTTCGCTGATGTGAAGAAGTGCCATGATTTGAACGTCTAGAAAGTCGAACTGGGTAACACCGCACTGCCAAGGGCCGCGCCGCGGCGGTGCTTAGTCAAGCGGCGCCAAGCAACTCTTCTTCGAGTTCCTCGGCCTGGCGCTGCAAGCGGCGCAAGAACTGCTGTTTGTCAATATTGACCTTGATGCGCTCGAAATCTGGTGCCTCGGCGGCAAACAGCTCGCGCAACTCCGCCATGGCGCCGCCGACGCGCTCTGAAATGTCCGCGAGGAGGCGATCAATGCTCGGCAGCGGCTCGCGCGCCGCACGCGCCTCATGCAAGGTCTCGCGCAATTCCATTTGTTCCATGAGAAACGCCGGGTCGGTGGCTGTGTTGCGCTCCGCATCCCAACCCACGCCATTTAACTCGAGCAAGTAACGTGCGCGGCTAAGCGGCTCTCGTAAGATCTGAAAAGCATCGTTTATCTCAGCGGCACGCTGCACGGCCAAACGTCGCTCGCGGTCAGTGGCACTAACATAGCGATCAGGGTGAGCGGTTCGCTGCAATTCGCGATAGCGCTGCGCCAGCAGCTGCTCATCTATATCGAAACCGATCTCCAAACCAAACAGCTTGAAATGATTGGATGAGGGTTCCACCGCGGCAACGACAACCCACTAAACGTTGAAGCTTTCGCCGCAACCGCACTGGTCCTTAACGTTAGGGTTATTGAACTTGAACCCTTCGTTGAGACCTTCTTTGCCGAAGTCCAGCTCAGTGCCATCAAGATAGACGAGACTCTTGGCGTCCACGATGACGGTGACACCATGGCATTCGAACGTCTTATCTTGATCCTCTATGCTGTCCGCAAACTCGAGCACATACGCCATGCCGGAGCAACCGCTGGTGCGCACGCCAAGGCGCAACCCGACACCTTTGCCGCGATTGGCCATATACGCCTTCACGTGCTCTGCGGCGCTCTCCGTTAATGTGATGCCCATAACTCTGTCCTAGTCTCCAGACCAAACGCAGCTCATGCTGTTTTGGCCTCGGCCTCGCTGTCACCGCCGGCCTTGGCTTTGTAGTCGGCAATCGCCGCCTTTATCGCGTCCTCCGCCAGCACGGAACAATGGATCTTGACAGGCGGCAGGGCGAGTTCCTCGGCAATCTGGGTATTCTTGATCTGGCCCGCCTCGTCCAGAGACTTGCCTTTGACCCATTCGGTCAACAACGAGCTGGAGGCGATGGCGGAACCGCAGCCATAGGTCTTGAACTTCGCGTCCTCAATAACGCCATCAGCGTTGACCTTGATCTGCAAGCGCATGACGTCGCCGCAGGCGGGCGCCCCGACCATGCCGGTACCGACATCGAGCGCATCCTTGTCGAGGGACCCGACATTGCGCGGATTTTCGTAGTGATCCAGGACCTTGTCGCTATATGCCATGTTCTCTCACCTCATTTCGTCACAACCGTGCGCTGCATCTCGGCCACCCGAGTCACTTCTAATGAGCAGCCCACTGAATGGAATTTAGGTCGATGCCATCTTTGTACATTTCCCACAGCGGCGACAGTTCGCGCAGCTTACCGATCTTCTCGTGTATCAACTCAATCGTGTAATCAATGTCCTCTTCGCTCGTGAACCGGCCTATCGAAAACCGGATCGAACTGTGAGCGAGCTCGTCGCTGCGGCCCAACGCCCGCAAGACATAGGAAGGCTCAAGGCTCGCGGAGGTGCAGGCAGAACCGGAGGACACCGCGATATCCTTGAGTGCCATAATCAACGATTCGCCCTCGACGAAATTGAAACTTACATTGATGTTGTGCGGGACACGCTGATCCACGTCACCGTTGATGTAAATCTCCTCGATATCGTTCAAACCCTCGAGCAGGCGGTCGCGCAACATTCGTATGCGTTCGTTGTCGCTCGCCATCTCTTCCTTGGCAATTCGAAACGCCTCCCCCATTCCCACAATCTGATGAGTGGGGAGCGTTCCCGAACGCATACCGCGCTCGTGGCCACCACCATGCATCTGCGCCTCGAGACGCACGCGAGGTTTGCGCCGAACGTAAAGTGCGCCGATGCCTTTGGGACCGTAAATCTTGTGCGCCGAGAACGACATCAAGTCCACATTCAGGTCCTGCAAATCGATCGGAACCTTGCCGGCGCTCTGCGCGGCATCAACGTGAAAGACAATGCCGCGTTCGCGCGTGATATCACCGATGGCCTTGATGTCCTGGATGACACCGATCTCATTGTTGACGTGCATGATGGAGACAAGAATCGTGTCGTCGCGCAGCGCGGCTTTGAGCACGTCGAGGTCGACCAGCCCATTGGGCTGTGGATCCAGATACGTCACCTCAAAACCTTCGCGCTCGAGCTGACGGCAAGTGTCCAGCACCGCCTTGTGTTCGGTGCGACAGGTAACGATATGTTGACCTTTCTTCTGGTAGAAATGCGCTACTCCCTTGATCGCCAGATTGTCTGACTCGGTCGCGCCGGAGGTCCAAATGATCTCCTTGGAGTCTGCGTTGACCAGTGCGGCCACGTCAGCGCGGGCCTGCTCCACAGCCTGCTCCGCGTGCCAGCCGTAGGCATGGGACCGGGAGGCCGGGTTGCCGAATTCACCGTTGGTCGTCAGAAAGGCGCACAACCTTTCGGCGACACGTGGGTCCACCGGCGTGGTCGCCGAATAATCAAGATAAATAGGCTTCTTCATTCCTGTCTCCAACACACCAACCGGGCATCGGGCTCGGGGATACGCCGGCGTATCGACGCGACCGCCTATCCCGACCCCGATGCCGGGGAAAGCCGCTCATTATAAGCGTGCCACCGGCGCTAGGTAACGCCCTAACCGCACCCATCCAGCACAAATGCCGTCCGAGGAGCCTAGACCGCTTCCTTCTTGGGCATGCCGACTTCGATGTCATTGCGCAGGTTGGCCGGGGCAGCCAAGTGTTTGCGGTCCTGACGGGCGGCAACTTCCTGAATGCCCTTGCGCTCAACCAACTGGCCTAGGCTGATATTGTTCAAAAAATCATAGATTTGCTGACTCAAATCAGCCCACAACTCATGGGTCAGGCACTGATTGTCATCCTGACAATTGGCCAGGCCCCCGCAGCGGGTCGCATCGACCTTCTCGTCCACCGCCGTGATGACCTCGGCGACGGCCACCTCATTGGCAGGCCGGCTCAAGCGGTAGCCGCCGCCCGGACCCCGGGCACTGTCGACTAGGCCGCGCTTGCGCAGGCGCGAGAACAGCTGCTCGAGATACGAAAGTGAGATGCCCTGGCGCGACGAAATGTCAGCCAAGGTGATAGGACCATTCTGGTAGTGCAATGCCAGATCGAGCATTGCGGTAACTGCGTAACGCCCTTTAGTGGTCAGCCTCATGGTGCTACCCTACCTTTTCAATAAGAAATTCAAATACCGCACTAAACGTGTCAGCTAAGGTAGCAAAACCAAGTATTTCAGTCAACAATTAGCTTCCGACGCTCCCCAATTACCAGGGAAGTGGAGCTAAGCTACTGTTCGGACTTAACTTTCTCGTCGGCCTCGCAGTCGATCACGCAGGACTCGAGGTCAGGCAGCTTGCCCGGCGTGACCTCAACGCCCATGCTCTTGAGCGCCTGACACATCCGTTCCATTTGCTGGTCCATGACATGGATGTGGTCCAGGAGGGCGTTGATTGCGTTTTCGATCGGGTCCGGCATATCAGGTGCCTGACCGTAGGCGTCGAAGCCAATGCGGGCGGCGAAGGCCTTGCGCCGCTCGTCGCGCTCGGTGCGCTTTTTCACGACATGTCCGGGAACACCAATAATCGTGTTCCCGGCGGCCACATCCTTGACCACCACTGCGTTGGATCCCACCCGTGCCCCGTCACCCAGCGTGATCGGACCCAGCACTTTGGCGCCGGCTCCCACCACCACGTTGTTGCCCAATGTGGGGTGGCGCTTGCCCTTCTGCCAACTGGTCCCACCGAGGGTGACGCCATGATAGAGCGTGCAGTCATCGCCAATCTCTGCCGTCTCGCCAATGACCACACCCATGCCGTGGTCGATAAAAAAGCGCCGACCGATGCTGGCCGCGGGATGAATTTCGATGCCAGTAAACCAGCGGCTTAGCCCCGCGAGCATGCGTCCCAGCCATTTGAAGTTGGCGTTCCATAGTCGATGCGCAAGCCGGTGAAACAACACGGCGTGCACCCCCGGGTAGGTCGTGAGTACCTCGAGGGCATTACGTGCTGCCGGGTCGCGTTCAAAAACGCAATTGATATCTTCTCTGAGGCGCTCGAACATGACAGTCAGCCAGAAGGCGAAGGCCCTGTATTACATAGAGCCTGATCTGGCGTGTCAACCAAGCCTCTGAACACGTCCATCAAGAACCGCGCCGTTGGTTTGCACTCTGCCTCTGCGTGGCGGCCAGGATGCCCCGAAGGATATTCAGCTCCATGCGCTTGAGACCGGCGCGACCGTAAAGCCGCCGCAATCGCCGCATCAGCTGACGCGGATTGTCTGGGTCAAGAAAGGCGATCTGATGAAGTGTCTGCTCAAGGTGTGCATAGAAACCCTCCAACTCCTCGTGGCTGGCCAGCGCTTCCTGCTCACTGTCGGAGACCGGGGGGCTCAAGCCAGCGTCCGCTGCTACGAACAGCTCATAGGCGAGAACCTGCACCGCGGCGGCCAGGTTGAGGGAGCTGTAGGCGGGGTTGGCGGGGATGTGGACCAAGAAATTGCAGCGCTCCAACTCAGCATTGGTCAGACCGGAACTCTCTCTGCCCAGCACCAGTGCCGAAGGCTCCGCGGGGCTGGCCAGGATCATCCGCGCCGCCAGCTCGCGCGGCGTCAAGACAGGCCAGGCAATGGTGCGCTGGCGGGCACTGGCGCCCACGACCAGGCTACAGCCGCGAACGGCCTGCTCGAGCGTCTCGCAGACCCGCGCCCGCGCCAGGATGTCATCGGCGCCGGAGGCCCGGGCACTGGCCTCAGCGTGGGGATAAACGTGCGGGCGCACGAGATACAACTCCTCGAGGCACATGTTCTTCATGGCGCGTGCGGCTGCACCAATGTTCCCGGGATGGCTGGTTTCCACCAGCACCACCCGCACATTTGCCGCCAAGTCCATCACCTTGCCCCCCTAGCGCTGTGCCTCGGGTCGCCCCCAACCGGCATTCATCGCTGTTGCGCTGAAATTTGTCCCCAGCCTGTTAGAATACGCGGCCCAATAGGTGTCCGCACCCCTGCGAACGCGTCAGTCGAGTGAGCTGACCCGACCAACCTGCACCAAGGAATATAATCGTGCATGCCATGCTCAACATCGCCGTGCGCGCGGCACGCAACGCCGGCGATATCATCTCCCGCGCCGTCGACCGTCTGGATACCGTCACCGTAACCAGCAAGGCACGCAACGATTTCGTTAGCGAGATCGACCACCGCGCTGAGCAGGAAATCATCGCGGTGATTCGCAAGGCCTATCCGAGCCATGCTCTGCTCGCAGAAGAAAGTGGCGTGCTGGGGGGAGACGACTTTGAATGGGTCATCGACCCATTGGATGGCACGACCAATTTCCTGCACGGCTTCCCTCAATTCGCGGTATCCATCGCCGTGCGCCACAAGGGCCGACTGGAACATGCCGTCGTCTATGACCCATTGCGCCAGGAGCTGTTTACGGCCTCGCGCGGTGGCGGCGCCCAGCTCAACGCCAAGCGCATCCGCGTCAGCAGCCAAAAGAACCTGGAGGGCGCACTGCTCGGCACCGGCTTCCCGTATTCGCAAATGACCCATCTTGATGCCTATCTGGCGATGTTCAAGGCCTTGATTGAACCCACGGCCGGGATACGGCGACCGGGCTCAGCCGCCCTCGACCTGGCCTACGTTGCGGCCGGCCGCTTTGATGGATTCTGGGAAATCGGCCTGAAACCCTGGGATATGGCAGCCGGCATGCTACTGATTCAAGAAGCCGGTGGCCTTGTCAGTGACCTATGCGGAAACTCCAAGGCGCTCGAGACCGGCAACATCGTGGCGGGAACACCCAAGGTTTTCAAAGCAATGCTGCAGACCATACGACCGCACCTCAGCGGGGCCCTGTTGGAGGGCTGACACAAGCCTGCGCCGCCGCTCAAGTTCCGCCTTGGTCGGCACGATAACGAGGGTAACTCGCAGCATCTCAGCGGTACCTCCAATGGCGCACGATGACGAACACCGGTCGGCCAGCGACGACAAAGCGCTCGAACTCAAAATGGCCGAGACCCTGAGCGGCCTGGCTGATTTCGCCACGGCCTTCGGCTATCGTTCCGTGCCCAATACGGTCGAGATCCTTTCCGTCGAAGCCCCCCGTGCACCGCGCGAAAGGCTGGAGCGAGCTCCCGTCTATCGCGTGCCCTTACGGCGAAGCAACGACGTCGTCTCCTTTCTCATTGAGCGCGAGTCGCGCGGCTTGCGCCGCATCGCCTAGTCCTGGCCCATCCCCACCGAATCCCCCCGCATCGCTCGGGCACAGGGGAGCGTTTGACCCCGCCCTGGCGACGTGATAAACACAGCCAAAAGCAGCACATTAGTCGGCTGCACGGGAGGTAGGGGAAACGATGAGAAGGAAGTTACTAGCGGTCGCAGTACCGCCTTTGGCGGTGTGTCGCTACGGCTGCGCCAGTCGTTGTGCCGCACCTATCGGGGTATTCTGGGTCACCGGGATCGTGAGCATGATCTACGCCTTCTACGGTGGCCCTACCGGGGTCGAAACCTTGAGCTGGGGTACCTTCGGGCTTGGCATCGCGCTCTGGACCATCGCTGTGGTCTGGGCCCTGGATACCATCCGCGGCGTGGATCAGGATCAAGCCGATCCCGGCTGTACGCACCACAACAGCAATTTGTGCAGCATCGTGCGGCCGCGCGGCCATGACAGCGATCCCTTCGACGAGGTACGCAAACTCAAGAACAGCTGAGCTCTGGCCTGGCGCACCCGACCAATAACAAAAAAAGCCCGCTTTATGCGGGCTTTTTCATGCTTCTTGTCTTGAGAACACGTTAGGGCGCGCTGTCTTCCGCGCCTTCCTTTTGCACCGGCATCAGGTCGGCCTTGCTGACCCCCAGCATGAGCGCAAGGTTGCTCGCGATATAAACGGACGAATAGGTGCCCACGACAATACCAATGATCAGCGCAAGAGAAAAACCAAAAATCAGTTCACCGCCCCACACCAGCAGCGCGACCAACACCAACAACGTCGTAAGGCCCGTGATTAGCGTGCGCGATAGCGTCTGATTGAGAGATACGTTGATGACATCGACAGGTGAACCTTTGCGCATCTTGCGAAAGTTTTCCCGGATTCGATCCGACACCACGATAGTGTCGTTCAGCGAGTAACCAATCACCGCCAGGACCGCTGCCAACACGGTCAGATCAAATTCGATTTGCGCGGCAGAGAATACTCCCAGTGTGATGAGAACATCATGTATCAACGCCGCGACAGCCCCTAGCGCGAAGTGGTAGCGAAAGCGCAACGCGACGTAAATCAGGATGCCGATCAAGGCGAACAATACCGCCAACCCGCCGTCTTCGCGCAGTTCCTCGCCTACCTGCGGACCAACATACTCCTGTCTGCGCATTTCCACCTGGGCATCCGTGGCGCCACGCAACACCTCGAGCAGAGCGTCGCCGATCTCCGCGGTCGTCGCACCCTCACGTGGTGCCACGCGTACCAAAACATCCCTGGATGTTCCGAAGTGTTGTACCACAGCATCGCCATAACCAGCCTCGGCCAAGGCCGCACGCAACTTGGACAGGTCGGCCTCCTCACTGTACCCGGCCTCGATCAAGGTGCCCCCGGTAAAGTCCAAGCCAAAGCTCAAGCCGCGCGTGGCGAGTAGCACGATTGAGGCCAGCATCAATGCAATAGAAATGATCAACGCTGCATTGCGCTTGCCCATGAAATCGAAATTGGTTTGTTTGGCAAAGAACTGCATAGCGCACCTCAAATGGACAGCTTGTTCAAACGCCTGTTGCCCACGAACAAATTGACAACCGCGCGGGTCACCATGATGGCGGTGAACATCGACATAACGATGCCGATCGACAGCGTGACTGCAAAACCTTTGATGGGCCCGGTACCGAGGACGAACAACGTCACAGCGGCAATCAGCGTTGTGATATTGGCGTCGGCGATAGTACTCAATGCCTTGTCGTAGCCCGCCGCGATACTGGCCTGCGGCGTGTTTCCCGCACGCAACTCTTCGCGTATGCGTTCGAATATGAGGACGTTAGCATCAACAGCCATACCGACTGTCAACACGATTCCAGCGATACCAGGCAGGGTAAGCGTCGCCTGCAACATGGAGAGCACCGCGATCAGCAGGGCAAGATTCAAGAACAAGGCGAGATTGGCTACCAGACCGAAGCCCCGATACCAGAGCGTCATGAAAGCCAGCACCAGCACGAAGCCGATGACCACGGAGCGAAATCCTTGATCGATGTTGTCCTTACCGAGACTCGGCCCGATAGTACGCTCCTCAACGATACGAATGGGTGCTGCCAAGGCGCCGGCGCGTAGCAACAACGCCAGGTCGCGCGATTCTTCCGGGCTGTCGAGACCGGTGATCTGGAAGCGCTTGCTGAATACCGACTGGATGGTTGCGACGTTGATGACTTCCTCTATGCGCTTGGTCTCGACAATTTCCTTGCCGTCGACCAACCTGCTGATCGCTTTGTCCTCGATGAACACGACGGCCATCGGCTTCTTCAGGTTCGCCTTGGTCGTCTCCTGCATGATGCGTGCGCCAGTGCCGTCCAGATTGACGAACACCGCCGGCTGACCGCTTTGACTGTCGAATCCTGCCGACGCGTTGGTGATCTGATCGCCAGTAATGATCACGCGCTTCTTGAGCAACACGGGATTGCCGTTGCGTTCGCGATACAGGCGCGCGGTAATCGGCACACGGCCCTGGACCGCTTCCTGGAGGCTGTGCTCGATGTCGACGAGGCGAAACTCTAGCGATGCCGTGGCACTCAGAATGCGCTTGGCGCGGGCGCTATCCTGCAGACCGGGAAGCTGGACGACGATTCGCCCCTCGCCCTGTTGCTGAATAACGGGTTCGGCCACGCCCACTTCGTTGACACGGTTGCGCAGCGTGGTGATGTTCTGCTTGACCGCCTGCTTGCGCAGCTCACGCAGTTCCGGCTCGCGCAATGTCGCGGTAAAGACGGTCGGTTCTGCGTCGTCTTCGCTGAGTTGTAGCTCGCCGAATTCGGCGCGAATGGCATCGTTCGCTGCGCCGCGCTCCTCGGGGTTGCGCAGCTCGATGCGCACCCGCTGGGGCTCGGCAATGATGCTGGCGTACCGGATACGCTTTTCGCGCAGCAGCGTACGTACGTCATCCGCGTAGCGTTCCATTGCCTGACGAACGGCGGTTTCAGTATCCACCTCGAGGAGAAAGTGCAACCCGCCGCGCAAGTCCAGGCCCAGGTACATGGGCAGCGCGTTGATCGACTGCATCCACTTGGGCGCAGCGCTGGCCAGATTCAGTGCTACTGTGAATTGCTCGCCAAAGGTGATGCGCAGCCGTTCATTGGCCCGCAACTGCGACTCCACATCATTGAACCGAATCAGCAAACCGAATTCGTTCATTTCTGTCGAACGGTAAGCGATGCCAGCTTCGTCCAGCGCCGCCGCGGCCTGCTTCTGCGTGGTTTCGTCGACCCGGGTCTGCGGTGTGGCAGAAACTTGCAGGGCCGGATCGTCACCGTACAGGTTGGGCGCGGCATACAAAGCGCCCGCCGTGAGGATCACGGCGATGAGCAAATATTTCCACAATGGATACTTATTCATAACAAGCGGCTCCCCGCGCGGCCAGGCGCCGCCAAGCCACGCGAGACTGTGTCGAATACTGGTTTATGGTCTGTTCAGGAAGCGGATTTGATGGTGCCTTTGGGCAGCACCGATCCAACCGACTGACGCTGGACTTTCACGGCCACACCGTCGGCGACCTCGACACTGATGTATTGCTCACCGACCTCGGTGACTTTGCCGAGAACGCCGCCACTGGTCAGCACCTCATCGCCCTTGGCCAATGCTTCGACCATTTTCTTATGCTCCTTGGCCCGCTTTTGCTGCGGACGAATGAGCAGAAAGTAGAACAGGACAATAATGATGACGAATGGCAGCATGGCGGAGAACAGGTCCGGCTGCTGAGCGGCCGGAGCGGCCTGCGCGTATGCGTCCGAAATGAAAAAGCTCATCGCGATTTCCCTTTTCTTGCTTTGGTAACAACACCCTGCGCGGTGCGCGCGAGGGCCGAATTATGACACAGGCGGCAGCGCTTGGGCGCGCTTTTCGTAGAATTCGCCTGCGAATTCGGCTAATCCGCCCGCGGCAATGGCATCACGCAGCCCGCGCATGAGTGCCTGATAATAGTGAAGATTGTGGATGGTATTGAGCCGCGAGCCGAGGATCTCCCCAGTCTTGTCCAGATGGCGCAGATAGGAGCGGCTGTAGTGCTTGCAGGTGTAGCATTCGCAGTCCGGATCGAGGGGCCGGGTGTCGCGCTGGTGAGCGCTGTTGCGAATCTTGACTACCCCGCGACTGGTAAACAAATGCCCGTTGCGGGCGTTGCGCGTCGGCAATACGCAGTCAAACATATCCACACCGCGCCGCACCGCCTCCACGATATTCTCCGGCGTACCGACACCCATCAGGTAGCGGGGCCGGGCAGCCGGCATGGCCGGGACCAGCTCGTCCAGGACGGCGTACATCTGCTCCGGCGGCTCACCCACCGACAGGCCACCGATGGCGTAGCCGTCGAAGCCGATATCGACCAAGCCGCGCAAGGACTCGGCGCGCAGCTCCGCGTACATGCCCCCCTGGACGATGCCGAATAGCGCTGATGGCGACTGGGCATGTGCGTCGCGACTGCGCCTGGCCCAGCGCAGAGACAGCTCCATGGAGGTGCGAGCCTCGGCCGCGGTAGCCGGAAAGGGCGTGCACTCGTCGAACACCATCACGATGTCAGCACCCAACGCTGCCTGGACCGCCATCGCCTCCTCCGGCCCCAGAAATACGGGGCTACCGTCGACCGGCGAGGCGAAGTGCACCCCCTCTTCCGTGATGCGCCGCAGATCGCCCAGACTCCACACCTGGAATCCTCCGGAGTCGGTCAGAATAGGTCCATCCCAATGCATGAAGTCGTGCAGATCGCCATGCGCGGCGATGACATCCACCCCGGGCCGCAACATCAAATGAAAGGTGTTACCGAGAATGATTTCGGCGCCAACCTCACGCAGCTCCTCTGGCGTCATCGCCTTGACAGTGCCGTAGGTCCCCACCGGCATGAAGGCCGGCGTCTCGACGGTGCCACGGGCAAACGACATGCGCCCGCGGCGGGCAGCGTTGTCAGAGTTGAGAAGATCGAATCGAAAGGACATTTGGGAATAAGCTGCTAGTAACTAGGAAATCACCTATAGCGGCGTTTGCACCGGCGCGTGGACATACTACAGCAGCTGACTGGCGGTCCCCACGCCTGGTTACTCGCTGCTAGCGCCTCACTGCTGTGTTTTGGTCAGGAACATCGCATCGCCGTAACTGAAAAACCGATAGCGTTGCTCCACCGCATGGCGGTAGGCGGCCATCACCCGTTCGTAGCCACCGAAAGCACACACCAGCATCAGCAGCGTAGACTCGGGCAGGTGAAAATTGGTGAGCAGGGCGTCGACCACACGAAAGCGGTAACCGGGTCGGATGAACAGCTGCGTCTCACCGCGGTAGGCCTGCAACTCGCCGCCGCTGGCGGCCGCCTCGAGGCTGCGCACACTGGTGGTACCGACGGCAACCACACGGCCACCACGACGCTTCGCCTCAGCCACCGCCGCGACCGCAGCCGGACTGACCTCCAACCACTCGCTGTGCATCACGTGGGCGTCGAGGTCATCGACCCGCACGGGCTGGAAGGTTCCAGCGCCGACATGCAGTGTCACGAAAGCCTGCTCCACGCCCTGCTGTTTCAGCGCAGCCAACAGGGCGTCGTCGAAGTGCAGCCCCGCCGTCGGGGCCGCTACTGCCCCAGGTTGTCGTGCATACACCGTCTGATAGCGCAGCTTGTCCTCGCTGGCGTCGTCGCGGCGGATATAGGGCGGCAACGGGACGTGGCCGATCGCCTCAAGCAGCTCCAACACCGCGCGCTCGCCGCCAAAGCGCAACCGATACAGCTCGCCTTGCCGGTCGGCCACCTCGGCTTCGGCCCCCTGTTCGAACAACAACTCGCTGCCCGGGCGCGGCGCCTTGCTGGCGCGCACGTGAGCGAGAATCTCGTGTTCACCGACAAGGCGCTCGACCAGCACTTCGACCTTGCCGCCGCTGCGTTTGTGCCCATAGAGACGCGCCGGGATGACCCGTGTGTCGTTGAATACGAGCAGGTCACGGGGCGTCAACAAGGACGGGAAATCGGAAAAGCCGAGGTCGAACGGCTCGCCCGGGGCACCAGCAAGCGCCAGCAGGCGACTCGCCGTGCGCTGCGAGGCAGGATGCTGGGCGATGAGCGATTCGGGCAGTTCGAAGGCGAAGTCACTGCGGCGCATGGCCGGCAAATGGTAGCAGATCGCCGCCAGCGGCGCTTTGCGTGGCCAGAGTCAGTGTCTATAATTGCCGGCCTACCTCGCGCGGACCGCGCGACTTTGGCCGAGTGGTGGAATTGGTAGACACGCAGCACTCAAAATGCTGTGCCTTCGGGCGTGTCGGTTCGAGTCCGACCTCGGCTACCACCTCGATAGTTGCTAGTGGCGAGTAGGGAGCGGCTAGCAAGAGACGACCCGCGGCCTGATTGGGGGATACTGCTCGTCGAACTGCACGTGCGGGTGTGTGTATTCAATTCTTGCCACGGCGGCGGATCAGCTGCTCGGAACTCGCGGCTCGTTACCCGCTACTTTTTCCCTAGGCAGTAATTGATCAACCCATTCGTCGAGCTATCGTGGCTGCTGACCGCCTGGCCGGCCTGTAGCTCACTGAGCACCGTCTTGGCCAACTGCTTGCCCAGCTCGACGCCCCATTGGTCGAATGAGTTGATTTCCCAGATCACCCCCTGGACGAAAATCTTGTGCTCGTACATGGCAACCAGCCTGCCCAGGGTTGCCGGGGTGAGCTTGTCATAGACGATCGTGTTGGTGGGCCGGTTGCCGGCGAACACCTTGAAGGGCAGCAGACGCGCGGCTGCCGCTTGGCTCATCCCCGCCCGCTGAAGCTCGGCCAGGGCCTCTTCGGTACGCTTGCCCTTCATCAATGCTTCAGTCTGTGCCAGCGCATTGGCCAACAGTATCTGGTGATGCTCCCCCAACGGGTCCTGGGGCTGCACGGAGACAAGAAAATCCGCTGGAATGAGCTTGGTGCCCTGATGGATCAGTTGATAGAAGGCGTGCTGCCCGTTGATCCCCAACTCGCCCCAGATGATCGGCCCGCTCTGGTAGTTCAGAGTCGCACCGTCGCGATTGACGCCCTTACCGTTGCTCTCCATGTCAGCCTGTTGCAGGTAGGCGGGTAGCCGCTGGAGATAGTAGTTGTACGGCAGTACGACATGGGTCTGAGCACCGAGAAAATTGTTGTACCAGATGCCCAGCAGCGCGAGCGTGACGGGGATGTTCTTCTCCCATGGAGCCGTCCGAAAATGCACGTCCATCTGATGAGCGCCGCGCAGCATGGCCTCATAGCTATTCATGCCGATGGCCACCGCGATGGCCAGACCAACTGCCGACCACATCGAGTAGCGCCCGCCAACCCAGTCCCACATCTCGAACATATTGGCCGGGTCGATACCGAATGCCTGCGCCGCCTCGGTATTGGTGCTAACGGCTACAAAATGACGCTTGATTTCAGTCTCGGGTACTCCTGCATCCAACAGCCAACGTCTGGCCGAATGCGCATTGGTCATCGTCTCCTGCGTGGTAAAGGTCTTGGAAACGATGATGAACAAGGTCGATTCAGGTTGCAGCCGCTTGAGCGTTTGCACCAGGTCGCTGGCATCGACGTTGGACACAAAGTGCACATTGAGAGAATCGGAGCAATACGGTCGTAGCGCCTCGACCGCCATGACGGGCCCCAGATCGGAGCCGCCTATGCCGATGTTCACAACATCCGTTATGGGCTTGGCGCTATGGCCAAGCCAGCTCCCTGAGCGCACCGCCTCCGTGAACCGCCGCATTTTCTGCAACTCGCGCCGCACCTGCGGCATGACATCGACGCCGTCGACCTCGATGCCCTCCTCCGAGAGGTTGCGTAGAGCAACATGCAGGACAGCGCGATCCTCGGTGTTATTGATCCTGTCACCGCGGAACATGCGCTCGATCCAGTCGCGCAGCTTGGCATCGTCGGCAAGGCGACGCAGCAACACCATGGTCTGCTCCGTGACGCGGTTCTTGCTGTAGTCGAGCAGAAGATCTTCGAATCGCAGCGAGAAGCGTTCAAAACGTTGCGGGTCCTCGGCGAACAGGTCGCGCATGTGGCGCGGCTCGATCGTGCTCCTGTGGGCAAGCAAAGCCTGCCAGGATGGGCTCAGGGTGAGACGGCTTGCGTCTGCTTCGTCAGTCATCGGTCCTGCTCGAAGTGTTGTGCGGCTATGGGCAGCGGATCATAGCGCGAATGCGCCCTCTTGGCGTACTCGAGGCCCTAGCGCCCTCAAGTCATGCACCCCACCCGGACACGAGGCGCGAATCACGCCCGCGGGCGAGCTATAATGGCCTCTCTACTGCGCCGCGACGGGCGCAGTCATGCCTCGCTCAGGCCCCCAACAGGTAGGCACTCGTGACCTCGCAAATCGAAGACAAACCGCTGCGCGCGCGCGTCAAACTCTTTGGCAACATCGTCGGCTCGATCCTGCGCGATCAGGCTGGCGAGCGCGTATTCGCTGCAGTGGAAATGCTGCGCAAGGGCTACGTCAGCCTGCGCAAGAAAGACAGTCCCGCCAAGCGCCGTCGTCTGGCGCACTTCATCGCGGGGCTTGACGCAGATACCGTAATTCACGTGGTACGGGCCTTCGCCACGTACTTCAGTCTGGTCAATATCGCCGAGGAAGCCTATCAGCACCGTCTGCGGCGCAAGCAGGTGCGCCTGAGTGGCCCGCTGTGGCGCGGCTCGTTCGATGAGGCCCTGCGCGAATTTCAGGCTGCGCAGATCACTCACGAGCAGCTACAGACCCTGCTCGATGCGTTGCGCTACACGCCCGTCATGACGGCTCACCCGACCGAGGCCAAACGGCGCACGGTCATGGAGGCACTGCGACGCATCTTCGTGACCAGCGAACAGCTCAGCGACACGCAGCTGGGGCGCCGACGCCGCGATGAACTGAAGGAAGAGCTCTACCGCGAGGTCAAGATCCTCTATCGCACGGATGAGGTTCGGCACACTCGGCCCAATGTGCGCGACGAAATCAAAAACGGCCTGTTTCATTTCCGCACCAGTCTGTTTCGAGCCGTGCCGCGCCTGTATCGCAATCTTGAACAAACTGTCGAGCGTATCTATGGCGAAAACCCGAGGTCCGGCCAGCCCATACGGGTGCCAAGCGTGCTGCGTTTTGGTTCCTGGATTGGCGGCGATCGGGACGGCAACCCCTTCGTCAAGCCGGAGACCACGGCGATGGCAGTTCGACTGCAGCATCGTGAAGTCCTGCGCGAGTATATCCATCGTGTCATGGCACTGAGCCACGTGCTGACGCATTCCAGCCGACTGTGCCAACCATCGGTATCCTTCCTAGCCAGCCTCAAACGTGACGAGGAAACCCATCCGGAAACCTTCGCCGACTACCCCAACCGGTTTCGCCACGAGCCCTATCGCCGCAAGCTCTACATCATGCGCCACCGCCTGGAGTGCAATCTCGCGGCGGTCACGGCGCGAATGGAGATCTGCGAACCGGTCGGCTGCAAGAGCGCCTATCGCGCCGTCGACGAACTGATCGACGATCTGTTGCTCATCAGCGACTCGCTCGTCAGCCACGGCGACCAGGACCTTGCTCGCGGCGAGCTGCACGACCTAATCCGCCTGGTCGAAACATTTGGCTTTCACCTCATGCATCTGGATGTCCGCCAGGAATCCACGCGCCACACCGAGGCGATCGCGGAAGTTCTGCACGCGCTCTACGACACCGACTACCAGGCTCTCAGCGAGGAGCAACGCTGCCGTCTGCTGGGCGAGTTGGTTGGCGCGGAGCCGCTGCACCTCGACAAGAGCACACTCACCGAGCCGACTCGAGAGACTCTGGAGGTGTTCGAAACCATGGCGGCCATGCGCGAGGAGATCAGCGCCGAGAGTTTTGGCAGCTACGTGATCTCGATGACGCATGCCGCAAGCCACGTGCTGGAGGTCATGTTGCTGGCGTGGCTTGCTAAGTTGGCGGGACGAAATGCGCAAGGCTGGTTCTGCGAAATCAGCATCGCCCCGCTGTTCGAGACCATCGAGGACCTGGCCCACATTGAGCCTGTCATGGCGACCCTGCTCAATGTCCCCGAATACGCTGCCCTGCTCAAGGCTGCCGGCAATCGGCAGGAAGTGATGCTGGGCTATTCAGACTCGTGCAAGGACGGCGGCATCCTGGCCTCGGCCTGGAACCTGTATCGCGCCCAGCAGCGAATCACTGGGCTCACCAGCGAACGAGGTATCGCTTGCCGCCTGTTCCATGGCCGCGGCGGCACGGTCGGACGCGGTGGAGGGCCAACTCATGATGCCATTCTCTCGCAACCACCCGGTACGGTGCAGGGACAGATAAAGTTCACCGAACAAGGTGAGGTGCTCTCATACAAGTACGGCAACGAAGAGACCGCAGTCTATGAGCTGACGATGGGACTGAGCGGTCTGATGAAGGCAAGCCGGGGCTTGATTGAGCCAGCACCGACTGACCGGCCCGAGCACATGACGATAATGAACGAGCTGGCCGAGTACGGCGAGCGGGCCTATCGTGGTCTGACGGACAACACACCGGGATTCCTCGACTACTTTTACGAAGTCACGCCGGTAAACGAAATCGGCCTGCTCAACATCGGCTCCCGCCCGTCTCACCGCAAGAAGACGGATCGCTCCAAGACCTCTGTGCGAGCCATTGCCTGGGTGTTCGGCTGGGCACAGTCCCGGCATACGCTGCCGGCGTGGTATGGCATTGGCGCTGCATTGGAAACCTGGTGCGCGAACCACCCCGAACGCGTGGCCGAGCTGGAGCAGATGTATCGCGAATGGCCGTTCTTCCGCTCCATGCTGAGCAACACACAAATGGCACTGGCCAAGGCAAATATGGATATCGCCCGGGACTACCTCAGTCTGAGCTCAGACCGGCAGCGGGCCGAGACGATCTACCAGACCATACGCCGCGAGTACCAACGCACGGTAGAACTGATCCTGAGCACCGCCCATGCTGGCGCCTTGCTTGATGAGAATCCCACGCTGGCCCTGTCGATGAGTCGCCGCGATCCCTACCTGGATCCACTAAATCACATTCAGTTAACACTCCTGCATCGTTTTCGCGATGAGAAGCTCAGCGACGAACAGCGCAATCAGTGGCTCGAGCCACTCCTGCGCAGCATCAATGCCGTGGCGGCGGGGATGAGGAATACCGGCTAAGAAACAGGATCTAGGCGCGAGTAGCTAGGACAACAAATGACAAACCAAAACCTAGGCCCTGGTTCCTAGAGCCTAGTACCCAAATGTCAGGCCGCCTGCACCGGGATGGTGTGGCGGGTGTCGCGGACGCGATTGTTCTCATCCAGGTACACCAAGGTGGGCTGGAAGCGGGCAAGTTCCTGCTCGTCGAGCTGAGCGTAGGCGCAAATGATCACGATATCGCCCGGGCTGGCCTTGTGGGCAGCCGCGCCGTTGATTGAAATCACGCCCGAATCACGCTCAGCCTGAATGGCATAAGTGGTAAAGCGCTTGCCATTGCTGACGTTGTAAATCTGAATCTGCTCATACTCGCGCAGCCCCGCTGCCTCCAGCAACGCGGCATCTATCGCACAGGAACCCTCGTACTCGAGCTCAGCGTGGGTCACGGTGGCGCGGTGAAGCTTGCACTTGAGCATCGTGCACTGCATTCAGATCTTCTCCAGGAGCTTGCTCAGGCTAGGCAGCGTAATTCTAGGAGAAAAGCGCTCCCCAGCAAAGCCCATTTTTCCGCGCCGCATCAAATTCGCAGATTATCGATCAGCCGCGTCGCGCCCAGCCAGGCCGCCGCCAGCGCCACGCGCTCGACGCATCCCGTCTCGGGGCCAGCCAGGTCCTCGACACAGCGTACACTCACGTACTCCGGCCGAAACCCTGCCCCCGCCAGAGCCTGCATCGCCTCGGCCTCGACGCGCCCGATATCGGCCTCACCGGCCCGGAGACGGTCTCGCACTTGGCACAAGGCCTGGTACAGCAGCGGCGCCTGCGCCCGCTGCGTAGCACTGAGGTAGCCGTTGCGGGAGCTCAACGCCAGGCCATCGGGCTCACGGACCGTCGGCACCGCCAGCACCCGTACATCGAGATTCAGATCGGCGACAAGCCGCTGGATGACGCGCAGCTGCTGCAAATCCTTCTCGCCGAAGGCCGCAATGTCTGGCTCGACGATGTTGAACAACTTGGCCACCACCGTGGCGACGCCACTGAAATGGCCCGGGCGCGCCGCACCCTCAAGGCTGTCGCTCAGTCCGGGCACCTCAATACGGCTGCATGCCTCCCGCCCCTGCGGGTACATTTGCGCGTCAGTGGGCGCGAATACCGCCGCTATCGAGTGCTGCTGCAGGTGATCCAAGTCCGCGTCCCACGTGCGCGGATACCTGGCGTAGTCCTCGGCAGGACCGAATTGCAGCGGATTGACGTAGATGCTCACCACAACGCGCTCGCACAGCGGTTGCACGGCATCGATGAGATGCAAATGACCGCGATGCAGATTGCCCATGGTCGGCACGAATCCAACGCGCTCGCCGCTTTGGCGCCAGCTTCGGCTCAACTCGCGCATGGCTGCAGTACTGTCGACGACTTGCATTCTCAGCGACGTGGGCGGCGCGAGTTCAGCTGAAACTATGCTCGCGCGCGGGAAATGAACGGTCCTTCACCGCCTGCACATAGGCGCGCACTGCCTCGCGCACCCCACCCGGACTGGACGCAAGAAAATTCTTGACGAAACGCGGGGCCTTGCCGGCGCTGATGCCCAGCAAGTCATAGAGCACCAGCACCTGGCCATCACAGGCAGCTCCGGCGCCGATGCCGATAACCGGCACCTCGACGCTGGCGGTGACCTGCTCAGCCAGCGCCGCCGGCACACATTCCAACAAGATCAGGTCGGCACCGGCCTCCTGCATAGCGCGCGCGTCGGCCACTATTTGCGCGGCTGCACTCTGGTCCTTGCCTTGAACCTTGTAGCCACCAAGCTTGTGCACCGATTGTGGAAGCAGACCAAGGTGGGCGCACACCGGGATACCGTGCCGCGCCAGGTGCGCAACGGTGTCCACCATGACAGCCCCGCCTTCCAGCTTCACTACCTGGGCGCCGCCCTCCTTCATCAGGCGCGCAGCATTGCCCAGGGCCTGAACGGGCGAAGCATGACTCATGAAAGGCATGTCCACGATGAGTAGCGGCCCTTGAGCCCCGCGGCGGACACACTGCGCATGGTAGATCATGTCCGCCACGCTCACCGGCAAGGTCGTGTCGCGGCCTTGAATCACCATACCGAGCGAGTCCCCCACCAGCAGCACTTCGACACCTGCTTCCTCGAGCACCCGAGCGAAACTCGCGTCGTAGGCGGTCAGACACGCAAACTTCTCCCCATTGCGCTTCATGGTGCGCAGAGTGGCCGTCGTTATCACTGCTGTGTCAGCGTTCACAAGGCAATAGGCATCGGATTGAAAAAGTTGCGACCACTATGAACGCGGCGCACCCGTTCCAGCAATAGCTGATAGTCGCTTTCGCCGTTGGCGAAATCGATCTCGGCGGCATTGACAATCAACAGGGGCGCCGCCGTGTAGTGGTGGAAGAAGTTCATATACGCGTCGACGACGCGACTCAGGTATGACTCGTCGATGTGACGCTCAAAATCGCGACCGCGACGGGCAATACGCCGCATCAGCACATCGAGCGGAGCCTGCAGATATATCACGAGGTCGGGCAGAGGTGCGTCGATGGTCAGATGCTCATAGACCTGCTCGTAGAGGCGGTACTCGTGCTCATCCAAGGTGAGCTGAGCAAACAACATGTCCTTCTCAATCAGGAAATCGCTCACGCGCACCGGCTCGAACATGTCGCCTTGGCGCAAGGCCTGGATCTGTTGCGCACGCTGGAACAGGAAAAAGAGCTGGGTCTGCAGCGCCGCGGCACGTCCATTCTCGTAGAAACGCGCCAGGAAGGGGTTGTCCTCCGCCTGCTCGAGCAGCAACTCAGTGCCAAAGCTGCGCGCCAGACGCCGCGCCAGCGTGGTCTTGCCCACGCCGATGGGTCCCTCCACTACGATATAGCTGGGTTGTGTCACGCCCAGTTGCGCTCCAGTCGTTCCAGGTCCACCGCAGAACAGTGCTTGAGTAGGTCGCGCAGCGGGCCGCGACCCGGAATGTTCAAATCGGGTGAAAGCTCGGCCAAAGGATACAAGACGAAGCTGCGCGCAGACAGTCCCGGGTGAGGCACGTGCAGAGCCGGGGTCTCAATCTGCTCAGCGCCAAATAACAGGATATCGAGATCCAGCGTACGCGGACCCCAGCGCCGGTCACGTTCGCGCACGCGACCTTGACGTTGCTCGACCGCGAGCAGTTCCCCGAGCAGGCGCGTTGGCGTCAACAGTGTTTCCAGAGCGGCAACAGCGTTGAGGTAGTCCGGCTGATCCTGGGGCCCTATGGGTCGACTGCGGTAGAGGCTGGAGTACGCCATCAGGCGCGTATCCTCAAGCTGGCCCAACGCCGCCAGCCCCGCCCGCAGCTGCGCCCGGGGGTCCTCCAGGTTGGAGCCCAGGCCCACGTAGCAAACTGACCACGTCAAGCTCAAGACCCGGACTCGGTCTCCGACGCCTTGCGACGAGCGCGCGGTTTGCGCCGCCGACGCCGCTTACGTGTCGGCGCCAGCGTGTTGGCCATCGCCGCACGCTCCTCCTCTCCGGCCTCGTAGAAGCTCTGCCACCAGTCGCACAATTCTTGCAGGGGCTCGCCGGCTTCGGCGCGCAACAACAGAAAGTCATAGCCGGCTCTGAAACGAGGCTGCTCGACCACGCGCAGCGCCCGCCGACCGCCGCGCTGGACCAGACGTGGCTGCATGAGCCAGATTTCGCGCGCCTGCAGGGTGAATCGTCGCGGCATCGCAATGCGGCTTTGCTGCTCCTGGAGAACATCCTGCGCAGCCTCCTGCAAGGCCTGCAACTCGGTCATACCGCCAGCCATGAGCTCGGATGCGCGCTTGTGTACGGGCTCCCACAGCAGTGCAGCAATGAGAAACGCCGGAGTCACCGGCTTGTCCTCACTCAGGCGCCGGTCGGTGTTGGCCAACGCATGCGGCAGCAAAGTGCGCGGGAAACCGTCTTCTTCTTGCGCCAGCGAGGCTTCGGTCTGCGGAAACAGGTGGCCAAACAAACCGTAGTGGCGCAGCAGCTCGTAGGTCTGCAACGCATAGCCGCCGTGGAACAGTTTGAGCATTTCATCGAACAGGCGAGCTGGAGGCACGTTGGCGAGTAGCTCACCGAGCTCGAACAAGCATTGTTCGATGGCCGCATCGAGGCGAAAACCAAGCTTGGCGGCAAATCTCACCGCCCGCAGCAGACGTACGGGATCCTCGCGAAAGCGCTGCTCGGGATCACCGATTAGACGCAGATTGGCCTGGCGCAGATCGGTCAGGCCACCAGTATAGTCGATGACGCTGAAATCCTTGACGTTGTAGTAGAGCGCGTTGACCGTAAAATCGCGCCGCCAGGCGTCGTCCTCGAGGCTGCCGTAGACATTGTCCCGCAGCAACATGCCGTCCTCCAGCACGCGCTCACCCTCACCCTCCTCGCTGTGGCCGCGGAACGTGGCTACCTCGACGATCTCGTTACCGAAGCGCACGTGGGCCAAACGAAAACGCCGCCCCACCAGACGACAGTTGCGAAACAGCTCCCGCACCTCATCCGGCGTAGCCTCCGTGGCAACGTCAAAATCCTTCGGCTCGCGTCCCAGGAGCAAATCGCGCACCCCGCCCCCGACCAGGTAGGCCTCGTAATCGGCCTTCTTGAGGCGATAGAGTACCTTCAGAGCCGCCTCACTGATGTTGGCGCGGGATATGTTGTGCTCGGATCGGGGAATGACAACCGGAGCTGATTGAGTACGCTTGACCTGTTCCACTCGTTCACCAAAGAAGACGGCCGCCCAACTTGTGCGGCCTAGGGGTGCGCGTATAATAGCACCTCCCAAATTCTGTACGGGAAAGCTCTTCGCAACGCTCCCATCGTCTAGTGGCCTAGGACACCGGCCTCTCACGTCGGTAACAGGGGTTCGAGTCCCCTTGGGAGCGCCAACCTCCTCAGTGCACACGTCACACTTCGACCGCTATGCAAGCCGATCCTTAAAGTCGGTCGCGCTCCACACCGATATTGCCGGGAGTATCGGCTGGACAACGTCGCTGCACCGGACTCAGCCCGGTATCGCGTCACCGCTGCTTGATGCTCACACCCGGACACGACACGAGCGAAGGGATTTCTACCATGAAGAAGGCGCTTCTCCTGGCCGGCGCAAGCGCGGCCTATCTTGTCACCACCGCCAGCCATGCAATGTCATTCGGGACGTTTGATCCCCGCTCAATGGCCATGGGTGGCACTGGCGTTGCCTCAGGTACTGGCGCCAACGCCAGTTACTACAATCCAGCGCTGCTCGCCATCGCTCGCGACGAGAACGATTTCGACTTGGTGCTGCCCACATTTGGGGTCCGTGTCGCCGACCCGGCCAGTATCCGCGGTGATCTCGATGACTTCCAGGACGCCGACTACATTCAGCTGTTCGAGGACGCAATCCTGAGTTTCAATGCCGCGACCACGCTGCCTGAGCTGCAGACCGCAGCATCGGATACCGTCGCCGCGGCACGTGATCTGCAAACCGAATTGGTGAATTTCTCCGGCGATCCGCTGGTGATCGACGCCAACGTCGGGTTTGCGCTCGCCATTCCAAATGAGACCTTGGGTATTGCCCTATACGTTAACTCGCGGGCAGTCGGCGGCGGCGAGCTCAATGTCACTGACGAGGATATCGCACTCACCGATGAGTACATCAACGAATTGGAGTCAGTCTTCGTCGACGGCAATCTGCCAGACCCCACGTCACCCATTTATGCGGGCACTGATTTCGATCTGGTCATTCCCACCGATGATTTTACCTCCACCGCGGACGGACGCGGCGCTGTCATCACCGAAGCCGGTGTGTCATTGGCGAATGAGTTTGCGAGCCTGGGCGGTTTGGCCCTGGGTATTACGCCGAAGTACGTTCGCACCGACACGTTCGACTACAGCCTCGACGTCGACACGGCAGAGTTCGATCTCGAGGAGAACCGCAAGGCCTACAGCGACTTCAATTTCGACCTCGGTGCAGCAATTCAACTTGGCGGCGGCTGGAAACTGGGCCTGGTCGGCAAATACTTGATCGCCAAAGAGTACGAGACATTTCTCGGCAACACGGTTGAGCTCAATCCGCAAGTTCGCGCCGGTGTGGCCTGGGAAACCGATACCCTAACGATCGCCGTTGACGCCGACCTGACCAAGAACGATCCGCTCGGCTTCGATGGCCAGACCCAGTTCCTCGCTGGCGGTGTTGAACTCGATGTCGCCGATACCGTACAGGTACGCGCCGGCTACAGCCGCAATATGGCTGACAACGTCATTGGCGACCCGAGTCTGTTTTCGGTGGGACTGGGTTTCACCTTTGGCGTGCGTATCGACCTAGCGGTAGCGGGCAACAGCGATGATCTGGCTGCGGGTCTCTTGCTCGGTGCCAGTTTCTGAACGCTGACCCCCGACGGGAAAGAGGCCCCCGCCGCACACGCCGCAGGGGCCTCGTAGTCTGAGGAGCCTGTACCGAGACGGCACCTAATCAGGTGAGGTCCTGCGCCAATGAGCTGCGGATGTTCTCTGGGAGCGGATCCAGCGTTGCCTGATAGGCACTGTGATCAATGCCGGCAGCAATCGCTGCCCCTTCTTTCACCGCAGCGACCATCTGCGGCGTCAGCTCAAACCGCATAAAGTGCACTGACGAGGTCTTCTCCTCGGTCTCGCGTTCCAGATCCTCGTCGGCAATCGGGTACACCTTGTCGAACCCATCAACGCGCATCCAGACCTTGCCCTCGATGCCGATCAGCTTGGCCAGTGCTTGTTTGCGTTCCTCGACGTCGTCATACTCGACCATGAATGTCGCCTTCCAGTTGCTGCCGTCCGGAATCAGCGGATTGTAGGCATCGAGCTCTTCCTGGATGCCGTCAGCCTCGAAGATCCGCTCAGCACGCAGCATCTCCTGAACCTGATAGCGCATAGTCGTTTCATCTTCGAAATACAACGTCGCGTGCTCCCCTAATCGCACCTGGCGACTTTTCTTGTGCGCCATGACTTCGGCCCGAAACTGGGGGCGCCGTTGGGCGTAGTCTTCCAGCGACCACAAGTCCTCACGCTTCAGCTTTCCCATGATCACCTCTCGTAACGCTGATTGCCTGTTACAAATGCGACTAGCCCTTATGTTCGTGTTCGAGCTCGGCTAGCGGTTTGTCTGTGAACAAGTAGTCACGCAACTCTTTATCAAAGGTCGCATCCTGGCGACGAATCCATTCCATGAGCATTGCCGCGTGTTCTTTTTCTTCGTCGCGGTTGTGCGCCAGAATCCCTTTGAGCTCCGGGTCAGCGCAAACATCCATGCGCTGGTTGTACCAGTCCACCGCCTCCAGCTCTTCCATCAGCGACTTGATGGCACGATGCATGTCTTGAACCGCGGCACTGAGCTTGTTTAAGTCTTCATGGTATTCGGACATAACGAACTCCTTCAGGCAGTATCTAGTAGCGCGTAGCTAGTGACCAGTAACTGAATATTGTCAACCGAACCACTAGCCACTGCTCACTCGCAACTAGTCACCTATATTCCGTAGGCAATACGCAACAGACTCATCGGATGCGTGGGCTTGCTGGCGTCTTTCATCCCGTTCTCGATTTGATGACCGGCCATCGGACAGTCGCTGCTGTAGTAGTCCGCTTCGAAGTCCTTGACGCGTTTGACGACGGGGCGGACGATCTTCATTGATATCTCATGGAATTCACTCTTAACGGCGTAGGTGCCGTCGTGACCAGAACAGCGTTCGATTGTTTCGATCTGCGTATCCGGGACGAGCTGCAATAGATCGCGCGTCTTGAGGCCGATGTTCTGTACGCGCAAATGACAGGGAACATGGTAGGAAACCTTGCCAAGCGGCTTGCTGAAGTCGGTCTTCAGTTTACCGGCCTTGTAGCGCAGCATGAGGTACTCAAACGGGTCGTAGAATGCCTCTTTGACTTTCTGCACATCGGGGTCCTCAGGAAACATCAGCGGCAGTTCCTGCTTGAACATCAGCACGCACGATGGCACCGGTGCCACCAGATCCCAACCTTCGTCGACCAGCTGGGCCAGTACCGGAATATTGGCTTCCTTGGCCTTCTTCACTGACTCGAGGTCGCCCAGCTCGAGCTTGGGCATGCCACAACATTGTTCCTTCTGAGCCAGCGTGACCGGTATCCCGTTGTGCTCGAAGACAGCAATCAGGTCTTCGCCCACATGGGGTTCGTTGTAGTTGCCATAACAGGTGGCAAACAGGGCGACACGCCCGCGTGTGGCTTCAGTGGGCTCGGCCGTCACAGCGCTGGTAGCACGACGCCGGGCACGCTTGCGCAGGGTGTCGCTGTGGTATTCGGGCACGACCGCATCGGGATGAACAGCAAGCACTTTCTCCAACACTTTGCGCATGCCCTTGCTCTTGTTCGACGCGTTGACCATCTGTACCACCACGGGGATGCCAGCGAGCTTACTCACGGCATCGGTAGAGGTCAGGATCTTGTCGCGTGTGCGGGCACCTTCTTTCTTGTGGCGTACGGCCTTGGCGCGCAGCATCAGGTGCGGAAAATCGACGTTCCACTCGTGCGGCGGCACGTAGGGACACTTGGTCATGTAGCACAGATCACACAGGTAGCAGTGATCAACAACCTTCCAGTAATCCGACTTAGCGATGCCATCGACCTCCATGGTGTCGGACTCGTCCACCAGGTCGAACAGCGTCGGAAAGGAGTGGCACAAACTGACGCAGCGGCGGCAGCCATGACAGATGTCGTAGACCCGCTCGAGCTCTTT
>Ga0209536_100000875_pt1 | contig 49900 bp, 46 predicted proteins | sample DeeMarSeWOR28_12_FD_187461 | JGI IMG/M metagenome (GOLD analysis project Ga0209536, IMG submission 187461) | Marine sediment microbial communities from White Oak River estuary, North Carolina - WOR-2-8_12 (SPAdes) (version 2) | ecosystem: Environmental > Aquatic > Marine > Intertidal zone >...
CCGTGAGCTGCCGTGCCAGCATCGCGGCATCGCGGTGTGTGTCCAGCTTCGCGCCCAGCGTTTTTGCCCCGCGCACCGGCACCTCGTGAATGCGGTCGAGGTTTGCGTAGATGTCGTCGAGCGTACCGAAGTGGGCCAGGAGCGCCGATGCCGTTTTCTTGCCGACGCCCGGCACGCCGGGGATGTTGTCGACGCTGTCGCCGGCGAGTGCGAGAAAATCCGCGATCTGCTCGGGGCGCACGCCGAAGACGTCGAGGATATGGTCGTAGCCGAGCTTGCCCTTGCCGGCAAAATCCCAGAACACATCGTCTTTCAACAGCAGCTGCGTCAGATCCTTGTCCCGGCTCACGATCGTGGACGGCCGCCCGGCCCGGCGTCCGTGCTCGACGAGCGTACCGATGAGATCGTCCGCCTCGTACAGGGGGTCGGCACAGTTCATCAGGCCGAGCGCGCTGACGAAACGCCGGCACTGCGAGAACTGGCGCTTCAGTTCCTCGGGCGCAGGTTCGCGGTTTGCCTTGTATTCGGGGTAGATGCTGGTACGAAACGATGTCGTGAGGCTCTCGTCGAAAGCCACGGCAATGTGCTCGGGATTCACCTGCTCGATGAAGTCGCCCAGGAACCGGGCGAAACCGTAGAACGCATTGACCGGGTTGCCGTCGCCGTCGACGATGTCATCGGGCATCGAGTAATAGGCCCGGAACACATACACGCTGGCGTCGATCAGGTACTGCATCGGCGCAGTATAGCGGAGCACCGAAATGTGCGCTGTGTACGGGACATTCGGAGCCCGCGTGTCCATTATTTCAAAGGCTTATCTGGCTTTAGGTGATCGCCATGTTGGTCCCGGACTGGCTCTACTCCCGCATTCCGCATATCTGGCTGTCGATCGGCCTGCTGTTCCTGCTCATCGGCCTTGCGGCCGGTCCGGACTTCCGGCTGTTCTACGCCTATCTGCTGCTCGGCCTGGTCTGCCTGTTCCGCGCGCTGTACATCTACCAGGCGCGGCGACGCTTCCACCGCCGCAACCGCGTCGCGTTTCTGCATGAAACGCAGGTGATGCACCGGAACAGGAAATAGCGGGTGCCGCCAAGCGGCGACGAAGCTCAGTCGTGAAAGTGCGTATCGATGACCTCTTCCCCCGAGAACAGGTGATCGGTCAGGCGCGCATGCAGGGGGCTCGAGCGCGGGATGTGCGCGAGCAGGTATTGCATCTGGTCGGCGAGCACGCGGCGACCCTTCAGGTAAATGTACTCGGCGTATGTCGGCGTGAACGGCACCGCGATGAGCTGCATCGCGGCCTGCTCCGGCGTGCGGCCGCCCTTGTAGTTGTTGCAGCGGCGACAGGCCGTTGCGACGTTGTTCCAGGTATCTCTTCCGCCCTGGGAGAGCGGGGTAATGTGATCGCGCGTCAGGTCGCGAGTCGGGAACCGCATGGCGCAATACAGGCACAGGTTCGCGTCGCGCTTGAACAGCGTCCGGTTATTGAGCGGCGGGACGTACTTGTCGCGGTTGCGCGAGAGGCTCTGGCTGGTGCCGTGGGTCGCGATGATCGAACTGACGTCGATCTTGCTGCGGCACCCGTCCATCGAGCTGTAACCGCCGAACACCGTATATAAAAGAGTGCCGCAATCGTAAGCGACCTGCTCGGCGTGGTAGAGACGCACGGCCTCGCGATAGTCGATCCACTCGAGCGGCATACCGGCAACATCGGTCCGAAGGACCTGTTGCGAAATATCCGATGCAACGCCTGCGAGCATAGCCACCTCCGTAGCTTATGCTCGCATTATTACAGCAATTAGAGCGCCTTTAAAACCTCGTCGAGCGTCTCCTTGGCGTCACCGAACAGCATGCGCGTGTTCTCCAGGAAGAACAGCGGGTTCTGCACGCCGGCATAGCCGGTCGCCATGCTGCGCTTCAGCACGATCGAGGTCTTGCCCTTCCAGCATTCGAGCACCGGCATGCCGGCAATCGGGCTGTTGGGGTCCGTCAGCGCCGACGGGTTGACGATATCGTTCGCGCCGATGACGACCGACACGTCGACGTCCGGGAAGTCCTCGTTGATCTCGTCCATCTCGAACACGATGTCGTACGGCACCTTGGCCTCCGCCAGCAGCACGTTCATGTGACCGGGCATGCGTCCCGCCACGGGGTGGATGCCGAAACGGACGTTGACGCCTTTCTCGCGCAGCGTCTTGGTGATTTCGAAAACCGTGTGCTGCGCCTGTGCGACGGCCATGCCGTAACCCGGGATGATCATCACTTCCCTGGCGTTGGACAGGAGTTCCGCGGCTTCCTGGGTGTCGATCGCGACGACTTCGCCCTGGTCCTCGCCGCCGCCCGCAGCCGTGGTGCCGCCGCCGGTACCGAAGCCGCCGGCGATCACGTTCAGGAACTTGCGATTCATCGCGCGGCACATTATGTAGCTAAGGATCGCGCCGCTCGAACCGACGAGCGCGCCCGTAACGATCAACAGATCGTTACCGAGCATGAACCCGGTGGCCGACGCGGCCCAGCCCGAGTAGCTGTTGAGCATCGAGACGACGACGGGCATGTCGGCGCCGCCGATCGCCATGACCATGTGGATGCCGAACAGCAGCGCAATCACGGTCATGATGATGAGTGGCATCAGGCCGCCGCCTGCCGACGACTGCGCGACGAACGCGTAACCGAACCAAAGGGCACCGAGCAACAGAAGCAGGTTCAGCCAGTGCCTCGCCGGCAGCAGCATCGGGCTGCCGCCGATGCGGCCGGACAGCTTCCCGAACGCAATCACGGAACCCGAGAACGTCACCGCGCCGATCAGGATGCCGAGGTACGTTTCGACGTCGTGAATGGTCAACTCGACGCCGATGTAGTGAGACAGCCGGTCCGGATCCATGAAGTTGGCGAAGCCGACTGCAACCGCCGCCAGGCCGACCAGGCTATGCAGGATGGCAACCAGTTCCGGCATCTGCGTCATCTGCACGCGCCTGGCAGCGATGATGCCGACGCTGCCACCGACCAGGAGCGCCACGATCAGCAGTTCCAGATTCTGCGTGACATCGCCGACCAGGGTCGCAACGAGCGCGATCGCCATGCCGACGATGCCGTACCAGTTGCCGCGCCTGGCGGTCTCCTGGTTGGACAGGCCGCCGAGGGCGAGAATGAACAGGATGGTCGCGATGATGTACGAGACCTGGATGATTCCTTGGTTTACCTCAAACATCACGACCTCACTTTCTGAACATTTCAAGCATGCGGCGAGTGACCGCAAAACCGCCAAATATATTGACGGAAGTTATCAGTACGGTGCCCACGGCGATCCACTTGATCAGGGGCACATCCGAACTGATCTGCAACAGTGCACCGATCACGATGATGCTCGAGATAGCGTTGGTGACGCTCATGAGCGGCGTATGCAGCGCCGCAGTAACGTTCCAGATCACCATGTAGCCCACGAAGCAGGCCAGCACGAAGACCGTGAAGTGCGCCATGAACGACGGCGGCGCGACCGCGCCGAGGCCGAGCAGTGCCAGGCCGGCGACGATCATGCCGATGATCGGGCCCGCCAGGCTGCGCTGTTTTTCTTCCTTCACCGGGGCCGGCGCCGGTGCGGCTTTGGCCGCCGGTGCCGCTGACAGCTTGGGCGCCGGCGGCGGCCACAGCGTCTCACCGCCCGTGCAAACGGTCGCGCCGCGGACGACCTCGTCTTCGAGGTCGAGCACCAGGTTGCCGTCCTTCTCCGGCGTCATGTCCGTGAGGAGGTGGCGGAGGTTGGTGCCGTAGAGCTGGCTCGACTGCGCCGCGAGCCGGCTCGGGAGATCCGTGTAGCCGATAATCGAGACGCCGTTACGAACGGCCACTTCGCCGGGCTCGGTGAGCTCGCAGTTGCCGCCCATCTCGGCGGCGAGATCGACGATCACGCTGCCGTCCTTCATCGACTCCACCATCTCCGCGGTGATCAGTTTCGGCGCGGGCTTACCGGGGATCAGGGCGGTCGTGATGATGATGTCGACGTCCTTCGCCTGCTCGGCGAACAGCGCCATCTCGGCCTTGATGAACTCGTCGCTCATCACCTTCGCGTAGCCGCCTTCGCCGGAGCCGTCCTCACCCTCGAAATCGAGCATCAGGAACTCGGCGTCCATGCTCTCCACCTGTTCCTTCACCTCGGGGCGGGTGTCGAAAGCCCGGACGATCGCGCCCATGCTCTTTGCAGCGCCGATGGCGGCGAGACCCGCAACGCCGGCGCCAATCACCAGGACCTTGGCCGGAGGCACCTTGCCCGCCGCCGTGATCTGGCCTGTGAAAAAGCGGCCGAAATGCTGCGCCGCCTCAACGACCGCGCGGTAACCCGCGATGTTCGCCATCGAGCTCAGCGCGTCCATCTTCTGCGCGCGCGAGATGCGCGGCACGCTGTCCATCGCCATTGCCGTGCCGCCGCTCTTGGTCAGCTGCTCCAGGAGCTCCGGGTTCTGCCCCGGGTACAGGAAGCTGATCAGCGTCTGCGATTCCTTCAGGCCGCCGGCGCGATCGCCCTCGGGCGGGCGCACTTGCAGGATGATGTCCGCACCGGACCAGATTTCGTCCGCCGAGGCCGCGATTTCGCACCCCGCCTCCGCGTACGCTTCATCGGAGAAGCTGGCCGCGGCGCCCGCGCCTTTCTCGACGATTACGTCAAAGCCCAGTTTCTGCAGCTGGACAACCACGTCGGGCGTGGTAGCAACGCGTCGCTCGCCGGGGTGGGTCTCTCTCGGTACACCGATCTTCATTCATGGCCTCCGATCATCGTGCCGGTCAAAGATGGGGCGCTACTCTATCAACAATGTCGCGCCCAGCACAGATTTGGCGAGTCTCGGATAACCCCTAGACGCCGCATAAAAAAAGGCGCCCCGAGGGCGCCTTGCTGGTAACGACGATACTGTTCAGCCGCGCCGGTCGCGCTGCATCCGGTCGCGCATGCGCTGGCGCTGCTCCGGCGTCATGTCACGGAAGCGGTCGCGCAGACGGTCCCGCTGCTCCGGCGACAGGCGACGGAAGCGTTCGCGAAGCTGCTGTTGCTGCTCCGGCGACAGGTCGCGGAAGTGCTGGTAGTTCTGGCGGATGCGCCGACGTTCTTCCGGCGGCAAGCCCTGGAATTCCTCCCAGTGCTGGCGAATCTGGCGGCGCCGATCATCCGGCAGCTCGCGCCACATCATGAACCTCTGCTGCGCCTGCTGGCGCTGCTCCGGCGTCATGTCGGCCCACCGCTCCGCGCCGCGCGACAGCCGCATCTGGCGATCCGCGGGCAGCGAGTCCCAGCTGTCTGCAAAACGATTCAGCACCTGCTGCTGTTCCGCGGACAGCGAATCCCACGCCACGCCTTGCTCATCGGCGATCGCGGCGGAACCCAGCAGCATCGCTATGACTGCGGCAACCGAAACCAATGTCCTAACTTTCATCGTCGTCCTCCATCGATTCTTCACCTTCCGGTACGGGATCGATCCGTTCCCCGGACTCGACGTTCATCTGGTGCTCCACCACCAGCCATTCTTCGTCCGATTCTTCCCAAAGCCCAAGGTACTCAAGAAACTCCATCTCCGGCTCCTGCGAATCCGCCGCGAGCACCGTGCCCGTGACGCCGAGCGCGAGGAACAGCAGCGCTTTCCTGCAACTGTCCCTAGCCGACATCGCCACTCGGTTCCGTGCCTGCCGTGTCGATCCAGCTGTAGAACTCGAGATCTTCCAGCATGTCGAGGCTGTCCTCGCTCAGCATGATTTCGAAATCCGTTGCAGTACCCGCGGCCGGGGCGCTCTGCTCCACCGGTACGCCCTGCCAGACCACCACCGCGACGACAGCGGCCGCCGCGAGGCCTCCGGCAGGCACCCAGCGCGCCCACTCGCCGGCTGACCCGGGATCGCGGGTCTCCTGCAGTGCCTTCTGGCGACCCTGGTTCAGGCGCGACAGCGTCGCCGCGTCGAGCCGCTCCACGCTGTCGTCGAACAGCGTTTTCGCCTGAGTCGTCAGCTCTTTCTCGTCCAGTGGCTTCTTCATTGCCAGTGCTCTCCCAGAACTTCCCGCAGCGTATGCACCGCCCGGGAATAGTGTGTCTTCACGCTGCCCTCGCTGCAGCCCATTGCGGTCGCCGTGCCGGCGACGTCCAGGCCCTCGAAGGTGCGCAGCATGAATGCCTCACGCTGCCGCGCCGGCAGCTCCGCGACGGCACGCTCCAACGTCTGCATGGCCTCCGTCGACTCGATCTGTTCGTCCGGCGTCCGGCCCATCGGGTCGGGTGCCTGCGCGACCGGGTCGTAGTCGTCTTCGGGCGCCGACGAGCGGCCGAACCACACCATGACGCGGTTCCTCACCATCTGCCGGCGGTGCCAGTCGCGAATTCCGTTCTGCAGGATGCGATAGAAGAGCGGGGTCCACTCTTCTTCGGGCCGGCCCGAGTAATTCCGCGCCAGCTTGATCATCGCGTCCTGTACCAGGTCGAGCGCTTCGTCGCGGTCGCGCACCGCGATCTCGGCGAAGCGCAGGGCGCGCCGCTCCACGCCCGCAAGGAACTGGTTGAGTTGCCGTTCGCGCTGCAGCGTCCTCGCCTCTTTCGGTTGCTCGCCGCTGCACGATACCGCAAAAATACCGGCACAGGCGTTCATCGGCCGCTGCTCCCTGCGTCGGGCGAATGCGTGTTCATCGCGAACTCCTCTTGACTCCATCAGGAGGTCATCTAACTTGTCGCTACAGCAATAACGCCTGGTCGCACGGTTGGTTGACAGGCGCTGTCGGTTTTTCGCGCCCGACCTTATGTAAAAAACATCTCGGTGCGCGCCCTTAATCATCTGTATTCATTGGAAATTCGTGGGCAACGCGCCGGTCCTCAAAGTCGCCATCAACGTGCCGCTGTCGCGACTGTTCGATTACCTGCCGCCGGCCAGCGGCCACTGCCCGCCGCCGGGCACCCGCGTCCTCGTGCCGTTCGGCAGGCAGCGGCAGGTCGGGGTGGTGCTCGCCCATGCGAGCGACAGTGATCTGCCGCAGGGCAAGATGCGTCGCGTACTCGAGGTGCTCGACGACACCCCGTTGCTGCGCGAGGAAGACCTCTGGCTCATCGGCTTCACCAGCGACTACTACCACCACCCGGTCGGCGAAGTCGCTGCAGCAGCCGTTCCGGCGCTGCTGCGCCAGGGCAGGCCGCTCAACCCCCTGCTGCGCCACGTCGCGGCGACCGACGCAGCACGCAGCTTCGACATCGAATCGCTTGCGAAAAAAGCGCCACGACAGGCGGAACTGCTCGAGATGCTGCTGGATGCCGGCGGCAATGGCATCGACGTGGAATCGCTCGCCGAGCAGCTGCCGGCCTGGCGGCGCAGCTTCCGCGCGCTCGCCGGCAAGGCGCTCGTCACGGAATTCGAAATTCACGCCGACGAGCCCGAGCCTGCGTCCCGCCGCGATGCGGTGGCGGGCCCGGTGCTGAACCGGGACCAGCAGGCCGCAGTGCAGGCAGTGCGATCAGCGACGGGCTTTCACGCCAGTGTTCTGGACGGCGTCACGGGCAGCGGCAAAACCGAGGTCTACCTGCGCCTGATCGACGAAACCATCGCCGCCGGCCGACAGGTCCTCGTGTTGGTGCCGGAGATCGGCCTGACGCCCCAGCTGGTCACGCGGCTGCGCAAGCGGCTCGGCATCGAGCCTGCACTGCTGCATTCGGGCCTTTCCGACCTTGAGCGGCTGCGGGCCTGGCGGCAGGCACGCAACGGCGACGCGAAACTGGTCGTCGGCACGCGCTCGGCGGTGTTCACGCCGCTCACCGATGCGGGCCTGGTGATCGTCGACGAGGAACACGACCATTCGTTCAAGCAGCAGGAAGGCCTGCGCTACTCGGCACGCGATCTCGCGATCGCGCGCGCCAAGCATCTCGACATACCGATCGTGCTCGGCTCCGCCACGCCGACCCTCGAGATGCTGCACCACTGCGAAGCCGGCAATTATTCCCACCTTAGCCTGCCGCGCCGCGCCGGCGCCGCACAGCCGCCGGCGATCCGGATCGTGGACCTCGGGCGAACCGTTTCCACGGAAGGGCTGAGCGAGACGCTGGCGCAGGCGATCACGCAGCACCTCGAGGAATCGGGACAGGTGCTGATCTACCTCAACCGCCGCGGCTTTGCGCCCACGCTGATCTGCTCGGGCTGCGGCCACGTCGCCGAATGCCCGCGCTGCGATTCGCGCATGACCGTGCATGCCAGGGAGGGCCGCCTGCGATGCCACCACTGCGGCAGTGCGAGGCCGCTCGACGCCAACTGCGGCGAATGCGGCGCCGCCATGCGTCCTCTCGGAGAAGGCACGCAGCGCCTGGAGGATGAACTCGTGCGCCGCTATCCGGGTCGGAGCGTTATGCGCATCGACAGCGACAGCACGCAGCGCAAAGGCGCGATGGACGAGGCCCTGCAGCGCGCAACGAGCGGCGACGCCGACATACTGGTGGGTACGCAGATGCTGTCCAAGGGCCACCATTTCCCGAAACTCACGCTGGTCGGCATCGTCAATGCCGACCAGGGCCTGTTCGGCACTGACTTCCGCAGTGACGAGCGCCTCGCGCAATCGATTATCCAGGTAGCTGGCCGTGCCGGCCGCGAGAGCCGGATCGGTGAGGTCATCATCCAGACGGCGTTCCCGGCCCACCCGTTCTGGCAGCGCCTGATAGAGGGCGGCTATCCTCGCGTCGCGCAAGACGCTCTCGAAGAACGCCGTGCGGCGAACTGGCCGCCGTTCTCGCGGCTCGCGCTGCTGCGCTCCGCCGCGACGCGACGCGGCGATGCGCACGCATTCCTCGACGTCGCCGCCGGCTTCGTAGCGCAGCTCGCTGGCGGTCGCCTGCGGGTGCTCGGCCCGGTCGACGCGCCGATGGCGCGCCGTGCAGGGCGCTACCGCGCCCAGCTGCTGTTGCAGAGTGCCGATCGCCGCCTTTTGCACGAGGTACTGCGCGAGTTGCGGCCGCTGCTCGAGGCGGATCCGTCCGCACGCAAGGTTCGCTGGTCCATCGACGTCGACCCGGTCGAGTTGTTTTAGAGAGATCCTGTCTGACCAACCGGGCGCGAGGGCGAATAACCGGGTAGAATCGCCGGCTCTTCAACGAGTCAGCCGTCAAAGCACTCCAGCCTGCAAGCCCCAGCTCAATGAAATCCGCGATTGCAAAGTTCCTCGACGACGCACTGTCCCGCCTTCCCGATCTCGCCGAAGCAGCCAGAGGCATTGCTGCCGAAAGCACGATCGAGCGTACACGCGACCCCGCGCATGGACACTTCGCATCCAACCTCGCGATGCGCCTCGCAAAACCCGCGCGGCGCAGCCCGCGCGACCTCGCAGCAGCCATCGTCGAGCAGATTGCCGACACCGATGAGCTGGAGAAGGTCGAGATCGCGGGCCCGGGGTTCATCAACTTCACCCTGAGCCCGGCCGCCTTTCATGCGGAGATACGCACGATCCTCGGCAGCGGCGAAGACTACGGCCGGCATGCGCCCAAAGCGTCGCCCCGCATCCTGCTGGAGTTCGTCTCCGCGAACCCGACCGGCCCGCTGCACGTCGGCCACGGCCGGCATGCGTCATACGGCGCGACGGTGGGCAACCTGCTCGAAACGGTCGGCTACCCGGTTTCCCGGGAGTACTACGTGAACGACGCCGGCCGCCAGATGGACATCCTCGGCGTCAGCGTCTGGCTGCGCTGGCTGGAAGCGCAGGGCACGACCGTTGCATTTCCCTCGGCGGGTTACCGCGGCGACTACATTCGTGACATTGCTGCTGCGGTCAATACGGACGGCATCGATGTCGCCGCCGCCGCCGCGGTGCTCGAGGGTATACCTGCCGATGCGCCGGAGGGCGACAAGGAAGAGCATATCGGTGCGCTGATCACCCGCGCGAAGGAGCTGCTCGGTGAAGACGGCTTCGACCGGATCCGGCAACAGTCGCTCGACAGTATCCGCGACGATATCGAGGACGACCTGGCAGAGTTCGGCGTCACGTTCGATCGCTGGTTCTCCGAGCAGAGCCTGACGAAGAGCCACCGCATCGACGATGCCCTGGCGGTGCTCGAAGAACGCGGCATGCTTTACAAGAAGGATGGTGCCACCTGGTTCCGGGCGATCGATTTCGGCGACGAGAAGGACCGCGTGGTCGTGCGCGAGAACGGCGCCAAGACCTATTTTGCGTCCGACATCGCCTACCACTTCGACAAGCGCGAGCGGGGTTTCGATCGCCTGATCGACATTCTCGGCGCGGACCATCACGGCTACGTAACGCGAGTAAAAGCCGGCCTCGAAGCCATGGGCTACAGGGCCGAAGACCTGGAGGTGCAGCTCGTGCAGTTCGTCGCGCTGTACCGCGGCGGCAAGAAGGTGCAGATGTCGACGCGCAGCGGCGAGTTCGACACCCTGCGGCAGTTACGGGCCGAGGTCGGCAACGATGCGGCGCGCTTCTTCTACGTGTCGCGCTCGAACGACCAGCATCTCGACTTCGACCTCGACGTAGCGAAGTCCCAGTCCAACGACAACCCCGTGTATTACATCCAGTACGCGCACGCACGCATCGCGAGCGTGTTCCGGCAACTGGAGGAGAAAAACTTCAGCTGGGCGGGAGCGGAGCGCTGCACCAGCCTGGCCCTGCTGCAGGAGCCGCAGGAAAAAGCCCTGATGACGACCCTCAGCCGGTACCCGGAAGTCATCGAACTGGCCGCAGCCAATCTCGCACCACAGCACCTGGTCCATTATCTGCGCGACCTGGCCAACGACTTCCATACTTATTACAACGCACACGTCTTCATTGTTGACGACGACGAGCTGCGCAACGCACGCCTGTGCCTGTGCGCCGCGACTCGCCAGGTGATTGCCAACGGCCTCGCGATCCTGGGCGTATCCGCACCCGACTCGATGTAATGGCGAAGAAACGCAGCAAGCGGCGCAGGACATCGAGCCGGAAGCAGGAATACCCGGGCTGGATCTGGATGCTGTTCGGGCTGGCCCTCGGCCTGTCCGTCGCATTCGCGATCTACGTGCGCGACACACAGCCGGCACCGCCGCAGGCCAACGCGCGGCAGCCCGCCAGCCTGGAGAGCGCCATCGACGATAATGGCGAGGCGGCCGTTGTGAAAGAACCGGCACAGGAGCCGGCGGAAGAGCCGCAGGAGAGCCGCTTCACCTTTTACGACATGCTGCCGAATTTCGAGGTGGTCATTCCCGAGCAGGAGACGGACGTGACGGCGGAAGTGGAGCCGCGTCCTGTCGTGATGCCGGGTCTCTATATTCTGCAGGCGGGCTCGTTCACGCGTTACGAGGATGCCGACCGGCGGCGCGCGGAACTCGCGCTGCAGGGCATCGAGTCGACCATCCAGCGCGTGACGATCGACGACAAGACCTACCACCGCGTTCGTATCGGCCCGACCGACGATCTCGACGAACTCAACCTGCTGCGCAGCCGCCTGCGCGCGGCCAAGATCGACGCCATCCGCATTCGCCTCGGTGAGTAGCCTGCGACGCAGCCTTGCGGTGGTCGTGCTGGTCTCGCTCGGGGCCTGCTCGACAACTGCGCCGCTGCCGCCAGCGGAACCGGCAGCAACGGAGCCCCCTGTCGAAGAACCCGCCGCGCCGGCCGAACCGGTACGACCGGCACCCACGAAAATCAGCATCGCCGCGGTCGGCGACATGATGATCGGCACCGACTATCCCCAGGACCACCTGCCGGACGACGACGGCGTCGGCTTCCTCGCCGGCGTGGCACCCTGGCTCTGGTCCGCCGACGTCGCTTTCGGCAACCTGGAAGGTGTGCTCGTCGACGGTGGCGAGCCGGGCAAGAAATGCAGCAACCCGAAGGCCTGCTACCTGTTCCGGTCGCCCAGCCGCTACGCGTTCCACTACCGCGCCGCTGGCTTCGACGTGCTGAGCCTCGCCAACAACCACGCACGGGATTTCGGCGAAGAAGGCCGCACGGCAACGATGCATGCGCTCGCGGCCGCGGGTATCCACCATTCCGGAAGGGAAGGCGACTTCGCGAGTTTCGAAGTGAAGGGCCTGCGCATCGCGGTGCTGGCGTACGCGGTGACAAAGAACTCGAACATGCTGCTCGACTACGCACTGTCCGAGCAGACGGTGCGCGACTTTGCCGCGACGCACGACATCGTCATCGTGTCCTTCCACGGCGGCGCGGAGGGCCGCGACGTGACCCGGCTGCCGTTTGCCGATGAGGAGTACTACGGCGAACCGCGCGGCGACGTGGTGCGTTTCGCACGCATGGTCGTGGACGCCGGCGCCGACCTCGTGCTCGGCCACGGACCCCATGTGGTGCGCGCCATGGAACGTTACAGCGACCGGCTTATCGCCTACAGCCTCGGCAACTTCGCAACCTATTACGGGATCAGCGTCGCCGGCATCAAGGGCATCGCGCCGATACTGGTTGCCACGCTCGACGAGGAGGGCCGCTTCGTCGAGGGCGAGATCATCTCCACCCGCCAGCTACGGCCCGCCGGTCCGTCGCTCGACCCGCAAGGCCGTGCCCTGAAAATGATTCGCGGCTTGAGTATCGAGGACTTCGGCAACCCGGGCCTGGACTTCCACCCCGACGGTCGCGTCACACCGGCCGACCGCCCGCCCGTCACTCGGCGGACATTCCCAGACGACACGCCGTAGGAGCGGTTCTCGAACCGCGATCGCGCGCCGAGGCGCGCTCCTAGACGCTCAATCGTCGGCGCCGACCGATTTGAAATCGACGCCCAGTGACCGAAGCTTGCGGTAAAGGTGCGTTCTCTCCATGCCGACGCGCTTCGCGAGCTGCCCTACTTTGCCGTCACAGAGCACGAGTTGCTGTTGCAGGTAGGCACGCTCGAATTGTTCCCGCGCCTCGCGCAGCGGCAGCGCCAGCAAGTCCTGCTTGACGAGCGGCTCGTCGTCCAGCGCCGCGGCCGAGATCTCCGCTTCGACTTCGGCGAGCGAGATGTCCCCGTCGGATTCCGACATCAGCAGCCGTCGAACCAGGTTCTTGAGCTCCCGCACATTGTCCGGCCACGGGTAGTTGCGCAGCCGGTTTTGCGCGGCGACGCTGAAGCGACGAAATCCGAGGCCTTCCGAATCCACCAGTTTGTCCACGTAGTAGTTGAGCAATTCCGGCACGTCTTCGGAATATTCGCGGAGCGGCGGTACACGCAGTGTCAGGACGCCGAGATTCGCGATAAGGTCCCGGCGCAGTTCGCCCGAGCGCAACATGTCCTCGTAGTCCGCGCGCAGGGTCGCGACCACGCGGGCGTCGAGCCGCACCGGACTGCTGCCGCCTTTGCGCATAAAGCTGCCGTCCTCGAGCACGCTGAAAAGGATTCGCTGCGCGGCTGCGCTGAGGTCCGTCAATTCGTCGATAAGCAGCGTGCCCTGGCTGGCTTTCTCGAACGCGCCCATCTGGACTTCGCCATCCTGCTCGCTGCCGAGCAGGCTATCCTCGACGTTGTCGTCGGTCAGCGAGGCCGCGGTGATGTCGATCAGGGGCCCATCCGCGCGCCCGCTCAGGGCGTGCAGGTAGCGTGCGAACGCGCTGCGACCGGTGCCGGGCTCGCCGCTGATGAGTACTGCCGCATCGTGCCTCGCGTACTGCTTGACCTTGTCGCGTAATGCCTGCATCAGGGCGCTGCGGCCAACCGGGGCGAGTAGCGGCGGCAGCGTGCCGCGTGCCGCGGTCGCCTGCTTGCCCGCGGTATCGAGGGCGCCTTCCACGGTGCGCAGGAGTTTCGCGAGCGACAACGGCTTCTCTACGAAATCGTGCGCGCCGAGCCGCGTCGCTTCCACCGCCGTGTCGACGGTGCCGTGTCCGGACATGATCACGACGGGACACTTCAGGTCACCCTGGTCGGACCACTCGCGCAGCAGCGTGATGCCATCGGTATCCGGCATCCAGATATCGAGGAGTATCAGGTCGAAGTTGTCGTCGCTGCGTGCAGACCTCGCTTCGTCGGCATTGGCCGCCACGGTCACGCCGTAGCCCTCCTCGGACAGAATTTCCTGGATCAATGCACGAATGTCAGCTTCGTCATCGACCACGAGCACCCGGGCACTGCTCATGCTCTTTCTCTCCTCTTTTCAGTACGGCTGGTTCCTTTCGCGATCATCGCCTCACGGGCCGCCTCGTTGACGGGTAGCCGGATGCTGATGATCGCACCCCCCTCTTTCCTGTTTTCGGCGAGGATCGATCCCACGTGTTCCTCGACCAGCTTCTTGACCACGGCCAGTCCGAGCCCGGTTCCCTTGGGCTTGGTCGTAACGTAGGGATCGAAAACCTGGGCGATGGCGCCGGTATCGAAACCCGGCCCGTTGTCTTCGACCTTGATTTGCGCGAACTCGATGCCGCCGAACTCAGCGGCGCTCGCGTGCACGTCGATCCGCGGGTTGGACGTCTGCTCGAGCGCCTCCATGGCGTTGCGCAGCAGGTTGTGCAGGATCTGGCGCACCCGCCCTTCATCCGCTTCCAGCAACGGCATCGCCGGATCGGAGGTAACGACGATCTTGACGTCGCTCTCCTGCGACCGGTACAGGTCGACAACCTCGTGGACGAGCTTGTCGAGGTCGAAGCGGTTGATGTCCATGTCCGGCGCGCGCGCATAATCGCTGAAGGCGTTGACCATCTCCTTCATTGCCTCGACCTGCTGCACGATCGTGTGCGTCGCCCGGTCGAGAATCTGCGCCTCCTCGCCCGACATCTTGTCGAGATACTTGCGGCGCAGGCGCTCCGCGGACAGCTGGATGGGCGTCAGCGGGTTCTTGATCTCGTGCGCGAGCCGGCGTGCCACCTCGCCCCAGGCGGCGTCGCGCTGCGCCTGCAGCAGGCCGGTGATGTCGTCGAATACGACCACGTAGCCGCCCGCCTGGTCGCCCTCGCCCGGCAGCGCGGTGCACGCGCAGGTGAGTACGCGCCGGCCGACCTCGCCGCGCAACACGATTTGCTCGCGCCATTCCGTCTCGCCGGCGTCGAGGTGGACCCGCGCCACGTCGACGAACTGATCGAGCAGCGGTTCGTTGCGCGCGATATCGGGCAGGTACTCGCCGACGCGTGCCTCGAGATCCACGTTGAGAATCGCCCCGGACGCCTGGTTCGCCGTGCGTATGCGCAGGTCGGGGTCGATCGCGACCACCCCGGTCGAAAGGCGTGCCAGTATGACCTCGAGGTTGGCGCGCTCCGCCTCGACCAGGGCCTGGCTGAGGCGCGTCTCGCGCCGGGCTGCCGCCAGCCGCTGCGTCATGTCGTTGAAGGAATTGATCAGGAAACCGATCTCGTCGCGCGACGGCGAGGGCAGTCTCGTATCGAAGTTACCCGCGGCCACTGCGCGTGTGCCGGCGACGAGGTCCTGGATCGGCGCGACCAGCCGCCGCGACAGCATGAGCGCGCCGTAGATGGCCGCCAGCAGTGACAACATAAGGACGACGGTCAGCGTTAGCGTAAAGGTCACCTTCAGGCCTTCGCGCAGGAATACCAGGCGTTCGTAACCGGTCTGCGCATCGCTCACACTCGATGCGAGGCGACTGACGCGCTCGGTCGTGGGGAAATGTGCCTGCAGTATGCCGACCGGCTCCCTGCGGTTGCGCGGCGTGAACAGCACGGCTGTACGAATTTCGTAGAGTCCTTTTTCGTTCTCATCCAGGGCGACGTGATTGGGCCTGTCGACCGTCAGCATCTCCAGCACGTCGATCGGCGGCCGCGGGAGACTCGCCGTGGGGCGGTCAGAGCTGGTGGCGAGAATCTGGGCGTTTTTGCCGAACAGCGTCATCTCGCTGGCACCGGCCTCCCTGCGCAGCATGCTGAGCTCGAACACAAAGCGCCGCTCCGGCACCGCCGCCAGCCGTTCCGCGATCTGGCGCGTCGCCGCGAGATTCTCGCGCATCTGAACCTCGAAGACCGCCTGCACCACTTCGATGGCACTGCCGAGCCCGTCCTCGATCTCGACGTCGAACCAGGAGTCGATGCCGCGGTTGATGTATTGCACAGCGAAGTAGAAGACGACGAACAACGGCAGCGCCGCGAGGCCCACGAACATGCCGACCATGCGCGCCTTGAGTCTCGCACCTGGCACGTTGTCGCGGTAGTCGCGCAGCAGCCGGATCAGGTTGCCTACGAGCAGTACGAGCAACAGGATCGCGCCCACGATATTGACGCTGACCAGGACGTTGTGAAGACGATCGAAGTCGTCGGAGTTCTGCGCGGTAACGCTCAGCAGGAACAGCGCGGACAGCGACAGCAGCACGCCGCCTGCCGCGAGGAGCCCGATGAAGGCGCGCTTTATCGTCCGAGTTTCCATTCGTACCAATCGCTCTTGAGCTGCCACTCATCGCGCCAGAAGAAAAGGAGCCGCAGCGGCGCGGAATATTGCTCCGTCGCCAGCAGCGCCCGAAGCCGGATCCGGTAATCACGGTTGGGGACGAGCAGCGATTCGTCGATGACGGGCAAACGCTGCACGCGGCCCAGGTTGTTGAGCGCGGAATAAAGCGTCGCGAAGGAGTCCTGGTCACCGCTGTTGAGGTTGCGCACGATGTAGCGCTGGCTGATGGGCCGGTACTCGAGCTCGAAGCGGAACGCGAGCTCGGCATCGACGGCGTCGAGATAGAAGCGCCGCGAACGAATGACCTGCATCTGCAGTTCGATCGTGAGCGGCACGCCACTGTTGAGAGCGTTGAGCGCCTCGCTGGAGAGCACCAGCTGCAGCCGCGCATCGAGCATGTGAACACCACCGGAGAGTTCGGTCGAGGCCGAACGGACCTCGAAGTACCCGGCACGCTCCACCGGGTCCTGCGCCAGGGCGGCGCTGCCGAGCAACGAGATGCAGGCGGCGATCAGTGCGCCGCGTATCGTCCCGCCCAGCCCGTGCTCTCGTGGTGTCGACATGTCTGCTCAGCCAGCCTTTTCGAGGCAGGCGTAATAGAAACCGTCCATGTCCGCGGTGCCCGGCAGAACCTGGAATCCACACGCCTTGCGCTGCATTACATCGCGGATGTTGTTATTTTGCAACGCATCGTTCTCCCGTGCATCCGGCGTCGCCACGAGAAACGGGCGCAGCACCCCGTCGTTCTCGGCGGCGAGCACCGAGCAGGTTACGTACAGCAGCCGGCCGCCGGGGGCCAGCAGCTCCCAGGCGCGGTCGAGCAGGCTGCGCTGCAGGCCTGCCAGCGGCGCGATGTCCGCGGCGCGGCGCAGCAGCTTGATGTCCGGGTGGCGGCGGATAACGCCGGTCGCCGAACACGGTGCGTCAAGCAGGATGGCGTCGAAGGTCGACCCGTCCCACCAGTCCTGTGGCGTAGATGCATCGCCGCACACGAGCGTCGCAGACCTGCCGAGACGGCGGAGATTATCCTCGACCGAGCGCAGCCGCTCCGGGTCCCGGTCCACGCAGGTCAGATCGATCGCCGCGCCCCCGAGTTCCAGCAGGTGTCCGCTCTTTCCGCCCGGCGCGGCGCAGGCGTCCAGCACCCGCGCGCCGCCCCCCTGCAGCAGCCACGGTGCCGCGAGCTGCGCCGCCGCGTCCTGCACCGAGACGAGCCCTTCGGCAAAGCCCGGCAGGTTCGTCACGGGCACCGGCTCGGCGAGCTTCACCGCGCCGTCGATTGCGTCGAAGGTGTCCGCCGCAATGCCGGCTTCGGCGAGCTGCTGCACGTACTCTGCGGCCGTCGCGCGGGACGCGTCGACCCGCAACCACATCGGCGCCCGCGCATTGTTCGCTGCGAGTATGGCGTCGCCATGACCATGCCAGTCGTGCTGTATTGCGTCGATCAGCCACTGCGGATGATCGTGAACGGCTTCGGCGTTGTCGGGCGTCGCGGACGCAATGTCCTCGCGCAGGAATCGCCGCATGACGGCATTCAACAGGCCGGCGAGCTTGGGCCGCCGCAAGAGGCGTGACGCTTCGACCGTCTGCGATACCACGGCATGATCCGGTATGCGGGTCGCTGTCAGCTGATAGAGCCCGATCGCGAGCAGCGCATTGATCACGCTGTCCCTGGGTTTCAGCGGCCGCTCCAGCAGCTGCCCGATCCAGAACTGCAGGCGCCAGTGGTGCCGCAATGTCCCGTAGCAAAGCAGCCGCAGCAGTGCCCGATCGTCGGCGGCTACCCGCGACTCGTGAGCCGGCAGCGCCGTGTCCAGGGACTTGCCGGAACGGACGACGGCATCGACGACCTCCGCTGCTGCAGCCCGAAGTCGCGCACCCTGGCGATTTTCGGTCATCCCGGTCAGCCCAGGTGCCGGCCGGCGATCGCCACCGCGCCCGCGAACTCGCCCGCGGTTACCGGGCGCTTGCCGGGACGTTGCAGACTGTCGAGCCGCAGTGCCTGCCGGCCACAGGCAACGACGATGCCGTCGCGGCCCGCGGACAGCACTTCGCCCGGTGCCGCCTTGTCGCTGCCTGCGACGACGCTCGCGCGCCAGCACTTGATCGGCGTGTCGTCGAACAGGAAGAAGGCACCAGGAACGGGGTTGTAGGCGCGCACCCGGCGCTGCAGCACCTCGGCCGGCTGCTGCCAGTCCAGCCGCGCATCCTGCTTGTTGATCTTCCCGGCATAGGTGGCACGGGAGTCATCCTGCTCAACTGCCTCGAGCGCACCGCTCAGGATCGCATCGAAGTGACGCACCAGCAGTTCCCCGCCGAGCACGGCGAGGCGATCGTGCAGGTCACCCGCCGTCTCGTGGGGACCGATGGCTAGCGCTTCCTCGACATAAACCGGCCCGCAATCGAGCCCCGCGGTCATTGCCATGAGGCTGACGCCGGTCTCCTCGTCGCCGGCAAGTATCGCGGCCTGGATCGGCGCCGCCCCGCGCCAGCGCGGCAGGAGCGACGCATGCACGTTCAGGCATCCCCTCGCCGGGATATCGAGAACGCTTTGTGGAAGGATCAGGCCATATGCGGCGACGACCAGGATGTCCGGCTCGAACGCCGCGACCTGCTCAGCCGTGTCCGGGTCTTTCAGTGTCGCCGGCTGCAACACCTCGATGCCCTGCTCGAGCGCGAACTGCTTGACCGGGCTGGCAGTGAGCCGCTTGCCGCGCCCGGCGGGCCGGTCCGGCTGCGTTAATACCGCGAGCGGCACGATGCCGGCATGCGTCAGTGCCTGCAGCGACGCGAGCGCGAATTCCGGCGTACCGGCAAACAGCACTCTCGTATCGCTCATGATCGAACTCGGCTATTGGCGGGCGACGCTCAGGCGACTACGGCGGCCGCCTGGTGGCGCCGCTCTTTTTCGAGCTTCTTGCGAATGCGGCTGCGTTTCGCTTCGGACAGATAGTCGACGAACAGCTTGCCATCGAGGTGGTCGATTTCGTGCTGCACGCAAACAGCCAGCAGTCCCTCGAATTCGCCCTCGCATTCGCGGCCGTCCCGGTCGAGATACCGCACACGGATGTGCTCCGCACGTTTCACTTCCTCGTAATACCCGGGAACGGACAGGCAGCCTTCCTCGGTGACCGTCACGCCATCTTTCTCGACGATGACCGGGTTGATGAAAACGTGCGGATCGTCCTTTTTGGACGACACGTCCGCAACCAGCAGGCGCCGGTGCACGTCGACCTGCGTGGCCGCAAGGCCGATGCCAGGCGCGTCATACATGGTCTCGAACATGTCGTCGATCAGCGTGCGCAACTCGTCGTCTACCACGTCGACGGGCACCGCTTTCTTGCGTAATCGCGGATCGGGAAATTCCAGAATCGTCAGTTTTGCCATAATTCGCCTGCAGCAATTTCCGGGTTGCTTTGGTCACTATGACCCCTTGAGGACATAATTATTCCACCCGGATCTCGCGTCAAAATCTACAAAAATTCTCTAAACGTTTGACTTAATTGAATAAGTTTCAGAAAATGCAGCCAATCATACGGCGTCTCCGAGCGCTTTTTGGGCCGGAAATGTGACGTAATTGGCAGCCGTGGCAGTGCCGGAACGACATATTATAGCAACGCCGCGACAGGCCCGGTTTGAAACCGCAAATATGGAGCACCCGCGAACTATGGTCCCCCGCACACAAAGCCTGAACACCTTCATTCGGCTCACCGCTGTTGCGCTGGCTGCCACCCTGGCCGGTTGCTCCCTGAACCCGTTCGCGGACGACGACGAACCCTCGGTTCCGACGCCGGCCAGCGCACCGCCGCCGAGCTATGACAGCTCATCGCAGTCGTCAGTTCCCGAGTACACCGGCCCGGTCGTCGAACGCGTCAGCCAGCCCGTACCGCTCGCCGACAACCACCCCAACGAGTACGTGGTAAAGGTCGGCGATACGCTGTGGGATATCGCTGCAACGTTCCTCAAGGACCCCTGGTTCTGGCCGGAAATCTGGCACATCAACACCCAGATCGAGAACCCGCACCTTATCTACCCCGGCGATGTACTCGCTCTCGTTTACATCGACGGACAGCCGCGCGTTACCAACGTACGCGCTTCGACCTACCGGCTTTCGCCGCAGGCACGCGTCTCGCCGATCACGCAGGCGGTAACCAGCATCCCGTACGAATCCGTTTCGGCGTTCCTGTCGAGCGGCGCGGTACTGGAGAAGCGCGAGACCGATCGGCTGCCGTATCTACTCGAAACCCGCGGTGATCATCTCATCGCGGCAGCCGGCAACATCGTTTACGTCCGTGGCATCGACGACGGCGCGCTGGGATCGCGTTACAACATCGTGGAAGTCGGCGGCCCGCTGATCGACCCGGACGACAACAAGCTCATCGGCTACCAGGGCAAGTTCATTGGCGAAGGTACCCTGCGCCGCACCGGTGACCCGGCAACGGTTGCGTTGACCGATACCAGCCAGGAGGCGGTACCGGGCGATAAGCTGATTCCGGAGTCGGTGGACATTCCCCTGAATTTCTACCCGCGCGCGCCGAGCAGCGCCATCGACGGTCGTATCATTTCGGTCGTCGGCGGAGTTACCCAGATCGGCCAGTACCAGGTCGTCGTATTGAATCGCGGCACGCGGGACGGCCTGTCAGTCGGGGACGTGCTGACGGTATTCCGCACCGGTGAGACGGTGAAAGACCGTTTCGGCGGCGGCAAGGTGCGCCTTCCCGACGAGGAAGCCGGTACGCTGATGGTATTCAAGGTCTATGACCGCATCGGCTACGGCCTCGTCATGGAAGCCACGCAGGCGATCCACATACACGACACCGTACGCAACCCGATCTGATCCGGGTTCCTCGAGAATGGCAAGACGGCGCCTTCGGGCGCCGTTTTTTTTCGCGATGTGCCGAGAATGGCCATGACGCAGCGCACCGCCGCCGCGGTATGATTCACCGACCTTGGGGCACGATGCGGGATTCGCGGTGGACGAGAACGAGTGGTTACGACAAGAGAACCACCACCTGCTGAGACTCGGAGATGACCGTTACCCCGAACTCCTGTCCGGCATTGCGGGACCGCCGGAGCGGCTCTTCGTCATCGGCGACCCGGAGGTTCTGCACCTGCCGGCTCTCGCGATTGTCGGCAGCCGTAACCCTACGCAGGGCGGCGCGCAGAACGCATTCGAGTTCGCCAGGCACCTCGCCGGGGCCGGTTTCTGTATCGTCAGCGGGCTCGCACAGGGCATCGATGCCGCCGCACACCGCGGTGCGCTGGCGGCAGGCGCTCCGACGATTGCTTTTCTCGGCCACGGTATCGATCGCGTGTATCCCGCCATCAACCACGACCTCGCGCATGATATTGCTCGTCACGGCGCGCTCGTCAGTGAATTTCCGCTCGGTACCGCACCGAACAGGACGCTGTTCCCGCAAAGGAACCGCCTGATCAGCGGCATTAGCCTCGGTACCGTCGTCGTCGAAGCTGCACGGCGCAGCGGATCACTGATCACCGCGCGGCTGGCAGCGGAACAGGGCCGCGAAGTCTTCGCGATCCCGGGGTCCATCCACAATCCGCTGTCACGCGGCTGCCATCAGCTCATCCGCCAGGGCGCAAAACTGGTCGAGGCCGCCGACGATATCGTTGCGGAACTCGCGCCGCTCGCGGGCCACCTGCTGGAGGCGGCCGACGAAGCGGCAGCGCCGCGTGAGACGAGCAACGATGCGGACCAAGAGTATGTAAAACTCCTCGAAGCGCTCGGCCATGATCCTGTCGGCACCGATGAGCTCGTGGAGCGCTCTGGATTGACGATTAATCAGGTTTCCTCCATGCTTCTGATCCTGGAGCTCGAAGGAAAGATCGAGAAGCTGTCCGGGGGACGCTTCTCCGTACTGACCTAGATATTTAGTCAAACGCCAGCCACCAAGGGAGCCGCTCCAGGCATGAAAGAAAACGTACTCGACGTATTGATGTATCTATTCGAAACGTACGTCGACACCGACGAAGAGCCGGAACCCGATCACGACGAGCTTCGCGGCGAACTGGCGAGCGCCGGCTTCGGCGATGCGGAAATCGATCGCGCGCTCGACTGGCTGGAGTGCCTTTCCGAAGATCAGCGAGACCTGACTTTCAACTCGCAGACGGCGCGCGGAACCCGCGTTTACAACGCGATGGAGCAGGAACGGCTCGACGTTTCCTGTCGCGGCTATATTTCTTACCTCGAACAGATCGGAATCCTGTCTCCGACGCAGCGCGAAATCCTCGTAGACCGGCTGCTGGCGCTGGATGCGCCCGATATCGACGTCGAGCAGATCAAGTGGGTCGTGCTGATGGTCCTGTTCAGCCAGCCGGGGCAGGAACTGGCGTACGCGCGCATGGAAGATCTCGTTTTCGAGGAAAACACCGGGGCCGTTCATTGACGTGAACTGACTCCTTCGTTCAGCGCGTGGGAAACGCCGTTTCTTGACACGCTGCAACGAAGTATGTAATTCAACCGCGGCACTGACCGCGGTTTTTCATTATATGTCCAAGAATCTAGTCATCGTTGAATCGCCCGCCAAGGCGAAAACCATCAGCAAATACCTCGGCAAGGATTTCGAGGTGATGGCGTCCTATGGCCATGTGCGCGACCTCGTGCCCAAGGAGGGTGCTGTCGATCCGGACAACGATTTTGCGATGAAGTACCAGATCATCGAGCGCAGTGAAAAACACGTCAACGCGATCGTGCGCGCACTGAAAAAAGCCGACGCGCTGTATCTGGCGACGGACCCGGATCGCGAAGGCGAAGCCATCTCCTGGCACCTGATCGAACTGCTGAAGGAAAAAGGTGCGCTGAACGGCAAGCCCGTGCATCGCGTCGTTTTCTACGAAATCACGAAGAACGCGGTAAAGGAGGCCGTCGAGCATCCCCGCGATCTCTCCGGCGACCTCGTGGGTGCACAGCAGGCGCGCCGTGCACTCGACTACCTCGTCGGTTTCAACCTGTCGCCGTTGCTGTGGAAGAAAGTCCAGCCGGGATTGTCCGCCGGCCGCGTGCAGAGTCCCGCGCTCCGGATGATCGTCGAGCGCGAACTCGAAATCGAAGCGTTCAAGGCGCGCGAGTACTGGACCATCGAAGCGGATCTGAGCAAGGACCGGCAGCCGTTTGTCTCCCGCCTGGTTCGCTACAGGGGCGACAAGGTCGAGCAGTTCAGCTTCGAGAACGAGGCGGCGGCGCGCGAAGTGGAGAAAACCGTGCTCGACGCGGCGGACGGGAAGCTGAAAACGATCAGCGTTACCCGCAAGCAGCGCCGCCGCAATCCCGCGCCACCCTTCACGACCTCGACGCTGCAGCAGGAAGCATCGCGCAAGCTCGGCTTCAATACACAACGCACGATGCGTACCGCGCAACGACTGTACGAAGGCATCGAGCTCCCCGGCGAAGGCAATGTCGGCCTCATTACCTATATGCGAACCGATTCGGTAACGCTCGCCGAGATCGCTGTCGACGAGATGCGCGAAGTCATCGCGGAACGCTACGGCAAGCAGAACGTTCCGGACGAGCCGCGGCAGTTCAAGACCAAGTCGAAGAACGCACAGGAAGCGCACGAGGCCGTGCGGCCGACTTCCGTCGCGCGCCACCCCGACGACCTCAAGGGTGTGCTCGAGGACGATCAGTTCAGGCTGTACTCCCTGATCTGGAAACGAACGATGGCGTGCCAGATGGTCCCGGCGGTGTTCGATACCGTTGCGATCGATTTTGCGGCGGGCGCTGAGGATGCCGGTCATGTCTTCCGTGCCAACGGTTCCGTGCTCGTCGAACCCGGCTTCATCGCCGTGTACCAGGAAGGCAGGGACGACGCGAAGGACGACGAAGGCGACCGGCTGTTGCCGGACATCGCGGAAGGCGAAATCGTCAACATCGAGGAACTTCGCCCGGAGCAACATTTCACGGAACCGCCGCCGCGCTTCACGGAGGCAAGCCTCGTCAAGGCGCTCGAGGAATACGGTATCGGCCGTCCGTCGACCTATGCGAGCATCATTGCCACGCTGAAGAACCGCGAATACGTCGAGATGGACGGCAAGCGTTTCCTGCCGACCGATATCGGCCGGATCGTCAACGGCTTCCTGACCGATCACTTCACGCAGTACGTGGACTACGATTTCACGGCACGCCTCGAGGACGATCTCGACGCCGTGTCGCTTGGCGAGAAGGACTGGGTGCCGCTGCTGGACAGTTTCTGGCGGCCCTTCCAGAAATTGTGCGAGGAGAAGGAAACCTCGGTGACGCGAGAACAGGTCGCACAGGCTCGCGAACTCGGCACTGACCCCAGGACCGGCAAGCCCGTCACCGTGCGCATGGGCCGCTTCGGGCCTTTCGTCCAGATCGGCACCAAGGACGACGAGGAAAAACCGAAATTTGCCGGGCTGAGGCCGGGCCAGAAAATGAACGACATTACGTTCGAGGAAGCGATGGAGCTCTTCAAGCTGCCGCGCCAGCTCGGCGAGACTCCAGACGGGCAGCCGGTCTCGGCCAGCGTCGGCCGCTTCGGCCCCTACGTTCGTTACGGCGACAAGTACGTCTCCATCCGCGGCGACGACGACCCCTACACGATCGAACTGCCGCGCGCGCTCGAACTCATCGAGCAGAAGAAAATCGAGGATGCGAACCGCATCATCCAGGACTTCGAGGAAGAAGGCATCCAGGTCCTGAACGGCCGTTACGGACCGTATATCACCAACAAGAAGAAGAACGCGCGCGTGCCGAAGGACCGCGAGCCCAAGTCACTGACGCTCGAGGAGTGCCAGGCGTTGCTGGCCGCCGCTCCGGAACGCGGACGGCGCGGCAAGAAGAAAGCAACAAAAAAAGCGGCTGCGGCCGAGGCGCCGAAGAAAGCAGCCGCAAAGAAGAAAGCGCCAAAAAAGAAGACCAAAAAGAAGGCGGCGAAGAGAAAGCCCAAGAAAAAAGCCGCGAAAAAGAAACCGGCTGATTAGCGGGACAGACCGATGACGATGGCTGCCAGTCTGGCTTCCGAGGTACTGCTGGGTGGCGGCGTCATCGCGTACCCGACCGAAGGCGTGTTCGGCCTCGGCTGCCTCCCGGACGATACCGACGCCGTCGAGAGACTCCTCTGGATCAAGCAGCGCAGTCCGCTTAAAGGCCTCATACTCATCGCGGCGCGGCCGCAGCAACTGGACGACTGGATCGATCCCGCGGTTCGCGGCGCGCTGCCCGAACCCGACCCGCAGCAGCCGATTACCTGGATCGTCCGGCCGGCGGCGCGGGTGCCGGCCATCGTCACCGGCGACAACCCCGGCCTTGCTGTTCGTATCACCAGCAATCCGACCGCGGCGGCAATCTGCGACGCGGTGGACATGCCGATCGTCTCGACCAGCGCGAATATCGCGGGCAGGCCCGTCGCCCGGAATGCCTTCATCCTGCGCCGCAACTTCGGCCGACTGGTAGACCTCGTCGTCCCGGGCGAGTGCGGGCCCGCCAGCGGGCCGTCGGAAATCAGGGAACTCGAAACGGGCAGGGTATTGAGGCCGCGACAATCATGAGCAACATCAAACAGGTCAGGGACTATTTGCTGTCCCTGCAGAACCAGATCGTCGCCGAGCTCGAGCAACTCGACGGCAAGGAGCGCTTCCATCGCGACGCCTGGGACCGGCCGGGGGGCGGTGGCGGCGAGAGCCGCGTGCTAAAGCGCGGCGGCGTGTTCGAGCAGGCCGGCGTGAATTTCTCGCACGTATTCGGCACCGAGCTGCCACCGTCGGCAACGAAGACTCGACCGGACCTGGCCGGCCAGGGATTCCAGGCAATGGGAGTGTCACTCGTCCTGCACCCCGAGAACCCCTACGTCCCGACGACGCACGCCAACCTGCGCTTCTTCGTCGCGGGAGACGAAAACAGCGACCCCGTCTGGTGGTTCGGCGGCGGCTTCGACCTCACGCCGTATTACCCGTTCCACGAGGACGTCGTCGCCTGGCACGAAGCCGCAAAGCGCGCCTGCGACCCGTTCGGCGAAGACCGCTACCCGAAGTACAAACAGTGGTGCGACGAGTATTTCTTTCTCAAGCACCGTAACGAAACCCGCGGTGTCGGCGGCCTGTTCTTCGACGACCTGAATGACCTGGGGTTCGACAGGAGTTTCGAGTTCGTACGCTCGGTGGGCGACACCTTCATCAGGGCTTACGCTCCCATTGTCAGGAAGCGCAGCAAACACCGCTACGGCGAACGGCAGCGGGAGTTCCAGCTGTACCGGCGCGGCCGCTACGTCGAGTTCAACCTCATTTACGACCGCGGCACGCTGTTCGGCCTGCAATCGGGCGGACGCACGGAATCGATACTCATGTCGCTGCCGCCCCGGGTGCGCTACGAATACGACTGGCGGCCCGAGCCGGGCTCACCGGAAGATTTGCTGTACAGCGACTACCTGCGGCCGCGCGACTGGCTGTAAATCTCCGGTGCCCCACTCTCGGTATACGCGCGCGTACGCCGCGATTTTTCTTTTGCCGAAGTGAATGGTAACGTCGAGCGCTTCGAGGCGCGCTGTGACGATCATCGCCTTGGCGCGCCGGTTGCAACAGGCACCCGGTGGTCCTTGCTGGCCGATTGGGGCAGCTGCCGGATCTTCGTTTTCGGCAAGGACGCTGCCACCTTCGAGTTAATAGAGTATCGTGAGGATCCCGGTAGCGAAGATGTCGGCGTAGCGCCGTAGCGAGCAGCGATGTCGTGGATTGATGAAGTCGAAGTCAGCGAAGCCGATGGCCGCCTGGCCGAGATATACAAAGAACTGGTCGAAAAACGCGGCAAGATATCGAACGTCCTGAAGGTTCACAGCCTCAACCCGGAGGCAATGTCCGGGCACCTGGACCTGTACATGACGCTGATGTTCGGAACATCGGGGCTCAGCCGCGCCGAACGCGAGGCGATTGGCGTCGTCGTTTCGGCCGAGAACGACTGCGCATACTGCGTCAATCATCACGCCATGGCGTTGCGGCATTTCATCAAGGACGAGGAAACGCTGCAGATGCTGACCACGGCAGACGGCCTGGAGACGCTGCAGCCGCGCCTGTCCAATATCGTCCGCCATGCCCAAAAACTGACGTCCGCGCCGGAAGCCATGACCGAATCGGACCTCGGTGAACTCCGCGCCGTGGGGCTCGACGACCGGGACATCCTGGACCTGACACTCATCACCGGGTATTTCAATTTCGTCAATCGGCTGGTTCTCGGCCTCGGTGTCGAGTACACGGACGAGGAAATGGCGGGCTACCTGAACGACTGAAGTAGCCGTCTGCGGCTGGCGGCGCCTTTCCCGAATGTGGTAACTTCGTTAAAAATCCACCACTTCGGAAATACTTCTTAAGTAGCTTGAGAAAAAGTCCCGGCCGCTCAGTCGCTTACCGGCGTTGACACGGCGATTCGGGCTGCCGGCCGCCGGAACCTCCGTGAAACTGATAACGCTACTCGCCTGTTTTTTCCTGTCGCTCGCTGCCGTCAGCGCGCAGGCTGCGAACGACTCGCCGTTGCGCGATGCCGGCATCGCGCGGGGCCTGCAGCTTGCCGGCGTGGACGACCCCGACGCCCGCAAGGTGTATATCGTGCAGCTGCGCAGCCCGTCAGCCGCGGTGTATCACTCCACGCTGTACAAGCCCGCGGCGGCCGTGACGGCACAGAAGACCGCGCGCACGCGTTTCGACAAGGCCAGTCCCGCAATCGCGAGTTACGCAGAAAAGCTGCGCGCCGAACAGGACGAGTTACTCATGCAGGCCGCGCCGGATGCCCGCAAGATCTACAGTTATCTTTACGGCTTCAACGGGTTTGCGGCGGAAATGACCGCCACCCAGGCGCACAAACTCGAAAACATGCCGCAGGTCCTGCACGTCTGGGAGGACGAGATCAGGCCGCTGGCGACCAATTTCAGTCCCGGCTTCCTGGGACTGTTCGATTCGGACGGTGGCCTGCGCGGCCCCGAGGGACTGGACGGCGACGGCATCGTCATCGGCTTCATCGACAGCGGCATCTACCCGGAGCACCCGGCGATGTCGGACACGAAGGAAGCCGACCGGCCGCGCCTGTGCCGCAGCACCTGGGCCGAGGTGACCTTTCTCGGGCGCTGGCTGTGCCGGCGCTTCGACAAGCTCGAAGACAAACTCGTGTTCGAGCCGCCCGAAAACTGGAATGGCATTTGCGAGACCGGCGAGACCTTCGACGAGACTCACTGCAACAACAAACTGATCGGCGCCCGCTACTTCATCGCCGGCGCCGAGAATTCCGGGCCGATCGATAGCGGGGAGATCCGCTCGGCGCGCGACGTCGACGGCCACGGCACGCATACGGCCACTATTGCTGCCGGCAACCGCGTGCAGGCATCCATCTTCGGCACGCTGATCGGCGGTATCGAAGGAATAGCGCCGCGCGCACGCGTCGCGGTTTACAAGGCCTGCTGGCTCCGGCCCGGCGACACGCGTGCGAGCTGCAATACCTCCGACCTGGCGAACGCGATCGACAGCGCCGTCGCGGATGGCGTCGACATCATCAACTACTCCGTCGGCAGCTCGATGCTGCAGATCACCGCCCCCGATGACATCGCACTGATGAACGCCACGAAAGCCGGCGTCCTCGCGGTGGTTGCGGCGGGTAACGAAGGCCCGAATCTCGGCACGATCGGTTCGCCGGCCGGCGGCCCCTGGACGATAACCGTCGCTGCATCCACGCGCGACGGGGAAACCTCCGTCGAGGCGATGCAGATCAACGAGCCACCTTCGATCGCCGGCAAATACGCCGTCAAGGAGGCCAATTTCACGCCGCCGCTGCGCGACAGCGACGCGATTGAAGCGGCGCTGATACTCGCCGATGACGATAACGACGCCAGCGGCACCGGCACCACGGCGGACGCCTGCGAACCACTCGTCAACGATACCGAGATGAGCGGCAATATCGCCTTGATCGAGCGCGGCGGCTGCAATTTCGACCTCAAAATCCAGAACGCGGAGGACGCGGGAGCCGTCGCGGCAGTCGTGTACAGCATTGCCGGCGATCCCATCGTCATGAACGGCAACGCCGCGCTCGTCGACATACCGGCAGTCATGATCGGCCAGGCGGACGGCAACCTCATCGTCGCCGAGATTGAGGCCGGCAACGACGTCACGGCCGTGCTCGAAAAGAGCCTGCTGCTGACCGAACCGGAAACCGGCAACGTGATGGCCACGTTCTCGGCGCGCGGCCCCGGACCCGTGCACGACATCCTGAAGCCCGACGTCACGGCGCCCGGCGTCAACATTCTGGCGGGCTTCACGCCGGAGTCGGCCAATTCGATGCCCGACGAGACGTTTGCCTATCTCAGCGGTACATCCATGTCGACGCCACACGTCGCGGGTGTCGCTGCGCTGCTCATGCAGGCGCGGCCGGAGTGGGGACCGTCGATGGTCAAGTCCGCGCTGATGACCAGCGCAAGGCAGGACCTGGTGCAGTCCGACGGCGAGAGCGTCGCCAATCCTTTCGACTACGGCGCCGGGCACATCGTGCCGAATCGCGCGCTTGACCCTGGCCTCGTTTACGACGTCAGCGACGACGAGTTCGACGCGTTCGCCTGCGGCTTCGATTCACCGGCGGTCCCGGAATCGCGATGCGACGAACTCGAAAACGCGGGCGTCTCGCTCGCGCCGGAAGACCTCAACCAGCCCTCGATCGGCGTGGCACGACTGGCAAACGAGAAGACCGTCACCCGCCGGGTAACGAACGCCAGTGATGAATCGCAGACGTTCGTGGCCGCGGTGGCTGCACCGCCCGGAATCCTTGTCTCCGTCGTGCCGTCGAGCCTGTCTCTCGGACCGGGCCAGACCGCATCGTTCGACGTCACGTTCGTTTACGAATCCGGACCGCTCGACTTATGGCGATTCGGCTCGCTGACCTGGAGCAGCAACGATCACTCGGTCTACAGCACGATCGCGGTGAAACCCGTGTCACTGACAGCGCCGGCCGAAGTTACCAGCTTCGGCGGCAGCGGCACCATCAGCTTCCCCGTCGAGTTCGGCTACACGGGCAGCTATGTGCCGGGCGTTCACGGGTTGCGCCTGCCGCTCGTGATCAACGGCTTCGTCGACAACGACCCCACCAAGACCTTCACATTCCGCTCCGGCAGCGGCGTAACGGCGCACCTGGTCGACGTGCCGGACGGGCAGCTGTACCTGAGGTTCTCGTTATTCGACGCACTGACGGAAGGAAATGACGATCTCGATCTGTATCTCTATTACCAGCCCGGCACGTGCAACCCGCTCGACTTCCGCGGCACACGGGTAACGGAAAGCGGCGGGCCGACCTCAGAGGAACAGGTGAATGTGTTCAGGCCGCCGGCCGGTTGCTATGGCGCACTGGTGCACGGATACGAGACCGACCCGTCCAACAGCCAACCGGGGACCAACTACACCATGCTCGCCTGGGCTTTCGGCATCGTCGACGACCAGGGCAACATGACGGCAAGCGCACCGCCGTTCGTCAATTCAGGTGGGACGGAGACGGTCACGGTCAACTGGGCGAACCTGGTGTCCGACACGATCTACCTCGGCGGCATCTCCCACAACACGCCGCAGGGGCTTGCCGGACTCACGCTGATTACGATCGGCAACTAGGGCACGCCACCACAACGGGGCGGGGCGCCTCGCCCTGCGATGCTAGCGGAACTTCTTTTTCGCGAGCCGGGCACAGGGCTGGTGGCGAAAGCAGCCGACCACGTGATCATTGACGAGCCCGGTCGCCTGCATGTGCGCGTAGACGATCGTGCTGCCGACGAAACGGAAACCGCGTTTCTTGAGGTCCTTGCTCAGCGCATCCGATTCCGGTGAGGTGGCCGGGATGTCGGTGTCTTTGCGAAACCTGTTCTGGACGGGCGCGCCGTCGACGAAGCCCCAGATATATTTGCTGAAGCTGCCGAATTCCTCCTGCACCTCGATGAACGCCTGCGCGTTGCTGACAGCGGACTCCACCTTGAGCCGGTTCCTGACGATAGCCGGGTTTCCGAGCAGCTTTTCCACACGCTTTTTCGTGAAGCGCGCGACCTTCTCGGCATCGAAGTCGGCGAAGGCCTTGCGATAGCCATCGCGCTTGTTGAGGATCGTGGACCAGCTGAGCCCCGCCTGCGCCCCCTCCAGCAGCAGGAACTCGAACTGCACCTTGTCGTCGTAGACGGGCACGCCCCACTCCTTGTCGTGGTACTCGATGTAATCGAGGCTGACGCCCTCCGCCCACCTGCAGCGCGTGATCTTTTTGCTCATTTGCGAAATCTAGCAGGACGCGGGCCGCGCCGCAGCCACATTTTCTCGGCTGATGAGCCACTATCTGTCGCGGTTCGAGAACCGCTCCTACAGGGAATAAAAAAGGCCCGCGCGATGCGCGGGCCTGTCTTTGCTCTTGCGTGGATCAGTCTTTCTTGTCGCCGCAGGAGCCTTCACCGTCCTTCTTGTCGCCGCCGCAAGAGCCTTCACCGCACTTGCCCTCGCCTTCCTTGTCGCCGCCGCAGGAACCTTCGCCTTCCTTGTCACCACCGCAGGAACCTTCGCCTTCCTTGTCGCCGCCGCACTTGCCTTCGTCTTTCTTGTCGCCGCCGCAGGAGCCTTCGCCGGCGGCCAGCATGTAGCCAGCGCTCAGTGCCGACATGGCAAACGGGTTGTCGATGGTGTCAGCGTTTGCGACGCCGCCGATGGCGAATGAACTGGCCAGGGCAGCGCCTACAGCCAAAGCTACGGGTTTTACCACTTTCTTTTCCGACATGATCTTCTCTCCTAGATTGTTTGCCCAAGGCCGGGCACGGGTTGTCATTAACACGGAGCGTCAGGTGCTCCACGTTACTGAATTCAGTATGTTCTGCTGGATTGGTCCGAGTTCCTCGTCGCGCTCGCCGATAATGGCGATGCTGCCGTTTCCGACCGGCAGGATGATGCCGTTGATGCTCTCACCTTCTAACTGCACCGCGGACTCGACCGCTTCGTCCGGCAGCAACAGGATCGTTACCGGACCTCGTTGCCCCTGGATGACCAGGTGCGGGATCTTCTTGCCGTTGATCACGCAGGTCTGTGCATACGTGATCAGGCCGGTGTCGTGGTTCATCGCCGCCAGGTTCGCGGGCACGACCTTCGCGAGCCGTCCCGCGTCGACCGGTTCGTCGGTCACGCGCAGCGCGTAAGGTTCGTGATCGAGGTGCGCCACGATTTCGTCGGCAAGTGATGGATAAGTGACATTGCTGCCGACCATTCGCAAACCGACAAATGCAGCCAGCACCAGCATTGCCGCTACAGCCAGCCATGCCGGCATCGTGAAACGAGTGCGCCCGGCCAGCGGGACCACGTTCTCGCCGTCGACATCCTGCAGGTCGGGCATGCGAAGCTCGGGCACGCCGATCGCCAGCGCGCGGCGGATCCGTCCGTCGAGGGATCGCATTTCGTCGCGAAACGCCCGGCAGCCGGAACAGGCCGCCAGGTGCGCTGCACCGCCGTCGTAGGACGGTTCGGCTGCTATCGCCTGTCTGTAGTCTTCGCAGTTCATCCGTATCACGTTTCCGACAAGTCGGAGTTCAGTGCATCCTTGAGCTTGAGCCGGGCCCGGTGCAGGCGCGTCAGTACTGCACCTTGCCTGAGCCCCATCAGCTCGCCTATTTCGTTCGTGCTGTAGCCCATCAGGACCTGCAACACGAGTGGCTCTCTATAATCGTCGTCGAGCCTGTAAATCGCATCCCGCACGTCGTCCAGCTCGTGGTCCGGCTGGTCGGCCAGGAGCGCTTCCTGCGACGGTGTCAGGTCATCGACATCCACCGTTTCGAGACGGCGGCGTTCGAAATACCGTGCGTTCTCGCGCCGCACAATCGTCAGTAACCAGTGCTTGGCTGCCGCATCGTCTCGCAGCGATTCAAGCGACTTCCAGGCCCTCAACAGTGACTCCTGGACAACGTCCTCGGCGACCGTCCTGTCCCGGCTCAGCCACGCGGCGTAGCGGTACATGTCCTGGTGGAATACACCCACCAGTTCGTCGAATCTCCGACGCCTGGTTGTTCCGGCATCACTGCTATTCATACGAGTTGACCCGCCCTGTAGCGCTTTTATTACTGATTCTGCGGAAATCTGTGATTAAGACGTGGAAACACTGCCTAAATACAGGGAAAATAAAGCAATCTTTTTGTCATTCAGATTAGCTATGAGTACACGCACCCCCGGTCAGTTCCCCCGAGCTCGTATGCGGCGCACGCGCCGTACGGCCGCGTTGCGGCGCCTGGTCGTCGAGACCGGGCTTTCCGCCAGCGATCTAATTTACCCGGTTTTCGTGCTGGATGGCGAAGATCGCACGGAGCGAGTCGAATCGATGCCCGGCATCGAGCGACAGAGCATTGACCGGTTGCTCAAGACGCTCGCGGAAGCCGTGGCGCTGGGCATTCCGGCTGTCGCCCTGTTCCCGGTCATCGATGCCGACAAGAAGAGCCTCGATGGCGCCGAATGCGCAAACCCAGAAGGCCTCGTGCAGCGCACTGTCAGGGCAATCAAGAATGCCCACCCCGGGCTCGCGGTCATCACCGACGTCGCGCTCGACCCCTACACCACGCATGGCCAGGACGGGATCATCGACGACGCCGGATACGTAATGAACGACGAGACCGTGGCAATGCTGACGCGGCAGGCGTTGTCGCACGCCGATGCAGGCGCCGACATCGTGGCGCCTTCGGACATGATGGATGGCCGTATCGGTGCGATCCGCGACGCGCTCGAAGCAGCCGATCACCGCCACACGCTGATTCTCGCCTACGCCGCCAAGTACGCATCGTGTTTCTACGGCCCGTTCCGTGACGCCGTCGGTTCTGCCGCCAATCTCGGCGGCGGCGACAAGTCGACTTACCAGATGGCGCCGGAGAACAGCGACGAGGCGCTACGCGAAGTGGGGCTGGATCTCGATGAGGGCGCCGACCTGGTCATGGTCAAACCCGCGATGCCCTACCTCGATATCGTTCGCCGCGTACATGACCGTTACGGCGTGCCGACTTTTGCCTACCAGGTAAGCGGCGAATACGCGATGCTCAAGGCGGCCGCCGCAAACGGCTGGCTGGACGAACGTAAAACGGTGCTCGAGGCGCTCGTGTGCATCAAGCGCGCGGGCGCAAGCGCGATCCTGACCTACTTTGCAATGGACGCGGCTCGCTGGCTCGGCGAATAGGTATACTGTCGGCTGGATAAACAGCCTGGACAACGCATACGGTGACTGTCGACCGCTACGGTGTCATGGGTTACCCGGTAGCGCACAGCCGGTCGCCCGTCATCCACCATTTGTTCGCGCAGCAGACTGGGCAGGAGATGCGCTACGAGTTGCTGCGCGTTACCGCCGAGAAACTCGAGGAAGCGGTTCGCCAGTTCCAGCGCACGGGCGGCAAGGGCCTGAACATCACCGTTCCGCACAAGCGCGCCGTCTTCCGCCTCGTTGACCACCTCAGTGAGCGAGCGAGCACGGCCGGCGCGGTCAACACACTGACGTTCCGCAATAACGAAATTTACGGTGACAATACCGACGGCATCGGTCTATTGCGCGACCTCGTGGTCAATCTCGGCCTGAATCTCGAGGGTACCTCGATCCTGATTCTCGGTGCAGGCGGCGCGACTCGCGGCATCGTCGGCCCGCTGCTGGAGATGCAGCCCGGGCGCGTGTGCATCGCCAACCGGACCCTGAGTCGCGCGCAGGACCTCGTCGAACGATTCGGCGGCCGCGGGCCGGTGACGGCCTGCAGTTTCGAAGACGTGCCGGTGGCGGAACCGTACGATCTCGTCATCAATGCAACGTCCGCGATCCATGGTGGCGAAATACCGCCGTACCCGGCGGCCGCCGTATCGGCGAAAACCGTCTGCTACGACCTTTCATACAGCCTGCACCCGACGCCGTTCTGCGCATGGGCACTCGAGCATGGCGCGGCCCAGGCGGTCATGGGCTGGGGAATGCTGGTCGAGCAGGCTGCCGAGTCCTTTCACATCTGGCGCGGTGTGCGCCCGAATACCAAGCCCGTCCTGAAACAGATTTCGATCACCGCATAGTCACGAATTCTTCGGCGCTCGTCGGGTGTATCGCGACAGTGTCGTCGAAATCCTTCTTCGTGGCGCCCATGCGGATTGCGACGGCGAACCCCTGCATCATCTCGTCCGCCCCGTCGCCAATCACGTGGCAGCCGACGATACGCTCGTCGTCTCCGGCCGTTATCAGCTTCATGACCGACGTCTGCTTCTGCTCGCCGAGCGCGTAATACATCGGCGTGAAACGCGACAGGTAGACCTTGACCGCGTCGCCATGCTCTGCCCGGGCCTCCGCCTCGGTCATGCCAACGGTACCCATCGGCGGGTGACTGAAAATGACCGTCGGAACGAGCCTGTAGTCGAGGTGACGGCCCTCCATCCCGCCGTAGACTCGATCCGCCAGCCGCCGGCCGGCGGCGATAGCCACCGGCGTAAGCGCCTGTGCGCCGGTGACGTCGCCGATAGCGGAGATGTGCCCGACGTTGGTCGTCTGGAACTTGTCGACCGGTATAAAGCCCCGCTCGTCGGTCATTACGCCCGCGGCGTCCAGCGCCAGGGTGTCGCTGTTGGCCTCGCGGCCGATGGCCCAGAGCACGCAATCCACCGGCCCGAAGCGGCGACCGTCATCGCTGGTCATCACGAGGCCGCCGTCGAGTTTCTCGACCTTCGCAGGAATCACGCGGGTGTCGAAGCGAATGCCCGCGTTCTCCATCGCCTCCATGACCTCTTCGCTCAGCATCGCATCGAAGCTGCGCACCACGTGGTCCTTGCGCACGACGATGTTGACGTCGCTGCCGAGGGCATTGAACACGCCGCCGAGCTCGACGGCGATGTAGCCGCTACCGGCGATGAGCACGCGCTGCGGCCGCTCCTCCAGCGTGAAGAAGTCGTCCGAAACGATCCCGTAACCGGCGCCCGGTATGTCGGGGACCATCGGGCGCCCGCCCGTGGCGATGACGATCCGCTCGGCACGGTAGTGCTCGTCACCGACGGCCAGCGTATGCGGATCGACGAATTTTGCCGCGCCCTGGAGGTAGTCGACGCCGCGCCTGCCGAGGTTGTTTTCGTAGATACCGTTGAGGCGGGTGACATAAGCATCGCGCCGCGCTTTCAGACCCGCCCAGTCGTGGGCGCCGACGTCGGCCGTGAATCCGTAGTCTGCGGCATGGTCGAGGTGGTGCCGCGTTTCGGCCGCGTACCACATGACCTTCTTGGGCACGCAGCCGACATTGACACAGGTGCCGCCCAGCGGCCCGTACTCGACGACGGCCGCACGCGCGCCATATTCCGCGGCGCGCTGCGCGTGCGCGAGCCCGCCGCTGCCGCCGCCGATTACCAACAAATCGTATTCCCCAGCCAAATCCTTACTCCTTTCGGTGCCGTGCTAACATCCTGCGCCGGAGAAGGATATCAGCAACGCCAATGAGCAACCCATTACTGGATACGTCGTCCCTGCCGCGTTTCGCCGAGATCGAGCCCGATCATGTACTGCCGGCGCTCCAGCAACTGATCGCCACGCACCGCAGCAAGCTCGACGAGCTCCTGGACAACACCACGGATCACGATTTCGATTCGCTCGTCGCGCCCCTCGAGGAAATGGAACACGAGCTGTCGCGGGTCTGGTCGCCCATCGGTCACCTGCAGGGCGTCCTCGGTTCCCCGGAGTGGCGCGAGGCCTACAACGCCGCCCTGCCGATACTGACCGAGCACGGCACCGAATTATCACAGAATGCGCGGCTGCAGCAGGCCTATGCCCGCGTGCACAGCAGCCTGCCCGCGGAAACCGGCGAGGCGCAGCGCAGTGTGGTGGCCCACGCGCTGCGCGATTTCCACCTGGCCGGCGTGGACCTGCCGGAGCGGGATAAACAACGCTTCCGGGAAATCATGCAGGCGCTCGCCGCGATACAGGCCGACTTCGATCACAAAATCCAGGACGCCTCCGACGCCTGGGCGCTGGCCGTGGACGATGCCGCCGAGCTCGAGGGATTGGCGCCGCAGATGCTGCAGCGTGCCGCCGCGGCAGCCGCGGACAGGGGCCGTGACGGCTGGCTGCTGACGCTCGATTTTCCCACCTACCATGAGGTGATGACGCACGCCGAGAACCGCGGTTTGCGCGAGACCTTTTACCACGGGTGGGTGACCCGTGCGTCGGACCAGGGCGCGGACGACGAGTGCGACAACAGCAGCAACATCGACAAGATCCTCGCACTGCGCCACGAAGCTGCGCGGCTGGTCGGTTTCGACAGCTACGCGCATTACTCGCTCGCCACCAAGATGGCCGGATCCCCCGCAGAGGTCATCGGCTTCCTGCGCGAACTGGCCGCCCATTGCCGGCCCGCGGCAACCGCGGAGCTCGCGGAGCTGCGCGAATTCGCGGGCATGACGGTCGAGCCCTGGGATGTCTCTTTCCTGCTGGAAAAACTGAAGCAGCAAAAATTCTCGATTTCGAACGAGGCGCTGCGGCAGTATTTTCCTGCGGAGACCGTGATGCGTGGCCTCTTCGAACTCGCCGGCAAGCTCTACGGCGTCGGTTTCTCGAGCGACCCGGACGTCGTCACGTGGCACGGGGATGCGGTCTACTACCGGGTACACGATCGCGACGGCGAAGAAGTGGGGGGCTTCTACACAGACCTGTACGCGCGCAGCGGCAAGCGCACGGGCGCCTGGGTCAGCGACCTCGTCAACCGCAAGAATCTCAATGGGTCGTCATCGCGGCCCGTGGGCTTTCTCGTGTGCAATTTCTCGCCACGCGACGAGAACGGCCGATCGCTACTCACGCACCAGGACGTGGTAACGGTGTTCCATGAATTCGGGCACATGCTGCACCACCTGCTCACCCGCATCGACTACCCGAGCATTTCCGGCATCAACGGCGTGCCGTGGGACGCGGTCGAGCTGCCCAGCCAGTTCATGGAAAATTTTGCCTGGAGCTACGAGGTCCTCGAACGCTGCACGGCGCACGCCGACACCGGCGAGCCGCTGCCCGAGGATCTGTTCCGCCGCCTGGAGCAAAGCCGCCATACCGGCGCCGCGCTGGCGATGCTGCGGCAGATCGAGTTCGGACTGTTCGACATGCGCGTGCACGCGGAATACGACCCCGAAGCCCCCGGCGCCGTGCTCTCGATACTCGACGAGGTGCGCGCGGAGGTTTCCTTGCTGGCGCACCCGTCCTACAACCGCCAGCCGCATAACTTCGCGCATGTCTTTGCCGGGGGCTACGCCGCCGGCTATTACAGCTACAAGTGGGCCGAAGTGCTCGCCGCCGACGCGTTTGAAGCGTTCAGGGAAGCGGGAATCTTCGATGCCGAGACCGCGACCCGTTTTCGCCACGAGATTCTCGAAATAGGCGGCAGCCGCGACTTCATGCAGGCCTACATCGATTTCCGCGGCCGCAAACCGGACATCGACGCGCTCCTCAGGCAGAGCGGGATCGTCACCTCATGAAGATAGCCACCTGGAACGTGAATTCGATGAAGGTGCGCCTGCCGCACGTGCTGGAGTGGTTGTCGGCGAACGAACCTGACGTTCTCGTGCTGCAGGAAATCAAGCAGCTCACGGAGATGTTCCCGCAGGAGGCGCTCGCCGAGGCTGGTTACCGGTCGCTCGCCAACGGCCAGAAGACCTACAACGGCGTTGCGGTCGTCAGCAAGCAAGAGCCTCGGGACCCGGACCTGGATCTGCCCGGTCTCGACGATCCACAGCGCCGGGTGCTGGCAACGACGATCGGCGGCGTTCGGGTCATAAACCTCTACGTACCGAACGGCTCCGAAGTCGGCTCCGAAAAATACGAGTACAAGCTGGGCTGGCTGCGCAAGCTGCATGATTACCTGGCCGCGCAGCTGCAGGAACATGACAACCTGGTCGTGCTCGGCGACTTCAATATCGCGCCCGCCGACGAGGACGTGTACGACCCGGAGAAGTGGGGCGAAGCCATCCTCTGCAGCCCGGCGGAGCGCGCGGCGCTCGGCGAGCTGCTGGGCCTCGGTCTCACTGACGTGTTTCGCAAGTTCGACCAGCCGGAGAAGAGCTTCAGCTGGTGGGACTACCGCGCGGCCATGTTTCGTCGCAATGCCGGACTGCGCATCGACCTCATCCTGACCAGCGCCGCAATGACGAAGCGCTGCACGGCCAGCTATATCGACAGGGAACCGCGCACCTGGGAGCGTCCGTCGGACCATACGCCGGTAGTCGCGGAGTTCGAGCTCTGAAGCTGTATGCAACGCCCCGTTATGCCGGTTGGGCAGAATTTACCGACATGACATATTGTCGAATTTCGACCGGATTGCCCGTCACGCGATGTGTATGATTGAGCCTGCAGCGCCCGATTGCGCAAGGAACCGCGTTGCCGCCAGGAAGACGGCATGAGCGACCTCGGACGCAAGCGAACGACGGGCGATACGGCCAACAACAAGAAGAACAGTATCGTGTCCCAGGACCGCCGTAACGATTACGACGTTACCAACACCGTACAGGTCAGCAACCCCGCCGCTGTCCGCAACGCGGTATGGCAGCTCTATTCCGAGACGTTTCCCGGCGCGCCTTTCGACAAGCTGTGGCTTGCGTTCTACGATTTCGAGCGCCTGTTCTGCGGACGTTTCCCCGGCTACCTCGGCTGCGATACGACCTACCACGACATGCAGCACACGCTGGACATGACGCTCGCCCTGTCACGCCTCATCGCAGGCTATGAACGCAGCGTGGAAGCTTCAGAGCGCCTCGGCCCGGAACGCGCACGAATGGCCATTGTCACCGCGCTGTTCCACGACTCCGGCTATATCCGTCACAGCGAGCGCGACAGTGATTTCGTCAATGGCGCCGAATTCACGCTCTACCACGTGACACGCAGCGCCGATTTCCTGCGCCGCTACCTGCCCGACCTCGGTCTCGCGAAAGACGCAGGCATCGCGAGCATGATCGTCCATTTCACGGGTTACGAGGTCGACCTCGATGACATCGAACTCGACGACCCACGCGATGTCATCTGTGGCCACCTGCTGGGCACGGCCGACATGATCGCGCAGATGGCCGATCGCTGTTACCTGGAGAAATGCCGCGACCGGCTTTACAAGGAGTTCGTGCTCGGAGGTGTTGCCGTCGAGAATTCGAAGCCGGGCGAGTACATGGTACGGTACAAGTCCGGCCAGGACCTGCTGCAAAAGACGCCGGTGTTCTACCAGCAGGTCATGCGCGATCGCCTGAATCTCAAATTCAATCGCGCCTACCGGTACATCGAAGTCCTGTACGACGGTCACAACCCGTACATCGAGGCCATCCGCAACAATATCACGCACCTCGTGCGCATCATCTCGACGGGGAACTGGACGCTGTTACGCCGCGAGCCGGCCTGCTTCGTCGGCGTCTCCGATGCCCTCCAGGAAGTGGAGAGCTTCGTCACCGAACAGCTCGCGGCCCTGACCGGTCGCGCTGTCGAGAAAGACGAGTTGCTGATGCCCGTGTAAGCGGCCCGCTCAGCGCCGCGACTCATGCTGATCCTGCCATGCCCGGTAGGATGCGTATTCGTCCCGTGCGAGGCGACGATTGGCGTAGTAGGCGGCGACGCTTGCGGCGGCGAGCGCGAAAATGGCGTCTGCCGGCGTCATCACTTCGTCGAAAAACACGGGCCAGGTGAAGCTGGTCGAAGCCCGCAGGACCGTGAGGATCCCGGTGTCGAACTCGGCGGCCGTGAACGCGGCCGCGACGAGGACGTTGCCGACGAGCGCACCGGCCACCGCGGCGGCGGCGGCGATGACAGGAAACCGCCAGTCGAGGCCCCGGCCGGCACGGCGAACGGCGAGGCCGATGATCAGCCCCTGGAGCACGGTCATCCACGGGAACAGGCGGCCCAGCGCCGTCGACAGCATCACCCAGATAGCGCTGAAAGCGACGATCGCGAGCAGCGCCGCGATGATCGCGCCACGCAACGACTGTGCGCGCACAAGGCGCGCTCCGACTTCGGGGTCCGGGCGTCCCGTATGCTCCCGTGCATGCCGCTTCGGCAGCCGCAGCACCTGTTTGCGTCGCTCTTCGCTCATTGCGGGTGTTGGGGTTCCTGGCGGGCGGGGAATGGTAGACTGCCGTTCCTGCAATGCTGCAAAGATACCGGAGGCAGATGTCATGAGCCAACTGATGCACCGTGCCATCACGGTCGTTTTGCTGCTTGCCGCTGTACCCGCATTCGCGCAAGAGGCTGCGGACATCGGCGGGAAGATACGCGAGACGCAAGCGCTGGTCGCAAAGGAATTTCGGCAGATCATTCGTGAAGAAATGATGCTCACCGACGCCGAGAGCAAGGAATTCTGGCCGCTCTACGAGCGTTACAGCGCCGAGAAACGGGTAATCAGCGAACCCTACTTCGCGGGCCTTATCGAGTACGTCGACCGCTACTACAACGGCGACTTCAGGGACGAACATGCCGAGCGCCTGATGAATATCTATTTCGAGGTCAACCAGGGCGTCCTCAGGAAACGTCAGGAATACGTGAAGAAGTTCGGCAAGGTCATGAGCAGCATCAAGGTCATGCGCTTCTTCCAGCTCGAGAACAAGGTACAGGCCGAGGTCAATGCGGCCCTCGCGGTAATTATCCCGCTAGCGGACCCGCGCTAGACGCCCATGCAAGCAGCCCTCTATCGAAAGTTCGGCCCGGCGCGGGAGGTCCTCGAGCTCTGCGAAGTGGACGCGCCGGAGCCCGGGCCGGGCGAAGTGCTGGTCCGGCTGCACGCCAGCGCTATCAACCCGTCCGACGTCAAGAAGCGGGCCGGGGCGTTCCCGGACCTGCTGGACGAGGGTTTCATAATTCCGAACAGCGACGGCGCGGGCGTTATAGAAGCCGTGGGCGACGGCGTCGACAAGAACCGCAAGGGCGAGCGTGTCTGGGTGTACCAGGCGCAGCACGACCGTCGCTTCGGAACGGCGGCCGAGTATGTGGCAATCAGCAGCAACTGTGCGCCGCGCCTGACGGAGGACGCGGGCTTCGACACAGGGGCGTGCCTGGGTATCCCGGCCATGACCGCTCACCGCGCGGTGTTTGCCGACGGTGACGTAGAGGGCCAGGTGCTCCTGGTCATGGGCGGTGCGGGCCGTGTCGGCCACTACGCCATACAGTGGGCACATCAGGCCGGCGCAACCGTCATCAGCACCGCGAGCAACCCGGACGACAAGGAAGCCTGCCTGGCCGCGGGTGCGGATCATGTCGTTGATCACCGAGCGCAAGACTTCGCCCGCCAGGTACTCGGCGTAAACGGGAATAAGCCAATCGACCGGGTCATCGACCTCGAGTTCGGTACCAACCTGCCGGTGTCCATCGCGGTATTGAAGACAGGCGGTGCTATCGCGGCTTATGGTTCGGCCAGGAACCCGGAGCCGGTGCTGCCGTTTTACAAGATGATGTACAAGGATCTGACCTTGCACACGATTATTGTGTATGCGATGCCCAATAGCGCGAAGGACCATGCCGTGGCCGACATCAACAGCGCGCTGTCCCATGGCTCACTGCAGCACCGGGTAGCGCACTCGATGCCGCTGGCGGACATCGCCGCCGGCAACGAGATCGTCGAAGCCGGCGAGGTGCGCGGGGCCGTGATCCTGAACATCGCGTGACCAGCGCCGGCAAGGTCACGCTATACTGCACCGAGCCGCCAACACCATAAAAAGAACAATAGGGGGACGCCATGCGCACAAGCTTTGCAGCTGGGCTCGGTATCTGCTGTCTTCTGTTCATTCTGTCGGCCGCGCGTGCGGGCGAAGACGGCGCGTTCGAGCCCGTCGATTTGCCGCCCGAGCTGGCAAAACGGCTCGAAGGCCTCCCGGGTGAAAAGATCGAGTTCCTGCGCGGGGAAGGCGCACTCAATTTCGCGGAGCGTCACGACATCCTTTTCGCACGCTTCAGCAACAAATCTGCGGCCGAGATCGAGGGCTATATCGATGCAATGATGCGCGTGCGCGAGTTGCTGAAATTCGACCCGGAGCGTGACCTGGAATCGATACCGCTCAACACCGAGGCAGAGGATTTCAACTGGTTCCGCACGCGCCGTCCACCCGAGTTCGACACACCGCGTGAACCCGGGCCGATCAATGTCTCCCGCTACCTGAACTCCGGGCCGAAGCAGGGCATCCCAACCTTCTTCAACCTGCCGATCGCCCTCACCCCGGCGGACCTGAAGGCCGGCGATGTCGAGGTCGCGATCATGGGGGCGGGGCTGGATACCGGCAGTGGCTTCAGGGGCGCCGCCTACGGGCCGCGGGCCGTGCGTACCGGCGTCGTTTACAAGGGCCAGGGCATGGTCGTACCACAGCATATGCACACGATGGTGTCAGCCTTCAACGAGCTCACGATCGTCGATTACGGCGACATCGGCATTGACGGGCTGAGCCTCGAACGCAGCGTGCGGCACATTCGCGAGATGGTGCGCGAGGTTGCGGAGACCGGCGCTATTCCGATGATCGTCGGCGGCGATCACGCCCTGATGTATCCCGATGTCGCGGGCATTGTGGATGTCTACGGGGCGGGCAATGTCGGCGTCGTGCATTTCGATGCGCATTACGATGCCGGCCGCAACTACGATCATCTGCTCTCCCACGGCCAGCCCGTTGCGCGACTGGTCGAAGAGGGGTTGGTGCCGGGCGAGAACTTCATCCAGGTCGGCCTGCGCGGTATGTGGCCCGGCAAGTCGGGATTCGAGTGGATGCGCGAGAACGGCTTCCGCTACCACACCATGGCCGAGGTCGAGGACAAGGGCTGGGAGTTCGTCATGCAACGCGCCATCAAGGAGGCCAGGGAGGGGCCGAAGTACCTGTATGTCTCTTTCGACGTCGACGTACTCGATCCTGCGTACATGCCGGGAACCGGGACGCCCGAGCCCGCCGGCCTGACGACGCGGGAAGCCTTCCCGCTCGTGCGCCGTTTGTGCGCCGAGACAAATGTCGTGGGGTTCGAGCTGGTCGAGGTGAACCCGCTCGTTGACCCCGGCTATACCAGCGCGCAGAACGCCACGCGCATCCTGCGAGAGTGCCTCAATGGCATCGCGATGAGAAAGCGCGGTATAACCGAAGAACACTACCTCAGCCCACTGACGACGGACCACGGCCAGGATTGAGGCCGGGAAGTGGCGCTGAGACGGGCGCTACCAGATAAAAAAGCTGGCCTTCTTGTTGAGGATGCGCAACGCCTCGACCGCTGCGGCGGCGCGCTTCGTCATGCCGTAGCAAACGTGCAGCGGTAACAGGTGCTCCTCCCTTGGGTGGCAATACCGCGCATGCGGCGCGCTTTCCCATGCCAGCAGCCGGCGTGCCCTTTCGGCCTCCTCCAGGCCACGGTCCGAACAGGTCTCGACGAGCCAGCGTTCGAAGGCTTCGTTCCTGTCATCCGGGAGTGCCGCATCACGGCTGAAAAACGCTTTCAGGTTGTGAAAGGAGAACCCGGAGCCGATGACGAGGACGCCGTCACCGCTGATCCCCGACATGGCTTCACCGAGCGCGATGTGATCGGCCGGGTCCAGTGAGTCGAGCAGCGACAGCTGGATGCAGGGAATATCCGCTTCCGGGTACATGATCTTTAGCGGTATGTAGAGGCCGTGATCGAAGCCGCGGTCCCCATCCAGTTCAGTCCTGACACCACTGTCCTGCAGGCAGGACTGCAGCCGTCTCGCGAGCTCCGGGTTGCCGGGGGCCGGGTACTCGATCTCGTAGGACTCGGGCGGAAAGCCGTAGTAATCGTAGATCATCGGGGGATCGGCCGCGCTCGTGATCGTCGCGACGCGCTCCTCCCAGTGCGCGCTGACCACGACGATCGCCTCGGGACGCTCGATTGCGGCCGCGATAGAACGGAGACTCTCCACCATCTCTTCGTGCGCGGTATCGCCCAGCAGCGGTAACGGGCCACCGCCGTGAGACAGGAACATCGCACTCGGCCGACCGGGAATTGATACGCTCGTCATCGGCTCATGGTAGCAGGGCCGTGATGCGCGATGGTGTATCTTGCAGGTCCGCCGATCGGCGGGCACTCTTGGTGACCTGACGGGAGGGCCCCTCGATGATTCTTCGTTTAATGCTTTTGTCCTGCGCCACCTTTTTCGCTGTGACCGCCAATGCGCACGGCGTCGGTGAAGAAGGGCCCACTGCTCCCGCCGCGAACCAGCAGGTGCAAAACCGCGGCGCCGGCAAGGACAACTGGTGGGACAAGCTGCCCCGCCCGGAGTGGTCCAGGTTCGAACGTATCGACCAGGACCAGAACTGGTTCGAGGTCTACCGCATCGCTGATGGTGTCTTCGCGATCTACGAACCCGGCCAGTTCGAAGAGGTCATCTCGTTCCTGGTTACCGGCAAGGAGAAGGCACTGCTGTTCGACACGGGGCTCGGCATCGGCGATATGAGACGTGTCGTCGAGCAACTGACCGACCTGGACATCGTCGTGCTCAATTCTCACACGCACTACGACCACATTGGCGGCAACTACCAGTTCGACACGATCTATGCCCGTGATACCGACTACACGCGTGGCCGCGCCGCGGGCAGCCAGCCCGCAGCAGTTGCCGAGTTCCTCAAGGAAGGCTGGGTGTGGAAGCCGCTGCCGAAAGGGTTTGTCGTCGAGGACTACCGCAGCCGTGCATTTGCGATCAGCCGCTTCGTCGACGAGGGCGATGTCATCGATCTTGGCGGCAGGAAACTCGAGATCCTCAGCACGCCGGGCCACGCGCCCGATTCGATCTGTCTTATCGACCGCGAGAACCGGCTGCTGCTGACCGGCGATTCCTTCTACCTGGCGCCGCTCTACACCCACCTCGAGGGCTCCGACTTCCTCGACTACGCGAAGACAGCGGCGCGGCTTTCCGGGCTCGCCGACGACATCGAGGCAGCGCTCACATCGCACAACGTGCCGGTCGTCGAGCCCCGCTACATGACGGCCCTTGGCGACGCGTTCGCCGCGATCGAAAGCGGCAAGACGGACGATTACGTGATGGCCGATGGCCTTCGCGAATACCGGTTCGACGGCTTCTCCATCATCGTCGATACGGAGCCGGCTTTCGATTGCTCCAAAGCCGAGCACGAAATCGAGATTCTCGTGTGCGGCAACCCGGCGTTGGCGGCGCTGGACCGACGGCTCGCCCGCGTTTACCAGGAATCGGTCACCGCGCTGCAGGGCGTCGCCGACTCCAGCGACGCGCTGAAGCACCTGAAGGCCGAACAGCGCGGCTGGATCAAGGGCCGCAACGAGTGCTGGAAGGCTTCGGACAAGATCGAGTGTGCGCGGAGCGAGTACGAAGCGCGAACCGCCTGGCTGCAGGCGCGCTATTTCCTCGTGCAGGGCGGCGACCCGGTCTTTTTTGCCTGCGATGACAGCTCGGAGATCGTGGCCACCTTCATTGCTACCGACCCGCCCACCGTGCGCCTGGAACGCGGCGACACGCTGAAGGTGGGCCGGCAGGTACCGGCCGCTTCGGGCGCGAAATACGAAGCGGATTTCGGCACGAGCTTCTGGACCAGGGGCGACGAAGCCATGGTCGAATGGCCGCAGGGCACGCGCTTCAGTTGCCGGGTCCGGCGCTGATTCGTACTTCCCCGGCCTTACTCCGCGATTGCGGCCACGGTGCCGCCCGTCAATCGCACGAGGTCGTCGGGTTTCAGGCGGAACACAGCGTTCGGCGTGCCGCCCGCCGCCCAGATGGTGTCGAAGGTCAGCAAGGTCTCGTCAATGAATATCGCCGAGTCGACGCTATGCCCAACCGGCGGCACGCCACCGATCGCATAGCCGGTCTGCTCGCGCACGAATGCCGCGTCCGCGCGGCCGATGTTCTCGCCGAGAAGCTCGGACAGCCGCGCCTCGTCCACCCGCACAGAGCCCGACGCGATGGCCAGCACAGGCCGGCCGCTGTCGACCGCCCGAAAGATCAGCGATTTTGCGATCTGTCTCACGGTGCAGCCGATAGCGGCGGCAGCCTCCGCTGCCGTGCGGGTGCTGGTCTCGAACTCGAGCACCTCGAAGTCCTCGCCCAGCACGGCCTGGACCTTGAGCGCGGTTGGTGAGGTTGCGGGTTTCACGGCAGTTCGCTCTTTGTCAGATTGCGCACGTAGATCTTGCCCCGCTCCTCGTTGAGGAATTCGACGTCGCCCTTTTCCATCCAGCCTTTGCGCTGCAGCAACTCGCCAAGCACAGAAGTGCTGATGAAGAGTTCATCATAGCGGAGATCGGTGGCGAGCCGCTCTGCAGCCTCGAGCAGCGCGCTGGCGACGCCCCGTCGCCTGTACTCCGTCGCAACGAGCAGGCCCGCGACAGACGGTGATAGGCCGGTGGTCATATCGCAATCGATCGCGGCCGTGCCGAGAACGCAATCGTTGTCGATGGCAACGAGCCCGGCAGGCAGCCGGTCCCGGTTGCAACGCGAGAGGAGATCGGCGCGAGCGTCACCAGGACCTTGTCCGCCGTAATATGGCTCCCACTCCTGTTCGTACCATTCGGCCAGCGTGGCGATGAAGCCGGCATGATCAGCGAGTAACGCAATATTCAATGCACCACCTGCAGCGGCATTTTAAGTTATTGATCCATAGAATAATAACCGGCGTCCCTGCCTGGAGGGTATCGGCCTGTTGGTTGCCATTCTCCCGGATGTCAGCGCGTTTTTGTATACTGCTGCGAATTCGCCGGCACGCCAGCCGATGCCGGCTTCCTGCACCGATATGAAGACGGGTAACCGATGATGACCAGACCTTACGCTGCTTCTTCCATACTGATAGCAACCTGTTTCCTGCTCGTGCAGGCGGTCCATGCAGACGTCACCCGACTGTCGGACCCTGTTGCCGTGACTGACGACGCGGAGATCTTCGGCGCGCCGCTGGACGAAAACGCAAGACCGATGTCGCTGGCCGCACTGCTCGACAGCCCGGACGAATACGTCGATACCGCCGTTCGTGTCGAGGCGAGGATCTCCCAGGTATGCCAGAAGAAGGGCTGCTTCATGATCGCGACGAGCGGCGACAAGGCGGTGCGAATCTCATTCAGGGACTATGCGTTCTTCGTGCCGACCGATACCGGCGGCAAGACGGTGACGCTCACCGGCACGGTGGTCGAGCGGGTGCTGTCGGAGGAGCAGGCGGCTCACTTCCGGCAGGATGCCGGAAGTGACACGATCCAGGCAGGCAAGGTCTACGAGATTGTCGCCGACGCGGTGAGTATTCCGAAGTCCTGATTCGGCGACGGACCGCTTTTTTTCACAGCGATAGTTACTTTCCTTAGGCTCTTTCGCGGGACGGTTTGAAACGCCCACACCATAGGTACCGCACTCCCAAAGGAGCTCGTTATGACCGTCGAACCCAGCCGAGCGCCAACTGTCCTTAGCCTATGGAATCGCGTCCCAGTTCTTATTCGAGCGCCCATTGTCGGACTCCTCGTTTTGGCTATCGGCCAGTTGCTCACCGGCCCGGTCATCCAGGGCAATCTCCGCTTCCTTCCGACTGTGCCGTGGGCGCCTGCAGCTGCCGCGCTCATCCTGTGGGTCTACTGGTGGTACCTGTCGGGCCGGGGTTGGCCAGGCGCGACAGCGGAGGCCAGACGGATCGGTCTTCGTGGAGGAAATGTCCCCTCCGGGCTTTGGGGGCCGTCGCTGCTTGCTGGCGGCTGCGCCATGCTCGCCGTCATCAGTCTCAGGTGCCTCCTTCCCCGCCTTTTCGGAATGGAAGAGCCCAGCATCTCAATCGACCTATCCGGGTACCCGATATGGACTATCCTGGGGGTCACCTTCACAGTGGCCCTCATAGCTGGCGTGGTCGAGGAAGCTGGCCTGCGAGGTTACCTGCAGGGTTCGCTCGAGCGCCGATACGGCCTATGGTTTGCGGTTCTTCTGACCGGGGTCATCTTCTGGGCGGTTCACCTTAGCCACGACTGGGTCGGCCTACCGCACCTGGTATTTTACGTCGCGGTGAGTGTGGCGCTTGGGGTGCTGACCTCGTTCGTCGGTTCGATCCGCCCGGCTGTGGTGATTCACACTGTGGTCGACATGATTGTGCTACCCCTCTATGTATTTCGCCCACCAGCAATCTGGGGTCTCCTGACCGCTCAATCCATCTCCGAGACGGGTTGGATGTGGAGTGATGCGCTGCTGATCGGCTTGCTCGCAGTCTTCACTTTTGCAGCGGTCATGAGCCTGTCACGGCTTCGAAGGCTCGCGGCTGACGAGAGACTGCGTAGTGCGCCGGCCGTAAACCAGGCTCAAGGCGGTGGCGACTGATCGGAGTAAACTTTACAAATCATTCACCACTGAAGGTACCGTCGACCGCCGGTGGAGTTAACCGCTTGCGCCGATAGTAAACGCACCCAACCAAGTTCCGCTCTGGGTCAGTAGCGGAACTCAATGATACCCCGAAAGCAGCCGTTCGAGCGGCTGGTATTGAAGGTATAGCAGACCTCGTCATTCGCCGAAAGCGGCCGTTCGTGAGCGGCAAGTTTTGGGAACCGCCCTGGAAGCTCAAGGGGTAAGTATTGGCCGATCCTCTGCGCACGAGCTTTCAATGAGTTACGACCAAAAGTGACAGAGTTACGCGGCCGAAACTACGGAAAGTGACGGAGTTAATTCCGGAGTGACGGAGTTAAGTCCTGAGGTTCATCACAC
>Ga0209536_100000876_pt1 | contig 49871 bp, 42 predicted proteins | sample DeeMarSeWOR28_12_FD_187461 | JGI IMG/M metagenome (GOLD analysis project Ga0209536, IMG submission 187461) | Marine sediment microbial communities from White Oak River estuary, North Carolina - WOR-2-8_12 (SPAdes) (version 2) | ecosystem: Environmental > Aquatic > Marine > Intertidal zone >...
GACGCTCGCATCGGATGCACCGCGGTAATGCCGAGCAAATCCTCGCGCGCATCGCCTCCCGAACCGAACTCATCGCCCTCGTAGCCGATCAGGTATTCGACCCGGGGAACGGCGGCGGCGAGGACCTGAAAGGCTTGATTGAGCGCGGACTCATCGGGTATGACCACATCTGATTCAGCCGTCGGCCGCGTCGGAATCCCCAGATAAGCCAGCGGGATACCGATATCCTGCAGGAACGCGGCAACGCCGGAAACGCTGCTCTCGGCATCGTTGATACCGCCCAGCAACATCGTCTCGGATACCAGTTCGCCCCTGAATTCCGCGACGAAACGGTGAATTCCCTCCAGCACGCGGGCGAGCGGCAGTTTCCTGTGCGGCCGATTGATCTGATGCCAGATCGCGTCATCGACGGCGTCGACTTTGAGGGATACCCAGTCGGCGGTGCCGAGCGCGGCGCGTACGTCATCGCGCCAGAGCAACGATGCGTTGGTAATCACCGCGATGGGGATGTCCAGGGCCCGCAGGCGCGCGATCGAATTGCCGATATTGATGTCGAGAGTCGGCTCGCCGTCCGGAACGAAGGTCAGGTAATCGACGTTGCCGCCTGCGCTGCGCACGTCTTTTAATCTGCTGTCGACCGCGTCGAATATTGCTTCGGGATCATAGAAAATGCGGGGCTCGATGAGCGGCTTGTCGGTAGCGCCGACCTGGCAATAGACGCATGAATAAGAGCAGGATTTCGGCGGTATGTTATTAATCCCGAGGCTATAACCGAGGCGGCGGGAAGGAATGGGACCGAAGGCGATGCTCACTTATGGTTTCCTGCGCTTTCAGCGCGGCCCTGCCGATTTGCGGCCGCCAAAGGTAAAAACAGGCTCAGCAAAAACATGCAAACCGTCATGTGGGTTATTAACCGCGATAAGAGGCTTTTCATTCCTTTGCTTCTCGAATCTGGAAAATATCCATCCGTTCAGTTCATCTTCGAAAAAGAAATTACTCTTCGGCCTCACTGTTGGCTAGCAGTAAAAAATGCGTTGTTGATCTGGGTCATGCAAATCCTGTGAGTAAATCGCCCAGATCGTTCTAAAAGGATTTCGAGTTTACAGACATCGAATAAAGTCTGCGGAAACACCCGGATCGGGTCGTTTGGGGAAGTCCCGATTCCTGAACTGAACGGTAGCTAACAAAGAAGGCCGACCTTCAGATCTAACCTGGAAACCTCCGCTTCGCGCCCATAGTTGCCGCTCACGCCTAAAGCCGGAGGGGCTAGATCCGGCCAGTGATGCACAGCGCTAATCAAACATGTCCAGGCAAGGTTATGAAGAAAATATGTAACTTGTGGAGTAGCGGAGCCGCTTTATAATCGGCTCTTCGGTAAATCCTGTAACGCTGTACTGATGCGTACATCTCAGTAAACCTGGTAATCCATCGATAAACACTAGAGAACGACCTGCCCGGAGTGCTTTGTGTTCGGTAAAAAGAAAAAGATCAAGGAACAGCAGGCCGAGGGAATGTCGGGGCGGGAGTACGACCGATTTATGGGCAGGGTATACAAGATGGCGGGGTGCCATCGAGACAGTGATGCCGTTCTTCTGCTCATGGATGAATTCGATTACTTGCAAACCCGGACGCAGGAATTCGAAGTGCTATTTGAACACATCGAACAATGGGGACCCTCCAGGACCTTACTCTGTCTCGGGCGATTGATTATTTACAAGCTCGATCGGGAAAAAAGTCATGAGCGCGTGCTCGCCTACATCGAAAAGTGCCAGAACATGAGCCCTAGATTCGTCCTTCCGGAACTTTCTCGGATCACGTTTTACGCGAGGCGGGCCATCGAGGCTGGCAAGCTGAATGTGGCGAAAAATCTCGTTGTAGAATATGAAACACGATACGGGGATCTTGTCGGTAGCGGCGAGTGCGATCGACTGCTCAAGTTGATCGAGCCGGATATCGACGTTACGGTTTTTACGCCTGGCGAATGAGCCTTGCAGTTTTCTGCCCCGCAGATTCTTGCAGCTCCGATCCAGGAGGTAATCTTCGGCACGGAACAGACGCCCGGCTATTGTGGTTCACCGCGATCAACGGGCGTTAAATATCGAGGAACCCAATTCAATTTCCAATAAATAAATATATAGCCCCAAATCTCCTGGTGTTTCCCCCACCTGGGTGCGATTGCAGAAGTTTTCGTTAATCAATTGAACGGTGGCTTAGGGGAGTCGACCTTCAGATCTAACCCGGTAATCTCGACTTAGTGCCTGAAACATCTAGTGGATTTTAGTTAGATTCCACGCCTCCGCCTCATCAGCATTAATTTTCCCTTTGAGGCTGGTATTTACCGGATTAATTTTCCAGGTACCCTTGCGACTCCATCCGCCCGTTGCAAAGAGCTCAAACTTGATAGTCTCGTCGTCTATGACATCTCCCCAAAGCTTCCCGCTACTTCCAAATGTCCCTGTAATATTCTTGCCATCCTGCACCAGTCTCACTTTAAAGTTGCTATTTCGAAAATCTGGGGACTTTTTTAAATCCTTACCGGTATATGTCGACATGTAAGTGCCTGTGAGATCAGTATCGATAGACGCTACCTGGGCAGATGAACTCGAGCCCTGCGTGCTCACCGTAGCATTCGGCATCGACTCAATTCGCGTCAAGTTCCATTTGCCACCTCCGTGGGGATGAGTCCATTTACCCTCGATTCTGCTGCCGTCGGCATTGACCTTCCATTTACCCTTGATTTCGTCGCTACTGATGTCGCTTGGCAAGGTGTAGAAGGTGATTTCGTCGCCCTCCCGGGCTGCGACGATCTTAAGATTGGCAGAACTGCTGGTGCCGATAATACTATTGCCGTTCTGTTCGAAGCGCACGACAAGCTTACGATGCTTTACCTTGTCAAAGACCCAGTGGGTGTTGGTGGTGATATCTGAAAAATAAGTTCCGTTGATACTGTTGTTCGCCTCGATCGGCTCCGCGCCCGCTGATTTTTGTTGGGTCGCGGCCTGGGCGCTCACCACGGGCCGAATGCTTTGACTCACCACGGGTTTTGAACTGGCGTTGGTCGCGTAAAGTTGGTTAGCCCGTAACTCTATGTAGCGCGCCTTGCGTTTCTGCTCGTCGCCCTCCACCTCGACATATGCCTGGGCCCACAGGTTCTTGTCGTAAGTTTTGTCGGTGATTTCCTGCTCGGCTTCGCCATAGTAGGCAATGGCGTCGGTTGCCTCCCCGTTACCCGGACTGGCACTCGAATTCTCCGATGGTGTCTGTGTCGGTACACTGTCGGCGTAAAGATTGTCCTCCAGAAATAAGCCCTTATCCAGGGACGAAAAAAAATCCTGGTAGGGCTCGGGATCCTCGACGGCCATCAAATTGTATTGCGCGTTGGCTCGCACCGTCATCTGCTGTCCATTGGGCCTGACTGAAATCGACATGGACAGCGCGTAGCCCTGCAACTTGGTGGCCGAGACGATACCAATCACATCGTCCGCCTTGTCGATCACAAAGCCCAGATCCTGCAGAGTCGCCATCACAGCACGCAACACCCTGATTTTGTTGTCGGTATCGTAGGTGCGGGTTTGATAGCTTCTCACTTCCACCTGGCTACCCGAGGCCATTATCTCTTTTCTGGAGGTGCCGCACCCGGCGACAGTCGCCAGCAGGAGGACAAGTAATACATAACGGATCGTTGTTTTCATGACTGCTGCTCCAGGAAAAGCGACTTATCCAGCTTTTCAAAAAATTCCTGGAAGATATCCGCGTCACGTACCGCTTCTATCCGGCTTACCTGGTTTTGCGTATTCCAGACGATACGCTGAATCGTCAGGCGGACCAGCCAGCGGTTGTTGTTCTGGGCTGAAGAGACAGGAGCCGTCACCAGCGAAAACCTGATCTTCTGTCGATCATCGACCGCCATTGAAGCACCGAGTAATACCGCCATGACAATAGCGCCTGCGATCTGGCCTGCATCGGTCGCGTCTCTCATTTTTTCACCCACAATCAGGCCGAGGTCCGTTTCCGTTTCCGTCACCTTGGCGCCCAGGTCCTGCATGATGCCGACGCTTGCCGAGAGAATATCGGCTTCGCTGACATCTTCGTATATCCGGGATTGCAACTGCCGATCCGCCAGGCTGGAAGGGGAAAGTATTAACGCGTCTTTCGGGATGGTTTTGCCGGGGCAGCCTGCCAGTACTACGACCGAGCAAAGAATAACCGCTTTGAAATAAGACATCGGTTTACTTTGCCTGTTGCTAAAAGCTTGATGAATGGTAAGCATAATCGCGCACCAGGCTGTCATCACCGAACTTGATGATAATGGTCAGCGTTCGCTGTGATTTTGAAGAGGCCCCGGCATTGCTGTTGTAACCGCCTGAGCCACCGGCCAGCACGTCACTGCCGAAACCCAGAATCAGTGCGCTTACGCCACCGCTGCTACTGGAGTAGGCAAAATCGGTGGCGATCTTGTCATACACCCATACTTCCCGGCGTTCGGCATCGGTAGAAACGATATTGGGCGAACCGAGAACGCCGAGAACGTCGGCGCCACTCATGCCTACCCTGATTTCTTTTTGTACTATGCCGACAGTCAGCTTGTCGCCGCTGTCATCCTGAACCGCCTGTTTGTGCTGCGAAGCTGTCATGCAGCCATTCAGGCTGGCCAGTGACAGGCATAAAGCAATTTTTATTATTGATTTCACGATCTCCCCCCAATTAGCGCGAAGTTACTGATATCTCGGCATACTCTCCATGATCGTTAAAACGATTTGTTTATATTCCCTGCCTGCCGAACTCCACAACTTCCTGAAAAATATTTAATTCGGTTATCGATTAGGGAAAGCATGCTCCCCTAATTGGTTTCAATATGAAACTAAGTTTATAAAAGTATCATCAGGCTTCACGCCAGGTATCTTTAGATGCTACTTTTCAGCAGAAAGTGTGAATCAGTGAGTTAGCAGACCCTTTATTCTGCATTGAGACTCTGGGTCGTTGCTTGCCGTTTCCTGAATAAGTGTCAATGACCACGTTGATGCGTTTCTGCCTCCCATTCTGAATATCTCAGCGACCACTGTGGTGCATTCTCGGAATTTCAGACGTAGCTTTCAGCGTTTCCTTTAGAGAAAGCGGATCCTCAAAATTAATGTAGTAGGGCAGAGTCGTGCCGATAAGAGACCCTCATCAGATGAAGGTAAGCGAGAAATTCCACCAGGAATAGTTACTCAATACAATAAAGCCACGGCACTCATCTGCTCCTCAATCTGTAAAACGCGGTCGTTCCACTAAGCGTCCGAGATGTGGGCCTGCAGGTGGCGATACACTAATCCATGCAGGTGATGAACAGCATGTTCCGAATAATAACTGCGCGCCGGATCGACAAAAAAGCGCCCCCGATCATAAGACATCGAGTGCAGGCCTTTCTGCACATTTTCGACCAGGGCAACGTCCTCGGGGCCGAGCACTTCGCTGAAATAGCGGTAGATATCGCGGCTAACCGCGTCTAATTTACCGTCTGCTGTGTAAACAGAAAAAACCTGGTGCGTGGATTCGCGCGCGCGCGCGCCAAATACGAAACTGGCGATAGCGCGGCTACCGGGGAACAGCACGAATGCGACATCGGGCCAGATATAAAATGTGGCGAATTCGCGTTCAAATTCCGACAGACCCGGGGGCAGATTATAGGCACTGTTTTGTGTCCTGCAGGTGCCGCCCTGCCATGACCATAAACCCGTGGCCTCTACGGAATAGGACTCCATGTCGACCAGGTCGACAAACGCCTTGTGGGTAGGCTGGCAGTGGTAGCATTCGAGCAGGTTGTCGCCGACGTTTTTCCAATTGGCCGCAATATCGAAGACGACCGTTTCGGCCAGGCGATATTCCCCGATGTCGGGCAGATGCCGGGTAAGACGAGTTACACCTGGCTCGATTTGCGGGAGCAGATCATCGCTGCCGAGATCAGGGTTGACGAAGATGAATCCCGCGATAATTTCAACTTTCAGAGCTTGTAGATGGATTGCGGATTTATCGAATTCACGGATAGAGTCACAATGGGGCGCCGCCTGCAACTGCCCCGCACTGTCATAAGCCCAGGCGTGATAAGGACAGGTGATCAGCTTTGATTTGAGCGAGCCCCGGGCTTCGGTCAATAAAGGGTGCGCGCGGTGTCGACAGGCATTATGAAAAGCATTAATCGAACCGTCCCGGCAACGCAGAACGAAAATGGGCTGGTCGACAATGGAGTCAGTGAGATAGTCGCCGGCTTTTGCTATTTCGTTGACATGCCCCACGCAGCGCCAGTTTCGACTGAAGATATGTTTCTTTTCGAGTTCGAACCAGTCGCGATCGAAATAGGTATATGCGGGCAGGGTTGACGCGGTTTCGGGATTATCGTCAAACCTGAAGTGCCAAAGATTCGTATTGTCTGGTGATGACATGATAAATACCTGATCTCAGATTAAATTTTCTTTACCGCCCTGGCAGGGTAATTCAATACCACAACTCAATTAAAATCGATACCATCCATTTCCCGAAAGTTGGTGAGCTAGTGACCTGAATGCCATTTCCCTCTTGATGCTAACGCTAAATCTGATCCATAACCCGCAAAGGGAACAGGCAGGACGAGAGTGTGGGCAGGATCGATAGCGGTCATCCATTGCGGCCGAAATACAAAAATGTTCAGGCTCCATTCGATAAAAGCGAGCAATCGAACAAGGCGCCCGCCAGCAGGTCACTATTCCGCTAAGGCAGGCGAGTTATCAAAGCCGGTCGCCGCGCAGCCCGGTGACCCGTTGCTGCAACTCGTTGAGCTCGATATCGGGATCGTCGACGATCTCACCGGCGACCAGTTCGATACGGCTCAGCAGACCGCGCGGGAACAGGCGCGACATCGCGCGGCCGTGAGCGCGGCTGAAGAAACTCCCCCACAGGCCGCGCAGCGCCAGCGGTACTACGGGCACCGGATTGCGCTTCAGGATACGCTTCACGCCCGGTTTGAAAGGGTTCATCTGGCCATCCTCGGTTATCTTTCCTTCGGGAAAAATACACACCAGTTCCCCCTGCGCGAGCGCGGCGCCGATGTCAGCAAAGGCCCGATCCCTCATTTCGCGGTTCTCTTTTGCCGAAGCGATCGGAATGGCGTGTGCCGTTTTAAAAATGAATGACAGCAGCGGCAGTTCAAATATGCGGTAATACATGACAAAACGAATCGGACGTCGAATACAGCCCGCCAGCACCAGCGCATCGACGTAGCTGACGTGGTTACAGATCAACAGTGCGGGACCTTCGTCGGGGATTTTGTCGAGGCTGTGGTGGTCGACGCGGTAAACGGTGTGCAGCAGCAGCCACACCAGCAGGCGCATGATGAACTCCGGCACCAGTGTGAAGATGAACAGGGCGACCGCCGCGTTCATCAGCGCCATGATCAGAAACAGCATCGGGATCGATACGCCGATGGACAATGCAAACAGTCCGTAAAGCGAGGCCACCACCATGAACAGCGCATTGATAACGTTATTCGCGGCGATGATGCGCGCACGTTTGTCGACTTCGCTGCGCTGCTGCACCAGGGCGTACAGCGGCACGATGTACAAACCGCCGCAGGTGCCGAGCAGGAAAATGTCGACGCAGACGCGCAGGCTGCTACCGCGGGCGATAAATTCGGCCGGACCAACCAACCAGTCGTTTGCGCTGATCTCCGGGCTGAAGTACAGGTCGATGCCAAACAGCGTCAGACCCAGCGCGCCGATCGGCACCAGCCCAATCTCGACGCGCCCAGCCGACAGGCGTTCGCAAAGGAACGACCCGGCGCCGATACCCAGCGAAAACATCGCCAGCAGTAAGACGTACACCTGTTCACTGCCACCCAGTTCATAACGCACGTAGTTGGGCAGCTGGGTCACGTAGGTAATACCGATAAACCAGAACCAGGAAATGCCCATCACTGCGTAAAACACGGTACGGTTGTGGCGCGCATCGCGCAGAATTTCGACGGTTTGGCGCAGGATGTTAAAACTGATTTTAAGGTCCGGAACCGCCGCCGGCAGCGTCGGGATACCCCGGCTCGCCCAGTAGCCTGCGCAGGCGACCAAAGTCACCGCGATGGCAATGGCCACAATACCCTTTGACATCAGGTAGACGCTGATGATCATTCCGCCGAGGATGGCGAGGAATGTGCCGAACTCGACCAGGGCATTGCCGCTAATCAGCTCCTTCGCTTCGAGCGCCTGCGGCAGCAGGCTGTACTTGACCGGACCAAACAGCGCGGATTGAGTGCCCATCAGGAACAGGATAGCGACCAGCAAGGTTGGGCTTTGCAGCAGGAAGGCGATGGCGCCAAACAGCATGATCACGATTTCCAGTAGCTTGATGCGCCGGATCAGCATGGCCTTTTCGTGCTTGTCGGCGAGTTGACCGGCGATCGGTGAAAACAGGAAAAAGGGCAGTATGAACAGGCCGGCGGCGATGTTGACCAGCGTATTGCTCTGCTGTTGCGAAATCGCGGCCGACTGGAAGGCGATCAGGATGGTTAAACCGTTTTTGTACAGATTGTCATTGAGCGCACCCATAAGCTGCGTCACGAAGAAGGGCCGAAAGCGCGGGCTGGACAGTAGTTTTATCGATTCGGGCATGCTTGGCTCGTTGGTGACCACCGGCTGCAGCAACAGGCTACGATTTGCAATACTAGCATCGATCAGCCGATTCACGGTGCCTGCTATACAAAACCCGGGCAACGGCTCGAATTCCTGTAATTCTGGAGGACGCGCGTCACATATTACCAGGCAGACGTGACATTGGTCGCAAAGCTCGTCGCGAAAGGTAAAGTCGGCGGAAATTCTGCATTTACTGGACTATAAGAGACCCTATTGTAGCCTGCTGTGACACTGCTTTGCCCTAATGATGTTAATGAAATCACCGATTAAGCAAGACTCGTTCGTCGGACTGGCGATAACCTTGCTGTTTCTGCTCGCTGTGGAAACCGGGTGGTTTGCTGCGTTCGATCGCCAGGCCTATAACCTGGGCGTACAGCTCTCCTCGAGCAAGGAAGCACACGAAGACGTCGTAGTCGTGGCGATCGATGATAAATCTATCCGGGCACTCGGTGCCTGGCCCTGGCCGCGCGAGATTCTCGCGGAACTCACGCTGTTGCTGGGCCGTGCCGCACCGCAGGTGATCGGCTACAACCTGCCGCTGGATAAACCGCAAAACCAGAATGGCGTCGTTTCCCTGGTGGAACTGCGCAAGGTGCTGGAGCGGGAGAGAAAACTCAGCAGCAATGTCGATCGGGTGTTACGAGTTGCCGAAATGACTCAGCGCGGCGATGACAGGCTCGCCGTGAGCTTCAAGTCAGGTGGCCGGATCGTGCTGGGGATGCCCTATAGCGTCGGCGATGAACCGCCGGGAGGATTGTCACCTGCATTGCCGGCGCAGATGCAACGCTTCGCACTGGAGAAGGTCAGCGTCGACAACGCTTCCCGCGGATTTGGCTGGCCTACGCCGGGCGTCACTCGCGCCAGCGAGGTTTTCCCGCCGATTGGTAAATTCGCCCGCCAGGTTGGCGCGGTGGGCCTGATCGGTTCTGCCGACACCTTCAATGGCGAGCCGCTGGTGGTGCAATACGGCAGCGACGTACTGCCGTCTTTCGCGCTGATGATGGTAACCCGAAGCAAGGGCCTTTCCACGGAACACATCGAATCGCGGGCCGGAATCAGCCCCGAGCTTGACGGCGAGTCGCTGGGTGCGGATGTCGATTTGCGTATTTACCCCCGCTACTATAAAGGCAAGGACGACAAGCCCCCGTTTGCCATTTTCTCGTTGATCGATGTTCTTGAAGGCAACGTCGATATGGGCCGACTGCGTGACAAGATGATTATTATCGGGCCGACGTCGCCGCGTCTGACACCGGCCGTGATGACGCCGACGGGGAATTCGATATCGTCTACCGTCGCTACCGCGCACACCGTGTCGAGTCTGCTCAACAACGAACAATACCGCCTGCCGGAGTGGGCCATCTGGGCGCAACGCGGCCTCATTCTTTCGATTGGGCTCTACCTGATGGTGGTGATAAGCCGCTTTCGCACCAATACCGCTCTTTTCCTGACCCTGTTCCTGGTGCTGATGATTTTCAATGCGCATTTTCTGTTGATGAGTACGCAGTCCCTGTGGCTGCCGATGATGTCGGCGGTAGCGATGTTATTGCTAGGGCACCTGGTCTTCGGTACGCGCCAGTGGATGAATGTGCGTTTGCAGGGGGCGCGCGACGAGGTGTCAGCCGCCAATCGCCAGCTGGGAACCGCGCTGCAGGCCCAGGGTAATCTCGACCAGGCTTTCGAAAAGTATCGTCATTGCCAGGTCGATGAATCGTTGCTCGGCCAGGTGTACAACCTGGGTCTCGACTATGAACGCAAGCGCCAGTTCAACAAGGCCGGCGCGGCGTTCAAGTTCATTCTGCAACACAATCCCCAATACAACGATGCCAGCGAACGCCTCGAGCAAAACCAGCAGGCTGCCAATATGGTGGTTCTGTCTGGACACGATACCGCTGGCCCGGGTCCCAACCTGATCAGCAGCCAGGATGGCGTACAGAAACCGAAGCTTGGGCGTTACCAGATCGATCGCGAGATCGGCCGGGGCGCGATGGGCATGGTTTACCTCGGCCACGACGACAAGATAGGGCGTACCGTGGCGATTAAAACCATGTTGTTATCGGCCGATATCGAAGACAGTTTGCGCGACCAGGTGCGCACGCGGTTTTTCCGTGAAGCCGAGGCCGCGGGCCGGCTTGATCATCCCAACATAGTCACCGTTTACGATGTCGGTGAAGAACAGGATCTGGCCTATATCGCGATGGATTATCTGAAGGGCAAAGACCTTACCGCCTACACCACTACCAAGACATTGCTGCCGGTAAGCCAGGTGTTCAGCATCATAACCAGTATCGCGATGGCGCTCGACTACGCGCATAGACAACACGTGGTGCATCGCGACATCAAGCCGGCCAATATTATCTATGACGAGGAAAAGAGGATCGCCAAGGTTACCGATTTCGGTGTCGCCTGCCTGACGGATGCCAGTAAGACGAAGACAGGTACCGTGCTCGGCAGTCCCTACTACATGTCACCAGAGCAACTGGCTGGAAAAAAAGTCGATGGTCGCGCCGACCTGTTTTCGCTGGGGGTAACACTCTACCAGATGCTCAGCGGAGCATTGCCGTTTAACGGCGATTCGATCGCCAACCTGATGTATAACATTGCCAACGAAGACCACCCCGACATTCGCCGCTTCCGCCACGATTTGCCCAACTGCGTTCAGAAGCTGGTCAACAAGGCGCTGCAGAAAGATGCGGCACAGCGTTTTCAGACGGGCAAGGATCTGGTGCTGGCGATGAAGCTCTGCCAGGAACACATTCGCGAAATGGAAGCGGCCTAAAACCGGATATTCCTGCTAGGGCAGGTCTTTGTATCGCTGTAACGCGCGTTCGCGCGTTGTCTTCAAATCAACCATCGGGAACGGGTAATCGACACCGAGTCGAATGCCGGCCGCCTCCAGTTGAACCGCGCTCGCTTCCCAGGGCTTGTGGCGCAGGCGCGCCGGCAGCCCCGAAAGCTCCGGACAGTAGCGCAGCAGGTAGTCGCCGTCGGCATCAAACTTTTCGCTTTGCAGCACCGGGTTGAAAATACGGAAATAAGGCGCCGCGTCCGCGCCGGATCCCGCGCACCACTGCCAGCTCGCGCTGTTGTTCGCGAGATCGGCATCGAACAGGCAGTCCCAGAACCAGTCGGCGCCTTTACGCCAGTTTATCAGCAGGTTCTTGATCAGGAAGGAAGCGACGACCATGCGCACACGATTGTGCATGTAGCCGGTTTGCCAGAGCTCGCGCATACCGGCGTCGACGATCGGAAAGCCGGTTTGCCCGCGTTGCCAGCGATCCAGCGCGGCGGGGTCCTCGCGCCATTCGAAGTGATCGAATTTGGCGTTGAAGTTGTTTTCGGGCAGTTCGGGGAAATGGTAAAGCAGGTGGAAGGAGAACTCGCGCCAGCCCAGCTCGCGCAGGAAATGGGGCGCGCCGGCAGTGGAACCCTGCGCCGCCTCGTGTTCGACCCGGTGCCACAGTTGATGCGGCGATATTTCGCCGAAGTGCAGGTGTGGGGATATCCGTGAAGTGGCGTCGATGGCGGGAAAATCCCGCCCCTCGCGGTAGTCGCCGAGCCGATCGTCGCAAAACTGCTGCAGTTGTTCGGCGGCCGCGTCTTCACCGATTTTCCAATGCGCACACACCGATTCATGCCAGCTTTGGCCTGCGGTGAGTAGACCCAGGGAATCCAGCGGTTGGGCGAAATCGATATCTTCGTTGTACCAGCGCAGGTCCACCGGCGCGGGTTGTGGCTGTCGCGGCGGTTGCGCGCGCAGGCATCCTTTTTGATAGAACGGGGTAAACACGCGATAAGGCGTGCCGTCCTGCTTGGCGATCTCCCAGGGCTCCCAGAGTAAAGAGGCATTGAAGCTGCGCGTGGAGACTTCTCCCTCGCTCAGCTCCTGCCTGATGCGCGCATCGCGCTGCACGCGCCACGGTTCATAGCAGCGATTCCAGTAAACCGCGTCGACCTTGTAGTCCTCGGCCAGCCGCCGAATGATGTCACAGGCGTCACCGCGGAACAGCTGTAGCCTGCCGCCGAGACTGAGATTCAACGATGCCAGCGACCGATGCAGCCAGGCGCGACTGGCCCCACCCATGGCCCAGGCTGCGGCGTTTTCGTCGTCGAGTATATAAATCGGTAAGATTGCGTCGTGTTGGGCAGCCGCGCTCAGCGCCGGGTTGTCGTGAATGCGCAGATCCTGGCGAAACCAGGCGATGGCAAGTGACTGGGACATGTTCGAGCCTATTAAAGCGAGTTCAACAGCATCAGTTCGTCGGGATGCGGCTGCAGGTAATAAGAGCGTTCGATGTAGGGATCAGGATGTCGCCGAAAGTGATGGCGCAACAGCGTGATCGGCACGATCAGCGGTAACAGGCCGCGCCGGTAATTTTCGATGCTGTCGGTCAATTCCTGCTTGTCGGACTTGTCGAGATCCTGCTTGAGGTATCCGCGAATGTGTTCCAGCACGTTGACGTGATTCGAGCGCTTCGCGCTGATTTTCAGGATCGCCATCAACTGCGCCAGGTAGCGCGGCGCATAGTCGGTTATCTGCTGCCGGTGAGTGGCGGCGAGCTCGCGTCCGAGCTCGCGCCCGAGATGCTGGTCGTGCGAGTAGAGGATGAGTTTGTGGCGGCCGTGAAAGTCGGTCAGGCCTGCCCAGTCGAGCCCGGCGGCCAGCAGATCGTGCCAGCGTTTGTAGATGATCACACGCTTGACGAAACTCTCGCGCAGCACCGGGTCGCCGAGCCGGCCTTCCTCTTCCACCGGCAGGGCCGGGAAGTTGCGCATCAGGGTCTCGGTGTAGAGCCCCACGCCGTTGCGTTGCGCCTGCTGGCCCTGGTAGACGCGGACGCGCTCCATGCCGCAGCTCGGCGAATCCTTCTTGACGATGTAACCGAATATCTGGCTGTGCCAGCCGCGCTGGTCCTCGGCGCTCTGGATTAGCTGACGGGTCACGTTCAGCTCAGCCGTCTTGTTGCCGACCGCCTCGGTGCGGTCGTCGATGGACACCAGGCGAATGGTCTCGCGCGGTACTCCGAGGCCGATGGCCATTTCCGGACAGAACGGGCGGAAGCGGAAAAACTGTCCTAGCGTGTCGAGCACGTAGCGGTTTTGCTTGTGGCCACCGTCGAAACGAACCTTTTCACCGACCAGGCAGCTGCTGATGCCTATCAGGATTTTTTCCTGGTGGTCGGTGTCGCTCGAGCCCACGATGCACCCGCCTGGTTATCAGGCGTAATCGCGGCGCAGCAGCGGGTTTAGCAGGCGATTGAAAAAGCCGGTGAACTGAATCGGGCCCTCGGTTACCGCAAGGCAGATGCACTCACGATCCCGGGTCGCAACCGGCGTGTGCCTGTCTTTGTGATCGCGTAGCAGGAAATCGCCCCTGGCGTAAAGTCCGCTTTCGTCGGAGAAGGCCCCTTCAAGAATAACGGTATACTCGTCGCCCAGGTGGGTGTGCGTATGTGCGGCACCACCGGGTTTGATCTTCAGCAGCTCCACCTTGGCGCCATTGAAGTCACGACACAGTTCAACGCTATGGATATCGCCGGACACACGTCGCCACGGCAGCTCGTCGTAATCGCCGTGCACGAATTGTCGCAGACACCGCGGTATCGACGACGCGGGCTGGGCAGTGGTGGCTTCGGCGTCATTCTCGATCAACGTATCGAGGCGTGCGAACAGTTTTTTCTTCACATCGGCGGAAGCCGGTGCTGGTTCCAGCTGCTGCATCAATTCGCTGCCTACCCGATTGAGGCGCTGCAGCTTGCGACCACAGTCGGCGCAGCGTTCGATATGGGTGGAGATACACAGGGCCTGGCTAAGTGGCAGACTACCGGCTGAATAGGCGGCCAGTAATTCTTCCTGGGGGTGGTTGGTTGATTTTTGCATGATTACCTCGAGACCAGAACTTCGAGCTTTTTCAGCGCCAGGCGCACGCGTGATTTCACGGTGCCCAGGGGCAGATGCAGCTCGTCGCTGGCTTGTTGATGACTTTTCCCCTCCAGGTATACCTTAGTCAAGATTTCCGACTGTTCACGTGGCAGTTGCTTCAGACCTGCTCTTATATTAGCTTCCGCGCGGTTTTGCTGTACCTGCTGAAACGGACCCGGGCCGTCGTCCTCGATGTCGTTGAAAATGTCGGTTGGGTCGATTTCGGTCGCGTAACGGCTGTTGCGCCGCAGGTAGTCGATACGGCAGTTGCGCGCCAGGGTGAAGATCCAGGTGTTAAGGTTGGCGAGCCGAACATTGTATTTATCCGCCTTGAGCCAAACGCGCGTCATCACTTCCTGCACCAGGTCGTCGGCGACGAGATCGGAGCCCGTGTCGCGCGCCAGGCTGTAGGCGCGGATGAGCGGCGCATAGTGATCGAAAAGCTCGCCGAAAGCCGCCTTGTCACGGTCTTGCGCAACACGGGCAAGGCAGTCAGTGAGCCGCGTGAGCTTGTCGTCAGTCGATCGGTTGTCGGGCATGGGGCGCATTATAAACGTACCGCGAAAAATTGTAGGGTTTATACGGCCCTCCGTCTAAACTGGATCACGCTTGATCCAAAGTGTTTTGCACCTCGTATATCAGTCCTAATTACCCCCGGCGAGAAACGCAGGTTGAAAGAATGAATATCGATACGACGCTGGTCGAGCGCTTCAAGACGTATTTCAAGGTACTGCATGAAGCGGATTTAAGCGAGTTGCGTGAGTTATATGCGGAGCAGGTCGTGTTCAAGGATCCGGTGCATGAAATGCGCGGCCTGGTCGAACTCGAAGACTATTTCACCTCGGTCTGCTCCGATCTCAGCGAATGCCGCTTCGAGTACCTCGATGAAATGGTTGCCGAACAGTCTGCTTACGTGAAATGGATCATGCATTTCAAACACCCGCGGTTGGGGAAACGCCTGATCAGCGTGCGCGGCGTCAGCCATCTCAAGTTCGGTGACAAGATCGAGTACCACGAGGACTTCTATGACATGGGCGCCATGCTCTACGAACAGCTGCCGTTGCTCGGCAACGTGACGCGCTGGTTGCGACTGCGGCTGGCGAGTTAGCGGTATGTTGGCAAAAACTCAAAAAGTAGTGTGGGTTACTGGCGCGAGCAGCGGGCTGGGACGCAGTATCGCGTTACAGCTGGCGAGCGGTGGAGCTTTGGTAATTGCTTCGGCGCGCAACCAGCAGGCGCTGGACGAGCTGGCGGCCCTCAACGCAAACATCCGCCCGCTAGCCTGCGATATTACCGACGCTGCCGCGCTGGCATCGCTGCGCGAAAAGATCGCTGCCATTTCACCCGGCATCGATCAAGCGGTACTGAACGCCGGAAACTGTGAGTACCTGGATTTCCCCGACCCGGACTGGGGCGCCGTCAGGCGCGTCATGGAAGTTAATTTTTTTGGCAGCGTCAATTGCGTCGAGTGCGTTTTGCCGCTGCTGCGCGCCAGTAGTGCCGAGCGGCCGCACCTGGTGGTGGTGGCCTCTCAGGTAACCGCAGCGCCGTTTCCGCGCGCTGAGGCTTACGGGGCATCGAAGGCCGCATTGCAGTACTTCTGTGATAGCCTGCGCCTCGACCTGGCGCCGGAAAAGATCGACGTCAGTGTGGTCAATCCGGGATTCGTCGATACTCCGTTGACGCGCAAGAACGATTTCGAGATGCCGTTTCTGATGGATGTCGACGTGGCGGCGCGACGCATAATTGCCGGCCTCAAGTCGCGACCACGTCGCTACAGCTTTCCGAAGCGCCTGTCGCTATTGCTCGCTATCTCGAAGCTGGCGCCGGCACTTTGGCAAAAAGCCGTCGCCGCGGACAACAAGAAATCAGCCAGCCAACAGCCGGGGAACTGAAACATGAAAATCGCCATCATTGGCGCCGGTATTTCCGGCCTGAGCACCGCCTGGTATCTGCGCCAGGGTCATGACCTGACCATCTACGAGTCGGCCGCGCGCATCGGCGGCCATACCGCCACCGTCGATGTCGACTGGCAGGGTCGGCAATACGCCATCGATACCGGCTTCATCGTCTACAACGACTGGACTTATCCCAATTTCATCGAGTTGCTGGATACCCTCGGGGTAGCTACCCAGCCGACCGAGATGAGTTTCAGCGTGCGCTGTGACAACAGCGGACTCGAGTACGGCGGCAACAATCTCAACACGTTGTTTGCGCAGCGAGGTAACCTGTTGCGGCCCTCGTTCCACCGCATGCTACGGGATATCCTGCGCTTCAACCGCGAGGCAGTGCGTGATCTGGAGAGCGGCAATCTGGCTGCAGACACCACGCTAGGCGAATATCTCGCCATCAATCGCTACGGTGAGGCGTTCATTCATCATTACCTGTTGCCGATGGGTTCGGCGATCTGGTCGGCGTCGATCGACGGCATGAATGACTTCCCGCTACTCTTCTTTATACGCTTCTTCAAGAATCATGGTCTGCTCAGCGTCAACGACCGCCCGCAGTGGCGGGTGCTCAAGGGCGGCTCGCGCGCCTATCTGGAACCGCTGACGCGCGAGTTTCGCGACGCGATCCGCTGCAATGCGCGTATTGCAGCGGTATTCAGGCGGTCCGAAGGGGTCGAGCTGGTGATGGAAGATGGCCACAGGGAACAGTTCGATCAGGTTGTTTTCGCCTGCCACAGCGACCAGGCATTGGCCCTGCTGGGCGATCCGACGCGCGCGGAGCGCGAAGCTCTCGGCGCCATTCCCTACGACGCAAACGAGGTGGTGCTGCACACCGATACCAGCCTGTTACCGCATCGCCGCCGCGCCTGGTCGAGCTGGAACTACTGGCTGCGCGAGCGCGAGCAGCAGCGCGCGGTGCTCAACTACAACATGAATATCCTGCAGGGAATAGAAGCCGACACGACCTTTTGCGTCACGCTGAACGCCAGCGAAGCGATTGCTGAAGACAAGATCATCGATAGCTTCAGTTACAGCCATCCGCAGTTTTCGCTGGATGCGATCGACGCGGCGCGGCGCATCGAGATGTTCAACGGGCTGAATCGCAGCTGGTATGCGGGCGCCTACCTGGGTAACGGATTTCATGAAGACGGTGTGGTCAGCGGCAAAAAAGTGGCCACGGCGATCGCCAGGCTGTCGCCCTCGGGTAAGACCGCGGAGCCTGTTCTCGCATATGCATAGTGCGATCTACCAGGGTGTCCTGCGCCACCGGCGGTTTCAGCCGCGCGCACACCGTTTCAGTTACCGGGTGTTCATGATGTACCTGGACCTCGATGAACTCGACCAGGTGCTGGCCATGTCCCCGCTGTGGTCACGTGGGCGCTTCAGGCCGGCGCGATTCCAGCGCAGCGATTTCCTCGGCGATCCCGAGGTGCCGCTGAAACAGGCGGTATGCGACACAATCTACGCGCAAACCGGGATTCGTCACGAGGGTAGCGTGCGCCTCCTGGCAAACCTTCGCTATTTCGGTTTCAACATCAATCCGATCGCCTGCTATTACTGCTTCGATGCGCGGGAGTCCCTGCGCTTCGTCGTCGCCGAAGTCACCAACACGCCATGGGGCGAACGCCAGAGCTACGTGTTGCGCTGTGATCCGAAGCAGAGCTACCAGCGTATCCAGTTCAATAAACAAATGCACGTCTCGCCGTTCAACCCGATGGAAATGAAATACCACTGGTGCAATAACCGGCCCGGCAAGATGCTCACGCTGCACCTTGAAACCGAGAGGGAAAATGAAATCCACGTCGACGCGACCATGGCACTGAAACGACGCGAGATCGATTCCGCCGCGCTGGCGAGCGTGTTGCTGCAGTATCCGTGGATGACCGCCAAGGTAGCCTTTTCGATTTACTGGCAGGCGCTCAGGCTGTGGTGGAAGCGCAACCCGATTTATGATCACCCTGGCGCCCACGGGCGGGGCCGGCATGACAAACCGACAACAAACCAACTGAAGACCAAGATATGAATACGCTAACGCCTTCCGCGGTAAACACTTCTTCCAGACTCGGCTTTTTCGGCAACCTGGCCAAGAGCCAGCTGCTCAAGCGACTGAAGTCGCTGCCGCGCGGACAGCTGGTGATCGAGGATAGCGAAGATACGCACTGCTTCGGTAGCCCGGTGGGTAATCCGGTGCGTGCGAAGATAGTGATCAAGGATGAAAGCGCCTACCGCGATATTGCATTCGGGGGCTCCATGGGTGGTGCCGAGTCTTACATGCTTGGCAAGTGGAGCACACCGAACCTGCTCGAACTGGTGCGCCTGATGTGCATCAACATCGACTTTCTAAACCAGATGGATAGCTCAACACCGTTGCTGCAGCGCGCGGGCGACAAGCTATTCCACTGGTTGAACCGCAATACCGAGAAGCAGGCGCGCGACAACATTTCGCGCCATTACGACCTCAGCAATGATTTCTTTGCGCTGTTCCTCGATCCGGAAATGATGTATTCGGCGGCCATCTTCGAGCGTGCCGAAACCAGCCTGGAGGAAGCGGCGGTGCACAAGCTCGATGTCATCTGCCGCAAACTTGAATTGAAACCTGAAGATCACCTGCTCGAAATCGGTACCGGCTGGGGCGGTCTTGCGGTCTACGCAGCGAAGCACTACGGCTGCCGGGTGACGACCACGACCATCTCGCGCGAACAGTATGAAATTGCCTGCCAGCGGGTGCGAGACGAGGGCCTGGAGGATCGGGTGACCCTGCTGCTCGAAGACTATCGCAATCTCGCCGGCAGTTACGACAAGCTGGTGTCGGTGGAAATGATCGAGGCCGTGGGCCCGCAGTACTACAACCGGTACTTCAGCCTCTGTTCGTCGTTGCTCAAAGACGACGGGCTGATGTTACTGCAGGCAATCACCATACCCGATCAGCGCTATGAGTATGCGCGCCGTTCCGTCGATTTCATCCAGCGTTACATCTTCCCGGGCGGTGCGCTGCCGAGCCATGAAGTCCTCATCTCCTCGGCCAGGAAAAACACCGACATGCTGATGGTGGGCATGCAGGAAATCGGCGAGGACTACGCCCGCACCCTGGCGGTCTGGCGCGAGCGCTTTCTCGCGCGCCTCGACGAGGTGCACGCGCTCGGTTTCGACGAATACTTCGTGCGCATGTGGCATTACTACCTCTGTTACTGCCAGGGCGGTTTCGAAGAGCGCATCATCGGCACCGCGCAGATCCTGTTTGCCAAGCCGCAGTGGCGCCAGCGCGCCGCTGCCTGAATACTCGGGTATGCACAGGGTTGAAAAAAACGCTCATCAATCTGGCGTTGTTCCAGCTCGGCTGGCTGGTTTGCGTGCTCGGCGGCAATGCCTATGCCGTCGCGTTTACGCTGATTGCCCTGTTTTTGCATCGCTGGCTGCTGGTGGAAAATCCGCGCGAGTGGGTGCTGATCGCGGGAATCGTGCTCGGCGGGTGCCTGTGGGATGCGGCACTGGCGCAAAGCGGCGTGATTCGTTACGGCGACGACCTCGTGGCGGGGATTCCGCTGTGGCTGGTTTGCCTGTGGGTGCTGTTCGCCACTACCTTCATGCACAGCCTGCTGTGGCTGCGCCGCTATCTCTGGCTCGCAGCCGTGCTGGCGGCGGTGCTTGGGCCGGCGAGCTACTGGTTTGGCAGCAACCTGGCCGAGGCTGAGCTGCGCGCGCCATTGTTGGCGTCACTCGCGATCATGGCGGCCGGCTGGGCGCTACTGTTTCCAGTCGGTATCTATTTTGCGGGCAGGTTCGATTCGAGGCCTGCGGAGATTCGGCGATGACTTCCATGTGGAATAAAAATCTATTCAGCCTGACCTGCAGCTGTTTGCTGGCGTCCCTGGCCGGGCCGCTGGCCGCCAATGATAACATCGGGGAAACCGTCGGCAAGGCATACGACCTGAAAAGCGGTGAGTTGCTGTACCGCGAAACCCACTGCGTCAGCGCCGACGGTTTCGATCGCGAGGTGATATACCAGGACGCTGGCGGCAAGCTGATCGCGCGCAAGGTTCTGGATTACAGCTCTGGGTGGATCACGCCGTCATTCGTGCAGTACAACCATTACTCGAATGAATCGATCGAGGTGGGGCTCGACCAGGGAGCAGTGTCGATGGCGGTAGTCGACCTGGACGACCGCTCCGCCAGCAAGCGCGCGGTGGCGCAACCTGGCGCGGCCTCGCCGGTGGTGATCGATGCCGGCTTCGATGGCTTTGTTCGCCAGCACTGGGATGAACTGGTGGCGGGCGCAAGCCGCGAATTCCAGTTCCCGTTTGCGGATCGCCAGAGCCTGGTCGACCTGCGCATACAGCCGCTTTCCTGCAGTTACCAGACACAAACCGACCAGTGTTTTCGGCTCGACCTGGCGAACTGGTTGCTGCGTGTAGTGGTGAAGCCGATCGAGCTCGGCTACGACGTCGCGAGCAGGCGACTTACCCGCTATCGTGGCCTGTCCAACATCGGCGATGCAGACGGTAACGGCCTGGTGGTCGATATTCGCTACGATTACGACGGCATTGCGCCTCAGGCCTGCCAGCTGATCGATCAGACACTGAGCCGTAAAATTAACCCCGACGCAAGCGCGGAGGAACCATCGTGAAATCTCGCAAAAATATGACCAGGTGGGTCTCGCTGGCGTTCTGCGCCGTGCTGCTCGGCGCCTGTGCGTCGGTGTCGGTGGAAGACTACGCGAACAATGAGCCGCGGCTGGTGGCGGAGCAGTTCTTCAACGGCCAGCTGATGGCGCACGGAGTGTTAAAGGATCGCGGCGGTAAGGTGATCCGTTACTTCAGCGCCAGCATCGACGCCTCCTGGCGCGATGGCATCGGCACCCTGGACGAGCGTTTCGTGTTCGATGACGGCGAACGCCAGACGCGGGTGTGGACGCTGAAGCCGACCGGCGACGGCAACTACATCGCGACCGCCGGCGACGTGATCGGTGACGGCAGGATGAAGGTCGCCGGCAACAGCCTGTTTCTCGACTATGTGCTGCGCATCCCCTACGACGGCGATACCCTGGATCTGCGCATCGACGATCGCATGTACCTGGTATCCGAGCGGGTGTTGCTGAACGAATCGATCATGACCAAGTTTGGCGTTGAAGTCGGCCGCATCATGCTGGTGATTCAAAAGACTTGAAACAGGGACAGACTTGAATAACCTTAATCTCTGCACTCCATAAGCAGTCATCTAGGCTTACGCAGGAATCACCCGGCAACCGGGCCTGTCCCCTATTTTCCGCGTGGTGGCAGCCCGGTGTGCTGGGTCAGCAGGCGGCCCTTCTTGAGGCTGCCCTTGCCGCGGTAACTGTTCTTGCGGCGCGGGCTGCGATAGCCCTCGCTGTCACGCGGCTGGCTGGCCGGTATCAGTTGCGACTTGCCGCTGCCGATCAGGTCTTCGCGCCCCATGTTCTTCAGGGCTTCGCGCAGCAGCGGCCAGTTGGCCGGGTCGTGGTAGCGCAGGAACGCCTTGTGCAGGCGCCGCTGTTTTTCACCCTTCGCGGTTTTCACTTCCTCACTGTCGCGGCGCACGCGCTGCAATGGATTTTTGCCACTGTGGTACATCGCGGTGGCCGTCGCCATCGGCGACGGGTAAAAATTCTGCACCTGGTCGGCGCGAAAGCCATTGCGCTTCAACCACAGCGCGAGGTTCATCATGTCTTCGTCGGTGGTACCCGGATGCGCGGCGATGAAGTAGGGAATCAGGTATTGCTCCTTGCCCGCCTTGCGCGAAAATTTTTCGAACAGCGCCTTGAAGCGGTCGTAACTGCCCATGCCCGGTTTCATCATCTTCGACAGTGGCCCCTGTTCGGTGTGCTCGGGCGCGATCTTGAGATACCCGCCGACGTGATGCGTCACCAGTTCCTCGATGTAGGCCGGTGACTCGACCGCGAGGTCGTAGCGCAGCCCTGAACTGATGAGCACTTTCTTGACTCCATCCAGCCCGCGCGCGGCGCGGTACAGCTCGATCAGCGCCGAGTGGTCGGTGTTCAGGTTTTCGCAGATGCCGGGGTAGACGCAGGAGGGCCGGCGGCAGGCGGTTTCGATCGCCTTCGATTTGCAGGCGATGCGGTACATGTTGGCGGTCGGCCCGCCGAGGTCGGAGACCACCCCGGTGAAGCCCGGCACCCGGTCGCGCATCGCCTCGATCTCGCGCAGGATGGAAGCCTGCGAGCGGTTCTGGATGATGCGCCCCTCGTGCTCGGTGATCGAGCAAAAGGTGCAGCCGCCGAAGCAGCCGCGCATGATGTTCACCGAAAAGCGGATCATCTCGTAAGCCGGGATGCGCGCCTTGCCGTAGGCCGGGTGGGGTACGCGCGCATAGTCGAAGCCGAACACGTAGTCCATCTCCTCGGTGGTGAGCGGGATCGGCGGCGGGTTGAACCAGATTTTCTGGCCGCCCTGGTTCTGTACCAGCGCGCGCGCGTTGCCCGGGTTGGTCTCCTGGTGCAGCACGCGGCTGGCGTGCGCGTAGAGCACCGGGTCGCGGCTGACGTCGTTGAAGGACGGCAGGCGCACCACGGTCTTCAGGCGTTTCTCGAGTTTTTGCTGCACCAGTGCGAGCTTGCCCTGCAGCTTTACCTCGGCCGCCGGCGCCTTATCGTCATCGGCGCGGGTTTCGCATACGGACTCATCGATGATCTGGTAAGGGTTGAGCGGTTTTTCCACGCGCCCGGGCTTGTCGACATTGGTGGAATCGATCACCGTCCAGTCGTCGGGCAGGTCCTTGATGAAAAACGCGCTGCCGCGGATGTCGGTGATTTCGTCGATACGATCGCCGCGCGCGAGGCGCGCGGCGAGTTCGACCAGCGCGCGTTCGGCGTTGCCATAGAGCAGCATGTCGGCCCTGGCGTCGGCGAGTATCGAGCGCCGAACCTTGTCCTGCCAGTAATCGTAATGGGCGATGCGCCGCAGCGAGGCCTCGATACCGCCGATGACGATCGGCGTGTCGCCAAAGGCCTCGCGGCAGCGCTGCGAGTAGACGATGGAACTGCGATCGGGGCGCCTGCCGCCGATATCGTCGGGCGAGTAGGCGTCGTCGCTGCGGATCTTGCGATCGGCAGTGTAGCGGTTGATCATCGAATCCATGTTGCCGGCGGTGACGCCGAAAAACAGGTTGGGCTTGCCGAGCGCCCTGAAGGGCTCGGCCGAGTGCCAGTCGGGCTGGGCGATGATGCCGACGCGGTAACCCTGCGCTTCCAGCAGGCGGCCGATGATGGCCATGCCGAAACTCGGGTGATCGACGTAGGCGTCGCCGGTGACGATGATGACGTCGCAGCTGTCCCAGCCAAGCGTATCCATCTCGGCGCGCGACATCGGCAGCAGCGGCGCGTGGCCAAAGCATTCCGCCCAGTACAGGGGGTACTGGTTCAGGGGTCGTGCCTGGGAGGAATGTTCGATTTGCATGGGGGTATCCGGTCAGGGGCGCGATTCTACCCGATAACGCAATAAATTGTTACACGGGCTAAAGAACCAGGTTGAAGCAGGCGAGGCAAAACAACACGGCGATCGCCGCGCGGCGAAACAGCTTTTCGCTGGCATTGTGGAAGCCATGCGATCCGAGCCATGCGCCGAGCAGGTAGGTCAGCGCACCGGGCATCGCGGTGATGACGTCATCGACCCCGGTAGTGCCGCTGATGGCCGAGATCAAGGCAAAGCCGAGCACGGTGAAAAACGACCAGGAAATGATCAGCGTGCGGCCCGCGTGCTTGTCGTAGGGTCCGAGCAGGATACACACCACGGCCACCAGCGCGATGTAGCTGCCGCCGAAGACGATGCCCGAAACTATACCGATGCCAATCAGCCAGGTGGTGGTCATCGGGTGACGGTAGCGGTAGCCGGCCAGCATCGCCACGCAGGCGACGGCAATGACCACCGCCATCGCGCGCTTCATCAACAACGGGTCGAGTTCGATCAGCAACCAGTGGCCGAGCGGCATGAACAGCAGCGTGGGGATCACCATGCTCGCGGTCGCGCGCCAGTCGATTTCGCGATACACCGCCCTGAACAGGAAAACACTGGTGAGGAAGTCGACCACCAGGATCTTGGAGACCACGCTGACCGGCGTGAAAAACAGGGTCAGGATTGCGAGGATAAACGCCGGGCCGCCGAAACCGGTGAAGCCGCGAATCAGGCCGGCGCCAAAGGCGACGATGGCGATGATCGCCGTGCCGGGTTCGCCGCTCAGGCTGATATCGAGGAAGTCCATGCTAGCCGTACGGGCTAGAGGTCGAAACGATCGCGCAGCTGGTAAAAAATCAGCCCGGCGCGCAGGTACTGGCGGCGCAGGAAGGCCAGCGGGAACCTCGGTGGACGGCCGCGCACGATGGCGGGGAGGTGCTTCGGCAATATATCGCCGGAAGATTCTTTCCCGGCCAGCCAGCGCGCCAGTTCGCGCCCGCTCCAGGTGGCGCTGTTGACGCCGTTGCCGTGATAACCATAACCGAAATATACCGATGGATCCTCGGGCATTCGCCCGATCGCGGGCCGATAATTCATCGCGAAACAGACCAGCCCGCGCCACTGGTGGGTATACTCGAGATCGGCGAACTGCGGCCACATTTCTGCGATCGAGCGTTTCAGCCCGGCGTAGGTCTGCTCGGCGCCCTCGGGGTCGCCGATGTGATTGGCGCGGCCGCCGAGCAGGAAGCGTCCGTCGGCGAGCAGGCGGTAGTAGAAAAACATGTGCTTCGAATTAAAGGTCGGGTTCTCGGTGTGCCAACCGCGCGTGCGCAACTCTTCGGCGCTCATCGAGCGGGTGACGACGATGGCGCTTTGCAGCGGCAGCGGGCGGCCTGCAACGCCCTTGTGCAGGTGTTCGGGCATGAAGCCGTTGCCGGTCAGAATGACCTGCTTCGCGGATATCCGGCCATTGGCGGTTTCCAGCACGTGGCGTCCGTCCTGCTTGTGCCAGCGCAGTACCTCGCTGTGCGCGTGCAGGCGTGCGCCGCGGCGCTCGGCGGCGGCGGCGAGCCCGCGCGCGTAACGCAGTGGATGCAGTCCGAAGGAGGGTCTATGGCGTGCAGCGCCGTGCTGATGCGGGGCGTCGTAACCAATTTCGCGAAATTCCTCGCGGCTGTGCAGGCTGACCTCGAGACCGAGATGGCGACGCTCGAACTCGGCCGCCTGTTGCAGTTTGGCAAAGTGCACCGGGCTCTCGGCGACGATGAATTCGCCGTCACCCTGCGCCAGGAAATCGATGCCCTCGTCTGCACCGATGCTGCGTACCAGGTTCACCGCATCCGCCTGGCTCTGGCGGAAGTGGCGGGTTTCGTCGATGCCGAAGCGATCGATCTGCTTCTTCAGCGAGACCTTTGTTCCACCCATGGTGCAAAAGCCGCCATTGCGTCCCGAGGCGCCCCAGCCGAAGTGGCCAGCTTCGAGCACGGCGACATCGACATCGAAATCGCGTGCCAGGTGCAGTGCCGCCGACAGACCGGTATAACCGCCGCCGATGATGGCGACGTCGCAACTCTGGGTTCCGGCCAGCGCCGCGCCGTCGATGCTGGCATCCCCGGCGGTCGCTTCCCAGTAAGAGGGTTGCGCCTGGTCGAACTGGTACAGGCTGGGATGAAATAATGGTTTCATTTTCTGGCTCTGCTGAAAACAAGGTTAGCGATGACGCCGGCGACCAGTCCCCAGAAGGCCGCGCCGATACCGAACAGGCTCAGTCCCGAGGCGGTAACCACGAAGGTAATGACGGCAGCTTCGCGCAGCGCGTTATCGGCCACCGCAGTATAGAGGCTGTTGGCGATGGTGGATAGCAGGGCGAGGCCGGCCAGCGCGAACACGAATTCAACCGGAAAGGCGCTGAACAGCGAGGCCACAAGGCTGCTGAAAATGCCGAGCAGCAGGTAGCAGGCGCCGGTACTCAAACCGGCGACGTAACGTTTTTCGTGGTCGGCGTGCGCCTCCGGGCCGGTGCAGATGGCCGCGGTGATGGCAGCCAGGTTGTAGGCAAATCCACCGAAAGGCGCGAGCAGCAACGTGGTCAGGCCGGTCCAGCCGAGCAGTGGCGAAATCGGTGCGGGGTAACCGGCGGTGCGTAGCACCGCGATGCCGGGAATGTTCTGCGACACCATGGTGACCACGAACAGCGGAATGCCCACGCCGACCAGCGCGCCCGTGGAAAACTCGGGCATCACCGGCTGTGGCAGGGCAAAACTCAGCCTGACCTGCGAAAACTCGAGCAATCCCTGCCACTGGCATAGGGCGAGGCCGACGCCGAGCACCAGGATGATGGTGTAACGCGGGACCAGTATCTTCGCCACCAGGTAAACCGCGAACATCGTCCCCACCAGCCCGAGGCGAGTTTCCATCGAGGTGAAGGCATCGACACCGAACTGGAACAGGATACCGGCCAGCATACCGGCGGCGAGCGGCAGCGGCACCCGGTCCATCACCCGTTCGAACCAGCCGGTGACCCCGCTCAGGGTAATCAGCGCCGCCGAGAACAGGAAGGCGCCAGTGGCCTCGGCCAGCGTGATGTCGCCGAGCGAAGTCACCAGCAGGGCCGCGCCGGGGGTCGACCAGGCGGTGATGATCGGCATCCTGTAGCGCAGCGACAGGCCGATGCAGGTGACGCCCATGCCGAGCCCGAGCACCATCATCCAGCCGGCAAACTGTTCGACGCTGGCGCCCGCGGCCATCGCCGCCTGGAACACGATGACCGCCGAGCCGCTGTAGCCGATCAGCACCGCGGTGAAGCCGGCGGCGATGGCCGGAGCATGAAAATAGTCGCGCAGCGATAGTCTGGTTGCACTGGACATCAAGGATTACGCACCTGTTACCTGGCTCGAAAAGCCAGTATGACCCCGACCATGATGATCGACGAGGCGAGTACAAAGATCAATGACAGGCTTTCCGCGAGGATCAACCACGCCAGCACTACCCCGGAAATCGGCTGCAGAAACTGGAACAGGCCGACGCGCGCGATGCCGCCGGTGCCGAGCGCCCAGTACCATAAAATGTAGGCGACCACGGTGACGCCGATCGCCTGGTACAGCAAACCCGACCAGGCATAGGCCCCGGCGCTGCCGAGCGTATCGAGGTCGACAATCAGCAGCAGTGCGGGCAGTAACAGCAGCGCGAACAGCCCGACGCCCCAGAAAGTCGTGCCACGCGCCGAGTAGCCGCTGCGCTGCAGGCGCGCGCCGGCGACATAGCCCAGCGAGGCAAACACGGTGGAACTCCACACCAGCAGATCACCCTCTATGCTGGCCTCGCCGACGGCCGCGGCCGGATCGTAGAGCAGCAGGACTTCGCCGCCGAAAGCGATGGCGCATCCCAGCCACCACAGCGCTCGCGGCCGGTGCCGATCCCAGTAGTGCGCGATTGCACCGGTCATCACCGGCAGGATGGCGAGGATCATCGTCGCGTGGTTGGCGCTGGTCAGGCTGACTCCGAGGGTGAACAGCAACGGGAAGGCGATGAAACCGCAGAACCCCGACACCAGCAGCAGAATTTTCTGTTGCCGCGTGGCCGGTAGCGGAATGCGCATTGCCAGCGTCAGCGGCAGGGCCACCAGGCCACCGATGATGGTGCGCATGATCGATACGTCGAGGGCGCTGATCGCCGACACCGCAACCTTGGTCGCAATCGCCGAACCGCCGAAGATGATGACCCCGGTGAGCGCGGCGATGAAGACCAGCCCGCTCACGTTGAGCCCGTCGCGGCCACGGGCATGAACGCATGGCGCGAACCTATGACTGCCGACTCGCTTGTGCTTGCGCGGCGGCGCGCTGCGCAAGCACCTCCTTTGATTGGTAGACGCGCTTGATGAAACGTTTCCAGCGGCGATTGATCTTGCGCCGCACCAGGAAGGGAATGTTATCGAGCCAGTCGAGCGCGACGGTATCGCCGAGGCCGTCGATGGCCACCAGCCGCGCGCTGCCCATCGAGGTCTTTTGAAACAGCAGGTTGCCGGTGTGCATGTCGTGATTGAAGATGACCAGGTCCTGCAGAAAGGATTGCTTCAAGTCCTCGAGGAAGGGATCGAATTCCTCGACCGGTACACCCTGCGCCAGGTACCAGTTAAGCGGGCGCGCGATTTCACCATCGTAGTTGCGGATCAGGTCTACCACGATGCCCGGGCCGATGCTGGTTTCGCAAAGGCCGTGGTATTTCGGCAGGTGCGAATTTTTCACCAGGCCGCGTTTCTTCAGGCGCTTGTAGAACCTGATATCACGCTCTGTCTGTGCGGTTACCGGGCCGGTCGGAATCTTGATGGCCAGGCGCGGGTCCTCCGGGTGCACGTAACAGGCACGTTCTCGACCTTCGCCGATGGGCTGCGAGATAATTTTCAGCATTCTTGGTCAGCGGCTCAGGCCAGGACGGTGGTCAGCTCATTGAGTATGCCGGCTAGAATAACACGAAGTTTGTTAGCTTCGACATCAGCGTATGTCCAGGGCGCCTGCTCCAGCATGTAGTTGCATTGCGCGAGTTCCATCTGGATAGCGTGATAGCCCTGTTGCGGCTGGCCGTAGTGACGCGTGGTCCAGCCGCCCTTGAAGCGGCCGTTGAGCACGCTGCTATATCCCGTCGCAGCCTCGCAATGGCGCTGCACCGCCTGTTCGATTACCGCGTCGCAGCTCGCACCGCTGTTGCTGCCGATGTTGAAATCGGGCAGCCTGTCGTCGAACAGGTAAGGCACCAGCGAGCGGATCGAATGACAGTCGTAGAGAATGGCGTAGCCGTGTTTCTGGTGAATGCGTTCGAGCTGCTCGCGCAGCACATCGTGGTAAGGCTGGTGATAGTCATGCTGGCGCTGCTCGATTTCATCGGCCGAGGGTTCCTGCCCGTCGCGGTAGATCGGTGCGCCGTCGAAGGTCGTGGTCGGGCACAGGCCCGTGGTGTTCTGTCCGGGATAGAGCGATTCGTCGCTCGCTCCGCGGTTGGCGTCGATGACATAGCGATGGATCGGGGTGCTGACGCTGGTGACGTCGGGCAGCAGGTCGGCGTAGAGGCGGCTGATGTGCCAGTCGGTATCGGCCAGCGCACGGCCTTCATCGTTGAGGCGTTCGAGTATGGACGCGGGTATCCAGGTGCCGCCGTGCGGTTGCGCGAGCAACAGCGGGCTGTCGCCGACGACGACTGCGGGTTTCATCGCTCCAGCACCGGCAGCAGGGAGTCGTCGCCAAGCGCGTCGATGAAGCGTCGTTCGAACACCAGTTGCTTGACCGTCGCGATGTCGTCGGCGAGGTAGCGGTCACCCTCGAGCGGCGCGACCTGCGCGCGCAGGCTGGCCATCACGCGGCGCAGCGGCGTGCTGGTCTGGATGGGTGCGCGAAACTCGACGCCCTGGGTGCTGATCAACAGTTCGATGGCGATGATGTGCGCCAGGTTGTGGTTCATTTCGGTGATGCGCCGTGCGCCATGGCAGGCCATGGATACGTGATCTTCCTGGTTGGCGCTGGTCGGCGTCGAATCGATGGAACAGGGCATCGCGCGCTGCTTGTTTTCCGCCATCAACGCGGCGGCGGTGACCTCGGCGATCATGAAGCCCGAATTGAGCCCGGGGTCGGGCGTGAGGAATGCCGGCAGGCCGAAATTCTGTGCCGGGTCGACGGTGATCGCGATGCGGCGCTCGGTGATCGAGCCGATTTCGGCCAGCGCCAGCGCGCACTGGTCGGCGGCAAAAGCGACCGGTTCGGCGTGGAAGTTACCGCCCGACAGGATCGAGCCGTCCTCGATCACCACGATCGGGTTGTCGGTGACCGCGTTGGCTTCGATTTGCAGCGTTTGCGCCACCTGGCGCAGCTGGTCTAGGCAGGCGCCCATCACCTGCGGCTGGCAACGCACGCTGTAGGGATCCTGCACGCGCTCGTCGTTGTCGCGATGCGATTCGCGGATCGCCGAATCTTCCAGCAATTCGCGCAGTGTGCGCGCGGCGTCGATCTGGCCGGGCAGGCCGCGCAGGTCGTGAATTTCGGGGCGAAACGGTGCCGTCGAATCCATCAGTGCGTCGGTGCTGAGCGCGCCCGAGATCAGCGCGGTCTGCGCCAGGCTCCAGGCGTCGAACAGCCCCGCCAGCGCCAGCGCGGTCGATACCTGGGTGCCGTTGATCATCCCAAGCCCTTCCTTCGGCCCGAGGATAAGTGGCTCCAGCGCGCAGGCCTGCAGGGCTTCGGCGGCGGGCATCTTCACGCCTCGAAGATGCACCTGGCCCTCGCCGATCATTGCGGCGGTCAGGTGCGCCAGCGGCGCCAGGTCGCCCGAGGCGCCGACCGAGCCCTGGCCGGGAATCACCGGGATCAGGTCGTGCTGCAGCAGCGCCTGCAGCTGCTCGATTATGCGCCAGCGAACGCCCGAGGCGCCGCGCCCGAGCGACAGCATCTTGAGCACGATGATCAGGCGCACCACCGCGCGCGGCAGCGGCTCACCGACGCCGCAACAGTGCGACAGGATCAGGTTACGCTGCAGCTGCGAGGTCTGTTCGGCCGGGATACGCTTGCTGGCGAGCTTGCCGAACCCGGTGTTGATGCCATACACCGCGGTCTTGCCGGCCGCTGCAGTAGCAACCACCTCGGCGGCCGCTTCGACGCGCGCCTGGCTGGCCGGGTCGATGATCACCGGGAAGTCTTCGCGGTAGATGCGCCGCAGTTCGGCGAGCGTCGCCTTTCCCGGGGTAAGTGTCAGTTGTTCAGTCAATGCAAAGTCCTCTAGTCAGCCAGTTGATCGAGCGTTGCGCGATAGTTGCGCGCAATCTCGTCTTCGTCGGCGTGATGGCCGTCGTCGATGACCTTGCGTCCGCCGACATAGACGTTACGCACCAGGTTTTCGTTTCCGGAAAAGATCCAGCTATCCAGCAGATCGTCCGCACGGCGGCCGTACAGGCGCGGGTGGTTGCTGTCCAGCGCGAGCAGGTCGGCACGGTAACCGCTGGCGATGCTGCCGATGCGGCGGCCGCAGGCCTGCGCGCCACCGGCAAGCGCCCCGTTCAGCAGGTTGCGCCCCGTATTCGCGGTATGCGCAGCGACCAGCACGTTGCGGCGCCGCGTCTGCAGGCGCATGCCGTATTCCAGCCAGCGCAGCTCCTCGACCGGGTCGATGGAAATATGGCTGTCGGAGCCAATCGCCCAGCTGCCCTGCTGTGCGAGATACTCGCTGGCGTTGAAAAAGCCATCGCCGAGATTGGCCTCGGTGGTCGGGCACAGCCCGGCCACGCAACCGCTAAGCGCCATGGTCGAGGTTTCCTGCGCGGTCATGTGCGTGGCGTGTATCAGGCACCAGTCATGATCGACGGCAAAATTATCGTATAGCCACTCGACCGGCCGTTGCCCGCACCAGGCGAGGCAGTCGTCGACCTCTTTGGTCTGTTCAGCGATGTGCAGGTGAATCGCGGCAAGACCGTCGAGCGAGCCGATGACTTCGCCGAGCAGTTCGCGGTCGATCGCGCGCAGCGAGTGCGGCGCGATGCCGATCGCGGCGTTGGCGTCATCAGCAGTCGCCTGCTGCAGGGCTTCGACGATCTGGACAAAACCGGCGGCATCGTTGAGGAAGCGCTTCTGGCCGTCCAGCGGTGCAGCGCTGCCGAAGCCGCCGTAGCGGTACAGCACCGGCAGCGCGGTGAAGCCGATGCCGACGCGGCCTGCAGCCTGCAGGCACTGCAGGCTCATCTCGGCGCGATTGGCGTAGGGATTGCCGTTCTGGTCGTGATGCAGGTACTGGAATTCGCCGACACAGCCGTAGCCTGCTTTCAGCATCTCCAGGTAAAGCTGGGCGGCGATGTGCTGCAGGTGCTCGGGCTGAATGCGTTCAAGGTAGTGATACATCACCTTGCGCCAGGTCCAGAAGCTGTCGGCGCTGTCGCCGGCGCGCTCGCCGAGCCCGGCCATCGCGCGCTGGTGCGCGTGCGAGTGCACGTTCGGGATGGCCGGGATCAGTACCTCGACGCGTTCACCGCTGGAGTAAGGCACATCGGCGGCGACAGCCTCGATATCACCGTTGGCGTCGATGTCGATGGCGACCGATTCGGCCCAGCCGTCGGCGAGCAGGGCGTTCGCCGCCCAGATCTTGCGTATCATCTGTAACCCCGAGTTGCAATTGTTTGCCGGGCAGCGTATCATACTTGTCTATACAAGTATAGCGTACCGTAAATCGAATGTCTCAAAGCTTGCTCATCAATGCAACCCTCGCCTGCGTGGACGAAGCCAGTGGCGGTTACGGCCTGTTGGCCGATGCCGCGTTGCTGGTCGACGGTGAGCGTATCGCATGGCTGGGCCCGGTGCATGACTGCCCGCCCGTACCCGCGGCCGAGCGCTTCGATTGCGGCGGGCGGCTGGTAACCCCGGGGCTGATCGACTGCCACACTCACCTGGTGTACGGCGGCGATCGCGCCGATGAATTCGAGCTGCGCCTCGAAGGCGCAAGCTACGCCGAGATTGCCGCGGCCGGTGGCGGCATCGTCTCCACCGTCAACGCCACGCGCGCAGCGAGCGAGGCGCAGCTGTTCGAGCAGGCGCTGCCGCGGCTGCGGCAGCTGATGCGCGAGGGCGTGACCACGGTCGAGATCAAGTCGGGTTACGGGCTCGACAGCGCCAATGAAATCAAGATGCTGCGCGTCGCCGCCGAGCTCGAACGCGAGCTGGGCCTGCGCGTGCACAAGACGTTTCTCGGCGCGCACGCGCTGCCGCCCGAGTTCGCCGGGCGCGCGGATGACTACATCGCGCTGGTGTGCGACGAAATGCTCCCGGCCGCACATGCCGAGGGCCTGGTCGACGCGGTCGACGTGTTCATCGAATCGATCGCTTTCAGCGTCGAGCAGGGTGAGCGCGTGTTCGACCGCGCGCAGCAACTGGGGCTGCCGATCAAGGCGCACGTGGAACAGTTGAGCGATCTCGGCGGCGCGGTGATGGCCGCCCGGCGCGGCGCACTGTCGGTCGATCACATCGAGTACCTGCCTGCCGCGGACGTCGCCGTGCTGGCCGACAATGATTGCGTGGCGGTGCTGTTGCCGGGCGCGTTTTACGTGTTGCGCGAGCAACAGCTGCCGCCGCTCGCCGCGCTGCGCGAGCACGGCGTGGCCATGGCGCTGGCAACGGACGCCAACCCCGGCAGTTCACCGCTGCATTCGCTGCTGTTGACGATGAACATGGCCTGTACCCTGTTTCGCATGACCCCGGCCGAAGCCCTGCGTGGCGTCACCCTGAATGGCGCGCGTGCGCTTGGGCTCGCGCAGCACACCGGTTCACTGGAAACCGGCAAGCTCGCCGACCTGGTGGTCTGGGATGTCGATCGGCCTGCGCTGCTCAGCTATCGCATCGGTATGAATCCCTGCGCGGCTGTCATGCAGGGCGGCAAATGGCGTGCGCAGGTGGCGGCATGAGCGCAATCCTCGACAGCTTCGACGACATCAGCAAGGCTGGACCGGAGCCGATCTATCAGCAGATCAAGCACACCATTCAGCAGCGCATCGCCAGCGGCGAATGGCCGGCGGGGCAGAAACTGCCGTCGGAAAACGAACTGGTCGCCGCGCTCGCCGTCAGCCGCATGACCATCAACCGCGCGCTGCGCGAACTGACCCAGGAAGGGTTGATCCAGCGCGTGCACGGGCTCGGTTCGTTTGTCGCGGAAGCGCCGCGCCATGCCAGCCTGATCGAGCTGCAGGACATCGCGCTCGAAATTGCGCAACGCGGCAAGCGCCATCACGCGCGCATCCTGCAGCAGCGGAGCGTCAGCGCGAGTGCGCAGATGGCCGCGCAGCTGGAGTTGCCCGCCGCGCAGCAAGTTTTCCACGTGCGCCTGGTGCATTTCCAGGACGATATCCCGATTCAACTCGAATCGCGCTACGTGAATCCGGCGGCCATGCCGGACTTCATGGCGCAGGATTTCAGCCGGATTACGCCGACCGCCTATTTGCTCGAGCAATTCAAACCCGACGAAATGGAGCATCGCGTCAGCGCGGTGATGCCGGATGCGCCGACGCGTGAATTGCTGGCTATGCAGGAGGGGCAACCCTGCCTGCAACTGATTCGACGCACCTGGCACCAGCAGCAGGTGGTCACCCACGTGACATTAACCTACCCCGGGGATCGCTATGAACTGGGCGCGCGTTATGCCACCAATGAATACCAGCTGCGCTAGCAGCCACTGACAAGAGGACACTGAAATGCCATTAGATCGAACCGACTCCAGCCGTAAAATCCGTGCCCCGCGCGGCAGCGAATTGACCTGCAAGAGCTGGCTGACCGAAGCGCCGTACCGCATGATCCAGAACAATCTCGATCCCGAGGTGGCGGAAAAGCCGGACCAGTTGATCGTCTACGGCGGTATCGGCCGCGCCGCGCGTAACTGGGAATGCTACGACAAGATCCTCGAATGCCTGCGTGAGCTCAACGACGACGAGAGCCTGCTGGTGCAGTCGGGTAAGCCGGTCGGCGTGTTCAAGACCCACGTCGATGCGCCGCGCGTACTCATCGCCAACTCCAACCTGGTGCCGCACTGGGCCACCTGGGAACACTTCAACGAACTCGATCGCAAGGGCCTGATGATGTACGGGCAGATGACCGCGGGCTCGTGGATTTACATCGGCAGCCAGGGCATCGTGCAGGGCACTTACGAGACCTTTGTCGAAGCCGGGCGCCAGCATTTCGACGGCGACACCCGCGGCAAATGGATCCTGACCTCTGGCCTCGGCGGTATGGGCGGCGCGCAGCCGCTGGCCGCGACCATGGCCGGTTACAGCATACTGTGCATCGAGTGCGACGAGTCGCGCATCGATTTCCGCCTGCGTACGCGCTACCTCGACAAAAAAGCCGAATCGCTGGATCAGGCATTGAAGATGATCGACGAGGCCTGCGCCAAAGGCGAAGCGCTGTCGGTCGGGCTGGTCGGCAACGGCGGCGAAATCCTGCCGGAACTGGTCAGGCGCGGCGTCAAGCCAGACCTGGTTACCGACCAGACCTCCGCGCACGACCCGGTGAACGGTTACCTGCCGATCGGCTGGAGCATGCAGCAGTGGGAAATGAAGCGCGCCACCGACCCCGAGCTGGTAGCTGCCGAAGCGCGCAAGTCGATGGCGGTGCACGTGCGCGCGATGCTCGAATTTCACGGCCAGGGCATTCCCACGGTGGACTACGGCAACAACATCCGCCAGGAAGCCTTCGACCAGGGTGTCAAGAATGCCTTCGATTTTCCCGGCTTCGTGCCGGCCTACATCCGCCCGCTGTTTTGCCGCGGCGTCGGCCCGTTCCGTTGGGTGGCGCTGTCAGGCGACCCGGAAGACATCTACAAGACCGACGCCAAGGTGAAGGAACTGATCCCCGACGACCCGCACCTGCACAACTGGCTCGACATGGCGAAAACCCGCATCAGTTTCCAGGGCCTGCCGGCGCGCATCTGCTGGGTCGGTCTCGGCGACCGTGATCGCTTAGGGTTGGCCTTTAACGAGATGGTCAAAAACGGCGAGCTCAAGGCGCCGGTGGTGATCGGCCGCGATCATCTCGACTCGGGATCGGTGGCGAGCCCGAACCGCGAAACCGAGGCGATGATGGACGGCTCCGATGCGGTATCCGACTGGGCGCTGCTGAACCTGTTACTGTCCACCTCGGGCGGCGCCACCTGGGTCTCCTTCCACCACGGTGGCGGGGTCGGCATGGGTTACTCGCAGCATGCCGGTCTCGTTATCTGCTGCGATGGCACCGACGCGGCCGCGGCGCGCATCAAGCGCGTGCTGTGGAACGACCCGGCCAGCGGCGTCATGCGCCATGCCGACGCGGGCTACGAGATCGCCAAGCAGTGCGCGCGCGAGCACGGCCTCAACCTTGGCGCCATCGAGCTGTAAACCAACGGGGGCAGATACGAATTATCGATGCCATCCCGGCGCAAGCAGGGATCTTGCAATAGTGGTCCGGTCTGGGCGCGCGTTACTACCATAAGATCCCTGCTTGCGCAGGGATGACCCCGGCGGGGGCGGGGAGGACTTCAGGACTGGGACTTGAGGTACTTGCGGATGGCATACGCCGCGGCGGTGAAGCCGAAGCAGGCGGTGACGCCGACGAAGGAACCGATGCCGGTGTCGCAATCCAGCGTGCTGCGTTCGGCCGACTCGGGCTTTGCGTGGCTGACGTTGCCGTCACCGACCGGGTACAGCGCCTGTTCGCCGGAAAATACGCAGTCCATGGAATAGCGGCGTTTCGGGTTGCGGCTGTAGCCCAGTTGCTGGCGCAGCTGCGCGCGCACCTTGGCCAGCAGTGGATCGTTGTAGCACAGCATCAGGTCCTTGACCTGGATCTGCGTCGGATCGCTGCGTCCGCCGGCGCCGCCGGTGGAAATACAGCGAATCTTGTTGCGCCGGCAGTGGTGCATCAGGCTGAGCTTGTGGCTGACGTGGTCGATCGCGTCGATGACGTAGTCGAACTGTGCGAAACGGAACTTGTCGATGCTGCCTCGGGTGACCAGGTCGTCGATGGCGTGGCAGCGGCATTCCGGGTTGATGGCGAGGATGCGTTCACGCAGGACATCGACCTTGACGCGGCCGATGGTGTTTTCGAGTGTATGGATCTGGCGGTTGGTGTTGCCGATATCGATGTCGTCGTGGTCGATCAGCGTGATCTCGCCGATGCCGGAGCGTGCGCAGGCCTCGGCCGCCCACGAGCCAACACCGCCGATGCCGACGATACAGAAATGCGCGCGCGCAAGCGCTGGCAGCGCAGTCTCACCGAGTACCCGGCCGACACCGGCGAATCGATTTTTATAGGCCTGGGTTAACAGGAGGTTTGCACCGGGTCAGTTTCATTGCGCCTAATGCTAACTCAAACGGGCGTTGCGGTGACAAAAAATAGCGCGGCGACAGAACTGGCGACGGGTGTCTGCCCGGCCGTGCCCGCTTTGCCCAGGATGGCGCGTAAATATGTTGTAATCTGCGAAACAGGTTTGGTCTGGGTTGGAACAGAGATTACAATACTATGCCACTATGCCTTTGACTTTATCCCTGTGAATACCGCGTGCCTGTTTACCATTTCCGCGCCCTCCGGTGCCGGCAAAACCAGCCTGGTCAAGGCTTTGCTGGAAAAGCGCGCGGCCAGCGTGGCGGTCTCGGTATCGCATTCGACGCGCGCGATACGCGCCGGCGAAGCTAATGGCGTGGCCTATCATTTCGTATCGCCCGCCGAGTTCGAGCAAATGGTGGCCGCCGGCGAGTTTCTCGAGCATGCCCGGGTGTTCGACAACTGCTACGGCACCGCGCGCGCCTCGGTGGAGAGCATGCTGGCGAGCGGCAAGCACGTCATCCTCGAGATCGACTGGCAGGGTGCGCGCCAGGTCAAGGCCAAGCTGCCGGATACCGTCGGTATCTTTATCCTGCCGCCCTCGCGCGAACAACTGGAACAGCGCCTGCGCGCGCGTGGCACAGACGATGAGGCGGTAATCGCGCGGCGCATGCGCGATGCCGATCGCGAGATGTCACACTTTGCCGATGCCGAATACCTGGTGATCAACGACGATTTCGAGCAGGCCCTGTTCGACCTCGACGCGATCATTCACAGCCAGGGTTTGACCCTCGCTCGCCAGCGGCTCAAGAACCAGGCCCTGATCGACTCGATCCCCGCCGAAATCGACTAGTTGGAAAGAGCCTCTGTACTCGTCGATATCTGCATAAATCCGTCATTGCGCGCGCAGCGAAGCAATCTCATTGACCTCGGCAGTTACATGGAGATTGCTTCGTCGCTACACTCCTCGCAATGGCGGTCGATATTTTTGCCTTTAAGTCTTTAGATTTGCTGGCTTTTCCGCTATTATTGCGCCCCTTTTTTGAACTGGACCCGATCGCATGGCGCGCATTACCGTAGAAGACTGTCTCGAACACGTGGAAAACCGTTTTGACCTGGTGCTGCTGGCGGCGCGGCGCGCGCGCCAGATTGCCAGGGGCGCGGACCCGCTGGTACCGGCCGAGAACGATAAGCCCACCGTTATCGCGCTGCGTGAAATCGCCGAGAATCTGATCAACGAGACTTCGATGGACGAGATGGAAGCGCGCGCTGAAATCGAAAAAATCTCTACCGACGACGATCTCATTCGGCAGATTGCCCAGGCCAGTATGGAAATGGGAGACATCGAGTAGGCGCTTCTATTCGCGCAAATCAGTGCTACTGCAACGGCCGCTTTCGCGGCCGTTGCTTTATCGGGTCAGCGCCTTGTAAATATGGTATAAAACCCCATTAACCTAGAGTCTTTGCGACTATCTGGAGTGTAATGGGGGCGAACTACGCCAATCTGTTTGAAGTCATTGCCGGCAACGTGGGTGCCAGCGATGACGTTACCCGTATTTCGCAACTGTGCAGCGAGCTCGATGCCTATCTCGAGCCGGCGCAGGTTGAAGAAATATACCAGGCTTACCTGGTCGGCGCCGCCGCGCACGAGGGACAGATCCGCGTTTCGGGCGAACCCTACATCAGCCACCCGGTGGCGGTCGCGCGCATACTCGCGGAAATGCGCATGGACAGCAAAAGCATTATCGCCGCGATCCTGCACGACGTCATCGAGGATACGCCGACGCTGAAAGAGCAGATCGCCTCGCAGTTCGGCGACGAGGTGGCGGAGCTGGTCGATGGCGTCAGCAAGCTGACGCAGATCGATTTTCGCAGCAAGGCCGAGGCGCAGGCGGAGAACTTCCGTAAGATGATGCTGGCGATGGTCAAGGATATTCGCGTGATCATCATCAAGCTCGCCGACCGCCTGCACAATATGCGCACGCTGGACGCGATGCCGCAGCACAAGCGCCGCCGTATCGCGCGCGAAACCATGGACATCTACGCGCCGATCGCCAATCGACTCGGCATCTTCAAGATGCGCCACGAGTTGCTCGACCTGTCGATCAAGGCTGCCTACCCGATGCGTTACCGTGCGCTGGAAACCGCCGTCAAGGAGGTGGTCGGCCACCGCAAGGAGATTTTCAACACCATCGAGGCCGCCATTCGCCAGCGCCTGAAGGACAGTAACATCGAAGCCACGGTCAAGTACCGGCAGAAAAATATCCACAGCATCTACCGCAAGATGAAGGAGAAGAAACTCAGCTTCAAGGAGCTGACCGATGTCTTCGGCGTGCGCATCATGACCGAGTCGGTGGATGACTGTTACCGCGTGCTGGGCGTGATGCACAACCTTTACAAACCGTTGCCGGGCAAGTTCAAGGATTACCTGGCGATCCCCAAGACCAATGGTTACCAGTCGCTGCACAGCAGCCTGTTCGGTCCGCACGGGGTGGCCATCGAGGTGCAGATTCGTACCGTCGAGATGGATCACTTCGCCGAATCCGGAATCGCCGCGCACTGGATTTACAAGGAGGGCGAGGGCAGCAACAGCAGCGCGCAGACGCGCGCGCTGGAGTGGCTCAAGAGCCTGCTCGAGATGCAGCAGAAATCCGGCAGCTCGCAAGAGTTCCTCGAGAGCGTCAAGGTCGACCTGTTTCCGGACGAGATCTACGTGTTTACTCCGAAAGGCGACATCAAGAAATTACCGCGCGGCGCCACCGTCGTCGATTTTGCTTACGCGGTGCACACCGACGTGGGCAACACCTGCGTGGCGGCGCGCATCGACCGCCACATGTCGCCGCTCGGCAGCAAGCTGTATAACGGCCAGACCATCGAAATCATTTGCTCGGAGGCCAGCCGGCCGCACCCGAGCTGGCTGGATTTCGTTTACACGGCGAAAGCGCGCACCAACATTCGCCACTTTCTGAAATCGTTACAGAAAACAGAAGCGATATCGCTAGGCCAGCGCCTGTTGCAGCGCTCGGTGAGCCAGATCAAGGGTGTCGATGTGACGATAACGGAAGACATGCTGAACAAGGTGCTCGAACAGTACCATCTCGCCGACGAAGAAGAGTTGCTGGCCGAGATCGGGCTGGGTAATCGCAATTCGAGCCTGGTGGCGAAAGCGATATTCGATATCGAGGACGATACCACCGGTTTCGATGATAGCGGCAAGCCGCTGGCCATCAAGGGCACGGAAGGCATGGTGGTGTCTTTCGCCAAGTGTTGTCGGCCGGTTCCGGGCGATGCGATCACCGGTTTCATGTCATCCGGCAAGGGCATCGTGATCCACCAGCGCAGTTGCCCCAATATCACCGAGCGCAGCAAGGAAGACCGGCAGTTGTCGGTGCAGTGGTCGGAGCACGTCGAAGGCGAGTTTCTCGCCTACATGCGCGTCCAGGTCGCCAATCAGCGCGGTGTGCTCGCGACGCTAGCGGCAACCATTGCTGACATGTCTTCCAACATCGAGCACGTCCAGCTGACCGAGAAGGACGGTCGTATCTCGACCATCGAATTCGTGGTCACGGTGCAGGATCGCATTCACCTGGCGCGCATCATGAAGAAACTGCGTGGCCTGGCGGTGGTTAATCGCATCTGGCGCAAATAGGCTTTGCCGACGGTGCGAAACACCTCATAATCCGGGATTTTCACTCAGGAGAGGCAAGATGGCAAAAACCATAATCCACACCAATCACGCGCCGCAGGCAATCGGCACCTACTCGCAGGCGGTCAAGGTCGATAACACGGTTTATATATCGGGCCAGATTCCGCTCGATCCCGCCAGCATGGAAATCGTCAGCGGCGGTATCGAGGCTGAAATCACGCGCGTATTCGACAACCTGAAAGCGGTAGCCGAGGCTTCCGGCGGCAGCCTCGCCGACGTGGTCAAGCTCAACATCTTTCTCACCGACCTCGGAAATTTCCCCAAGGTCAACGAAATCATGGCGCGCTATTTTGTCGAGCCTTACCCGGCGCGCGCCGCGATCGGGGTTGCGGCGCTGCCCAAGGGCGTCGGCGTGGAAATGGACGCGGTGCTGGTAGTCGAGTAATTCCTGACCAGTCAGGTGGCGTATTGGAACACTGGTCGACACAGGGACTGCGTTACCTGAAGGGGGTTGGTCCGAGGGTTGCGGAAAAGCTGCTCAAGCTTGGGCTGGAGAACCAGCGCGACCTGTTGTTTCACCTGCCGCTGCGCTACGAAGACCGCACTTTTGTCTCGCCGCTGGGTTCTCTGCAACCCGGCCGGCGCAGCCAGATCGAGGCGCAGGTGTTGCAGGCGGGCGTGAATTTCCGCCGCGTGGGTCGCTCGCGCCGCGTGCTGATTGCCAAACTGGCGGACAACACCGGCGTCCTCACGGTGCGTTTTTTCTTCTTCAATGCGCGCCAGCAACAATTGTTCGAAAAGGGTAACTGGCTGCGTTGTTACGGTGAAGTTCGCCTGGTACAGGGTGAGTTGGAAATGATACATCCCGAGACCGAGTTCATCGATGTCGATGACCCACCGCCACTCCCTGCGACTCTGACACCGATTTATCCGACTACCGAGGGCCTGCACCAGTTGACGCTGAAGCGTATCCTGGAGCAGGTGATCGACAAGCTCAAATCCGACGGTATCGACGAGCCCCTGCCGCAGGCCTGGCTCGAGCAAAACGATTTTCCCGGCTTCACCTCGGCGATGATCGATTTACATCGCCCGGAAAGTCGCAGGGATAGCGAGCTGATCGCGGCTAACCGCCATCCGGCGCAGCATCGCTTCGTGGTCGAGGAACTGGCCGCGCATCGACTCGCGCTGCTCGAACGGCGGCGGCAGCTGCGCAGTCGGAAAACGCCGGCGATCAAGGCCGATAACGATATGCAACGCCAGTTTCTGCACAGCCTGCCGTTCGAGCTGACGTCGGCGCAGCGGCGGGTACTGGGCGAGCTGATGCAGGATTTCGCCACCGGCAAGCCGATGATACGCCTGGTGCAGGGCGATGTCGGTTCGGGTAAAACCGTGGTCGCCGCGCTGGCCTGCCTGCCGGTGGTCAGCTCGGGTTACCAGGTCGCGCTGATGGCGCCGACGGAAATTCTGGCCGAACAGCATTTCCAGAACCTGAGGCTGTGGCTGGAACCGCTGGGAATCGAGTTGCTCTGCCTGGTCGGCGCCGACAAGGGCAAGAAGCGCGAACAGAAACTGGCGAAGATCGTCTCGGGCGAGGCGCAGGTAGTCGTCGGTACGCACGCGCTGTTTCAGGCCAGTGTCGAATTCAATCGGCTGGGGTTTATCGTCTTCGACGAGCAGCATCGTTTCGGTGTCGATCAGCGTCTCGCGTTGCAAAAGAAGACGCGTGACGGTGATATGCCGCATCAGCTGATCATGACGGCAACGCCGATTCCACGCACCATGGCGATGTCGATTTATGCAGACCTCGATTATTCGCAGATCGACGAGCTGCCACCCGGACGCAAACCGGTAACCACCTCGATCGTTTCCGAACAGCAGCGCGGCAGCCTGATCGAACGGGTCGCCGAATCCTGTCGCGCAGGGGGGCAGGTTTACTGGGTATGTACGCTGGTCGAGGAGTCCGAAACCTTGCAATGCGAGGCTGCCGAGCTCACCTATGAGTCGCTGACGCGATCGTTGCCGCAACTATCGGTCGGGCTGGTGCACGGGCGCATGAAGTCACGCGAAAAAGAAACCATGATCGCTGCCTTCAAGCGCGGCGATATTCACATCCTGGTGGCGACCACGGTAATCGAGGTCGGTGTCGATGTGCCCAATGCCAACATCATGATCCTGGAGAATCCGGAACGCCTGGGGCTTGCGCAAATCCACCAGTTGCGCGGGCGGGTCGGGCGTGGCGCGCGCGAGAGTTTCTGTATTCTTCTGGTCAAGAACCAGCTTTCGTCCCAGGTGCGCGCGCGTCTCGACATTATTCGCCGTACTCAGGACGGCTTCGAAATTGCCGAGAAAGATCTGCAACTGCGTGGCGCCGGCGAAGTGCTTGGCACCCGCCAGACCGGCGAAATGAGCTTTCGTATCGCCGATCTGATGCGCGATCAGAAATGGTTCGCGCAGGCCGAGGTACTGGCGCAACTGATGCAGCAGGCGGAATATCGCGCGGAGCGCGAGCAATTGCTGCACAACTGGATCGGCGCGCGCCAGGATTACACCGATGTCGGCTGATTTAGGGTTGCCGGGGCCTTTCGCTTTGCGGTCTAATGCATAGCAATGAATCGCTGTGACACCACGCCCCTGCTGGCTTACGACGACGCGCTCAGGCAATTGACCGAAAGCGTTGCGCCGCTTGGTGCTATTGTCGAGGTTCCACTGATGCAGGCCCGCAACCGAATCCTGGCGCAAACCATCGAATCGCAGATCGACGTTCCCGGTTGCGCGATGTCGTCGATGGATGGTTATGCCATCAATTCCGCCGACCTGGCCGACAGCGGGCCCACCTGCCTGCCGCTGGCGCAGCGAATCGCGGCGGGCGATGCCGAGGCGACGCTGACCGCCGGCAGCGCCGCGCGCATATTTACCGGCGCGCCGATACCCGCGGGCGCCGACGCGGTGATCATGCAGGAGCAGGTCGACGCGGACGAGCGCGCTATTCGCTTCGAGCAGCGTCCAGCGAGCGGGCAGAATATTCGGCCGCGCGGCAACGACATCAAGCGCGGCAGCAGGATCCTGTCCGCAGGGCAGCGGTTGCGGCCCCAGGACATCGGCCTCGCGGCGTCGGTCGGTCTGCGCAGCCTGCCGGTGTATACCCCGGTGCGGGTAGGGATGTTCTTTACCGGCGACGAACTGGTCGAACCGGGCGAAGCGCTGCAAAGCGGCAAGATTTACGATTCGAATCGCTACACTTTGCACGGCCTGCTCGAATCGATGGGCTGTGAAATCGTCGATCTCGGGCTGGTCGGCGATACGCTGGCGGCGACACAGGCGGCGATGCTGCAGGCATCCACGCAGGCGGACCTGGTGGTGACCAGCGGTGGCGTGTCGGTGGGCGAAGAAGATCACGTGCGCATCGCCATCGAGCAGCTCGGCGAGCTGCGCCTGTGGCGACTGGGCATCAAGCCCGGCAAACCGCTGGCCTACGGTCGGATCAATGACACCGCGTTCATCGGCCTGCCGGGCAACCCGGTGTCGGTGTTTGCGACTTTCTGTCTGTTCGTCTGTCCGGTGATCCAGATCATGCAGGGCCGCCGCTGGCGCAAGCCGCTGGCGCTGCCGGTGCGTGCCGATTTCGACTGGCCGAAACCGGATAGCCGACGCGAGTTCCTGCGCGCGCGGCTGATGACCGGCGATGACGGTGAAACCCTTGTCGAGATTTTTCCCAACCAGGATTCCGGCGTGCTGACCTCGACGGTTTGGGCGGATGGATTCGTCGAGATCGCCGAAAACGCAACGGTGCGCCGCGGCGACACCGTCAATTATCTGCCATTTGCGCAGTTCCTTGGTTAGCGCAACATGATCATCCGTATCCAGACCGAAGACTTCGACGTGGCGGAATTGAATCGCGAGTTGCTGCGAGGGCGCAGCGATGTCGGCGCTATCGCCAGTTTTATCGGCCTGGTGCGCGACCTCGCGGGCGACCCGCTGCGGCAGATGACGCTGGAACACTACCCCGGCATGACCGAATCCGCGCTGCGCAGCATTGCCGAACGCGCGCAGCAACGCTGGCAGGTTGTCGATCTCGGTATCATCCACCGCGTCGGTGCGCTGCGTCCGGCCGATCAAATCGTGCTGGTTTCGGTGCTGAGCGCGCATCGCGGCGATGCCTTTGACGCCTGCGAATTCATCATGGATTACCTGAAGACCGAGGCGCCCTTCTGGAAAAAAGAGGAAAGCGAGCAGGGTGCGAAGTGGGTGGAGTCTCGCGACAGCGATGACCTTGCGCGTAAAAAGTGGGAAGACTGATAGCTGCGGTGCCCCGGTCCGGTGAGATTCGCGGTTTATGCTTACGTGCGCGAGCCTAGTTGGTACAATGCTCGTTTGAGCTAGCCTGCATAATGCACCAGTCGGTCTCGTGCCTTGATCCACCTAATTGAAACGTTAAGAGTAAACCGATGGTTTTATCCGAAAAAGTAAAAGTACACATTTTTATCGGCGCGAGCCCTATCCCGGCGCTGACTTGTCCAGATACGCCTGAACTTGGGCTTCCTTCGACCCATAGCTATTGCTATGGGTCTCAGTCCAGCCCGGCGTTCAGTCGCATCTGGCCGGCGTCATCCCTCGGGATACTGGTGCACTATGTAGGCTAGCAACCTGCCATAGATGGACGTATCCCACATCATCGATTCGCTCAACGAGCGCCAGCGCGAGGCGGTCAGCGCCGAGCCCGGCCCGTTGCTGGTGCTGGCGGGCGCCGGCAGCGGCAAGACGCGCGTGCTGACGCATCGCGTCGCCTGGGTGTGCGAGGTCAACGGCCTGTCTCCCTACAGCGTGCTGGCGGTGACCTTCACCAACAAGGCCGCCGCCGAGATGCGCTCGCGCGTCGAGGCCCTGCTCGGCATCTCCGCCGCGGCCATGTGGGTGGGCACCTTCCACGGGCTCGCGCATCGCATGCTGCGCCTGCACTACGAAGCCGCGGGCCTGCCGCAGAACTTCCAGATTCTCGACAGCGACGACCAGCTGCGCATGGTCAAGCGCGTGGTGCGCCAGCTCGACCTCGACGAGGCGCGCTGGCCGCCGAAACAGGCGCAGTGGTTTATCAACCAAAACAAGGACGAGGGCCGGCGTCCGGCGCACATCGATGCGGGGCACGATCCGATCCAGCAACAGCTGGTGGAAATCTACCGGCTCTACGAAGAGCTCTGCCAGCGCGCCGGGGTGGTCGATTTTGCCGAGCTGTTGCTGCGCGTGCTCGAACTGGTCCGCGACAAGGACGATGTTCGTGAGCATTACCAGCGCCGCTTTCGCCACATCCTGGTGGATGAATTCCAGGACACCAACGCGATCCAGTATGCCTGGCTGCGGTTGATGGCGGGTAAGCAGACACCGGTGTTCGTGGTTGGCGACGACGATCAGTCGATCTATGGCTGGCGCGGCGCGCGCATCGAAAACATTCAGCACTTCGAGCAGGACTTCGCCAATACGCAGGTGATCCGCCTGGAACAGAATTACCGCTCCACCGGCACCATCCTGAAAGCCGCCAACGCGCTGATCGACAATAACCTGACGCGCCTCGGCAAGGAGCTGTGGACGCAGAGTGCGGAAGGCGAACCGATCCTCTATTACTCGGCCTACAACGAGAAAGATGAAGCGCGTTTCGTCGTCGATCGCATCGAGGCCTGGGTTGCCGAGGGACGCAGCCGCAATGAAGTAGCGGTGCTGTACCGCTCCAATGCGCAGTCGCGGCAGTTTGAGGAAACCCTGGTCACGCGCGGCGTACCCTACCGGGTCTATGGCGGTCTGCGCTTCTTCGAGCGCGCCGAAATCAAGGATACGCTGGCCTACCTGCGCATGATCTCGAGCCCGGACGCGGACAACGCCTTCGAGCGCACCGTCAATCACCCGCCGCGCGGCATCGGCCAGAAAACCATCGATGAAATTCGCGCGCATGCGCGCGCCCGGTCTGTCTCGCTGTGGGAGGCCAGTCTGGAACTGATTGGTTCACAGCAACTGAGTTCACGCGCGCGCAGCGCGCTGCAGGCCTATGTCGACCTGGTGCGGCGCTTGACCGACGAACTTGCCGATTTACCGCTCGGCGATCAGATCCGTGGCAGCATCGAGAGCAGCGGGCTGGAAGCGCATTTCAACAAGGACACCAGCGAAAAGGGTCAGTCGCGCATCGAAAACCTGCAGGAATTGATCGGCGCCGGCAAGGGCTTCCAGTACGACGCGGTGATCGAGGAAAACATGACGGTGCTGGATGCTTTCCTCGCGCACGCGGCTCTCGAAGCCGGTGAGGCGCAGGGCGATGCCTGGGAAGACTGCGTGCAGTTGATGACCATGCACTCGGTCAAGGGGCTGGAGTTTCCGCTGGTGTTCCTGGTCGGCATGGAAGAGGGCCTGTTCCCGCATCAACGCTCGAGCGAAGAGCCGGGACGCATGGAGGAAGAGCGCCGCCTGTGTTATGTCGGCATCACCCGCGCGCGCGAGCAGCTGGTGGTGACCAGCGCCGAGGTGCGCCGCCTCTACGGCAACGAAAGCTACAACGTGCTGTCGCGCTTCGTGCGCGAGATTCCGGATGAACTGAAGCAGGAAATTCGCCCCAAGGCACAGTTCAGCCGGCCGGTAATGCAGGCGCCGGAAAGCGTGAGCCAGGATCGCGCGCGCGAGGAAACCGGCCTGTTCGTCGGCCAGCGCGTGAATCACGCGCGCTTCGGCGATGGCGTCGTGCTTAATCTCGAAGGGCAGGGTGCGCAGTCGCGGGTGCAGGTCAATTTCGAAGATGCCGGCAGCAAGTGGCTGATCGCCAGCATGGCCAATCTTCAGCCCGCCTGAGGAATTGGGCGGGGTAACCCGGTGGTGTAGAATTGCCACCTTATTTCGATTTCGCAGCAGACAGGAGTTCCAATGAGCAAACAGAAAGTAGCCTTCATCGGTCTGGGCGTCATGGGTTATCCCATGGCCGGGCACCTGGCCAAAGCCGGGTACGAAACCCGCGTTTATAACCGCACTGCCGCGAAGGCGGAAAAATGGTGCAAGGAATATGGCGGCAGCCACGGGCTGACACCGCGCGAAGCGGCCGAAGGCGCTGACTTCGTCTTCATGTGCGTGGGTAACGACGACGATCTGCGCTCCGTGGTATACGGCGATGACGGTGCGCTGGCGGGATGCAAGAGCGGTGCGATACTGGTCGATCACACCACGGCGTCCGCCGACGTAGCGCGGGAAATTGCAGGGCGCGCGCAGGTCGAGTTTCTCGATGCGCCGGTGTCGGGTGGTCAGGCCGGCGCGGAAAACGGTGTGCTCACGGTGATGATCGGCGGTAACGAGGCGGCCTTCGACAAGGCGCGCCCGGTGATCATGAGCTATGCGCGCGCGGCCGAGCTGCTCGGCGGCGTGGGCGCAGGGCAGCTCACCAAGATGGTCAACCAGATCTGCATCGCCGGGCTGGTGCAGGGCCTGTCCGAGGGCCTCAACTTTGCGCAGCGCGCCGGGCTCGACGGGCACAAGGTGGTCGACGTGATCTCCAAGGGGGCGGCCGGTTCCTGGCAGATGGAAAACCGCGGCCATACGATGCTCGACGACGAGTTCGAATTTGGTTTCGCGGTCGACTGGATGCGCAAGGATCTCGGCATCTGTATCGAGGAGTCCGCGCGTAACGGCGCCGAATTACCGATTACCCGTATCGTCAACGATTATTACGGCGAAGTGCAGGCGATGGGCGGTGGACGCTGGGACACATCGAGCCTGATTCGTCGTTTCAGGAAAAAATAAGTGGGCGGTGGTAATTTTTTTCAAATCGGCCTGATTTTCGGCTGATTTAGAATTAAATGATAAAAATCAATAAGTTGGGGTCTTATTGTGACAATAAAGATCAACAACATCGCCCACATGCACTGTTTTTTATACCGTTTATCAAATTTTTTCTGGCATTTTGGTGGCAGTAATCTATATATGTAGCGTGTTTAAGGTTAAGAACACCTAACCTCTCTCACGATGTCCTCCTTTGGTTATATTGTCGATTACGACATTTTGGCTGGCCCCCCAAGGCCAGCCTTTTTTTTGCCCGAGCGAAAATACCTTCCACGCCTCGTTATCTCCGGCTGCGTCGAACCGGCGCGCAGTTACGGCCTGATCGGCAGGTAGAGCGTGGTGGTGGTCTGGTTGCTGTCCGTGGCCGCGCCGGGATCGTCACCGTAAATTTCGAGTGCCGGCCGTTTCGGCTCGACCTTCAGCCTGTGCAGGCGACAGTGGCTACACAGCGCGTGCCAGCCCAGCGGCACAAAGCGGAGGGCACCCCGCAGTGTCATCTTGATGTATTGCCCGCCGGTGAAACGGCGCAGCCGGTAGTTGGATGGCGGCGGGTTGTCGTTGACCGGCACTGCGATCTCGGCCTGAAACGCCGCCGCGTACGGATCGAAGCCGTGATAAAGCGTCAATGACAGGCCGACGCGGGCAGCCGGGTTGCCGCGCAGTGTTTCGATACTGCTGCGCCGCGCCGCTTGCAGCTGGCGCAGGTTACCGTTGCATGGGATTGCCCAGTAGCCGAAGCCCTCCAGCTTCTCGGGGCCGGCAATGACGAGGACCGGGTGCGCCATGGCGGGGTTCAGGTAACCGCCGAGCAGCGCGAGTCCGAGGTCGTAGTCGCGTCCGATCATCGCTTCCATGTTTCTTGCCTTGAAGCGGAATAGAAACGGCATCTTGCCGTTCATTTCCCAGCTCACCAGTGTTTTGTCCCCCAGTTTCTCGAATTCCCAGTCCACCCGGTTAACCGACTTGAAGGGTTTCAGGAATTCGATTTGCTGATGGATCGAACGGTTCGGCCGGATCTCGAGATGGGTCAGTTTTCCGGCACCGACGGCCTTGCCCGTCCAGCTGTAGTAACCGCCTTCGACCCGGCAGTCATCGCTATAGGTCAGCTCGGCGTCGGGCTCATGCAGCAGCCAGGGACTCCACTGCGGCCAGCATCCGAGATCGACTACGGCGGCAAAGACCTGCTC
>Ga0209536_100000878_pt1 | contig 49803 bp, 50 predicted proteins | sample DeeMarSeWOR28_12_FD_187461 | JGI IMG/M metagenome (GOLD analysis project Ga0209536, IMG submission 187461) | Marine sediment microbial communities from White Oak River estuary, North Carolina - WOR-2-8_12 (SPAdes) (version 2) | ecosystem: Environmental > Aquatic > Marine > Intertidal zone >...
ACGATAAGCTGTGAACCCCGTCAGGCCCGGAAGGGAGCAGCGGCAGCAGTGGACTCGGGCGCCGGGGTGTGGCTGGTACAGGTCGCCTCCCGTTTTGCATCATAACCACGATTTCGTGGGAGATAACAAGGCATATCCGTTAAATGAGCTACCAGGTCCTGGCGCGCAAGTGGCGCCCGCGCAATTTCACTGAACTGGTCGGGCAGGACCACGTCCAGCAGGCGCTGGTGAACGCGCTCGATAACGACCGCCTGCATCATGCCTATCTCTTTACCGGCACCCGCGGTGTCGGCAAGACCACCATTGCGCGCATCTTCGCCAAGTCACTGAACTGCGATACCGGGGTCAGTTCGACACCCTGCGGTATCTGCAGCGCCTGCACGGAAATCGACGAGGGCCGCTTTGTCGACCTGGTCGAGGTCGACGCCGCATCCCGTACCAAGGTGGAGGACACCCGCGAGCTGCTGGAGAACGTCCAGTACGCACCGACGCGGGGGCGCTACAAGGTCTACCTGGTGGACGAGGTGCACATGCTGTCGACGCACAGTTTCAATGCGCTGCTCAAGACGCTCGAGGAACCGCCGCCGCACGTCAAGTTCCTGCTGGCCACGACCGATCCGCAAAAGCTGCCGGTCACTATCCTGTCGCGCTGCCTGCAGTTCAACCTGAAGAGCCTGACGGTCAGCCAGATCAGCGGCCAGCTCGCTCACATCCTCCGCGAGGAATCCGTTTCCGCGGAAGACGGCGCCATCCGCCAGCTCGCGTTCGCCGCCGATGGCAGCATGCGCGATGCCCTGAGCCTGCTCGACCAGGCGATTGCCTATGGCAGTGGCGAACTGCGGGAGGCCGAGGTGCGCGCCATGCTCGGCACTATCGACCGCGATGCTGTCTACCGTCTGCTGCAGACACTGGCCGACGGCAATGCCGCGGCGCTGCTGGAGGAGGTTGGCAAGGCCGATGCCTTTGCGCCCGATTACGCGGCGATGCTGGCCGATATGCTGTCGGTGCTGCAGCGCGTCGCGGTGGCGCAGCAGCTGCCGGATGCCATCGACGATACCTTTGGCGACCGCGATGCCGTTGTCACCCTGGCGGGTCAGCTGTCGCCCGAGGATGTGCAGCTGTTTTACCAGATCGGGCTCATCGGCCGGCGCGACCTGTCGCTGTCCCCCGACCCCCGTGGCGGCTTCGAAATGGTGATGCTGCGGATGCTGGCATTCCAGCCGGATGCCGGGTTGCGCAACCCGGCGCGGGGAGCGACAGTGGCAGCGGCGCGGCCGGTCGCTGAACGCAAGGCCGGGGAGGCGGCCGCTTCCACCGGGCGGGATACGGCGCCAGCTGCAGCCGGGACCGGTCAGCCGGCCGCGGCGCAGGTGGCAACACCCGCGCCGGCACGCCTGCAACCGGAAACAGGGGCCTGGTCGGATATCGTCGGGCGGCTGGAGCTCAAGGCGGTGGCGCGCGAGCTGGCCAACAACTGTGCGCTGCAGGAAGTGACGGAGTCCGCTGTTCGGCTGTCGCTCGACCCGTCGCACAGTCACCTGAAAAACGGGGTCAGGGTGAAGCAGATCGAGGAGGCGCTGTGTGCGTTCTACGGCCACAGTATCAGGCTGACAGTGGATGATTCGGCCGAGCTGGTCAGCGAGACACCGGCACGCCGGCAGGCGCGCGAGCAGCGTGAGCGGCAGGCGCAGGCGGTGGAATCGATCGAGCAGGATGAGAACATCCGCGCATTCCAGGACGCTTTCGGTGCAACGATCAACTACGACTCAATACGTCCCCGGGACTGATTACAGACAAGACGCGAGGTGCGACAGATGAAAGGCGGTTTGGGAAACCTGATGAAGCAGGCGCAGGAGATGCAGGCCAACATGCAGAAGGCCCAGGAAGAGCTTGCAAAGATGGAGGTTACCGGTGAATCCGGCGGTGGCATGGTGAGTGTCGTGATGACCGGCAAGCACGAGGTGCGCCGGGTGAATATCGATGACAGTCTGCTGGGCGATGACAAGGATATGCTGGAGGACCTGGTGGCGGCGGCAGTCAACGACGCGGTGCACAAGGTCGAGGCGGCAATGCAGGACAGCATGTCCGGCATCGCCGGCGGTCTGAACCTGCCGCCGGGCATGAAACTGCCGTTCTGAACTGACTGATGAGCAGCTCCCGCCTGATCGGGCACCTGATCGAGTCGCTGCGGTGTCTGCCGGGTGTCGGGCCGAAATCCGCACAGCGCATGGCCTATCACCTGCTCGAGCACGATCGCGACGGCGGACTGCAACTCGCCGGGGCACTGCAGCAGGCGATGGCACATGTCGGACACTGCCGGGACTGCCGCACCCTGTGCGAGGACGAGGTCTGCCACCTGTGTGACAGTGACCGCCGCGATCGCAGCCTGCTGTGTGTCGTGGAGACGCCGGCCGACGTGCTGGCGCTGGAACAGTCGATTGGCTACCAGGGCCTGTACTTCGTGCTGATGGGACACCTCTCCCCGCTGGACGGTATCGGCCCCGACGCGCTTGGGCTGGACAGGCTTGCGCTGCGGCTGCAGTCTGGCGAGATCGGCGAACTGATCCTGGCAACCAACCCGACGGTGGAGGGCGAGGCCACGGCGCACTATATCGGCGAACTGGCGCGTGAGCAGGGCGTCAGGGTGACACGGATTGCGCACGGTGTGCCGATGGGCGGTGAACTGGAATACATCGACGGCAATACCCTGTCGCACGCCTTCGCGGGGCGCCAGGAGCTTTGACCGGCAGCAGGTATTCACCGCAGAGATGCAGGGAATATTGTTTGTCCAGTTCAATAAAGGGGAGTCAACATGGCTGACTGCGTTTTCTGCAAAATGGTAAGCGGCGATATCCAGCCGGATGTCGTCTACGAAGACGATGACGTGCTGGCATTCCGGGACGCCAATCCGACGGCGCCAACCCATGTGCTGGTCATTCCGAAGATCCATATCGCCACCACCAATGACATTGATGCGGGCAGCGCAGACATCGTCGGAAAACTCTACCTGGCGGCAAAGCAGGTCGCGCAGGACGAGGGCATCGCCGAGCGCGGCTATCGCATGGTGATGAACTGCAACCCCGAGGCAGGCCAGTCGGTCTACCACATCCACCTGCACCTGCTGGGCGGGCGTGCCATGCGCTGGCCTCCCGGATAGGACGCTCACACCGCTCGTACGCACCCGGTTTCACGGTCCTGTCGATACTCCCCTGTTGCCAACGCCCGGCTTGTAGTGGAAATGAAAAGCTTGTCAAAACTGAGTTTCGAGACCTTTCTTCCCTTCCTGTCATGGCTGCCGCTGGTCAGCCGCAACACGCTGCGCGACGATTTCATGGCGGGGCTGACCGGCGCCGTTATTGTGCTCCCGCAGGGCGTCGCGTTCGCGACCATCGCCGGGTTGCCACCTCAGTATGGTCTCTATACGGCCATGGTGACACCGATCGTCGCCGCCTTGTTCGGCTCGTCGCGACACCTCATTTCAGGGCCGACCACCGCGATATCGATCGTGATTTTCAGCTCGGTCAGTCATCATGCCTCGCCGGGTACGCCGGAGTTCATCACGCTGGCATTGACCATGACCTTTCTGGCCGGTGTATATCAGCTGGCGTTCGGCCTTGCGAGGCTTGGCGTGCTGGTGAATTTTGTCTCGCACACCGTGGTCATGGGTTTTACCGCCGGGGCGGCGATCCTGATCGCGACCAGCCAGCTGAAGCACGTGCTCGGCATACCCATTCCGCGTGGCGAATCCTTCGCCCATACCTGGGCCGACATGTTCCGCATGATCGGCGAAACCAATCTGGCAATACTGGGCATCGCATCGGTGACGCTGCTGACGGCGATCGCGGCGAAACGCCTGTTGCCGAAACTGCCGCACCTGCTGATCGGGCTGGTTGCCGGTTCAGTGGTGGCCGCCGTAATCGGCGGGGCCGACCGGGGTGTCAGCTTCGTGGCGCAGATTCCGGCGCAGCTGCCACCGCTGTCCAAGCCGGAATTCTCAGTGGGCGCAATCCGGTCGCTGGCGCCGGAGGCCTTTGCCATTGCGCTGCTTGGGCTGATTGAGGCGGTATCCATCGCCCGCTCGGTTGCAGCGAAGTCGCACCAGCGCATCAATGCAAACCAGGAGTTCATCGGTCAGGGGCTTTCCAATATTGTCGGCAGCTTCTTCTCCAGCTATGCGGGCTCCGGCTCGTTCACGCGCTCGGGCATCAACTACCAGGCAGGAGCGAAGACACCCATGGCGGCGATCTTTGCCGCCGTCCTGCTCATGGTTGCCGTACTGCTGATTGCGCCGCTGACCGGCTACCTGCCGGAGGCGGCGATGGGCGGGGTCATCCTGCTGGTTGCCTACGGGCTGATCGATTTTCACCACATCAGGGACACGCTCAGCCGCAGCAGTAGCGAGAGCATGATCCTGCTGGTGACCTTTTTCGCGACCTTGTTCCTGGAACTCGAATTTGCCATTTACCTGGGCGTGCTGCTGTCGCTGGTACTGTACCTGGCCAGGACATCCAGGCCCGATATCATCACCCTTGCGCCCGACAGGCAGGATGAGCGGGGGCGTTTCACGAATGTTTATTCCAAGCCTGTTGTCGAGTGCCCGCAGCTGAAGATCATCCGTATCGACCGTGCCATCTATTTTGGCTCGGTGAACTATATCCAGAGTCGGCTCGATGCCATCAGCGAACGGGAGGGCATTGTGCATATCCTGATCGATGCCTCGCGCATGAACTACATCGACCTCGCCGGGCTCGACATGCTGGCGGCGGAGAACCTGCGTCTGAAGGCCCGTGGCGGGGGACTGTATCTCTGTGGCCTGAAGTCCTCGGTGTGGCAATTCCTCGCCGAGCGGCGGTATGTGAGGACGATCGGTGCAGACGCCTTCTACAACCACAAGTCCCAGGCGATTGCGGCGATCTTCAGGAAGCTTGACAGGGGCGTGTGCGCTAACTGCAGGCGGCGCATCTTCCTGGAATGCGCCAGCCTGGCGGAGCCGCGCTAGACCCGTATCCTGCTGTCAGCAATGACGCAAATGGTTATCCCGTTAACTGCTGTCCCCAGGCTGATGGCGAACTGATTCAGTCGCGCAGTTGCGGTGTTTGCGATTCAGCAGGACAAGCAGACCGGCCAGCAGTGCGGGAAACAGCGGGTCGAAAGGTCCGGCTGGCTGAAGCATGCAGCCGCCGCCACCGCCATCGCCACCGACACCGACAGCACCCTCGCGGATGAACCGCCAGTTCAGGGTTTCGTCCCACTGTATATTGCTCAGGTCGCCGACCAGGCTGTCGTCAATGGTAGCCGGGTCATCGAACATGCCGACATTGGCAATGGCGCCTGCAATCGTGTTGCCCTGGCCCACAATATCTCCCAAGCCGGCGAAGAACATCAGGGAGCGCATCGAGTTGGCCGGTATCTCGATATTGAACGTTATGCCAGCGCCCTCGCCATTGTCGCCACAGGTGAATACTGTCCCCGTAGCAGCAGTCGGTATTGCCGGGGGGGTGCCGGTGCCATACAGCACCGTTGTGTTGACCGGTTTGCCGGGTGTCCCGTCAGATGTCACCAGCCAGCGGTCGTCCTTGTCGAAGAGCAGGTCGCCGGAGGCGCTGGCCTCGATGACGGTTGCGTTATCGGAACCCAAGTTGACCGGCACGTCGACCTTGATGTTGATCGGGTTGCCCATGGTGTTTTCGAATATGAACCGTATGCGGGCGGCCTGCAGCGTGTCGGAAAACAGGTATTCCACCGTCACTGGCAGGTTCGCGACTCCGCTCGGGGCAGGTCCCGCGGTCAGGATATTTCCGGTCAAATCGACCGGGTCCGGCGCCGCGAAGACCTGGTTGTTGACAAACAGCTGGTAGGCCTTGTCATAGGCGTCAGTGTCACCCATCGCATCGCTGGCCTCATCGATGGTCAGGCCAGGCGTAAGATCGCAGTTGCCGGCAAATGCCTGCCCGGTGGATGTGCCACCGTCATTGGTGATTTGCCATTCTGTCACGCCGGGTCCCGGGATTATGGTCTGCGGCAGCGAGGCATCGGCTGCCCGTGTAATGCCTGGCGCTCCGGCAAGCAGCACGGCTGACAGGACAAGCCCTGTTATCTCTCTGATCCGTCTCATGATTACCTCTCCTGGTTTATGCAGCCATGTCCGCTTTCTGCCTCTATAACAAATATAGTCCAGTTAAATCATATGCTTGTTGATGCCAGTCAAGCGATTAACAGGATTACCTGTCGCCGGTTTCCAGCAGTTTCCGGTAGCTTTCGAGGCGCCGGGCGCTGATCAGGCCATCCTCGACGGCTGCGATAACGGCACAGTCGGGTTCCGAGACATGCCGGCAGTTGTTGAACCGGCAGTGGCCGATGTGGGGCCGGAATTCCCGGAAGCCGGCTGCGAGTGTGTCGGGGTCCACCTGGCCGAGGCGGAAGTCGCGCACGCCCGGCGAGTCGATCAGGTCGCCGCCATGCGCCAGATGGTAAAGCGTGGTGGTCGTGGTCGTGTGCCGGCCCTGTCCGGATGCCTCCGAGAGCCTGCCGATTGCTATGTCCAGTTCCGGCAGCAGTCGCCTGATGAGAGAGGACTTGCCGACGCCGGACTGGCCGACAAGGATACTGGTATTGCCTGCCAGGCGGTCTGACAGCTCCTCCAGGCCGCTGTTTTGTCTGGCGCTGGTGTAGATGACCGGGTAACCGGTGCTGACGTAATCAGCGAGCCGGGAATCGAGTTCGCGATGTGCCGCATTGTCGAGCAGGTCGGCCTTGTTGATGACCAGTATCGGGGCTGCGTTGGCCAGTTCCGCCGCAACCGTGTACTTGTCGACAAGAAAGGGCTCGAGCGCGGGTTCGGGGGCGGCCACGATCATGATCTGGTCGATGTTGGCTGCCAGTGGCCGTTGCCGGTCTGTGCCATCGGCGCGGCTGAGTACGCTGCGGCGCGGGGCGATGGCGCTGATGACGCCCTCCTGGTTACCCGTGGCCTGCCAGTTGACGCGGTCTCCGCAGACGATGCTGCCCAGGCTGCGACGGGCGACGCAGCGATGCAGTACGCCTGCGGTATCCTCGACCAGCATCGCCTTGCCGTAATTGACGATGACCAGGCCGGTTGAAGGGTGCTGTGTTGTGTCAGTGGTGGTGCTGTTGCCGGGTGGCGTCATGCAGTCGGCGAGGTCGGGACTGTTGCCCGTCTGACGCTAGCCCGGTACGGGCAGCAGGGCATCGAGCCTGGCTGCGCAGATAAAGTCGTTTTCGGACAGCCCGCCAATGGCGTGGGTGCTGTAGCGCACGTGGCAGCGGCTGTAACCGACCTCGATATCGGGGTGGTGGTCCTCGGCGTGCGCGATCCAGGCCAGCGCGTTGACGAAAGCCATGGTCTGGTAATAGTTACCGAACACGAAGGTGCGGCTGATTTCCCCGTCGCCGGCATCAAGGCGCCAGTCGTCGTGCAGGCAGGCAAGCATCCGGTTTGCCTCGTCAGCAGCGAGTGGTGAGTCTCCGTCCCTGCAGGGCCTGCAGTGTCTGCCGGTGAGGTCGGAGGTTTGCATATGTGCGGTTCAGAACTTGTAGTAGGTTGTGTTCAGGTAGCTGACCACATCCTGAATGTCTTCGTCGAACCATGTCAGGCCGAGGTTGAGTTCACAGCGCTTGACCTGCTTCTTCAGGCCATCCAGCGTGGTGACCCGCCGGTCCTTGCGCGTATAAACGCTGTCATCGTGACAGCTGGTGCAGTTTTCGCCAACCAGCTGCTTGCCGCGCCCGGCGTCGGCTGCCTGTATGGCCGGCAGTGCGGTCATCAGCAGGGCGAGTGTGGTTGTCTGCAGAAATAGTTTCATGTGCGGCTCCGTTTGCGTGGTTATATGTTAGCGGATATGTGGGCGATCCGCACCGGCGCCGGCGGGTGCGAGTCATGAAATGCGGAGTACAGCGGATCCGGCGTCAGGGTGCTGGCATTTTCCCTGTACATCTTCACCAGGGCCCTTATCAGGTCATTGCCGTCCGACTGGCTGACGGCATAGGCATCGGCCTCGAACTCGTGCTTGCGCGACAGGCGTGCCATCAGCGGATGCAGGAAGAAGGTGAAGACGGGCGCCACCATGGTGAACAGCAACAGGGCCATCCATGGTGATGCCTGGCTGATGCCGAGGCCGTTGTAAAACCAGTCCTGTGCCGCCAGCCAGCCCAGCAGGGCAAGGCCGGCCAGGCTCAGTAGCGCGGTCGTCAGCAGGCGTTTCTGGATGTGCCTGAGTTTGAAGTGGCCGAGTTCATGTGCAAGCACGGCCTCGACCTCGCCCGGTTCCAGGCTGTCGATCAGGGTGTCGAAGAAGACGATGCGCTTGTTGCGGCCAAAGCCCGTGAAATAGGCATTACCGTGTCCGGAGCGCTTCGAGCCGTCCATGACGAAAATGCCCTTGCTCCTGAAGCCGCACTTGTCCAGCAATGCCTGTATGCGGGCCTTGAGTGTCTCGTTCTCAAGGGGCGAGAACTTGTTGAACAGGGGAGCGATAACGGCCGGGTAAGCCCAGAACATGATCAGCGAGAACGACATCCAGGCAAGCCAGACATACAGCCACCAGAGGCCGCCGGCGGATTCCATGATCCACAGCGCAAGCATGATCATCGGTGTTCCGATGACCAGCGCCAGCGCCAGCTGCTTGACAAGGTCACTGATGAAGGTGCCTGGCGTGGTGCGGTTGAAGCCGAAGCGTTCCTCGATCACGAAGGTGTGGTAGAGGCCGAAGGGCAGGTCCAGCACAGACATGATAAACATGGCGCTAAGCATGATGCCGGTACCGGTATAAAGTGAGCCCAGCCCGAGGCTACGCCAGGCCTGGTCCAGCCACTCCAGTCCGCCACCGATCGTCCACGCTAGCAGCAGCAGGCTGCCATAAAGGAGTTCGAGCATGCCGAGGCGTGTCCTGGTGACAGTGTAATCGGCGGCCTTGTGGTGGTCGTCCAGCGGGATGCGTTCAGCGAAGGCGTCAGGTACCTGCTCGCGGTGTGAACTTACATGCGTCCGGTGGCGGTTTGCCAGCCAGAGCTGGACCAGGGCGGAGGTGGCAAGTGCGGCGATAAACAGATAGGTAAATGCATTCATCTCGTCAGTGCTGTTCCCGAAAATTTCGTTGTGCAAGAGTAGCCTCTGATACAATGCGAGACAACCACACGTTCAGGAAGGAAGCTGATGGCAATGCCCCGGGATGCGAATAACCTTGTCTGGATCGATCTGGAGATGACCGGTCTCGACACCATGAAAGATGCCATCATCGAAATCGCCACCATCGTGACTGACAGCAAGCTGAACATTCTTGCCGAAGGGCCGGTGCTGGCGATTCACCAGCCCGATGCGGTTCTGAACGGTATGGATGCATGGAACACCCGGCAGCACGGCAACTCGGGACTCACCGAGCGGGTCAGGAAAAGCAGTCTTACCGAGCGGCAGGCGGAACTGCAGACACTGGACTTCCTCTCCGGTTATGTCCCGTCCGGCAAGTCGCCCATGTGCGGCAACAGTATCTGTCAGGACCGGCGTTTTCTCGCACGCTGCATGCCCGAACTCGAGAGCTTTTTCCATTACCGCAACCTTGACGTCAGCGCGGTCAAGGAACTGGCCATGCGCTGGGCGCCCGACGTGATGAAGGGCTTCACCAAGAGCAGCACGCATCTTGCGCTGGATGATACCCGTGACTCGATACGGGAGCTGGTGCACTACCGGGAGCACTTCTTCAGGCTGTAACGCCCCCGGGGAAGGTGATAGCGGGGCCGCGCGCAACTCAGCATACCCAGCTTTCCGTTCGGTCCGCGCCGGCTCATGGATCCCGCCCGCTGTGATGCCACACTGAGGGTTCGGTGTCGCGGTCATCTCCGGCACATGCCCGCTCTGGATCGGCAGTTTTTCACGCGGTCCATTCAGGTGCTGGCATGGCCGCTACCTGTCGGTGGTCGTTAGCTGGTTTTGTAAGGTTTGCAAGAATCCTGTCTTGAAAACCTGACAGTGAAACCGTCTTTATATCATGTGCGTCTTTATCAACTCACTGGAAAATATAGGAAAAAATATATCGGCACGCTAATTGCGTCATTTATTTGGCGCAAATAAGTCGATGGAGAAATGTGACCTGTTTTTTACACGCCGGGGATGTTGGCGGTAAATCGTGAGGAGCGGGCACTCCGTGCCGTGAATACGCGAAAGAGTTAAGGAGAATAATCATGATGACAAATCGCTTTACCATTCTTGCAATCTGCCTGGCCGTTGGGCTGGGGACCGTGGCTGATCAGGCCATGGCAAAGAAAAAAAACAAGAATAAAAACAATAACAGCAGCTCCGCAGAACTTTACGATTACGATCATCCGTCCGGCAAGGGATACCCTAACGGGCGTCCGTGGCAGGCACTCGAGTACGATTTCGAGATCGTGAAGCACAAGCTGAACGTACTCGACTACAAGGTGGATGACGTCAAGGGGGATACCGAGACCATCATCGAGCAGCTGGATGACGTCCAGACAGACATTGACGCCATCGAGACGGAAATCGCCGATATCAAGGACGGCGTGAGTGAAATCCTCGAGGAGGTCGATGACCTTGATGACGACGTCTCCATGCTGAAAAACACCCTGTCCGTCGATGTCAGTGTCGGCCCGGCAACGGATGACGGCATCACGCTGTATGTGCAGGTCGCGCAGAACGGTGTGGGTGTGACCATGCTGCCAGCGAATGCCTTTAAATACTTCAGTTCGTTCCCGACTGGCGCCGTCAGTTATTGTGGTGCGGCCTGCTTTACCGTAGGCAGCAGAGGTGTGTATATGATCGAGCTGCTGGTCGATTCCGGCCCGGGCCGGTACGCGGGCGCGCTGGAAGTCTCCATGGAAGTTGTCGATGACGACGATGATGATGACGATGACCCGGAAATCGCCAATGGTACGGCGCTGGTCAGCTTCGAGGTCGAGGACGAGCCGATGGCTCAACCACTGTAGCCGGCGACTGGGATCCGGCTGAAAATTTGGCCGGTTCCCGCATCAATCAGCACAACAACGGCAGCCTCGGCTGCCGTTGTTTATTACTCGACGGGCAGTTCCGGGTTATTGCCCCAGTCCGACCACGAACCGTGGTAACCCCTGACTCTCGGGAAGCCAAGATGCCTCAGCACGATGTAGGTATGCGCCGAACGGTGGTGGCTCTGGCAATAGGTGATGATTTCCCTGTCGGGTGTAATGCCGATGTCCGCAAGCATGTGCTGCAGCTCTGCGTCCGGCCTGAAGCGCAGGTTGCGCTGCTGGTCCATGGCATTGCTCCAGTCCATGTTGACGGCGCCGGGTATGTGGCCGCCGCGGGCGGCGAACTTTTTCACACCGCTGAATTCCTCCGGGCTGCGCACATCCAGCAGGCCGACGTCCGTGTCATCCAGGTGTTGCATGATGTACTGGCTGTCGGCACAGGGAGCATCGTTGTGTTCGACAGTGTAGTCGGTGCTGGCCGGCGTCACCGGTGTGTTGTCGTGAGGATGCCCCTCGTTGGCCCAGGCATGCAGGCCACCATTCAGCAGTGACATGCGCCGGTGGCCGGCGCATTCCAGGGTCCATAGCAGGCGCGCCGCCTTGCCGCCGCCCTCGTCGTCATAGGCGACGACATGGGTGTCGCGACTGATGCCTGTTGCCGAGAACACGTTGTGCAGGGTGCGGTCATCCGGCAGCAGCCCCATCACCGGCCGGTTCATGGCGACAATCTGACCGTAGTCGAGGAACACGGCGCCAGGGACATGCAGCTGGCGGTAGGTATCGGCCTTGCACAGGTCGACCACGAGAATCTGCTCGTCTCCAAGGTGTTGTTCCAGGATTTCCGGTTCGATCAGCAGGGGGAGTTCGGTCATGGTTCAGCTTGCCTCGGGTAACAGGGAGTCCAGTAATTCAATCCAGTGTCTGACGGGGACCCTGGCATGGCCGCTCATGTGCATCAGGCAGCCGATGTTCGCCGTGGCAATGGCGGTGGCTTCGCCCGCCTGCAATGCGGCCAGCTTGTTGTTCCGCAGGTTCTCCGACAGGTCCGGCTGCAGAATGGAGTAGGTGCCCGCCGAACCGCAACACAGGTGGCCATCGGCTACCGGCTGCAGGGTATAGCCGGCCTGTTCGAGCAGTCGTTCGACAACGCCGGTGATGCGCTGGCCGTGCTGCAGTGTACAGGGCGAGTGAAACGCGATGGCCTGTCCGCCGGCAGTGCGTGCCAGGCAGTTCTCCAGCGGCTCGGCCGCAATGATCTCGCTGATGTCCCGCGCCAGTTCGCTGACGCGCGCCGCCTTCCCGGCGTAGTCAGGGTCACCGGCAAGTGCGCGACCGTAGTCCTTGACCATTGGCGCGCAGCCGCTGGCGGTTACGACGATGGCCTCGGCACCGGCCTCGATGCCGGGCCACCAGGCGTCGATATTTCTGCGCATGAAGTCCTTCGCCTCGCGGGTCGCGCCCAGGTGAAAACTGACCGCGCCACAGCAGCCGCTGCTGCCGGCCATGACAGTACGGATGCCAAGGGCATCCAGCACCCGGCGGGTAGCGTCGTTGATGGCCGGCGCCAGCGCCGGTTGCACGCAGCCGTCGAGCAGCAGCATCTGCCGCGGATGTGGCTGCATGAGCCCTGGCGGACGGCGTTTCTGCCGCGGCGGGATATGCAGTCGAATGGCCGCAGGCAGCAGCGGGCGCACGGTCTGCCCCAGTCGCAGCGCCATGGTGAATAGCGGGCGGCTGGAGAGGCCCTTGCGCAGCAGCCAGCGCTGCAGTCGACGCAGTGCGGGCCGGGGTACACGCTGTTCGATCAGTTCGCGGCCGGTGTCCAGCAGCAGGTGGTATTCCACGCCCGACGGACAGGTGGTCTCGCACGCGCGGCAGCTGAGGCAGCGATCGAGGTGCTGCTGCGTGACCTCTGCCGGTGAGTTCCCCTCCAGCATCTGCTTGATGAGATAAATGCGGCCGCGGGGCCCGTCCAGCTCATCGCCGGTCAGCTGGTAGGTCGGGCAGGTGGCATTGCAGAAACCGCAGTGCACGCAGTTGCGCAGGACTTCGTCAGCCACCTGGCCGTCGGCTGTCTCCAGGAACTCGCGGGTGAGGGAGGTCTGCATGATAACTACAGTCCGTTGTACATGCGGCCGGGATTGAGGATGCCGGCCGGGTCAAAGCTGGCCTTCAGTCGCTGCTGCAGCACCAGCATGCGGTTCGACAGTGGGTGGAACACGTCGTCGCGGTTGCTGTCGCGGAACCGTGTAGCGTGGCCGCCGGCGGCGACAGTGGCCTCGCGGACTACCCCGGCAGGCTGGTCTGTACGTACCCAGCGCTGTGCACCGCCCCAGTCAGTCAGGGTATCGCCGGCCAGCGACAGCGGCGCGCTGGCCGGCGGCACGGAGATCCGCCACAGGGGTGTATCGCCGGCGAAGAAGGGCAGGGTCTGTTCGCGCAGGCCCTGCCAGAAGGTCTCGTCGTCCTCCAGTATGTCTCCGCCCAGTGCGGCCGCTGCCGCGGTCACGCCCTGTTCAAATCCCGACAGACGAAGATACAGGCGGCCATCGCTGTGGCAGGCCGCGGAAAGCGGCAGCGGGCGTCCCGCCCAGAGGTTGAACAGGCCAGTGGCCTCGGCCCCGCTCGCCTGGCGGCACAGCGTCAGCTGCTGCTCTGCGCGTGGCAGCACCTTGAGGCTGATCTCCAGCATCAGGGCGAGGGTGCCAAGCGAGCCCGTCAGGGTGCGCGAGAGGTCATAACCGGCAACGTTTTTCATGACCTGGCCACCGAAGCGCAGCAGTTCGCCGCGGCCGTTGAGGCAGGTGATGCCGAGGACGAAATCGCGTGCCGCGCCGCTGAAGGGCCGGCGCGGGCCGGACAGGCCGCAGGCAATGGCACCACCCAGCGTGGCGGCGGGGCCAAAATGCGGCGGTTCGAATGCCAGCATCTGGTTCTCGGCTGCAAGTGCCGCTTCCAGGTCTGACAGTAGCGTGCCGGCTCGGGCTGTAACCACCAGCTCCGGCGGCGAGTAGTCGATGATGCCGGCGTGGGCGCTGACATCCAGCGGCTGGCCGTCGACCGGTCGGCCGTAGAACGACTTGCTGCCACCGCCGCGGATGACAACCGGAGTGGCTGTCTTCGTGGCCTGTGCCAGTATTTCCTGATAGGCATCGACAGTGGTGCTCATGACGGTATCAGCAGTCCGGCTCAGAAGCGCTCGAGTTCGGGGTGCGGCAGCTTGCCATGATGCACATGCATGGCGCCGAACTCCGCGCAACGGTGCAGCGTCGGGATCGCCTTGCCGGGATTCAGCAGGCCCTGCGGGTCGAAGGCGTTTTTTACCGCGTGAAACTGGGTCAGTTCGTCGCTGTTGAATTGCACGCACATCTGGTTGATCTTCTCCAGTCCGACACCGTGTTCCCCGGTAATGGTGCCGCCCACCGCCACGCACAGTTCGAGTATCCTGCCACCGAGTTCCTCGGTGCGTTCCAGTTCACCGGGTGTGTTGGCGTCATACAGGATCAGCGGGTGCAGGTTGCCGTCGCCGGCGTGGAAAACATTGCAGATCGGCAGTCCGTATTCTGCGGAGAGATCGGCGATGCCGTTCAGTACCTGCGCCAGGTGTTTGCGCGGTATGGTGCCATCCATGCAATAGTAATCCGGCGACAGTCGACCCATGGCAGGAAAGGCCGCCTTGCGTCCCGCCCAGAAGCGCTGGCGTTCGACGTCATTTTGCGAGACCTTGATAGCGGTGGCTCCGGCATCCCGGAACACCGCGTTGACCCGGGTCACCTGTGCTTCGACGTCTGCCGTCGAACCGTCCACCTCGCACAGCAGAATGGCGGCGGCATCGGCCGGGTAGCCGGTCTGCACGAATTTCTCAACGGCCTGGATGGCGGGATTGTCGAGCAGTTCCAGGCCTGCAGGGATAATGCCGCTGGCGATAACGGCGGTCACGGCAGCGCCGGCCGCCTCCACGGAGTCGAACGCGGCCAGTATCACCTGCGCGTCTTCCGGCGTCGGCAGCAGCTTGACAGTGACCTCGGTAATGACGCCAAGCATCCCTTCCGAACCGGTCATTAGAGCGAGCAGATCATAACCCGGGCTGTCCAGCGCCTGACTGCCGATCGTCATATGTTCACCGTCGATGCCCAGAACCTCGAGTTGCATGATGTTGTGCACGGTCAGTCCGTATTTGAGGCAATGCACGCCGCCGGCATTCTCCGCGACATTGCCGCCGATAGAGCAGGCAAGCTGCGAGGAGGGGTCCGGCGCGTAGTACAGGCCATGCGGTGCGGCGGCCTTTGATATCGACAGGTTGGTGACCCCGGGCTGTACCCGTGCGGTGCGGTTTTGTATGTCGATGTCGAGCATCCGCTTGAAGCGTGCCATGCTGAGCAGAACGCCGTTCGAGACCGGCAGTGCGCCGCCCGACAGGCCCGTGCCTGCGCCGCGTGCAACTACAGGCACATTGTTTGCAGTGCACAACCGCAGGGTGTCCTGCAGCTGGTCCAGTGTCTCCGGAATGACAACCGCCAGCGGCAGGTTGCGGTAGGCCGACAGGCCGTCGCATTCATACGGCCGCAGTTCCTCGTCGGAAGACAGCACGCACTGCGACGGCAACAGCCTGTGCAGTTGCTCGATGATGCGGGCTTCGTTCATGGAAATAGTGTGTGCTCGTGGAAACCGTGTTGTCTGCGTACGTTACAGGCAGGTGGTCCGACCGATCAAGATCGCGTCGTTTACGCCGATAAGGATCCTAATACTATAAATCAGGGTGCATGTATACCGACAGTTCTCCTGTACGTCATGCTATGATCCAGCGATGAAATGTGCCCTGCGACAAGTTGACATGTACTCCATACCGCCGCGTGATTTTGCCGGTCTTATGGCGCTGTACGAGGGCAACTACATCCGGCTGCGCAATCTGGTTCCCGATCTGGATGGCATTCCAGAGACGGTCATTTCCAACGCTCCCGGGGCACTTGACCTGCATCTGCGCATTCTCGAGCGCTGCAAGTTCACCACCACGATGAATCTCACCTATCATTTCCACGACAACAACGGCATGTTTCCGGCGCCGGACATGCGGGTGCGCATCTACCATGATGCCCGGGTCGGAGAGGTTATTGCCTGCGGCCGTCGCCGCGGTCTGCGCCACGCCGAGTACAACCGCATGCACAACAGCTACTCGATCGACGAGAAGTGGCGCATGAACCGGTTTCTGCAGAAATGGCTGGGTTACTGCCTGATCCAGGGGCACCGTTTCCATCCCGACAGCAAATCCATGCAGGTCGCGAGATCCGCGCAAGTCATTGAACGCTCCCTGCTTGCCGCAGAATCCTGATCTTTCCTGAGGTCTTGTTCCCGGCAGTTTTGCGCTGAGGCTTGATAGTCGTCCGGGATTGCCTCATACTATTCCTGAGTATTTCACTAGGTTATTATTTCCGGCTGTCCGGGAGCCCGGCTTCCGGACACCAACTCAGGTTAAATATCATGCGCTTATCAACGAAAGGCCGTTATGCAGTAACGGCCATGCTGGATCTGGCCATACACCATGCCAACGGGCCGGTGACCCTGGCCGATATCTCCGAAAATCAGGGTATCTCACTGTCCTATCTCGAGCAGCTGTTTGCGCGGCTGAAGAAACACGGACTCGTCGAGGGGCTGCGTGGTCCGGGCGGTGGCTACCGCTTGTCCCGCAAACCGGATGATATCTCCGTTGCCGAGGTCATCACTGCAATCGGTGAGGGCATCGACGCCACCCAGTGCGCCGGCAACGAGAATTGCCAGGACGGGGAGCGCTGCCTGACGCACGAACTCTGGACGAAGCTCGGTAATGAGATCTATGATTTTCTGAATGGCATTACGCTGGCCAGTTTTATCCAGCGTGATGATGTACACGAGGTGATTCGACGCCAGCAGGGCGAGGTGAGTCTGTCCACGCTGCGCGTCAGGGAAACAGTGGCGTAACCGCGCTGGCTACAATCTACTGACAGGATCAGAAGCATGAACATCAGCATACCCATCTACATGGACTATTCCGCTACCACACCCGTGGATGAGCGTGTTGCAGAGAAAATGTGTACCTACCTGACCCGCCAGGGCAAGTTTGGCAACCCCGCGTCGCGCTCGCACAAGTTCGGCTGGGAAGCGGACGATGCCGTGTCGGAAGCACGTAACAACGTGGCGGCACTGATCAATGCGGATTACAGGGAGATCGTCTGGACCTCGGGCGCGACCGAGTCGAACAACCTCGCCATCAAGGGAATTGCACATTTCTACAGGAAGCAGGGCAATCACATTGTTACCCTGAAGACCGAGCACAAGGCAGTGCTCGACTGCTGCCGCCAGCTGGAGCGTGAAGGCTACGACGTGACCTACCTGGATCCGGAGCCCAGCGGTCTGCTGGACCTTGAGAAGCTCGAGTCAGCCCTGCGCGATGACACCATCCTGGTGTCTGTCATGCACGTCAACAACGAGATCGGTGTCATCCAGGACATTGCCGCAATCGGTGAACTGTGCCGGTCGCGGAAGATTTTCTTCCATGTCGATGCCGCCCAGAGTGCCGGCAAGGTGCCGATCGACCTGCAGGAACTCAAGGTAGACCTGATGTCGTTCTCGGCGCACAAGATATACGGACCCAAGGGAATCGGCGCGCTGTACGTGCGCCGCAAGCCTCGGGTGCGCCTCGAGGCACAGATGCACGGCGGTGGTCACGAGCGGGGCATGCGCTCCGGCACCCTGGCGACGCACCAGATCGTCGGCATGGGCGAGGCCTTCCGCATTGCGAAGGAAGAGATGCTGGAGGAAGAGGCGCGCATCCGCCGCTTGCGTGATCGCCTGTGGGAAGGGCTGAAGGGTATGGAAGAGGTCTACCTTAACGGCGACTTCGACCAGCGGATTCCCGGCAACCTGAATGTCAGCTTCAACTTTGTCGAGGGCGAAAGTCTCATAATGGCGCTGAACGACATGGCCGTTTCCTCGGGATCTGCCTGTACCAGCGCCAGCCTGGAGCCGTCCTACGTGCTGCGGGCAATCGGGCGCAATGACGAGCTGGCACACAGCTCGATCCGGTTCACCATCGGGCGCTTCACAGTCGAAGAGGAAATCGATTACATTATTGACCGCATCCATGAGAAGGTCGGCAAGTTGCGTGATCTGTCACCGTTGTGGGAAATGTACAAGGACGGTGTCGATCTGGATTCCGTCAAGTGGGCGGCACACTAGGTTACACAGGGAGAAAGGGAAGCTGGCATGGCAATTACTCTGACTGAAGCTGCGGCAGCCCGTGTCAGGGCGTTCCTCGATCAGCGCGGCAAGGGCGTCGGCCTGCGTCTCGGTGTCAAGACCACCGGCTGTTCCGGCATGGCCTATGTCATCGAATACGCCGACGATATCGAGGAAGGCGACACGGTGTTCGAGGACCACGGCGTCAAGGTGCTGGTCAATCCCAAGTCGCTGGTTTACCTCGATGGCACAGAGCTGGATTATGCCAGGGAAGGATTGAACGAGGGCTTTCGGTTCAACAATCCCAACGTCAAGGACATGTGCGGCTGCGGGGAAAGCTTTAACGTCTGATCCTGGCGGCTGCCGGGTCTGTTGACTTGCCAGGCGCTTCATTCATGTCTGCGGAGCTTTCCTCAACCCACTTCGAGCTGTTCGGCCTGCCGCAATCCTTTAGCGTGGATCGCGCACAGCTCGACAGCCGCTACCGCGAGCTGCAGCGTACGACACACCCTGACCGCTTCGTGAATGCCGGCGACCAGGAGCGTCGCCTGTCAATGCAGCAGGCGGCCAGGGTCAACGAAGGCTACCAGGTACTGAAGGATCCATTGCTGCGCGGGCGCTATCTGCTGGAACTGGCAGGATATCCGTTCAGCGACGCGCAGCATACCACCAGCGATGCAGCGTTCCTGATGGAGCAGATGGAACTGCGCGAGGCGCTGGGCGAGGTGCGCGCAGCCGCAGACCCGTTTACAGCGCTGGCAGCTGTCATGGACCGGGTGACGGCCGACTACAACAGCCTGACGAAAGAGCTGCAACAGCAGTTCGACTCGGCGGTGACCGATCAGGAAAGCGTGGCGGATACCCTGATGAAGATGCAGTTCTTTCGCCGCCTTGAAGAAGAGGCGCAGGAGCTCGAGGCCGCGCTGGAAGACGAGCTGGATTGAGCAGCTCTAAACCATGTTACTCACCGCAAAGGCGCAAGAGACGCAAAGAATTCGAATCGTGGGTGGTCAGGGATGCTAACCATGCCTTGTTTTCATCTGTGACTGAAGTGATTTTATTTTCCTTGTGATGTCCTTGCGTAGTGCGCGCCTTTGCGGTGAATTTTAACTAAAATCAATTATGGCACTGTTACAGATATCAGAACCCGGTGAGTCCACCGCCCCGCATGAACACCGCCTGGCGGCGGGCATCGATCTCGGCACGACGAACTCCCTGGTTGCCAGCGTTCGCAGCGGCGTGGCCGCCACGCTGCCGGATGCCGGTGGTGAACACCTGCTGCCGTCGGTGGTGCGCTACCATGCAGACCGCGATCCGGAAGTTGGTCGTCCGGCGCTTGATGCGGCGACCACGGACCCGCTTAACACGATCGCCTCGGTGAAGCGCCTGATGGGCCGCGGTGTCGAGGACGTGAAGCGGGTCGGTTCGCACATGCCCTATGATTTTGTGGCTGGCGCCAGCAGTATGCCGATGCTGCATACCGCAGCGGGTGATGTCAGCCCGGTCGAGGTCTCGGCGGAAATCCTGCGGGTGCTGAAGTCGCGTGCCGAGGAGACCCTGGGTGGTGAGCTGCAGGGCGTTGTGATCACGGTGCCTGCCTACTTCGATGATGCACAGCGCCAGGCAACCAAGGATGCCGGACGACTGGCCGGCCTGAACGTGCTGCGTTTGCTCAACGAACCGACCGCGGCCGCTGTTGCCTACGGGCTTGATCGCGACTCCGACGGGATCACGGCGATCTATGACCTCGGCGGGGGCACTTTCGATATCTCCATCCTGAGGCTGAACCGTGGGGTATTCGAGGTGATGTCGACCGCCGGGGACACGGCGCTGGGTGGTGACGATCTCGACCGGGCCGTTGCCGGCTGGATCATGCAGCAGGCCGGTATCCGCGATGACGCCGGGCATCACCAGATGCGCCGTCTGATGCAGGAGGCCCGCGCTGCCAAGGAGGCCCTTACAGAGGCCAGTGCTACCGGAGTGACGGTAGCCCTCGAGGATGGCGGTGAATGGCGTGGCGAGCTGACGCGTGAGCAGTTCAACGAAATGGCCGAGCCACTGCTGCAAAAGACCCTGGGTCCCTGCCGGCGAGCATTGCGCGACGCCGGTATCCGCAACTCCGACGTGCAGGCCGTGGTCATGGTCGGCGGTTCAACCCGCGTGCCGCGCGTGCGCGACAAGGTGGCCGAATTCTTTGGTCGTGAACCGCTGCTGGATATCGACCCTGACAAGGTGGTCGCCGTTGGTGCCGCCATACAGGCGGATATCCTGGCCGGCAACAAGCCGGATGACGAAATGCTCCTGCTGGATGTCATTCCGCTGTCGCTCGGGCTGGAAACCATGGGCGGGCTGGCGGAGAAGATCATCCCGCGCAACACCACCATCCCCACGGCGCGCGCCCAGGAATTCACCACATACAAGGATGGCCAGACAGCCATGTCGCTGCACGTGGTGCAGGGTGAGCGCGAACTGGTCAGTGACTGCCGCTCGCTGGCCAGGTTCGAGCTGCGTGATATCCCGCCCATGGTCGGGGGTGGCGCACGTATCCTGGTGACCTTCCAGGTGGATGCCGACGGCCTGCTCAGCGTCACGGCGCAAGAGCAGACCACCGGCGTCAAGAGCAGTGTCGAGGTGAAGCCGTCTTACGGGCTGGCTGACAGCGAGATCGAGAGCATGCTGAGGGATTCCATGGACCATGCCCGGGAAGACATGGAACTGCGCCGGTTGCGCGAGCAGCAGGTCGAGGCCGACCGTGTGCTGGAGGCGCTGGCGGCAGCGCTTGCAAAGGATGGCGAGCAGCTGCTGGATGCAACGGAGCGCAGCCTGATTGATGGCGCGGCCGAAACGCTCCGGACGGTACGCAACAATGGCGATCACCGCGCCATCAAGACGGCCATCGAGGCTGTCGAGAAGGCCAGCGGCGCCTACGTCGAGCGCCGCATGAACGAAAGCATTCGCCGGGCGATGGCCGGGCACCGCGTTGATGAATTTGAACAGGACGGGTAGGGCGCGACTACCGCTTTCCGCCGACTGACAGGAACTGACAAGAGACATGCCACAGATAATCTTTTTACCGCACGAGGAGCTGTGTCCCGATGGCGCCGTGATCGAGGCCGAGTCCGGCACCAGTATCTGCGACGCCGCGCTGGCCAATGGCATTGACATCGAGCATGCCTGCGAGAAATCCTGTGCCTGCACCACCTGCCACATATACGTGCGCGAGGGCGGCGACTCGCTGCAGGAGGCGGAGGATGAGGAAGACGATCTGCTCGACAAGGCCTGGGGTCTGGAACCGGACTCGCGTCTGAGCTGTCAGGCTATCGTCAGCGACAGCGACCTGGTAATCGAGATTCCGAAATACACCATTAACATGGTGAGCGAGAATCACTAGGTAATAATTTCCCCGCGCCAGGACGCAAGCGCGTCTTTGCGCGGGTTTCAGGTGTTTTGTTAACCGGAGGCCGGACATGGCACTGAAATGGACCGACACGCTCGATATTGCCATCGAGCTGGACGAGGAGCACCCTGGCGTCGATCCGCTGCAGGTCAATTTTGTCGAACTGCGCGACTGGGTACTGGCGCTGGATGATTTTGATGACGACCCGGAGCACTCGGGGGAGCGCATCCTGGAGGCCATCCAGATGGCCTGGATCGAGGAACGCGGCTGACAGCCGGCCGGGTGCGTATTGTCGAAGCTGTTGAAGTAGTTCGGTTAATCAACTGTTTGGCTTTTGATTTTCCCCCGCTGGTACTCTCCGGCCACATTTCCTGATCCTTGCCTGCACCCGCCATGCCGCTGGCGCGTTTAAAAACTCTCCATAAACCGGTATATTACGTCGCCTTGATTCTACCGGTCTGATTCCGCTGGAAATTGTTTCTCCTGGTCGCGATGCCGGCCAGCGACAGGTTTTATCGTTTGTTTTTCTGACTTTGAGGGTTAGCAATGGCTGAAAGAAATCGTCTGCATCGCAGTGAACTCGCCGTACCCGGCAGCAACACCCGCATGCTTGAAAAGGCCCCGACCGCGGGCGCTGACCTGGTCTTCCTCGACCTGGAAGACGCCGTTGCACCCGACGACAAGGCGCAGGCGCGCAAGAATGTCATCGAGGCGCTGAACGACCTGGACTGGTCCAGCTGCTCCGTCTCGGTGCGCATCAACGGCCTGGACACGCATTACTGCTACCGCGACATCGTCGATGTCGTCGAGCAGGCCGGCGACAAGCTCGACACCATTCTGATACCCAAGGTCGGCACCCCGGCCGATATCCTGTTTGTATCCACCATGCTGGAGCAGATCGAGGCGGCGAAGAAGATCAGGCCGATCAACCTTCACATCCTGATCGAGACCGCCCTTGGAATGGCGAATGTCGAGAGCATTGCACAGACCTGCCCGGAACGCCTCGAGGCCATGGTGTTCGGTGTTGCCGACTACGCCGCATCGACGCAGGCGCGGACTACCCAGATGGGCGGTGCCAACCCGGATTACTGCACCCTGACCCACCCGGACAGCGAAGGCAGACGCGAGCGTCACTGGGCAGACCAGTGGCACTACGCCATTTCCCGCATGGTGGTGGCCTGCCGTGCCTATGGTCTGCGCCCGATCGATGGTCCGTTTGGTGACATCCAGGATCCGGACGCCTTCATTGCCGTTTCAAAAGCCGTCGCCGCACTCGGCGTCGAGGGCAAGTGGGCAATCCATCCGTCACAGGTCGAGCTTGCCAACCAGGTGTTCACCCCGCCGGCGGCCGAGGTCGATCGCGCCCGGCGCATCCTGGTCGCGATGGAACAGGCCGCAAAGGAGGGTCGAGGTGCCGTGGCGCTGGATGGCCGTCTGATTGATGCCGCGTCCATACGCCAGGCGCAGGTCATGGTCGACAAGGCCGATCAAATCGAAAAATCACTGGCGGCACGTTAAACGGAGTCCATGCTGTGAACATTCACGAATACCAGACCAAGGAATTACTCAGAACCTACGGCGTCCCGGTGCCCGAAGGGCGCGTGGCCCATAACGTCGACAATGCCGCCACCGTGGCCGAGGACCTCGGTGGTGATCGCTGGGTCGTCAAGGCGCAGATACATGCCGGTGGCCGGGGCAAGGGCGGCGGTGTGAAGGTGGCATCCTCGCTGGACGAGGTCCGCCACTTCACCGACCAGCTGATTGGCTCCCACCTGGTCACGCCGCAGACCGGACCGGAAGGTCGCATGGTGCAGCGTGTGCTGGTCGAGCAGGGGGTCAATATTGCCAGGGAATTTTACCTGGGCTTCGTCATTGACCGGGGTTCGCAGCGCATCACGGTGATCGCCTCCGCCTCGGGCGGCATGGACATCGAGGAAGTGGCCAAAACCACTCCCGAGAAGGTTATCCGCGAGACGGTCGATCCGGCCGTTGGCCTGATGGAATTCCAGTGTCGCAAGATCGCCGCCAGGATCGGCCTGCGGGGCAAGCAGATCCACGACGCGACCAAGCTGATGCGTGCCCTCTACAAGTGCTTCCGGGAACAGGATGCACTGATGGCCGAGATCAATCCGCTGGCCGAGCTGGATGGTGGCCAGCTCATGGCGCTTGACGCCAAGATGTCCTTCGATGGCAATGCGCTGTATCGCCAGAAGGCGGTTACCGAGTTGCGCGACTTCGACGAGGAGGACCCGAAGGAGGTCGAGGCGACCGGCCACGGGCTCAACTACATTGCGCTGGACGGCAACGTCGGCTGCATCGTCAACGGCGCCGGGCTGGCCATGGCGACCATGGACGCCATCAGCTTCCACAATGGCAAACCGGCCAACTTCCTGGATGTCGGTGGCGGGGCGTCACCGGAAAAAGTCGGCAATGCCTTCCGCATCGTGCTGCAGGACCCCAACGTCAAGATCATCCTGGTCAATATCTTTGCCGGCATCAATCGCTGTGACTGGATTGCCGAGGGCCTGATCAAGGCCATGCAGGACCTGAAGATCGATGTACCCATCGTGGTGCGTCTGGCCGGTACCAATGTCGAGAAGGGCGCCGCGATGCTGGAGAAATCCGGCCTGGATTTCATCATGGCCGACAACCTCGACGATGCGGCCACCAAGGTCATGGCAACACTCGGGGAGCAGGACTCATGAGCGTATTCGTACACAAGGAATCAAAAGTCATCATCCAGGGCTTCACCGGCCAGCATGCAACCTTTCATGCAGAGGAGTCGATGGCCAACGGCACGAATGTTGTCGGCGGCGTCACACCGGGCAAGGGCGGCCAGACCCATCTTGACCGGCCGGTGTTCGATACCGTGTCGCAGGCGGTGGCGGAAACCGGCGCCGATGTCAGTGGGATCTTCGTCCCGCCACCGTTCGCCGCGGATGCCATCATGGAGGCACTCGAGGCCGGCATCGGCGTCATCGTCGTGATTGCCGACGGCATTCCGGTGCAGGACATGGTGCGCGTCAAGCGCTATGCCAAGGACCGTAATGCCATCATCATTGGCCCCAATACACCGGGTATCATCACGCCGGGCGGCTGCAAGGTCGGCATTATGCCGTCACATATCTACACGCCTGGCCGCATCGGTGTCGTGTCACGCTCCGGTACGCTGAATTACGAGGCCGTGCAGCAGATGAGCAGTCTCGGCATGGGGCAGTCGACTTCCGTCGGCATCGGCGGCGATCCCGTCAATGGCACTGACTTTGTCACCGTGCTGCGCGCTTTCGAGGAGGACCCGGCAACCGATGCGGTCATCATGATCGGTGAAATCGGCGGTCCGCAGGAGGTCGAGGCTGCCAGGTGGGCGAAGGAGAATATGAGCAAGCCGGTGGTGGGTTTCGTGGCCGGTGTTTCCGCGCCCCCGGGGCGTCGCATGGGACATGCCGGCGCGATCATCTCCGGTGAGTCGGACACGGCCAACGCCAAGATGGACATGATGGAAGAACTCGGCGTCCACGTGGTCCGCAATCCGGCCCTGATCGGTGAGACCGCCCATCGCGTGTTCTCCTGATACTGTCGTTCAGAATCCCGAAAAAACGTCTGTGCCACAGAGTTCACGGAGTACACAAAGCGACCAGCTTGTTGACGAATCAGGTCTTCTCTGAGTCCACTGTGTTCTCTGTGGCAGATTGCCTGCCCAGCCGCGAATGTCGTTGCCTGCCCGGTGTCATCGGCGGTAAACTACGCCCTCATTTTAATTCACTAAGCTCCCGTTTTCTGGCGGGTTTCCTGATATATCAATACACTGACGGAGTTTTGCATGGCCATCGAACAGACCTTTTCCATTATCAAGCCTGATGCGGTTGCGAAAAACATCATCGGCGAGATCTACAGCCGTTTCGAAAAGGGCGGTCTGCGCGTTATCGCCGCGAAGATGCTGCACCTGACCCGGGAGCAGGCCGAAGGGTTCTATGCCGTGCACAAGGAGCGTCCGTTCTACAAGGACCTGGTCGAGTTCATGACCTCGGGGCCGGTGATGGTGCAGGTGCTGGAGGGCGAGAACGCCATCCTGAAGAATCGCGAACTGATGGGTGCCACCAACCCGCAGGATGCCAAGCCGGGTACCATCCGTGCGGATTTCGCCACCACGGTCGATGAAAACGCCGTGCACGGATCCGACGGCCCGGACACCGCAAGGGAGGAGATCGCCTTCTTTTTCGGTGACGGCGGCATCTGCCCGCGTACCCGCTAGGCTGTCCCGCCCGCATCGTAACGCGAACCGCTCCAATGCCCGCCGAAAGCAAACCCAATCTGCTGGATCTTGACCGCAAGGGACTGGAAGGCTTCTTCCTGGATCGTGGCGAGAAGGTGTTTCGCGCCTCGCAGATCATGAAATGGATCTACGAGCGTGGCGTGGTCGATTTCGCGGATATGACGAACCTGAGCAAGGGGCTGCGTACCGGGCTACGCGACAGCGCCTCGATACGGCTGCCTGAAGTGGTTGCCGACCAGGTGTCGGCAGACGGCTCGCGCAAGTGGCTGCTGCGCTTCGCGGACGGCAACTGCATCGAGACGGTGTTTATCCCGGAAGCTGACCGCGGCACGCTGTGCGTGTCATCGCAGGTTGGCTGCATGCTCAACTGCAGCTTCTGTTCCACCGCGCAGCAGGGTTTCAACCGGAACCTGTCGACGGGCGAGATTATCGCCCAGGTGTGGGTGGCCGCCAGGGCGCTGGGCAGTCGCGCGGACAGCAACCGGATCATTTCCAATGTCGTCATGATGGGCATGGGAGAGCCGCTGCTGAACTATGACAATGTGGTTCGCGCCATGCAGATCATGCAGGACGACTTCGGCTTCGGGCTTTCCAAGCGGCGTATTACACTGAGTACGGCTGGTATCGTTCCGGCCATCCGGCAGCTGCGTGAGGATTGTGATGTCAGCCTTGCGGTGTCGCTGCACGCTGCGAATGACGCATTGCGTAACGAGCTGGTGCCGCTGAATCGCAAGTATCCGGTTCGCGAACTGCTGGCGGCATGCAGGGACTACGTCGGCGAGGGCCGTCGGCGTGTCACCTTCGAATATGTACTGCTGGATGGCGTGAATGACAGCGATAAGCATGCACGTGAACTGATCCACTGCCTGGAGGGTGTGCCGGCAAAGGTCAACCTCATCCCCTTCAATCCGTTCCCCGGGACCTGTTACCGGCGCAGTTCAAAGCCACGGGCAGACCGCTTCTTCGAGCTGCTGAACCGTGCCGGTATCGTGACAATCACGCGCAAAACACGCGGTGATGACATCGATGCGGCCTGTGGCCAGCTGGCCGGAGACTTCATGGACCGAACCACCCGCCGCAGCAAGCGTGCGGCAAACCGCCAGGTACAACATTGATGACAAACAACCGCACGGGGCTGTTGCTGCCCATTTTCCTGCTGCTGGCGGGTTGCGCCTCGACGCCGTCAGGCCACGATGACAGCCAGCGTCACAAGCAGGCGGCCAAGGCCAATACGCAGCTGGGCATCGCCTATATGCGCGATGGCGAAATGGAAATGTCGCTGAAGAAATTCGAGAAGGCGCTGGACCAGGACCCGGAGCTGGCAAGTGCCCACGGCGGCATCGCCGTACTGTATGACCGTCTGGATGAAAACGACAAGGCCGCCAGGCATTTCCGCAAGGCGCTGCAGCTGTCGCCGGAGAATTCCCAGATCCAGAACAACTATGGCCAGTTTCTCTGCCGTCAGGGTGAGTTCGAAATGGCCGATGAACAGTTCATTGCCGCAGCCAGCAACCCGGTCTACAGTGGCCGGTCGGGTGCGCTGACCAATGCCGGTACCTGCGCCATGCAGATACCGGACCTTGACAAGGCAGAAGTATACTTTCGCCGGGCACTGGAAACCGACAGCAAGTACTTGCCGGCGCTGACACGCATGGCGCAGCTGCGCTATGACCAGGGCAATTACGTCGGTGCACGTGGCTACATTCAGCGCCTCGAGGAACTGACGCCATTGTCGCCGGAGATTCTCTGGCTCGGTGTGCGCGTGGAAGATGCCGATGGCAACTACGAAGCCTCGGGACGCTATGCGTTGTTGCTGAAGAACAATTTCCCGGATGCCATGCAGACCCGAAGCCTGCAGGAGTGGGAAAATGAGCGACGTAACCGCTAGCACTGGTCCCGGAAAGGGGACCGATGAAGCCGGGTCTGCAGTAGGACGGCGGCTGCGCGAGGCAAGAAACCGGCGCGAGATGGGACTGGAACGCGTCGCGAAGGAACTGCACCTGGACGTGTCGGTCATCAATGCCATCGAAAACGATGACCAGGCATCAATGCCGGCCCCGATCTTTGTGCAGGGCTATATACGCAGCTACGCCAGGCTGCTGGAACTCCCCGAGGATGAACTCGTGCGGCAGTATGTGGCGCAGTGCAGCGAGCCACCGCCACTGTCGGTCATCGGGATTGGCGACCATCGCAAGATGCCGTTTCTGCGGCTGCCATCGATGCGCCTGCTGCGTAACCTGATTCTGCTCATGCTGGCCGTTATCCTGCTCTGGCTGGCCTGGCCGGTCGCGGAGCGCATGATCGAATCGCGCTCGGCGGGTACCGAAGAGCCGTTGCCCGGGCGCCTGGAGCTGCCGCCAGCTGAATGAATACGCTGATACCCGGAACCAACGGACACGATACAGACTGAATACCCATGGCCAAGACTATCCAGGCCGTTCGCGGCATGAACGATATCCTCCCGGGCGAGAGTGCCGCATGGCAGTTTCTCGAGGCTACGCTGCGGCGCGTTATCAGCTCCTACGGTTATCGTGAAATACGCCTGCCACTGCTGGAAAAGACCGAACTGTTCAAACGCTCTATCGGCGAGGTGACCGATATCGTCGAGAAGGAGATGTATACCTTCGACGATCGCAATGGCGACAGCCTGACCCTGCGCCCCGAGGGAACGGCCGGCTGTGTACGCGCCTGCATGGAACATGGTCTGCTGCACAACCAGATTCAGCGGCTCTGGTATGCAGGGCCCATGTTCCGTCACGAACGCCCGCAGAAGGGGCGCTACCGACAGTTCCACCAGATCGGCATCGAGGCCTTCGGCATGGAGGGTCCGGACATCGACGCCGAGGTCATATTCATGACAGCGCAGTTCTGGCGCGCGCTCGGGCTTGACGATGCCGTCCTGCAGCTGAACTCGCTCGGTACGCCCGGGGCGCGTGCCGGCTACCGCGATGCGCTGGTCGCCTACCTGCGTGGTCGCGAGGCTGAACTCGACGACGACAGCCGCCGGCGACTGGACAGCAATCCGCTGCGTATCCTCGACAGCAAGAACCCGGACATGCAGCCCGTGATTGCCGGGGCGCCGCAGCTGTCGGAATACCTCGATGCGGATTCCCGCGCGCACTTCGATGAATTGTGCGGGTTGCTGGATGCAGCGGGTATTGCCTACGAGGTCAACCCCCGACTCGTGCGGGGGCTGGATTACTACAGTAAAACGGTGTTCGAGTGGGTGACTGACAAACTCGGTGCCCAGGGGACCATCTGTGCCGGCGGTCGCTATGACGGCCTGGTGGAATACCTCGGTGGCCGGGGCACGCCGGCGGTCGGTTTCGCCCTGGGCCTGGAACGGCTGATTGCACTGCTGGAGGCGTGTGGTATCGAGCCCCAGGGCGCTAATCCACATCTCTACCTCGTGCTGAGCGGTGACATGGCAGTACGCCAGGGTATGGTGTTCGCCGATGAATTGCGCAATGCTGTCAGCGGCCTGCGGGTGCAGTGTAATTGCGGCGGCGGCAGCTTCAAGAGCCAGTTCAAGCGGGCCGACAGAAGCGGCGCCGAACTGGCGCTGGTCATCGGGGACGAGGAAGCCGGGCGGGATGAAGTGACGATCAAGCCGCTGCGTGCCGGCGGAGAGCAGGAAACCGTCGCCCGGCAGGCCATCGTGCAGCGCCTGGGTGAATTGCTCGCACTGGAACAGATTTGAGACATACCTGCAGAATCAGTTAACAGGAGACATCTATGGATGCGCATGAGACAGAAGAACAACAAATAGAAGCCCTCAAGAAATGGTGGAAGGAGAACGGCAGTTCCATTATCACCGGCCTGCTGCTGGGCCTGGCCGTGCTGTTCGGCACCAGGTCCTGGTTTGCCTATCAGGAGCGCACGGCCGAAAATGCCTCGAATATCTATGCCACCCTCATGACGGCGCTCAACAATGGTGAGCACGCGGTAGTCACGCAAAAGGCCGGTATGCTGATTGCCGATTACAGTGGCTCGCCCTATGCCTCTCTGGCCGCGCTGGCCGTGGCCAGGGTCAAGCTGGAGCAGGATGAACTGGAGGCTGCCCGTGCGCAGCTGCAGTGGGCACTCGATAACGCGGGCTCCGATGGCATCCGGGAGGCGGCGCGCCTGCGGCTGGTACGTGTGATGACAGCCGAGGGCAAGTACGATGAGGCGGAGGCACTGATCAACCAGGCGGGTGCATCCGAGGCATATGCACCACTTTACCGCGAGCTGCATGGTGATATACACCTGGCGCGGGGCGATCGGGCCAGCGCGCGCGCCGAGTACGAACATGCGCTGGCGGCCATGAAGCCGGAGTTGCCCGAGCGTCAGCTGGTCCAGCTGAAATATGACAACACGGCCGTGCTGGACGAGAGCGGAGACAGCCAGTGAAGCAGTTCCCGGTCATTGCGTTGCTGGCCGGTCTGCTGGGCGGTTGCTCGTTCATGTCCGGCTACCTGGGCGGCGATGACAATGCTGAACCGCCGGCACAACTCGAGAAACTGGAAAACCCCGTTGTACTGAAACGGTTATGGAGTACCAGCATCGGTGTTGGTTACGACAGCCAGTTTGTCCGGCTGGTGCCCGCAGTGGTCGATAAGTACATCCTGGCGGCAGACCGCAAGGGACGGGTGGCCGCATATGCCGTCGAATCCGGCAAACGACTCTGGGAAATCCGCACCGACGCGCTGGTATCGGCGGGTCCGGGCGGCGGCGACGGCCTGGTATTGCTTGGCACCAGCGATGCGCGGGTGCTTGCACTTGCCCTGGAGGACGGCGAACTGCTCTGGGAGGCGAGCGTCTCCAGCGAGGTCCTGTCGGTGCCGCAGATTGATCGCGGTGTGGTGGTCGTGCAGTCAGTCGACGGCAACGTCACCGGGCTGGATGCCGACGATGGCAGCCAGCTGTGGATCTACGATCGTGACGTGCCGGTGCTGACCCTGCGCGGTACCAGTACTCCCGCAGTCGGTTACGGGGCAGTCATTGCCGGGTTTGCCAGTGGCAAGGTTGCAGCCCTCACGATCGACGAGGGCCTTGTCGCCTGGGAAACCAGCGTGGCCGTGCCAAAGGGACGCTCGGAAATCGAGCGCATGGTGGATATCGACGGCGATCCCGTCATCATGGGCGGGGCGGTTTATGTCACCACCTACCAGGGCCGGGCCGCTGTGATCGATGCGCAGAGCGGTAACCTTGGCTGGACGCGGGACATGTCATCCCATGTCGGCCTCGGCGTGGATTTTGCGCAGGTCTATATCACTGACCAGGACAGCAATGTCTGGGCACTGACCCGTGACAGTGGCAGTTCTGTCTGGAAGCAGGACAAGCTGGTGAACCGGTCACTGACATCACCGACACCGTTCAGCGATTATGTTGCCGTGGGTGATTTCGAGGGCTATGTACACCTGCTGTCGCGCTATGACGGCCACATCGCGGGTCGCTTCAGGACAGACAGCAAGGGCGTGAGCGCGCGACCACTGGTCATCGACGATGTCATGTATGTCTATGGCAACGGCGGCACCCTCGCGGCCTATAAACTGGATGGCGGCTGATCGCGGCAGGCCCCGGCTTGCCGTTGCCGGTCCGCCGGACTGCCGTCCGGGGTCTGTGCCAGGCACCTCCACACAGCATCCCACCTCACCGCCAGAAGACCGGTTTGACCAATGATCCCCGTAATCGCTCTCGTAGGACGCCCCAATGTCGGCAAGTCCACCCTGTTCAACCGGCTGACGCGGAGCCGTGATGCGCTGGTCGCCGATGTTCCCGGCCTGACGCGGGACCGCAAATACGGCGATGGCCACCTTGACGGACGTCCGTTTATCGTCGTGGACACCGGCGGCCTTTCCGGTGACCGGGAGGACCTCGATGCCCTGATGGCGGAACAGTCCTGGCAGGCCGTGGAGGAGGCTGACCGGATCTTTTTCCTGGTCGATGGCAGGGAAGGCCTGGGCGGCGCCGATGAGGCGATTGCCGCGGCACTGCGCCGCACCGGCAAGCCGGTGAGCCTGGTGGTCAACAAGGCGGACGGGATCGATGTCGATGCCGCAACGGCCGAGTTTCACGGCCTGGGCATGGGCGAGCCCATGCCGATCTCGGCGACACACGGCCGCGGTGTCGAAAAACTGCTGAACACGGCGCTGGCCGATGTGCCGCTGCCGGAAACGGCGGCCGAAGACGAAAGTGGCGAGCCGGATGACACGATCCGCGTTGCCGTTGTGGGCAGGCCGAATGTCGGCAAATCCACGCTCATCAACCGGATCCTCGGCGAGCAGCGGGTACTGGCATATGACCTGCCGGGTACCACCCGCGACAGCATCTTTATCCCGTTCGAGCGCGATGGCTGCGCCTATACCCTGATCGATACGGCCGGTGTGCGCCGCAAGGCGCGTGTCAGTGAGGCGATCGAGAAGTTCAGTGTCATCAAGACGCTGCAGGCCATTGCCGCGTCGAATGTCGTGGTGCTGGTGCTGGATGCCCGGGAAGGCATCGGTGAGCAGGACGCGACGCTGGCGGGCTATATCGCCGAGAAGGGGCGGGCGCTGGTTATCGCTGTCAACAAGTGGGATGGCCTTGACCCGCATGCCAGGGACCGTATCCGGGACCAGCTTGAGCGGAAACTGCCGTTTCTGGGCTTTGCCAGTGTGCACTTCATCTCGGCGCTGCACGGTTCCGGTGTCGGCGACCTGTTTCCGGACATCGTGGCGGCGCACGCCTCGGCCATGCGGGAACTCCCGACCCCGGTGCTGACAAAGATCCTTGAACAGGCGGTACATGCTCACCAGCCGCCGCAGATCAGGGGGCGGCGTATCAAGCTGCGCTACGCGCATCAGGGTGGTCGCAATCCGCCACTGGTGATAATCCACGGCAACCAGACCGAGCGTGTGCCGGAGGCCTACCGGCGCTACCTGGTGAACAGCTTTCGATCGGCCCTGCGGCTCACCGGCACACCCGTGCGCATCGAGTTCCGCACCGGGACCAATCCCTTCAAGGACCGGAAAAACAGGCTGACCCCGCGCCAGATCAGCCGCAAACGCCGTCTGGTGAAACATACCAGTGGCAGGAAACGTTAACCAGCGGGCTGTCAAACCATGGCGGCTGTTGTATAAGGGTATTTCGATTTCACACTGCCCCGAATGTCGCGGGGCACCACTGAGCCATATACCGCAACCAGGGAGTGAGCATCATGACTGACCAAGCTGTTACCCGAGCCGGACACATACTCAACAGCCGCGTGGTTGTACTGACGGCCGCCATCACGCTGGCGCTGGCCGGCTGCCAGACTATGGACCCGTATACCGGCGAGCAGAAGACCAGCAACACCACCAAGGGCGCCGGTATCGGTGCTGCAGCGGGTGCGCTTGCCGGGGCGCTGTTCAGTGGCAAGCGCAAGGCCGTGCTGATCGGTGCCGGCATCGGTGCGCTGACCGGCGGCGCCATCGGCAACTACATGGACCGCGAGGAAGCCAAGCTGCGCGCCCAGCTGCAGGGCACCGGCGTCAGCGTTACCCGCATCGGTGACACGGTCGTTCTCAATATGCCCGGCAACGTGACCTTTGCCACTGATTCCAGCAACATCTCCGCCGACTTCTACGCGGTGCTGGATTCCGTCGCGCTGGTCATCAATGAGTTCGAGCAGACCTACGTTGACGTGCTGGGACATACCGACAGCACCGGTGCTGCTGAATACAACCAGACCCTGTCGGAGCAGCGCGCCAGCAGCGTGGCCCGTTACCTGGAAAGCCGGGAGGTGCTGGCGCAGCGCATTTACACGCAGGGGATTGGCGAGACGCAGCCGATTGCCGACAACGACACCCCCGAGGGCCGGGCCCTTAATCGCCGGGTCGAGATCCACCTGAATCCGATCACCTGACAGAGCGCTTCACGGCGTCAGCGTTGCCGGAGGGCGTCGCTGCAAGCCGGCAAGAAAATCCCCGCGAATGCGGGGATTTTTTCATGCAGCGTCTGGTTGGCCAGCCGGGCAGGACCGCCAGGGCTGCCTGTCGGCAGCAGCGTGGCCTCAATCGGTGTATTCGAACAGTTTCACGACGCGCTGCACGCCGCCTACCTGGCGGGCGGCGTTGGTGACCGCGTCGGCTTCCTGCCGGCTGAGAAGTCCCATCAGATAGACGATACCGTTCTCCGTGACCACCTTGGTGCGCAGACCGAGACTGTCATCGTCGCCGGTAACGCCGAGGATGCTGGTTTTCACCTTGCTGGTGGTGATGGTGTCGCTGCTGCGCGTGGCCAGCGAGCTGGGTGCGGCAATGATCATTTCATTGTGAACCAGGCGCACCTTGTTGATGCCGCTGACGATGGACTCGGCGCGGCTGCGTAGTTCCTCGGTCGGGGCCTGGCCGACCATCAGCACCACGCCGTTGTAGCTGATGACGCTGACATGGATCTGGCCGTTGACCTGTTCGTCGCTTGCCAGGTGTTTCAGTGCGGAGAGTTCGATGCCTTCATCGTCCACCATGGTACCGGCCGAGCGGCGGCTGTAGATAGCCGAGCCGCCGGCTGCGGCAGCTCCACCGATGACGAGAGGGGCACATCCATACAGCATGTTCGAGAGTATCAGTACGGCAACAATGGCCTTGACGGGCTTCATGGGTTTGCATCTCCTGTAGCGTTGCTGAATCAGGTCCGGATCACGGCGGCGCCATTCTACCCCAAAGCCGGGAAGGCATCCCTGATCCACTGAATATTTCGTCTTTCACGTGCGCCGCTTATCGCAACGACATCAAAGCGGCAGGCACGTTGCGAGGCGGCCGGGTTTTTCTGCAGGTAATATTGCGCACAGGCCGTGATACGGGCCTGTTTGCGGCGGTCCACGCTCTCCGCGCCGGAGCCGAAGGCGCTGCTGCGGCGATAGCGGACCTCGATAAAGACCAGGCTGCGGCCGTCGTCCATGATCAGGTCGATCTCGCCATGACGGCTGTGGAAGTTGCGTGCCAGCAGCGACAGGCCCTGTGCCAGCAGGTAGTCACAGGCATGTGCCTCGGCATCCCTGCCCGTATCGGCCGCTTTCATGGTTGTGGTGGTGACACCTCTGTTTCCACAGTCGCATCGGCCGGTTCGGCCAGTATCACCGGGCGGCCTTGCCGGAACTGTGCCCATTGCAGGGTACGGTGTACCTGTTGACCCTCATCGATGTGCAGGGTTCCCGTGACGCCGTAATAATTGCCAAACATGCCGCCACCCAGCTGGTTGAGGTAGGGGGTGATTCGCCAGGCATCAATGCCCAGTGCGTGCAGGCGACCGTAGCGCGCGCTTTCCGCTGGCCAGCGTCCGTTTATTGACTGTTTCAGGTGCCGCCAGCTGTCGTCATCCTCCAGCAGCCACGGTATGTCGCAGAACTGCAGACCGTTCATGTCAATGTCACGTCCGGTGTCGACGCGTCCGCTGTAGACATGCGAGGTGCTCAGCACCGGCACGGACGAGGCGCGGTAGAATTTCAGCTGCGGGCGGATCAGCCTTGCCTGTTCCGGAGTGGCGAGCAGAAAGATGAAATCGACGTCCTGCCGGCGCCGCGGTTCGAATTCCAGGGGCTGGCCAAGCAGGCGGACCAGGCGGGTCTTGCGCAGTTTGCTGCTGTCCAGGTTAAGCAGGGCGCTGATGGCCGGGCCATGATCGGCCTCGGCAGGCTGGTAGCGCTGCTGTTCCAGGATAAGGCCACCAAGCTGGATCCAGCGGTCGATGAAGGCCGCCGTCACCCGCTCGCTCCAGTCACTTTCAGGCACCAGGACGATGGCACGGGTATAGCCCTCCTGCCAGGCGCGCTGCGCAATCTCGCGCGCTTCGTCCTCCGGGGCGAGTCCGAACTGGAAGACAGCCGGGTTGGGAAATTCCTGCGCATCGACATGATTGAGCGCCAGTACCGGCACCGGCAGGTCCTGCCGCTCTACCAGCGCCTGCACAGCTTCCTTGCGCAGCGGACCGATGACGAATTGCGCGCCATCCTGCACCGCCTGGTCATAGACCAGCGGTACCGCCAGCGGCTCAGGGCCCGTGTCGTAGATGCGCAGAATCGAGTGGCGCAGGTGGTCCGGGCTGTCGTAGTAGGCGGCCAGTATGCCGTCACGCACGGCAGCCGACGGGCCGGCCAGTGTGCCGGCCAGTGGCAGCAGCACCGCGACCTGGCCGGGTGGCTGGCCGGCAGCCCGCATGTTGCCCAGCAGTTCGTCGATGAACGGCCCGCTGGCCGGGTGGCCGACGTAACGCATTTGCCAGTGCGGGATGACTTCTGCCAGGGCATCGGGCTGTTGCAGGTAGAGGCGCGTCAGCTCGACCAGCTCCATCCAGCCGCCAAGTGCGTCCGGTGGCGGTGCCGTGCGCAGTTGCTGCAGTTCGGTGTCCGACAGACCGTTCAGGGCACGCCAGATGCCGAACTGGTTTTCAAGCTGCAGCGCGGGGTCGCTGGCCAGCAGCTGATCGAGCGCAACCCGTTCGCGCGCCTCCTGGTAATAATTGCCCTGCAGGGCCAGAGCCTCTGCCCTCAGACGCAGGTAGTCCGCGACATGCTCACCGCTGCCGGGAACGTCCCGCAGCAGCGCCAGTGCGGCATCGGGATGACTGTCGAGTATGGCCAGCTGTGCCCGGTTGACGGCATGGTATTGCCGCTGACTGCCGGTCAGTTCTGCCGCCACCATTCCATCCAGGAGCACGTTTGCACGCTGCGTGTCGCCGGCGCGGATCAGGCTCGCGGCCCCGTGCAGCAGCAGATCTTCACGGCGGGGTGAGCGTGCCCCGCTGGCCTGCTGCAGGTAGAGTTCGGCCGCCGCCTGGTGGTCACCTGCCTGCTCGTAGGCCATGACCATTTCCTGCAGGCGGCTGTCCAGGGGAGGTGCCTCGGGCTTGACCCCGCTGGCGCAGCCGGCAAGCTGCAGGAGCGCGACAACAATTGACAGGTAGAGGACTGGCAGAAATCGGTGCAGGGGCATGGAGTTCAGTGCGAATGACGGCGCCTTTTGGCGAATCCGCAGACTCTACTGAAAAGCGGGATTGGCGTCTAGCGATTGCGTCGCATGCCTTCTTCGGCCAGCCATTTTTGCTAGGATGCGGTGTTGATGCGAAGCAGGAGCAGTTCATGACAGACAGGGCCGGGGTGTTATATGTGGTCGCGACCCCGATCGGTAATCTGCAGGACATCTCCGCACGCGCGCTCGAGACGCTGGGGCGTGCTGCGCTGGTGGCTGCCGAAGATACCCGTCACAGCCGCAAGCTGCTGGGGCATTACGGCATCGGTACGCCACTCGTGGCGCTACATGAACACAATGAGCGAGAGCAGACCCGGTCCTTGCTGGAGCGGCTGGCCGGCGGTGAGGATGTCGCGCTGATATCTGATGCCGGCACACCGCTGATCAGTGATCCGGGATTTCACCTGGTCCGCTCGGCTCGCGCAGCGGGCCTGGCCGTCGTCGCTGTCCCCGGGCCCACGGCCTGTATTGCCGCCCTGTCGATTGCCGGATTGCCTACCGACCGGTTTGTATTCGAGGGTTTTCTGCCGGCGAAGCGCACCGCCCGCTGCAAACGGCTGGAAACCCTGCGGGACGAGCCGCGCACACTGGTGTTCTATGAATCTTCCCACCGTATTGCGGACTGCCTTGCCGACATGCTGACGGTGTTTGGCGGGGAGCGGCCGGCCGTCCTTGCCCGGGAACTGACCAAGACCTTCGAGACCAGCCGGGACGGGACGCTGCAGGAACTGCTCGACTGGCTGCTGGGCGATGACAACCAGCAGCGTGGCGAGTTTGTCATCATGCTGCACGGCCGGCCGGAACCCGCTACGGAGGAACTCGGAGCCGGTGAACGTAAGGTCCTGGAATTGCTGCTGGAGGAGCTGCCGCTGAAACAGGCGGCCTCGCTGGCGTCGAGGATCACCGGGGTGGCGAAGAACCGGCTTTATGACTACGGGCTGGAGCTGAAAAAGGGTTAATCGCAGAGATGCAGGGGGCGCAGAGAAGGCGAAAACATGCTCACCGCAGTGCCGCAAGGAACGCAAAGAAAAAAACAGGTACTGAAATAAAGCCTCGTTGTCATCCCCGCGCAACTGGGGACACATGAGCACTGGATTCCTGCTTCGGACAGATTCCCGCACCTGGCTGCTCCGGGCATCCTGCGCATCTCGCGGCAATGCCCTGTTTTTGCTTTCATTCCTTCTTTGCGTTCCTTGCGTCTCTGCGGTGAATGAATTCAACCCACCCCGTGCTGCGACAGCGCCCAGCCGACGTGTTCGCGTACCAGCGCCGAGGGGTTGTCCAGGCGCCCGTTCAGTGCCGTGATCACCTCCGGGCCGGTGGGGGCGTTGCCCAGCGCGACGGCGATGTTTCGCAGCCAGCATTCGTAACCGATGCGGTAAATCGGGCTGCCTTGCAGGTGCCGGGTAAATTCGTCTGCGCTCCAGCCGAACAGCTCCACCAGGGTGGCGGCATCGAGGCCGTTGCGTACCCGGAAATCCGGCTCCTCACAGGGCCCGGCAAAGCGGTTCCAGGGGCACACCAGCTGGCAGTCGTCACAGCCGTAGATGCGGTTGCCAATCAAGGGGCGCAGCGGCTCGGGTATGGGGCCCCGCAGTTCGATGGTCAGGTAGGAAATGCACAGCCGCGCGTCCAGTGTGTAGGGCGCGATGATGGCGCGGGTGGGGCAGGCATCAATACAGGCCTGGCAGGTGCCGCAGTGGTTATCTCCCGGCAAGTCCACCGGTAGTGGCAGACTGGTATAGAGTTCGCCCAGGAAGAACCAGGAACCTGCCTGTTCGTTGATCAGGTTGGTGTGCTTGCCGATCCAGCCAAGCCCGGCGTTGCGGGCCAGCGCCTTTTCGAGCACCGGTGCGCTGTCGGTGAATGCGCGATAGATGAAGGGGCCGGCGACGCCCTCGATCCGGTCGGCCAGTTGCTGCAGACGCCTGCGCAACACCTTGTGGTAGTCCCGGCCCAGGGCATAGCGAGACAGGTAGGCCATGGCCGGGTCATGCAGAACCGGCTCCGCCGCGGCGGAGCCGGGCGGCCAGTAATCCATGCGCACGGAAATGACCCGCACGGTTCCGGGGAGCAGTGCGTCCGGCCGGCTGCGCTGCGTGCCATGGCGCTGCATGTAACCCATCTCGCCGTGGCGTCCCTGCGACAGCCACTCCAGCAGGTGCGCCTCATCCTCGTCGAGCGCGGTGTCAGCGATGCCGACCTGCTGGAAACCGAGTTCGCGGCCCCAGCTCTTGATGCGAAGGCCAAGTGTTGCAAGGTCGATGTCGTGCGGTTCGGGGGGCTGACTGCTTTGCGGCGGGGGCATGGCTGGATTTACAGGGTGGTTTCACGTTATGTTGCCGTGGTCTGACCGGCACACCCCATATTACCAAGGTGAGGCAAGGTACGCAGACATTAGCTGCGCTGGCCCGTCGCCCCTGCCAGGCCGGGAACAGCTGCCGGAATGACGCCCTGCCAACCTGCACGCGGACAACACAAGGCCAGCATGCTACGCACATATCCTTTATATACAGCCGCCCAGGTGCGGCAGCTTGACCGCCATGCCATTGAGCAGGCCGGTATCCCGGGATATACGCTGATGTCCCGCGCCGGCAAGACGGCCTGGGATCTGCTGCGTAACTGCTGGCCCGATGCGCGCTCGCTGCTGATCCTCTGCGGGACCGGCAATAACGGTGGCGACGGTTACGTCATCGGCCGGCTGGCGCTGGCGTCCGGTCATGCAGTGCTGGTGATGCAGCTGGGCGATGTCGAGCGGATACAGGGTGATGCCCTGACAGCGCGCGAGGCCTACCTCGCGGCCGGCGGCAAGGTCGAGCCGTTTACCGCCAGGATCCCGGGGCATGTCGAGCTTCTCGTCGACGCCATGCTTGGCACCGGACTTGAACGCCCGCCGGCGGGCGACTGGCTGGCTGCTGTCGAGCTGCTCAATGCCGGCAACCAGCCGGTACTGGCGGTCGATATGCCGACCGGCCTGCATGCCGACACCGGCCGGGTGCCGGGTGTTGCGGTGCATGCAGACCTGACCGTCACCTTCATCGGCCGCAAGCCCGGGCTGTATACCGGCCAGGGACCGGAAATGGCCGGCAAGGTCGTGTTTGACGATCTGCAGGTTCCGGCATCGGTCTACCTGCAGGTGCCGGTGCTGGCCGAGCAGGTGACCGGCGTTTCAAATAACGTGCCCGTGCTGCGCCGATCGCGTACCGCACACAAGGGGCATCATGGCCACGTACTCGTGGTCGGAGGGGAACAGGGGATGAGCGGGGCGGCACAGCTTGCCGGTCTGGCTGCCCTGAGAAGTGGCGCGGGGCTGGTCAGCGTGGCGACCCGCCCGGCGCATGCCGCTACCCTGTCGGCGGCCTGTCCCGAACTCATGTGCCACGGGATCTCCGCGGCAGGTGAGCTTGCAGCGTTGCTGTCACGGGCCACGGTGGTGGCCATTGGCCCTGGGCTGGGCCGCTCGGCGTGGTCCCGGCAACTGCTTTCGGCGGTGTTGCAGACGCGCTTGCCACTGGTGGTCGATGCCGATGCGCTGAACCTGCTGGCGCTGGATCCGGACAATCGCGAAAACTGGATTATTACCCCGCATCCCGGCGAGGCCGCACGTCTGCTTGGCCGGCGTGCTGCCGAAATCCAGCAAGACCGGTTTGCCGCTGTGCATGCCCTGGTCGAACGCTACGGCGGAACGGCGGTGCTCAAGGGTGCCGGTTCGCTGGTATGCACGACGGACCGTCCAGTTGCCGTGTGTACGGTGGGAAATCCGGGCATGGCAACCGCAGGCATGGGGGATGTGCTGACCGGTGTCATTGCGGCCCTTGTTGCACAGGGGCTGTCTTTGCCGGATGCGGCCATCCTCGGCGTGTGCCTGCATGGCCAGGCGGGCGACCGGGCAGCCGTGGCCGGCGAGCGTGGCCTGCTGGCCCGCGACCTGATCGACGAACTGCGGCATGTCATCAACGCGCAGGGTGAAACGGCATGAGCCTGTATGTCCCGGATGCCGGGGCCATGGATGCCCTCGGCCGGGAGTTATCGCATCCAGCCAGCTGGCGCGGGGTGGTCTGGTTGCAGGGTGACCTGGGAGCAGGCAAGACAACCCTGGTACGCAGTCTGCTGCGCGGACTGGGCTACGAGGGCAGGGTCAAGAGTCCGACTTACACACTGCTGGAACCCTACGAACTCAGCGATCGCATGGTCTACCATCTGGACCTTTACCGGCTGGCCGCGGCGGAGGAGCTCGAGTGGCTGGGCATTCGCGACCTGCTGACAGGTGACGCCCTGCTGCTGGTGGAATGGCCGGAACACGGGCGCGGTGTACTGCCTGAGCCGGACCTCGATATCGTGATCGACTACGAGGGTGAGGGGCGCCGTATCACCGCGCGCGCAAAAACCCTGCGCGGCGAACAGATGCTGGCATCGCTGCCGTCACTCGAATCGGAAATCACCCCTTGATATTGTGGTTGTATCTGCCGACAGCTACTACATGACAGGGACTTGGCTCCCGAGCTTTTTGTCATCTGGAAGATAATTACTGTATCTCTACGAGATTTAACAGAATTATTGAAATCAGGTGGTGCTTTTGGCTACTATACGCCCATGACTGGTCATCTCCCGGAGTGATAACTGCAGTGAAACGGATTGTCACAGCCATCTGTCTCTGTTTTGCCTGCCAGTCCCTGGTGTTCGCGGCACCCGCTGAGATACAGGGCGTCCGTTTCTGGGCTGCACCCGATCACACACGCGTTGTCTTCGATACCAGCGGCCCGGTTTCCCCCTCCCTGTTTACCCTGGATAACCCGGACCGTCTGGTCATCGATGTGCCGTCGGCCACCGGCAGCGCGGCACTGCGTGCCGGCGCCGAGGCAACGGGAATGGTGAAGGGCATACGCACCGGCAAGCGTGACGGTGACGGCCTGCGCATCGTGCTGGATCTCAAACAGCACGCGCGGCCGCGCAGTTTCACCCTGAAGCCGGGGGGGCAGCACGGCCACCGGCTGGTCATCGATCTCTATGAAACCGGAACCGGGAAGCAGGCGGTCACCCGGTCGATTACCCAGAAGACAAACAACCTGCGTGACCTCGTGATAGCCATCGATGCCGGGCATGGTGGCGAAGACCCCGGTGCCATCGGGCGGCACGGCACACGCGAGAAGGACGTGGTTCTGTCCATCGCCCGCAAGCTGGCGGCGCAGATCGAGAAAGAGCCCGGCATGCGGCCGGTGATGATACGCAATGGCGATTACTATATCGGCCTGCGTCAGCGCATCAACAAGGCGCGCAAGCAGGGCGCCGACATGTTCATTTCCATCCACGCCGATGCCTTCCGCGACCGGCGGGCGCATGGCTCCTCGGTATTCGTGCTCTCGAGGCGCGGCGCTTCATCCGAGATGGCACGCTGGCTGGCCCAGAAGGAGAACTCTGCGGATCTTGCCGGCGGCGTGAGCCTCGACGACAAGGACGATGTGCTTGCCGAGGTCCTGCTGGACCTGTCGCAGACAGCCACTATCGAGGCCAGTGTCGATGTGGCGGACAATATCCTCGGTGAGATGAAACGGCTTGGCAAGACGCACAAATCAACAGTGCAGCAGGCCGGGTTCATGGTGCTGAAGTCGCCGGACATTCCCTCGGTGCTGGTGGAAACCGCGTTCATCTCCAATCCGGCGGAGGAGAAGAGATTGCGCAGCAGCAGTCACCAGGAAGCGCTGGCGCGCGCGCTGCTGAGGGGCATCCGTAACTATTTTGCCAGTCATCCGCCGCCCGGCACTCACATGGCAGCGCGCAAGCATGTCATCGAGCGTGGCGACACCCTGGGACATATCGCCAGGCGCTACCAGGTCAGCCTGAACAGCCTGCGCGGGTTTAACGCCCTGAAAAGCGACACGCTGCGCATCGGCGAGACGCTGCGCATCCCGCCATCCGGCAGCTGACTCCGGTCGCAGTGATTTCTGCTAGACTGATCGAATGACCCGGTTGCGCCATTCCCTTGCTGCCATCGCCTGTCTGCCGTTGCTGGCCATGCTGGCCGGCTGTACCACCACCGGTTCGACCGACCCGTCATCCATCAACTTCCGGGTGCCGACGGGGTCGAAACTCGTCCTCAACCGGGAGGTGCGGATTGGCGCCGAGTATTCGCATGCAAAGTTCCAGAATGGCGAGCAGACCCCGGGCGTGGATCAGTACACCGTAAACTGCAACCTCGAGCAGCGCGATCTGGGGCCCGCAACCATCGTCCCCGACAGCTTCCTGATTACCCGTGATGCCAATCAACGTGTGTGGATCAATCAGCCTCACACCATGAGCTTCTACAAGGTGTTCCAGCTTCGCTCGGAACGCCAGCCCGGTGTCACAAAACTGGTCTGCCAGTACTGGGACGGCCCGCTGTTCGGGCGCCCGGTAACCATTGCGCAGATCCGGCAGGCGCTGGGCGATATCTTCAGCTTCGAATTCGCGGCGACCGCCCCCTGACAGGGCAAGGGCGGCGAAGCCGGGGCTGGCTGCGGTCGCGTGGCTTTTTGTGAATCCCGGCCATGACGGTATGATTGGCGCGCAATGCGCATCCAGCTACTCCCCACCCAGCTTATCAACCAGATTGCCGCCGGCGAGGTCATCGAACGGCCGGCCTCCGTGGTCAAGGAACTGCTGGAAAACAGCATCGATGCCGGCGCCTGTGCCATCGAGGTGGATATCGAGCAGGGCGGCAAGCGGCGCATCCGCGTCCGGGACAATGGTGCAGGCATCCCCCGGGACGAGCTGCAGCTGGCCCTGTCACGTCACGCCACCAGCAAGATCGCCACGCTGGAAGATCTCGAGCGGGTCAGCAGCATGGGATTTCGCGGCGAGGCACTGCCCAGCATCGCCTCGGTGTCCCGCCTGCAGCTCAGCTCCCGGTTTCACGAGGCGGATTCCGGCTGGACCGTGCAGAGTGACGGCAGCGATGCCGCGACCGCGGCCTCGCCTGCAGCGCATCCGCCGGGGACCACGATCGACGTACAGGACCTGTTCTACAACACGCCGGCGCGCCGCAAGTTCCTGCGCGCCGAGACCACCGAGTTCAGGCACATCGACCAGGTCGTGCGACGCATCGCGCTGGGCTGTTTTCCGGTCGAACTGAGACTGCAGCATAACCAGCGCCAGACACTGCACCTGGCGGCCGCGACGGACCGCACGTCACAGGAGCGGCGTGTCGCCGGGGTCTGCGGTGAGGCCTTCATGGAGCATGCGCTGCATGTCGAGCATGCCGCCGCCGGCCTGCACCTGTCAGGCTGGGTGGCGACGCCAACCTTTTCACGCAGCCAGGCTGACCTGCAGTATTTTTATGTCAACAATCGCATGGTGCGCGACAAGCTGGTCACGCACGCGGTACGACAGGCCTTCAGCGATGTCCTCTTTCACGGGCGGCACCCGGCCTACGTGCTGTTCCTGCGCATCGATCCGGTGCTGGTGGATGTCAATGCACATCCGGCCAAGTTTGAAGTCCGTTTTCGCGACAGCCGACTGGTGCATGATTTTCTCTATCGCACCCTGCACGAGGCCCTGGCACGGGTTCGTCCGGGCCAGGAACAGCCGCTGCCACAGCCGGCGCAGTTGCTGGACCGGCTGCAAACCACGACCGGACCGGGCCGGGTGCCGTCGCAGGCAGGCATGGCCCTCGGTGTCCAGGAGCAGATGCGCAACTATGCCGCCTTGCACCCGCGCCCGGAGCCGGCCGCAACGCCCGCGCCGGCTGCCGATGACGACGGTTTTCCGCTCGGCTTCGCGCTGGCGCAGTTACACGGTGTATATATCCTGGCGCAGAATGCCGATGGCCTGGTGCTGGTCGACATGCACGCCGCCCATGAACGGATTACCTACGAGGGCCTGAAACAGGCGCATGCCGGCGAGGGCATCCGCTCGCAGCCCCTGCTGGTTCCCGTCAGCCTGTCGGTTTCCGCGCGCGAGGCCGATGCCGGCGAAGCAAACCGGGACTGGTTTGCCGGACTCGGCTTTGAGCTGGACCGCATGGGGCCGGAGCAGCTGGTGGTGCGACAGGTGCCGGTACTGCTGGCGGAAACCGATATCGAGACCCTGGTCAGGGATGTGCTGGCAGACTTGCTTGAACATGGCAGCAGCCAGCGTGTCGCGGAATCGGGCAATGAAATCCTGTCCACCATGGCCTGTCACGGCTCGGTACGTGCCAACCGGCGCATGACGCTGGACGAAATGAATGCGCTGCTTAGGGAGATGGAAGTCACCGAGCGCAGCGGGCAGTGCAATCACGGTCGCCCGACCTGGGTGCAGGTCGGCCTGGACGAACTCGACAAGCTGTTCGCGCGCGGTCGGTAGCGGCTGAATATTCGTGCAAGGAAGCCAAGTCACAATAGAAATTACAGTAAATCCCCGGGTCGGGTTAACCACAATGGCACTTACTTAAGAACTTCGCCACGGAAGCACACGGAAGAAAAACGGCTTACCAAAACATTATTTCCGTGTTTTTCCGTGTGCTTCCGTGGCCAGTTGGGCTTTTTTGCTGATTACAATTCATAAGTTATGTGCCATTCGGGTTAGCCCGAAGGGCGTAATCCGACACACACGCCATTAATCACAAATGAACACCCAACTCCCTCCCGCGGTCTTCCTGATGGGACCGACGGCCTCCGGCAAGACGGAAGTCGCGGTCGAGCTGCAGGAGCACTTTCCTCTCGAGATCATCAGTGTCGATTCGGCGCTGGTCTACCGAGGCATGGATATCGGTACGGCAAAGCCGGATGCCGGGCTGCTGGCCAGGGCGCCACATCGACTGCTGGATATCCGCGATCCTGGCGAGCCGTATTCGGCGGCGGACTTCCGCGAGGATGCACTGCGGGAGATGAGCGATATCACACGGCAGGGGAAGATACCGCTGCTGGTGGGTGGCACACTGCTGTATTTTCGGGCACTCGAGCAGGGACTGTCGGATATGCCGCCGGCGGATCCGGTGGTACGTGCCAGACTGGAGCATGAGGCCGGGGATGCCGGCTGGGCGGCGCTGCATGCGCGGCTGGCAACCATTGACCCGCAGGCTGCTGCCCGCATCCATGCCAATGATCCGCAGCGCATTCAGCGTGCACTCGAGGTCTACGAACTCACCGGTCGGCCGATCAGTGAATTTCACGCGAGGGGACGGACGGCAGCCTTGCCGTACCAGGTTATCAAACTGGTACTGGCGCCGGCTGACCGGCAGTTACTGCAGACGCGAATCGAGGCCCGTTTCCTGGCCATGCTGGAAGCCGGTTTCGTCGATGAAGTCCGGGCACTCTGCCGGCGTGGTGACCTGGACGCCGGGCTGCCCGCGATGCGGGCCGTCGGTTACCGCCAGGTACTGGCCTTTCTCGCCGGCGAGATCGAGCATGATGACATGGTCTGCCAGGCGATCATCGCGACACGACAGTACGCCAAGCGACAACTGACCTGGCTGCGCCGTGAGGCCGGAGCGACCTGGTTCGACGCCGAAAACCCGACTGTCACGAGTGAAATACACCGCTTTCTGCAGACACGTCTCAAGCACAGTAAAATAAGCATGTGAATGTGATAAAAATCTAGTATTATCCGACGGGTAAGGTACAGGGAAGTCTGTAAAACAGGACGTTAGCAGGAGAAATACCTTTGGTGTATGGCACAAGAAAAAGGAGAAATGACGTGAATAGAGGACAATCTTTGCAAGATCCATTTCTGAATGCGCTTCGCAAGGAACGAGTCCCGGTGTCAATTTATCTCGTTAATGGAATCAAGCTTCAGGGCCAGATCGAGTCATTTGACCAGTTTGTCGTGTTGCTGAAGAATGCGGTCAGCCAGATGGTGTACAAACACGCCATCTCGACAGTGGTCCCCGCCCGCAATGTCAGGATCGCCGGGCCTGATACGAACAGCAGTCATGAACCGGGCAACGTCTGATGCGCGCATAGCCGCTGCGGGGGGGTTGGTTGTTCGAACGCCCCGATAGTGGTGAAAGGGCCGTTCTGGTCCATGTGAATTTTCCCTCCGGTAGCGACCAGGAAGATCTTCAGGAATTCACCGAACTGGTCTGTTCGGCGGGTGCCGTGCCGGTGTCCACCGTTACCGCAACGCGTTCGGTGCCCGAGCCCAGGCTGTTTGTCGGACAGGGCAAGGCGGAGGAAATACTTGCCGCCGTCCGGGAACACGAAGCCGACATTGTCATTTTCAACCACGCGCTCAGTCCCAGCCAGGAGCGAAACCTGGAACGTCTGCTGTCCTGCCGGGTGCTGGCACGCACCGGCCTGATCCTGGATATCTTTGCGCAGCGTGCCCGGTCATTCGAGGGCAAGCTGCAGGTCGAGCTGGCCCAGCTCAGGCACCTGTCGACCCGACTGATACGCGGCTGGACCCACCTGGAACGGCAAAAGGGCGGTATCGGCCTGCGCGGGCCGGGTGAGACGCAGCTGGAATCGGACCGTCGCATGATCAACGCCCGCATCAAGGTGATTAACAGGCGCCTCGAAAAGGTCGAGCGCCAGCGTGACCAGGGGCGCCGGGCGCGCCAGCGGGCCGAGGTGCCCACGGTGTCGCTGGTGGGATACACCAACGCCGGCAAGTCGACCTTGTTTAACATCATGACCGGTGCCCACGCCTACGCGGCAGACCAGCTGTTCGCTACCCTGGATCCGACACTGCGGCGTATCGAACTGCCCGGCGTCGGCCCGCTGGTGCTGGCGGACACGGTCGGATTCATCCGGCACCTGCCACACGATCTGGTGGCGGCATTTCGGGCCACGCTGGAGGAGACCCGCAAGGCCGACCTGCTGCTGCACGTCATCGATGTCCAGGACACCGACCGGCGTGCGCGTATCGACCAGGTGAATGCGGTGCTGGGCGAAATCGACGCAGAAACCATCCCGCAGTTGTGCGTGTACAACAAGATTGACCTGAGCGGTGACGAGCCGCGCTTCGAGCGCAACGCCGATGGCCGTATCGATCGTGTCTGGCTCTCGGCAAGGACCGGTGAGGGCCTTGACCTCCTGTCACAGGCCCTCAGCGAGCATTTTCAGGGGATCCAGCTGCATGGCTGGTTGCATGTACAACCCGCAGCGGGCCGGGTCAGGTCCGATCTGTACAGCCTCGGCAGTGTCTTGTCGGAGCAGGTGGATGAACAGGGTAGCTGGTGGCTCGAGGTCACCCTGACACGCCGTGATATCGACAAATTGCTTGATAACCATGCGGATGTTTGTGAATTCCGCCTTGCCGATACCGACGATTTCCTTGCGGGCACAGCCCAAGCTTCATAAACTAGACCTTTACGCCGCCCGTACCGGTAACCGGTACGGGCGATTTTATGACACAGGAGTGATGTATGGCCTGGAATGAACCGGGGGGTGATAACCGGGATCCATGGGGTGGACGTGGCGGTGACGGACCGCCGGATCTCGATGAGGTTGTGCGCAAGATGCGTGACCGAATGGGGCGCCTGTTTGGCGGTGGTGGCAGTGGCGGCGGCAACGGCGGTGGCAAGGGCGCCGGCAGTTCCATCAGTTTTGGCCTTGTTGCCATCGTTGCCCTGGTGGTATGGGCCCTGTCTGGCATCTACATCATCGAACCGGCCGAGCGTGGCGTGGTGTTGCGTCTTGGCAAGCTTCACACCGTGACGATGCCGGGGCCGCACTGGTACATGCGTGGTATCGAAACGGTCGACACGGTTGACGTCGATAACCTGCGCACGGTCAGCCACCGTGCCAAGATACTGACCCGGGACGAGAACATCATCCAGGTCGAGCTGGCAGTGCAGTACCAGGTGAAGGATGCGCAGGATTATCTGTTCCAGGTGCGCGATCCTGACACAACCCTGCGGGAGGCAACGGAAAGCGCCCTGCGCGAGGTGATCGGGGCCATACCCATGGACGAGTTCCTGAGCGGTGGTCGCGGTGCCATCGTGCAGCAGACCAAGGTGCTCACGCAAAGTATTCTCGACCAGTATCGCACCGGCCTGATCCTGACCAGTGTCAATCTGCAGGATCCGCAGCCGCCGGAAGAGGTACAGGGAGCTTTCGAGGACGCGATCAAGGCCCGCGAGGATGCGGTGCGCTACAAGAACCAGGCGGAGGCGGTTGCACTGGACATCGTGCCGAAGGCGCGTGGTGATGCGACGCGCATGCGTGAGGCGGCCAACGCCTATCGCGAGCGTGTGATTGCCCAGGCCGAGGGTGAAACGAGTCGCTTCCTGCAGACGCTGACGGAATACGAGAAGGCCCCCGAGATCACCCGCCAGCGCCTTTACCTGGAAACCATGGAATATGTGCTGGCCAACACCAGCAAGGTCGTGATGTCGGTCAAGGATGGCAACAATCTCATGTATATCCCGCTGGACAAGCTCATGGAAAACCGTGGTAGCAGCCTCAGGCTGCCTGATGCTGGCGATGCTGCGGACATCGTGCCTGGCGCACAGGGCAGTGCACCTCGGGCGCGTACCGAGACAAGTGCAGGGAGGGTGCGCTAATGGCAATACGAATCATGTCGCTATTTCTCGGTCTTGGACTGCTGATCGGTCTGAGCTCGCTGTTCATCGTTGACGAACGCGAGGTGGCTATCAAGTTCCAGCTTGGCGAGATCGTGAGGTCGGATTACGAGCCTGGTCTGCACGTCAAGGCGCCATGGCCGATCAACAACGTGCGCAAGTTCGACCGGCGCATTCTGACGCTGGATACCGCACCGGAGCGTTTCCTCACGGGCGAGAAGAAAAATGTCACTGTCGACTTCTTCGTCAAATGGCGTATCCAGGACCCGGCGACCTATTACACGTCCTTCCAGGGTGACGAGAGGCGGGCTGCTCTTCGCCTGCTGCAGATTGTCAAGAACGGCCTGCAGCTCGAGTTCGACAACCGCACCATCAGGCAGGTGGTATCGGATGACCGCTCGGAAATGATGGATAACCTGACCGCGTTGGGTAACGAACAGGTGGCCCAGTTCGGCATCGAGATCGTTGCCGTGCGCATCAAGCAGATCGAGTT
>Ga0209536_100000879_pt1 | contig 49798 bp, 35 predicted proteins | sample DeeMarSeWOR28_12_FD_187461 | JGI IMG/M metagenome (GOLD analysis project Ga0209536, IMG submission 187461) | Marine sediment microbial communities from White Oak River estuary, North Carolina - WOR-2-8_12 (SPAdes) (version 2) | ecosystem: Environmental > Aquatic > Marine > Intertidal zone >...
GTCGTTTTTGGGGTCATAATAAAGGTAGGTTCGAGTTGTGTATTTGCACCAAAGTTATGCCACATTCTGGCCGGTGGATCTACCGCATTACGTAGCGTTGCATGATTATCTTCACCACAGCACCCGTGAAGATGTACGGCCAACGGATATCTCTCGTTCTCCTGAATATCCTGAGGGGAATAAAGGTAAAATTCTGTATCTCCTTCATTATGCCAGGTCCATTCCGGAAATCCCTTGTAATCAATCTGCTGCGATACTGTCCTGTAGCATATGATCAAAATCACTGTTATTAAAATAAGTATACGTTTTTTCATGATTATTCTATATATACTTTGATTGCATTTCCGTTATTATGTCTTATTTTCAGAACTCCGCCTTTATCCAAATCCTGCCAGGTCCATCCTTCCCCGGTCAGATCCTGTCTTTCAGATAACACAGTATTCAAGACCGTTACTCTTGAAGGTTTGGTGGTCATACGGATCGTTTCGATGGATTGTTTGTCAAAAGTCCTGTAATATATTTTCACGATATCTAATTCTGCATCAGGTATTCTTCCACCGAGCCTTTTGTTGAGATCCGGAGCATAATCCGCCTGGCTAACTACTGAAGTGGAATGTAATATATGATTGGAATTGGAAGGCGCCAGCGATGGATCTGCCGCCATGGCCCTGAGATAGTGCCTTATGTAATCCCCATACCCGTCAGTCAACCAGACTTCATCCCTCGGATAACAATTTTTACCATCAATATCCACCATATAAGTTGCCCAATTCAGCTGCCGGATCGCATTTTCTCTCATCCGGTTGTCCTCCGAAAGGGATCCGTACAAAAGCTCTGCTGCTGCCTGTCGGGATGTATGGCTATTACCAGGTGTTCTGTACACTGTTTGTTCATTGATAACTGTAACTCCATAATCTGACCATTGATTATTACCCAGTTCTTCATAAACCCAGTCCAGAATACCACGGACCTGTGGCCTCCATTCCGGGAACAATTCTTGATTCAACATCATATACCTGGCAAAAGTTACAGCATTGATCTGGGTATCAGACCAGCCTGGAATATCTTCAAAAAATGGTCCCCACTTGTTTGTTTTGACAGGATATTCCAGCATCCAATTGAGTATGAGTTCAAAAGATTTTTGGTAAGCACTTATATTGCCCTTCTGAAGACCGATAAGTTCTGTAAATAATTCAAGTGTTCCAATCCAATTGGTAGTATAGGTAGAATATCCTGGTATAGATCCGTCACCTGTATTGCTTTTCAGGATTCCTACTTCCCCGCTGAAAACATTCACTTTAAAAGGAAATGGAGAATTATCATCATCTCCTTCCTTGGTATAAAGTGCAAGTGTATTGGCTATATTAATGGCAGTATTTAAATAATTTTCATTGCCGGTCATCTTATATAGATGTACCAACTCAATACCAAAGCTTCCTGCCTTATCAGGTTGAGCATATCCTTTACCAATTACCATGTCCCCATCATAATATCCGGAGTATATGAATGTATTATATGGGAAGGGGATATTTGGCCATAAGGCATCGGCAGGTGAGAGTGAATGGGTGAGATAATAATCTGCTATGAATTTCATATTTTCTTTTACTCTTTCATTCCCGTTATACATATACAATAGCCGCCAGGATGATAATGCCATGTTCAACTGATCACCCCCAAGACCCCGTGGATCATTTAATGGTCGCCAGACCTGGTGATTCATATAATAAGGTAATCCATTCATATCCACGCGCATGGTATCCCAGAAATTCCAGACAAGATTGATGATATGATCATAGGATAAACCCAGACTCTCACTGTACCAGGGAAGTATATTTCCATCCGGGTCGGTCTTGATCTTGTGAAAAACGAGGAATCCGTCATGTGATTTATCATAGTAAATGGTTTGAGAGGTAAGTTTCGCGGCAAACACAAGCAGTAAGAATAAAAGTCTGATCCTTAACATATTCATTTTAAAAATGGGTTTGAATGACATTGATGGTAATATCTTTCAGTTCGCGCACAATCAAATCTGCTTCCGAAAGATCCTGGATGCCTGTTTGGCTGTTTTCATAGGCGAAACATTTCATGCCAGCCAGCTGAGCTGCTTTCACCCCATTGGTTGAATCCTCAATTACCAGGCATTCATCCGGATCCTTTCTCAGACCTTTAGCTGCTTTAATAAAGATATCTGGTTCCGGTTTGGATTTATTAACATCTTCTCCACTGATGACTAAACTAAAATATTTATCAATGTTAAACTTAGCTAGTACTGCATTTATTGCCACTTTTGAATTTGAAGAGGCCAAAGCCAATTGGTATCCATGATCATGTAATAATCTGATAAGTTGAATGGAACCAGCCACAGGCATCATCCCATTTTCCTTGAGAAGAGATTCAATATATCTTTTTTCCTCTTCTCTGTCGAGATCAGGAGGATGATATGGAAGATGAAATTGATTAACAATAAATTTCCACATTTCAAGTGTTTTTAATCCTACAAAAGTCCGGTAGGTTTCTGCATCTATTTTTATGCCGAGATCACGGAACATCTCTTTTTCGATCTGCTGATAGATTGGCTCACTGTTGACGATCACCCCATCCATATCAAAAATAACTGCTTCAATCATGCTAATAAAGAATAATCATATCTTATTTCTATTTCATTTAGTCAGTCAAAGGAACTTACTTCATGGTCTGTTTTATCATTGGTTGCAGCGTGTTTTATAATTTGCCAGGTCTGGTTTCCTCAGAAATCCCCGTTTTTCCTTATATCATCTGACAAGATCATCAGCGATATCTTCCCTGTAGAAACTACTGGATATGGCTTCCAATTTATCTTCCCTGGGTCCTGAATTTTGCTTTTCCACCTGGATCAATTTTAATAAGGTAGTTGATAATTCAAGATACCATGATCTCTTTTCAGATAAAAGTAAAAATAACAAAGGTTGACTTATCTCTTTAAAACTCAGGTTCATATTTCATATCGACAGGTTCCCATTTAATTTGACGGATGATAATGTTTTTTAACCTGATAAAACTTGAATAAGCTTCAAATCCGACTTTTGTGCATCCTTGATGATCAATTGGATCCGGATCCATTCCTTCAAGTAAAAGTTTCCCATCTGCCAATATAAAACAATGACCATCAATAGATCCAGCTAGTATTCTATAAATTTTACCGGGTTGAAAATCAAATAACGATGTGCCAAACATTAATTTGTATTCTGGAGATTTTTCAATCCCTACCTTTCCAGCCCACCATCCTTCCAAGCCGGCTACATAAGCTATCCCGCGCTGATCAAGTGAATCTACCCATTGCCCATTCCACATCACATTGATATCATGTGAGCTTGGCAAAATGGTCATTGCCTCAAATTCCACCATTATATTTCCCGGAAAATCTTGTTTTAGAATCGCCATCCCGGGATGATTCCCTGGATTTTTCCCTACCAGCCAGCCGTCATCTATCCACCATTCACTGTGATGAATAGTAAAAAGATATAAATCTTCTGTAGTAAAGAAGTCCTTTTTAAAAAGAACCTTCGATTCTTCGACCAGGATCCTTTTTTTCATCAAAAATATCTCGCTGTGTAAATTCCTGGATGAGTTATTTGTATGGTCAGACATACAGGAATTCACCATAATCAATAATAACAACGGGATTAGTTGTTTCTTATAGAATATGGCATTAATTAATTCAGTGAAAAATGGATTCATAAATTCAGGAACTAAATATGTTGAATCAGGATATCTATAATTTTTTTGTGCAGATTCTTCCCGGCGGCAACCACCCTGTAATTTTTCAAATAATTTTCTATGTTCAGCTCAAATACAATGTTTTCTCCATTTATGTCTGTTATTTCCCCCCCTGCTTCTTTGATAATCAAATAGGGAGCAGCAATATCCCAGATTTTACTTGCATAATTGATACAACCTCCCAACCGTCCGTCTGCTACATAACAGAAGTCCACCAGGCAATTGGTAGCCCGGATGTTCCTTACATTTTTGATCATCTCGTTTAATATATTTGTTTCCAGACGGGTTTTTTGGTCGTCTTCAGAATAATCAGTAGCATAAGAAAATAAAACATTTTTAAGACTGGTTTCCTGCGATACCCTGATGCGTTTATCATTACAGTAAGCGCCTTTTCCCAATTCCGCATAGTATGTAAGATCGTAAAATGGTAAATAGGCTCCGGCTGCATAGGGCTCTTCATTCTGCATAACTGCAATCAATATTCCGAACCAGGGGATTCCTGCTGCATAATTCGATGTGCCATCTATAGGATCAATGATCCACGTATATTCAGAACCAGTCATAATTGCGCCTTTTTCTTCACCAATAATACTGTGATTCGGATATTTCTGACTGATAAGATGGGCGATTTTCCGCTCAGCTGCAACATCCATTTCAGTGACAATAGAACTCTGGTTTTCTTTCAATTTACCTTCGATCATTTCACCGAAGTTGGACATCAGAATTTTTGATGCTTCTTTAAATGCATTCTTGATAAGCTTTTCCGGAAATAACATATATGGATAATTTTATGGATTAAATGTTTATTTCATGTTTTCATTTAATGATTGTAACTTCCCTCCCATTATCTTTAATTATCTTTAATATACCACCTTCAGGCAAAGATTTCCAGTGCCAACCATTAGATTCAAAATTTCTTCCTTCCTTTATTGTTATCCCGTCAACTGTTACTTTGTCCGGTCTAAAAGTGAGTCGCAATACTTCCTGAGAAGAAATATCATAGGTTGTATAATCTATTTTTGCAGGTGAATAGGTTAATTTCTGTACAACAGATGTTGATCTTAATAGATGATCAGCTTCTGCAGGAACCCAATCGGGAATGGCCCCAAGGGCATCTATAAAATGCCTGATATAATCCCCATAACCATCTGAGAACCAGCTTCCAGGCCAGTTAGGACCAACACGTACTACTCCATTTTCATCGGTCATATACGTAGCAAAATTCAAATAACGTCTTGCCTGATCCTTATACCATTCATCTCCTGAAAATTCATACCACATGGCACAGACCGATCCGTACCGGGCAGTATGACTGCCCATCGGTTCATAACACCAGGTTTGTTCTTTAATAGCATCCATACCCTCGGTACGAAATGCGGAGTGTACCCAATGGATGAGTGCCGGTACCGTTGTCCTGATATCAGGATCCATCTCAGGATGCTTAATTAAATATTTTGCTGTTTCAATGGGTGTAATCTGTACTCTGTTGGATTGGGTTGGGTCATTTGGAATATCCTCAAAATAACCATTCCAGACACCTGTAATGATCGGCCCGTTTCTGGAATATAACCAGGACCATGCAAGGTTCCTGGTATGTTGGTATTTTTTCGATTTCTCTGATGTGAGATTGATACGGTCTTTTATCCGTATCAATTCATCAAACAATTTGATGGGTTCAATTACATTAGAGCAATATTCATCAATGATGTTACCTGTTCGTGCATTCAGCCTGAATGGCCACGGAGATTTTTGTGTACTTGTAGTTGCGAAAGGTGATTTATCATTCTGGACATCCCGAACATGCTCTGCCAGCGCATCAGCACAATGGATGGCTGCATTTAAATATTTATTATTTTCAGTAATTTCATAAAACAACAGGTACGCGTAACCCAATTCACCTACCTTATCAGGTTCAATCCCGTGAAGTCCATCCCCCCTCATACCATCATCTTCCCAACGGGTAGCACCCAAATAAATTCGTTCAAAAGGATCAGAACTGGCATAGGGTATATTTTCCCAAACCCATCCCTCTGGAGTTGTTCCATTTTCCAGCTGGTAATCCAGCATTTCACGAACAATATCAAGGTAAGTTTCATCGCCAGAATATACCCGGTATCCTGCTGCCAGGCTGTGTAGTGATCCGGCAAAAACACATGCCGGATTATGCATCCAATCTTCAGGTAAAATACCATTTATGGCATCGTCGCTGCTTTGCATATGTGGTCCCTGAAAACAACAGGTTATGAAGTATAGTTTTTCACCAGTCCTAGGTTCTATGGGAACACCTTCTTTCATAAACTTCGAAGCCAGGTGAATGACCCTATCGTAACCTGCCCCTGATACAGCAGGTTTATACCATGACAATATCTTTTTATCTTTATCATAATACGCTGGATGTCCGGCAATGGAATCCTCCGATAAGGAATAGACTACCTGTCCTTTCAAAGGACTGTAACATAAAGCCCCGATAATGAAATAAAGAATTATTTTATTCATAGTGTTAAAAGCAGCTTTTCTTATTTCAATCAATGTCTTTTTAAAAAGGTAATTTTCGATCGATAAAAAGTTTGGCATCAAGTAAATCCGGTTGAATTTCCAATGCCTTCCTGAAAAAACTCGTGGCATTCTTTTGATCCTTCAAACCATAATAAGCCAATCCCCCGATGAAGTATCCCTCCGCCTGGTTGTTCCTTAGTTCCTGGCGTACCCTTACTGACCGAAGGTCAAGGGCTTCATGCGGTTTAAAATTAAGCATTTCCCTGGACCTTTCTAGGAGTCGCTTGTATATCCCGGTAGCGGCCTGCCTGTTTCCAATCTTTTCCAGAGAAAGCCCGCTGTAAAAATCAATTAACGGCAATTTCTCTCCTCCCCAGCCCTCCATGGTTTCAAAATTTATCATTCGATTGTCAAATTTTTCGGCTTCATCGGGATTCTCCAATTTTTCGTAACAGCGAGCGATCCAGTAATTTGCAATGCCTGTTCTGGAATCACGGGCTATTTCCAGGTTTCTGGGAAATTCAGATATCTGGTTAAACGCCTCAATGGCCATCTGACAATATCCATTCCGCATGAGATCAAGTCCTTTCTGAAGATGTGCGTTGGTCCATTCAAAATGAGGATTAATATCCGTCATTTCTTCAATATGAAAATGTCGCGTTTTTAAGGACTCGATAGCCTCTTCATAGTTACCAGTAAAATTATTCAGATTGATTCGCCTCAAATCTGATCGATCTGCTTTCCGAGCAGTTTCCAGATGAAAATTCAGTTTTTGCAATCGACGTGATGGCTCATAATTTAAATATGCATAATATTGATCCGCTTCCGTCAGATAAAGTGGATCATCTGGATTCAGTTCAATGGCCTTTTCGATACATAAAATTGCTGTATCCAATTGATTAAATATGTTTGCCTTCAGGAAAGCGATATTTCTGTAGGCCGACGGAATTTGCTGATCAGAAGTAAGGCATTTAAGCCAATGTCTGATGGCTAGCTCCGGCTGGGAATCGGCATAAAGGTTACCAAGGTAATAAAAAGCAGCAGGATCATTCGGATTTTTCTGAATAGCAGAAAGAAGTACCTTTTCTGTGAAACGCCCGTAAGGTGAACAACTCATTTTGAAACTATCCCGAGCGTGATTAAAAAATTCTTCAGCGTTTGCCTGGTCATTAAGCCTTGTATAAAAATAACCCTGATAATATGGAATCAGTGGGTAATTGTTATGTTTTTTAGATGCAACTTCCTCAGCTATGCCCAATAAATTAAGAGCGTCTTCATAAAAACCACATACTCCGTATCTGGAAGCTACCTCGAGGTAATTGTCAGGCTCATTCCTGAACAACTCGATTAATTTTTCATGAGTTATTCGATCCTGCTCCGGTATAGATTTTACATCTTCCAATAAGTGCGCCTCAAACAAACCCCATAAGTTTAATGGATCTGATTCCAAAAGATCCTGTATCACATCGGCAGCACGTGCATATTGATCTGTATTTCGATATAATGTCGACAAAAGGCATAGAGCCTCCACGTTTCTGCTATCTGCTTTTAAAGATTCCTCCGCTTTTGCTAATGCATTTTCCAATTTTCCCATTTGACTTTCAATCACAGCAAGATAAAATAAAGCCGTTGATTTCCAGGCTTTCCTCCAGGATACTCTTTCTAATACATCACGTGCCTCCACATATTTTTCCTGTAAAAAAAGAGCAATCCCCAGATAATATAGAGGTTCATCATTTTTCGGAGTAGTGTAATTATCTGTTACTTGCTCCGAAGCCTTCCTGAGATATTTTTCTGCCAGGGAGATCGACCCATTTTTTAGAAAATAAATACCTAACTGTGTATTTACCGAGATATTATCCAGATTATATTTAAGTCCCTCCTGATAGTATTTTAAGGGATCAAGATTTGGATTACCAAATTGTTCAAGACGTAATCCTGCCAGGTAAAGTTCATCAGGACTATCCATATCTGAAGGAGATTCCGGAGTATGGTACGTCGCTGGCAAAGGATCATTTTTAGGTTCTGGTTGACGAAAATTGATTAATTTTTCTCCCTTATTGGAAAAAACCTGGATAGAATATTCAGAATATAGGGATTTATCTCGAGCTGCCACTCTATATTCAAAGGGAGAATCTGGTGATACATCAATCTTTTCTTCATAAATCAATTCATCACCATACAACAATTCAATTTTTGCATTCCGAAACTTAGAAAATGCCGATAATTGAATCAGCAGAGAATCATTGATCAACTCCAGGTTAACTGCCATTTCCTTATTTGCATTCTTTATGGAATTCAAATTTCTAATTGGCATGTAGTACATCGTACCCATTTTAGCTGCCTGAGGATCATTCCAACTATAATCCGGCTGGTTATCAGAATACATTCCCATCATCAGTTCCAGATATGGGCCATCCTCATCTGTCAGCATCTGATCCCAGAGCTTGGCCACATCGTTATTACCCCAGTTCCAGAATTTTTTACCAATAAATACTTTATGGTCTCCTACCAGGACCGTTCCTGCCTGTTTGCCATGATCTATTCCTCCGAGAAAATCCATCTTTGTATCCCAGGCAAAAAAGGATGTGGGTGAGGTAGTATTTTTCCACCAGCCAACATCTACATCATTTCTGAAATCAATCCCCCTGTAAAACTGATCGGCAACCGGAAAATCTATAAATTCTACTTTGGAATGAAAGACAGCTCGTTCAACATCCGGTGGAAAGATTACCTGGTAGTTTTCATTGGCATGTACAGCGGTATTAGCCCAGGCGAGGAAACTTTGGATATAAGGTGTCGTATTAAAAAGACGAATATCTGTCTGGATATAAGATTTGTCCGGATGTAGGGTCATTCCAACAACCCAATGGGTCTGATGACGTTTTTCAAATTCTCCTACCCATATCGTTTTACTTCCATCGGGATTATCCATCAGTCGATAATCAACAGGCATAAATGTAGATACCCGGTGATGATGCGGGATGTTCCACTCCACCCCTCCGGATATCCAGGCACCTGCCATTCCGATCAAAGCCGGTTTGATGACTCGATTTCGATATACAAAATCATATTGATTGGTTTTATCCAACGCATAATAAAGCCTGCCACCTAATTCAGGGAGTACACAGATCTTAACATACTTATTTTCAATGAATAATCCTTTATACTCTTTGCTGGCCAACTCTTCGGTTAATTTGTTTAAATACGGATATGGATAAATCCTTAATTGCGCCCCCTGATAGTTTCTGGGTGTATAAAAAATCGGATTAGATTCAGCCTCGCCCAGCAAGTAAGTGGGGATCATGATCTTCTCTTCATAAATTTTCACCTGATCTCTTATGGAATCCTTGATTTGGCAAGAATTAATCCAAAAGAAGCATAAAATGATTGTTATGTAGTATAATCTGGACATTGAATCTTACAATTTAGTTTTTTATTAATATTTGGTCAGTCCTGCTTTTCATCTATTATCAACAGGATATTTAAAGATTAAAATTAAGATATTTCAAAGACCATACGCATGACAGAGTAAAAACATTCATGTTTAATATTCAACAGGGTTTCCTGAATAAAAAGGTTTATTCGCTGTAGCATAATGCCCCTGATCGTCAAACATGTACACATAAATCCTGTACGGGCCAGGAGGTTCCGGTGTTGAAAATATTATTTCCTTCTTCCCATTCTGCTTAATCAATCCCTCCACAAGCTCTGGAGTTTTTTCACCTTGGCCAGCATAAGCAGCATAAATGGCCTCATGCCGGATTTCCCATTTTATTTCAACTTGATCACTGTCTGGATCGGTAAAAACTATTGCTGCCTTGTGAATTGAGCCAGGTTCAGATATTATATCAACAAGGTATGGCAAATTGTCTATAGAAAGTGAATCAATCCTGGGAGCAAAATTATTCGGGCTAGCTCCCATCCACATTTCATGCATTACCCCTACAGCTTCTGATTCAAGTCCATCCTGATCGATCATGCCAAACCAGGTATGCGTGGTTTCTTGTTTCCATCCCCATAAAAACACGTATGACCCCAAACAATTTTCCTTCTCCCTCAAAATTATATTCTCGTATTTATTTTTGTACAATTCCGCTTTTTCCGAGGTGTGTTCTTCATATGGGGCTTTCCAGCTTGATTTGGGTACTTCCCAATATCCTGAAACGCCCCATTCAGTAAATACATAAGGTTTTTCCCATCCATTCTCTCGCAGCAGTTCTGGAATTTTATACATAGCACCATACATGTTTAGGCCTAATAGATCAAGGTCTGGAGCTCTCTTGTTCAGATCCCTGATTTTTTCAAACATGGAATCCCCCACCACCGTCATCACCGGATGATCTGGATCAATTTCATGAATAGCTTTGGCTATCTGGTTAACCGCATCCCAAACGGACAGTTTATAGGGCAGAGTTCCTGGAATATAATCCAATTCATTCCCGATGGCCCACATCAACAGGGCCGGATGGTTCTTGATTGACTGTACAATCTCCATGATCTTTTCAAACTGCTCTACAACCATCTGCGGATTGTCATAATCCATTCCATCCCGCTCAGCCCTGACAGGAAGTGAAATTAATACCGAAAGATTATGTTTACTGGCAAGATCAAGCCCTTCCCCGAAATTTCGCCATAGCCGGACGGAATTTGCTCCGTGATTTTCGAGCCTTTCAAGAAAACTTAACCCTACCGCCCCTTTGATAAAATAAGGTTCTCCGTTTCTAAACAAGTTATACGAATTGCCATCTTTTCTAATTTCAACTTCAGGTAAATTTTGCTTCGTTGTACTGCAACTATAACAGAATATCATCAGATATATAAGGTATTTCATATTTAAGGACAATGATTGAAAATTCCTTTTCATGATTATTTTTTTGAAACGATTTCTATTTTCCGTATTGATTTAGTTGTTTCCCGGCCACCTGATGAGACCGTTTCGGCAGTCAAGTAATAATTCCCTTTAATTTCAGGGAAATTGACCTTGAATTCATATGTATGCTGACCAAGTGAAATTACATTTCGCTGACCAGACGAGGATGAAAAAAAACCAACAAAAAGAATTATGAAAAAGTATTTCATTGGTAACATAGTTTAAAAAGTTGTTTTTATAATGCTACCCAAAACAGACTCGGTCAATATACGATTTTTATGAAAAATTACATAGTCCCATAATAGGATAATAGTATCTAAATATTTCCATGTGAAGAAAATGAGCATTTAAAAAGGAAATGAGACTTGTTTCTTAAGCAAGCCTGAATAATCTGTAATCAATTGAAAGATAAAGATTTGCATATTAAAAAATAGTACAAACGCTCATTTATTTCTATATTTAAAAAGGGAAGTAAAAATCATCTTTTCAGCCGATTGGAATATATTGTTGTATCTTACCTTAAATTCAAGAACAATAGAGATAATCAAGTAATGCATGCAACGAATTAAATTTGATTCAGTGGAGGATTTCCTGGATTATCTTCCTGATTATGAACGTAGAATAGTGGATCAGTTAAGAATCATTCTCCTGGATTGCATACCTGAATGCCGGGAAAAGTTATCCTACAACGTGCCTTATTATTATCGACACTCGAGAATATGTTTCATCTGGCCATCCAGTATACCCTGGGGAAATGTGAAAATGAATGGTGTACAACTGGGCTTTTGTAATGGTTATTTGCTAGATGATGAAATAAACTACCTCGAAAAAGGCAATCGAAAACAAGTATATGTTAAAACCTTCCAGGATGTAAGAGAGATAGATATAGAACTGATTAAAAGCTATATATTCGACGCAGTCGAGATTGATGAGCAATTAAAAAAAGATAAAAAGGGCCGTTAAACCAAAATGCGGTAAATAAGAAAGGTATGAAATAATCAATTATGAGGAATTGTTTTTTATTTTTATATTCCTAATTATGATTTCTAATATCTGATATCGAATGATGTTTCCCTCAAATATTTAATAATAATTTATCAAGGATGACAAAATTCATTTACAACTCTGCCATAAATCTGGCTAAAATGATTCGGAATGGAGAAGCTTCTTCTGTTGATATTGTTAGCGAACATTTAGACCGAATTAAAAAATTCAACGAAAACTTACATGCTGTTATCTTATTAACAGAAGAAGATGCTCTAAAAACAGCAGAAGCATGTGATCGTGAAGTAAAAGAGGGAAAATTCAGAGGTCCTTTACATGGAGTCCCCATAACTATAAAAGAACAATTCTGGCTGAAGGGACAAAGATCAACTATGAATTTTAAGATGTTTAAAGACTGGATAGCTCCACAAGATGCTGTATTGGTAGAAAGGGTAAAACAGGCAGGAGCCATCATCATGGGCAAAACAAATGTGCCTCGTAACCTGCTTGATTACCAGGTTTCCGGTGATATTTATCCTGAAGGTAAAAATCCTTACAATCAGGACTATACTCCTGGAGGAAGTAGTGGTGGATCAGCTGCTGCTCTCGCCTCAGGTATGACTCCCATCGAGATTGGTGCTGATTTCGGAGGATCCATACGCGTTCCTGCCAATTTCTGTGGATTGTATGGATTGAAACCTACGGAAAGAACAGTACCTCTACACGGCAATGTACCGCTTCCTAAAGGTGCCAGAGGATTTGTTTTCCATATGGCGCAAGCCGGTCCAATGGCAAGAACAGTTGAGGATACAGAATTATTATGGAAAATAATAAAAGGGCCTCATGAAAGCGACAGATCTACGCCTCGGATAGATTGGTATGAACCCTCAGGCAAAAAAATTGGAGATTACAGAATAGCATGGGTGGATGGTTGGCCTGGATACGAAACAAGTGCTGAGGTAAGCTCATCTATTCAGGGATTGATTGAAAGAATTAAACAAGAAGGGACCACTATGGAAAAAACAGGTCCTGATGGTCAATTACATAAAAGATCTCTGTCTCTGTATGTCAGGTTATTCCCCCAAATGATCGCTCAGGATGTTCCCTGGTTCATTAGACCGCTGATGAAAAAACAAATAAGAAATTCACTGTTGAAAGGATTGAAGCGCTATACAAAAGAATATAAGCAGGGTTTCGATCTTAGCTTCGGGAATTATTCGGAAACCATGGGAACCAGGGCTACAGTCGTTGAAGCATGGGAAAAATTCTTCCAAAACTTTGATTTCCTGATATGCCCTGTTGCTTTCGGACCGGCATTTAAAAGATGTAAACTGGGGAGTAGAATTTCATTTGAAAACAAAGAATTGATTTATATTAATTATGTCTGGCCCTATGTGGGATGTTTTAATGCCAGTGGCCATCCCGCAATGAACATTCCCATTGGACTGGGAAAAGACGGATTACCATTAGGCATACAAATTGTTGGCCCCTACTGGAACGAGCCAGAAATGTTCCATTTTGCAAAACAGGTTGCCTCACTAACTCCCGGATTTATTAAACCGGAAGGATATTAAGTGTATGAATATTTATTTGACCAATGGTGAGATAAAAAACGGTTAAACCAGTAAAATGATATATATTTTAATTTAAGCTCTTCGAAAATGTTAACAAAAAACTTATTCAGAATTCAGATCAGATTTATAATTCAAATATTGTCCAATAAGATTTTAATCTACATACCTGTGAAAAATAGTGTACTAAATCTTGTTTTCATTATTTATCTTTTAGCATGTACTCATGATTATAGGCAAAAAGATTCTTTACCGTCGGATCCTTTACCATCCTGGAATACATCGGCTACCAAATTATCCATTATCCGTTTTGTAGAGGCTGTAATTGATTCGTCAAATGCTGATTACATACCCCGTGAACAACGGATTGCGGTTTTTGACAACGATGGAACCTTATGGAGTGAACAACCCATGTATTTCCAATTAGCTTTCGCGTTGGACCGTGTTAAGGTGCTGGCTCCACAACATCCCGAATGGAAGAACAAGCAACCTTTTAAAGCATTGCTAGAAGGGGATCTGAAAACTGCATTAGCAGGTGGTGAAAAAGCGCTTTTAGAAATTATAATGACCACACATGCAGGAATGACCACATCGGAATTTGAGCATATTGTAAAAGATTGGATCAACACTGCCAAACATCCTAAAACAAATAAGCTGTATAAAGAAATGGTGTTTCAACCGATGCTTGAACTGCTAGACTACCTAAGAGCAAATGGTTTTAAAACCTACATAGTTTCAGGTGGTGGCATTGACTTTATGCGGCCGTGGACTGAAGAAGTATATGGTATCCCGGCTGAACAGGTTATTGGCAGTTCGGGCAAGGTAAAATATGAAATGAAGGATGGGCAGCCGGTATTGGTGAAACTACCTGAAATCAATTTTATTGACGATAAGGAAGGCAAACCCGTTGGTATTCACCAGTATATTGGCAAACGTCCGGTATTCACAGCTGGAAATTCAGATGGTGACTATGCCATGTTGCAATGGACAAGTGCCGGAAGCGGGCCCCGCTTTGGAATGATTGTTCATCACACCGATTCGGTGCGGGAATATGCATATGACCGTCATTCATCCATCGGCCACCTGGAAAAAGGATTGGATGATGCGGGAAAATACAATTGGTTGATTGTAGATATGAAAAATGACTGGAATAAGATCTACCCGGTTAAGGATTGAGCAAAGTTAGAATTTATCGTGATCAATAAAATATCACTCTTGATCTTGGTAATGGCCGGTTTTTTTTAGTTAAATTGATTTTTTTTGAATGGTAAAGTATTGATTCACAAAAGTCTGTTAGAAGCAGTAAAATAAAATTCACTCTCCGATAATTAGAGCGACTTTCTCACGGTTATAGCAAAAAAAAGAAAAATTTCTTGACATTGATGTTATATATTTCTAACTTTATGTTAGATTTTGTTAACTTTAATTTAAATCTCATGAAAAAGCTCTTTTTACCCCTTTTTATTGTTACTTACGTGGTCATTCTTTCGGGAATCTGGATCTTTCAGACCGGCTCTCTGGAAGAGTCTTCCAGTCATCTATTCACCGAATATTTTTATGTAGGTGTAATATCAGTATTTTTTGTGATAGGTATCTATATTGGATATCAGAGAATAAAAAGAAGAAAACAGGGACTTCCTGAAGAAGATGAAATGTCAAAAAGGATAACACAAAAAGCCGCGGCCACATCTTTTTATATTTCGCTGTTTCTCTGGTTATTGTTGATATATATTCAGGACAGGATATTAACTGATATCAGAATTTTATTCGGCTATGGAATTATCGGAATGGCACTAATCTTTGTTATCAGCTGGTTTATATATAATTATAAAGGTGTAATAAATGAATAACCGGATTAAGGAATTAAGGGCGAGATCAAATTTAACACAACTTGACCTTGCCAAAATGGTGGGTGTACGCAGGGAAACCATTGTATTCCTGGAAAAAGGCAAGTACAATCCTTCATTGAAATTAGCGTACGATGTATCCCGTGTTTTTAAGTCAAAAATCGAAGAGGTATTTATTTTTGAAGAATCATGAATATCCAGACAGGCATGCCAACACAATGAAAATTAAATAGTTTATCTATATCATAGAACTAATATGAAAAAAAATCCTTTTTCAGATTTATATTAATGCAACTATTGACTCATAGTAAAAAAACTGATATTTTGCACGCCTATTAAATAAACGATATTACTGGGAATTGATTTATTATTCAAAGGTATAACTCACATTCATTTCAAACACAGAATAATATATGAAGCTATTTAAATCCCAATTTAAAAAATGCTTCGATCATCAAATTTTACATATAACAATCATTAACTAACTTAAATCACAAAAAAATGGGATTAGTACAAGAATTTAAAGATTTTGCCATGCGAGGTAATATGGTCGACATGGCAGTTGGTATCATTATCGGTGGTGCTTTCGGTAAAATTATTGCATCTTTAGTCAATGACGTGATCATGCCGCCTTTAGGATTATTAATTGGAGGTGTAGACTTCACTGATCTGAAAATAATCATGAAACAAGCTTCGGTTGATGAAATGGGAAATGCAATTGCTGCTGTTACCTTAAATTATGGTAATTTTATTCAAACAGCGATTGATTTTACCATTATTGCCTTTGCCATATTCATGATGATTAAAGCTATGAACAGATTAAAGAAAAAAGAAGAGGAGAAACCTGCAGCTCCTGCAGCTCCACCCAAAGAAGAAGTATTGCTTACTGAAATTCGCGACTTGTTGAAAAAACAGTAAATATTTATAATTATCCTCTGGCAAAAAGGGGATAAAAAGAATAATTTCCCTAACCGGTTGTATTATCCATCAACATCCATATAATTAGGAGATGTTGATGGATTTTTACTTTCAGAAATTAAATTTTATACTAAATTGTTATAATCTTGAAAAGATCGAATAAGCAATCATATACTTCTAATAAAACACAACAAAAATGAAAAATTTATTTTATCTCTTCATTTCACTTTTTATTTTTTCACAATCATTATCAGGACAATCCCTCTTTGAAATGCCCGATAAAATACAAACAAAATGGGCCAGTCCTGAAAATCCAAATGGCAAAAAAGGCATGGGTGGCCTTGATAATTTCGGACGGAAAGGGCGACCCTCTGTTCCCCTACAACCAGGAGACACATTAATACTGGCACACGAACCAGAAGGTACATCTGGTACCATTCGCAGGATCTGGATGACCATCCGGGATAAAAGTCCGGAAATGCAACAGGGATTGACACTGAAATGTTTTTGGGATGGACAGTCAAAACCCGCAGTCTCCGCACCGGTCGGGTATTTTTTTGGCATGGGATTGGGTAAAATGTTTTCTTTTGAAACCGCACTTTTTTCAAGTCCGGAAGGCAGGAGTTATAATTGTTTTATTCCTATGCCATTCAAGAATGGCATGAAATTAATTCTGATAAATGAAACGGATAAGGTTCAACCATCTATTTTTTATGATATCGATTACACCATTGGAGATAATCATGACGATAATATCCTTTATTTCCATGCATATTACAGACGAGAAGATTCTACAATCATGCGTCAGGATTATGAATTTTTACCACGTGTGGAGGGTAAGGGGAAGTTTCTGGGAGTACATTTTGGTGTTATAGCTAATCAGGAGTTATTTGCTGATTCCTGGTGGGGAGAGGGAGAAGTAAAAGTCTACCTGGATGGAGATAATCAAAATCCTACACTTTGCGGAACGGGTACGGAAGATTATATTGGCACCGGATGGGGACAGGGACAATATGCCCATGCTTACCAGGGCTGTCATCTCGCCAATATTGAGAATATGCAGTATTGTTTTTACAGATACCATATTCCAGATCCTGTATATTTTTACTCGGATATCCGTGCAACCATTCACCAGATCGGTTGCTGTTTCGGGAATCATCGCGAAAAGCTGGAAGCGCTGGGTACTGAACTCTATGAAACAGGAGATAAAGACCAACCGACAGATTACGAGAATTTTGAAGGTTGGCTATTTGAACGCTATGGGGATGATTGGGCAAGCTGCGTCTATTTTTACCTGGATAATCCGCAAAACAAACTGCCTGATATTGATCCCTATGGGAAAAGAATTTCAGGATATCAGGAATAAATTTTTTGAAATGAGAAGGACTAAAAAACAATAATCTAAAGATTTTTATCTTGAAGTGAGAGGTCAAAAGAAAATTTATTCGCTTATCATATACAATTCCTCCATGGATCTGTTACCGGATCTAATCCGGGTCTACGAGATATGTTCAAGATCTAGATTTATTAACGTATACAGATCCCGAAACAAGTCCGGGAAGGTTTACGCCTCGAGGTAAGTTTGCGATTCAGGCAGGAATCTCAATTTGAAAAAAGAACATACTTAAAAGAGAATTAAAATCCCATATGTAGAACAGATCATTAGAAACATAGAATAATACAAACCATTGCTGTCTCATTTCGAATACAAAGAGAAATCTATTTAATACTCTCTTGTACTCCTTATAATTACGCTTATGAATCAACTTCAATCTTCCCTGTAAACCACATTTTCCAGTTTTACTACCAAGGGATTGGGCCATTTCCTGTCATTATATATCCTTTGTCCTCTTATAATTGAGATGATCAGACCTAAATCTGAAGAAGTATATATGGGGGCAGGATCCACTTCCGGTTGGTATTCCAATACTTTTCCATTATGTCCCAGGACCATAATTTTTGTTCTGGGAGTTGATTTTACCGACTTTAATAAAAATTCTTTCCTTTCCCCGTAGGGCCATTCGATACCCGTAAGATAAGCATATACAGTGTTTTCATTTTTCTTTTTTGTTAACCACGTCTCACCTTCCCGTATTATATGCCATGGTTCGATATTTTCCATGGATTCCCGATTAATGAACATCCATAAAGCAACTTCATTCAAGATGGCCCTCTGTTCCTCAGAGATGACTCCCTCCGCAGTCGGACCAACGTTCAACAGCAAGTTTCCACCTTGAGCCCTGGTCTGTATCAACATTCGAATAATTTCATAGGCTGATTTATATTGTTCATTTGTAGGTCTGAATTGCCACTGGTTTCCCATGGTATAACAGGCCTCCCAGGGAGACGGCAAAGGCTGATCAGGCAAATATTGTTCCGGCGTTTCCATGGCACCTCGTGTTACGATTACATCCGGATTTATCTCCCAACATACTTTAGCCAACTCAGTTTTGGCAAATTGTTCATATCCGTCCAGGAAAACAATATCAATTTTACCATAATTGGTCATCAGTTCAGACATTTGTTTTTTGACGTATGCATTCAATTCCGGATTAGAAGATGCCAATGCTTCCTGTCGCCTGCGGCTGATCAAAGTACCCTGCTGATGAAGAAAATAGAAATCATCCGGTGAATAATAAATACCGATAGCCAGTCCCTGTTTTCGGAATGCATCCAGAATTTCACGTGTTACATCCCTCCTGAAAGGTGTATTGGTAACCTTATAATCTGTTGTCTGTGTATCATACATGCAAAAACCATTATGATGTTTGGTAGTAAACACCACATACTTCATCCCCGATCTTCTGGCAATGAGCGCCCATTCTTCAGGATTAAAATTCTCCGGATTAAAATATTTAGGCAATTCTTGAATATATCTATTCAGATAATCTTCTGAGGCTCCCACCATCGAATGACTGATCACCATGCCCAAAGTAACATCATAGCTCCAATGAATGAACATACCGAAACCCAAATCAGTAAACCAGACTTCCCGTTCCGGTTTATTTAGGTTCAAGATCTTTTCCTGGGCATTTGTAAAAGAAAGGTTAAACAACAGGGCATATAGGAATATATATTTCATAATGTGACTTATTTATGATTTTAACAATGAAATGATGGATCATTAAAATACCTTCTCTACCTCATCAATACCATCCCAATCTTCAGGTACACCATGTACCATATATTTGGCTGAATATTCAAGAAACATCCTGGTTGTGATATCTTCTGGATATGTATCAAGCACCTGCTGGAAATGAACCGATGCTTTTGTAAACTGTTTTTGATAATACTCTTGTATACCCTGCTCAAATTCTTCGCGTGTTTTGATCTTCATGGATTTATTATAATCATCGTCCCCATCAAAAAATTCAAATATATTAGTATATTCTGTTTTTCCTTTTACCCTCACTTTACTGATAAATCGATGATTATACTTTTCTAGATTTTCCAATTTTTTCATTGATTCTTCACTGATTATGAGCGTATTACCATATAATTTCGTCAAACCCTCAAGACGGGAAGCCAAATTGACTGCGTCAGAAATCACGGTGCTGTCCATCCGGCTTTCTACTCCTATCGTTCCCATCATTAATGGGCCTGTATGTATTCCAATTCCAATTTTAATGAGTTCTTTACCTTCCTCTTTTCGTTTGACGTTAAATTCCATCAGTTTATACTGAACTTCAAAGGCAGCTTTAAGTGCATCTTCAGGTACGATTGGGAATAATGCCATGATAGCATCACCGATATATTTATCAATAAATCCACGGTTAGAAGTAATCGCTGGTATGATATTACTTAAATACTCATTTAAAAAAACAAAACTTTCTTCAGGACTTATTCTTTCCGTAAGACTTGTAAACGACCTGATATCAGAAAAAAGGATCGTCATTTCACCGTGTACCTGGTCACCCAAACCCACATCTATAATGCTTTCCTTTCCTAATGCTTTAATAAATTCTTTAGGAATAAATCGTAAGTAGGCAGTATTGATATTATATAAATTCAGGTGCGTTTTTAACCTGGAAAGAAACTCGTCCTTTGAAAAGGGTTTGGCAAGATAATCATTTGCGCCACTGGCCAATCCTTCCACCAGATCAAGAACCTGATCCTTGGCGGTAATCATGATAACGGGGAGTTCACTCGGCAGGAATCTTTCTCTTATTTTCTGGCATACTTCATAACCTGACATCTTAGGCATCATTATATCCAGTAAAACAATGTCAATATGCTCCTTTTCAATCAAATTTAAAGCTTCCATGCCATCGAGAGCATGAAAAATACCATATGTATCGCTTGCTAAATGATTTGACAATACCTTCTGATTAATAGGTTCGTCATCCACGATCAAAACATTGAATTTATTACTATTTTCCCGGGAGCCACCCTTTTCAACAAGTACTTTTTCCACCGTATCATTACCGGAATATTCTCTAACACGGCTGAGTTTAACTTTTCTTTCATCAATTTCTGCGACTTCTTCTGATACAGGCATGGTAAAAAATACTGTTGTTCCTTTTTCTCTTTCAGATTCAAGCCATATATCTCCACCATGTAATTCGACCAATTGTTTTGTGATCGTTAATCCCAGACCTGTACCACCATATTCTCTGGTAACTGAAGCATCCACTTGCTCAAAAGATTTAAAAACATCATCCAGCTTATCCTCCGGAATGCCAATACCAGTATCCTTTACGCTGATCTGCACCTTATCCTCTTTTGTAGTGGCATCTACCAGCACCTCTCCCTCCGTTGTAAACTTGATGGCATTACCAATCAGGTTATGTAATATCTGGAATATTCTCTCTTCATCAGCCCTGATCATAGGGATTGAACTTTTGATTTCATTTTTCAGAACGAGGGGTTTCCCTTTTATGAGAGGTACACTCATCTTTAACACAACATCGGTAATGGTCCTGAGATCAAGAGATTTCGGATTTATTTGAAGTTCATGTGTTTTAAGCTTGGAAAAATCAAGGATGCTATTTACCAGGCTGGATAGTCTTCTTCCGGAAGTTGAGATCAATGCAAGATCTTCCTTTTTACCTGGTTCATTCTCCCTTTCCTGGAGGGATTCCGATAAACCGATGATCCCCTGCAATGGGGTGCGAAGTTCATGGGATGTATTGGCAAGGAATTGATCTTTCAACTTATCCACCTGTTTTAATCGCCGGTTAATTTCCTGTTCCTTGGCCAATTTCTTTCGCTGTTCCCAGGTTCTATATTGAGCATACCAAATTACTATCAAACTAATAATTCCTATAAATAAAACCCCGAAAATAAGATACGCCCACCAGGTTTCCCACCAGGGACGTAAAATTGTAAACGCATAATTTCCTTCCTGACTGATATGATCATAAATGTTCCTGGCCTTGACCCGGAATGTATAATCTCCACCTGGAAGATTGGTATATTCCTTTCGTTTATCAATTGTCCATGATGACCATTTTTTATCAAATCCTTCCAGAATATATTGGTATTCCAATACAGATTCATCTGAAAAATCCGTTGCAGCATAATCAAATCTCATTTCGTTTGCATTGTACCTAAGTTCTGGAATATACACTTGTTTTTCCCCTGTCGTTCTATCAAATTGATGATTACCATTGAATAATATGGAATCACTATTGACCATTATAGTTCTTACAAGAGCAGCATACGAAGATTGATAATCTTTAATTATATGTGGATCGTATCTATAAATACCACCATTTCCTCCAAACCAAACCACATCATTTATATCCGGATAAATCGAATAAATATTATAATAAGTTATGCGATTAAATGCTCGCGTATCCCAAAAAAAAGTTCTATCTTCTTTTAACCTGTTAATCCCGATTTGGGGTGGAGAGGCCATCCAGATATCACCATTATTATCCTCCACCATACGAAAGACTTCTCTACTACCTATTTTGCCTGCAAAGTTTTCTCCAAAGGCAATATCTGGTAGAAAATAAGCTTTTTGCTCATCGAATCTGAAAAGTCCCGAATCTGTGGCAAACACAACCCGGTTTTGGATCGGGAAAACATACGTATCACCCTCCGGCAGGCCATGATCCGTATAAAAGCGATCAATCTCAGGTTCAAGGTTAAATCCATCTGAAAATTTTATCCGAATAGCACCAGAATATCTTGTACCAAGCCATAGTGTTCCATCATCCTCTTCAACAACATATCTTATTTCATCTGTTTTGAGCCCTTGAATTTTTCCCTCTTCAATCCATTTGCCATTTTGTAAACGCAAAGCCACAAGCTTTCCATCACCGCTTCCAAAAATCCTGGTTGTATCCTGTCTTGAACGTTCTAGGCTGTTGATCCAATCATTTTCATAGCCAATGAGTTCAGCGCGATCAGTTATAATTTCATAAAGTCCATTATTTGTACTTACGATAAGCTTTTTCCCAAATGATAATAAATCATAACATTGTAAACTTTCCAATCCTCGAACTTCCCTAAAATATGTATTCCTGATTCCATTATCATCAACGCTGGCGGGTGCGAGATAATGTACACCATAGCGCCCTGATGCATACAGCATTTCCATGTGTCTATGTATATCTTCAATATGTGCATCAATTTCGATCCGCGATAATGGAGATGGCCAGTCAAGTCTGGCGATACCATTTTGCATTCCTAACCAAAGATTACCCTGGTGATCAGAAAATAAAGATAAGATACCTTTTGTCACTAAACCATTTGTTTCGTTTAATATCATTTTAAATGTACCATTCTCATCAATTACCACCATACCACCACTAGTACCAATGGCTATAGTGCCATCTGATAATTTCTTGGCATAGTATAAGCCATTTTCTTGTAAATATTCATCGATGTCTGTTTTAAAGGGAATAACATTTTCATTATCGTATATTTCCAATCCTCTATTTCGGGTTCCTATCAATAGCTGAGATTCGCCATAAGGTAACATAAAAAATATTGTACTCCTTGCTACTTCATTTGTGCCAGGTAATAATTCAAGTGAATCATTGACCATCTTATAAATGGCATCACCCCTTTGTTGGATAAACAAGGTATCCCGTATGATAAAGGACCACCCGAAACTATTATCAGGATACCAGACCTTTACAGAATCGTTATGCCACCGGAACAGATGAGATAATGTATTAAAATAAACACCCTGTTCCGTAACATAGGTTTTCCAGACATTTGTAAAATCACGGTCTTTCTCGGAAAGGTAAGGCAACAAGGATATAAATTGGTTTGTTCCGGTTGAATCGGGCATTAGATAACCAAAATCTCCCTGGGCTCCCACATATACTACTCCTTTATGATCTGATTTCACTGAGCGAACGATACTAGGAAAAGGAATCCGTCTCCAGGTATTTCCATCATATTCTAATACACACGATGTATTTCCAAAATACATTACTCCACGGTTGTCCTGCGTAATGTCCCAGTTCTGCCCGGATGCTGAATAATCCTCGACTGCGAAAAATTTTATTAGAGGTAATCCTATCTCATTTCCTGATTGCGCATAATTATTTTTTTGAAATAAAAAGAGAAAGAAAATCAACAAAACCAATATATCAGGAATATTAAAATTAGAGATAATTCTTCGCCGGTAGATTTTTGTAAATTTTCGGAAAAGCCTCTGAAAAGTAAAATTGCATATCAAAGCCAAGTATAAAAATATTTTCATAGTGAAAATGTGTAAAGAAGTTATAAAAAACTCTTTTAATTTCCATTAATCTTGTCTCAGATATGTAAGATAAAAGTTTTTATCAAGTTTATCAATGTATATTATATTTACAATTAATTTATTTAGATTATCCTATGCTATGGGAGGTTAACTTTTAAAAAACTACCTATGAAATAATGATTTAGAATAATTTGTATATCTTCTTTCTTATTTCAATGTAAAAGCATAAAAAACATAAGATTATCTGTATTCTCTTATCCCTTTTATTAGTCATTCTTACAAAAAAAGACGTGAATCTAATATTTCATTGACCGAATTTAAAGATTCACGTCTTAGATTATCACGATAAAATTGCCTCTATTCTTTAAAGATCATAAAAATAGCTGGTTCTCTTTCAATTGATTCAAGACTGAGAAAATAAACTCCTGACCTTAATCCGAGTCCAGACAGATCAACATAGTGTGATTTATCTTTTAGTGACCATTGTCCTAAAAAATACCCTTCTCCAAATTCATTGAACAAATTAACCGTAACAATTTCTTTTGACGAATTTTTAAATTCGACCGAAAAGTAACTCGTCACGGGATTGGGGAATATAGTTAACCAACCCTTCTCCGCACCTCCGGCAACAGAATTGGAAGCTGCATTTTCATTGAATGGTTTATTTACTTTTCCATTCCACCCAATATCATCGAAGATTGCAAGAGTTATCGGTCCAGGGTGTAAAATGGATTCTCCCGAAGCCAGGAATGGCGTCATAAGTGAATTTATATTTCCCTGAGGATATTCGAATTCGTCGAGATGGACATAACTTGTACCAAGTACCCACAGAAGGCGTGTAAATAAAACAGCTCTTTTCCCCTTGGTTGTTGCAATTACATTATTCCCACTGAAAAGGATCTGGTCACCTGTTAAAGCATCCCCTAATTCGATGGAAGGATTTGGAAAGAAATTTTCATTAAGGAGTTTTCTCCCCATTCTCGTGTATGTATAATGATCAAAAATAGCAGGGAGAGGAATTCCTGATATTCCATAATAGCCAAAACCACTATCAAAATTCATTAGGCCAAAGAATCCCAAGCCATGGCATAGTTCATGAAGTACTACCGTAGCAAAATCATAATATCCAGCCGGGGTATTACCATCCGTACCAAAATACCAGTTAGAATAATTACTATTAAAAGACGCGAATATATCAGGATCGTCAACCTGATCCACTACGATATTCTCACCAGCAAGTTTATCTGCTAAAGATGTGGCATACCATGTATTCCTCTGCATCCCTGGAGTGTTTCCGACAATATAATAAGGTCCAGCTCCTCCTAATTGACCTGGATCTAGAATCGCAAACTCAGCATAAACTCTGATGGGTACGTCAGAAGATAACAAGCCTGCCCAGATATCCACTGCATACTGAAAGGCAGCCTGAGCTTCAGGAGTAAAGTCCACAAATTCTACAATAACCTCAGCTCCTCCAGCCATAGTTTTGGAGTACATTACCGACGGTTTATCTCCCTTTAAAAGAATATTGTCTCTCAGCTTGTTATAATCAATTGAACTTTGTTCTGCCTCAACCAATTTACAGGCTATATTTCCGGATTCATCGATCCTTAATTCACTCACGGGACCATGAGTAATATCCTGACCTTGTACATTTGTCAGGAAAAAAGCACAAACAGTCAATACGATAAAATTTTTGACATTTTCCATAGCCGGTCTGATAGAATAACCGATATTTTTCATAATGGGTAGTGTTTGTTTAAAAAGATCAGAATTTAAAAAAAACAAAAATCAATTACAATTTTAATTATGTTTAAAATACTTTTGGGTGGGATTATTTTTAATGTGAAATTTCTCTGTTAAAAAAAGATATTTAATCCCACTCACGCGACAGCCGATATAAAGCTGGTTTAATATTTTTTAACCCAGAGGTCGATGAGATATCGTTTTAGTCCTAAAGGTTAATTACAGATCAAATAAAATACTGATTTTAGCTCTTTGCGCGATTTGCGATTCCCTTTGTGTACATAGCGTGAAATAAAATCTATTTACTATAATACATCATTTACTTGCCAGGATTTACCTGACTGAATCTGATGAGCAAATTGGTATAATGTATTAAAGTTAAATCGAATTCTAAAATATTCTTGGTTAAAGCCAGATAGGATTGTAAATTATACCATTGATTTTTTTCACTGTCTATTAAATTACTTTTATGTCATCTAAAATGTCATCCCGGGAGCGCCTGATGGCGGCATTAAATTGTGAAAAACCCGATCATACCCCTCTTGCCTTTATGATATTTTCGGCTTTGAAAGAAAGGATCAGGGAAGAACTTGGTATTCATGACCCTGTTGAATTTATAGAGACACAGCTGGTTCTTGGACTTGACACATTTGTTGATTTACGCCATTTTACACAAGAAAATCAGCAGATAGGTCACTCCGATGCACCGGGATTTCCTGTCCGGTTTGACAAAAATGTTAAAACAGAAGAATGGAAAGAACATAAAACCGGAGAACGATATTTTATTCTTAACAAAACCTATCAGACACCTTCAGGCAATTTATCGGTTGTTGTCAATCAAACAGACGACTGGCCATATGAGGATACTTCCGGAGAATATTATCAGGTCCCCTTTATGGATGATTTTCTAGCACCCCGCTGTAGAAAATACCTCGTCGAAAAAAAGGCAGATCTGAAAGCTCTCAGACATTTGCTCATGCCACCTTCAAAAGATGACCTGAAAACTTGTCGGGAGGCATGGGATCTGGGTAAAATACTGGCTGAAGAGCATAACCTGTTACTAACAGGAGGATGGGGTGTCGGAAGTGATGCGCTGGCGTGGTTCTGCGGACTGGAAAATGCGGTTTACATGGCACTTGTAGATCCTGATTTTTTTAATGAACTCCTTCTCTTAATTGACGAATGGAACAAACCCCGCATGGAAGTTTACCTCGATTTTGGCATAGATCTGTTTGTCAGAAGAGCCTGGTACGAGGGTACCGATTTCTGGTCTCCCGATTTATATAAAACCTTTTTCTATCCAATTATCAGGGAAGAAGTAAAAATGGCGCATGAAGCAGGCGTAAAATATGGATATATATTAACCAGTGGTTCGATGCCGTTGCACGACATGCTGCTCGATCTGGATATTGATGTTTTGATCGGTGCTGATCCGGTCCAGGGTAAGGGAACCGATTTGAAGATCATGAAAGAGGAACTAAAGGGGAAAATGTGTATCTGGGGTGGTGTGAATGGATTTGTTACAGTGGAAGAGGGAACAGATAAGGACATTGAACAAGCCGTAGAAAATGCCATACAGATACTCGGGCCAGATGGATTTATATTATCACCAGTGGATAATATCCGGGATCCATCGAACAGGGTTTGGGAAAAAGTAGTTAAATTGATTCATGCGTGGGAGCATTTCAGATAGGTTAATCTTGATTTATTAATCGATAAGATCTGATTCCCATTTTTCGGATATTTCCGCCTTCTTTCCAGCCATTAAATCAACAAATGCCAGTAATGATTTCCTGGCATCTCCTAATGGGTAATAAAATGCATTCCAGTTTTCGCTATCCTCACCATCATGATTTGGAATTACATGCTCAAAAAGATACGCTTTTTTCAATTCTTCATAGGCACTTGCAGCACGTTTTTCAATATTCTCAAAGTCTTTAAGTGATAACTCTGTTTTCTGTTTTTTCGTCCGGCGTAACAGTTTACGTCTCATCACATCAGTGAGAAGCTCAGCAAGGGACATATTCGATTCACCATTTTTTACAGCAAGTATTTCTTCCCGGGACAACGGAGACATAAAAATGCTTAGTTTATTAATATTTTTTAAGTTTGGATGAGTTAACAGTAAACTGCCAATAAATGGATTCCCCTCAAAAAATACATCACCTTTTTGTAATAATTTCTTAAGGTTTTCCAGATCCATGGCTTGAAGATCACCCCTCACTGCCATTACAACAAATTTCTCTTTTTGATTTAATATTTCGATATCTTTTCTTGTGCGGAAAAAATAGTCTACACCTTCTGTTTCTCCTGGTCGCGCTTTTCTGCTATTGTAGAGAACCAGTGATTGTAAGTTTTTCTTTATTTCAGGATAAAACCTGACCAGTGCTTTATCGAGCGGGCTTTTACCGACGCAGGAAGGACCGGATAATATGATGAGACGACCTGTCATAACAAATTACTTAATTTTAATCCGACAATTTATTTATAATTCTTGACTTTCAACAGCCTGGCTTGTACCAGTATGTAATTAAATTTTAAGCTTAGGAGGATCATATTATTGATTCTGTTTTTTTGATCCAAAAAAAAGGTAAATTTATTATATAGATATTATATATTTAATTTAAAAAAAATGAGACCTCCAAACATCCATTCTATTATTGGAAACCGTTTTATGGAATATTTAGTGATTTCCCTGTTTGTTATTTCCATTTGTTCACTACCTACCTTTACGAATGGGCAAAGTGATAAAACAGATTTTTCAGGCTCATGGGTACTAAACGAAGAAAAAAGTGATTTTGGGGAAAGTCAATTTCGCAGAGCAGCCCTGAAAATGACCATACAGCAAAAGGGTAACGATATGACCCTTGAAAAAGTTAGAACAAACCGGTCAGGTGAAACATACAATTCCACAGAAAAGCTGACACTAGACGGAAAAGAATGTGATAATACAATTAATAATCGCGTTAGAAAATCAACAGCAAACTGGTCTGAAGATGGAAAAAACCTGACCATTTCTACTGTTATGGTATTTGAAAGAGATGGGCAAAGTATGGAGATCAAAACGGTTGAAATTTATAAGATATCCGATACGGGAGATAATCTTCTCATTGCATTAACAAGCTCGTCTCCCCGCGGAGAAATGAAACAATCTTTTGTCTACGATAAGGAATAATAACCTTGATTCTTCCTGGGCTTCTTTTAAATATTGCTGGTTATTATTAATCTATAATTATTAATTAATAATTAAAGAATTACAGGTTTTGACGGCTGAAAATGGGCCTGTCGGCCAGTTTTTTTTCAAGTTGGAAAACATCGATCGCATTTTCACGGAACATTCTTTCAGCAATATCCATTGCTACTTCCATTGTCATCAAACCCCTGTTAATCCTTTTGGTTAACACCTCCGCTAAAACTTCCTTGCCATACTCAAGCGATCCGACAGATTCTTCGATAAGTCCACAGTCACCTCCCCAGAAAAATTTATTATAAGGCACACAATCCAACATTTCATCCAGCGCTAAAATGGCATGTTCCCGGGTTATCTGAGGTAACCAGACAATATCGAGGTATACATTGGGGAACATTTTCCCGTATGCGGCATATTCTCCAGTCCAGGGGTATCCACCATGGAACAAAATGAATTTAGCTGCAGGATATTGCAAAAAAAGATTGTTCAATTTAACCGGTTTCCCATTGTCCAAGACATTCCCATTCCCAGCCAGGTATCCTGTATGGATCTGAATAGGAAGATCATATTCTATCGATTTTTTAATGATCCAATGAAACATGAAATCCTGTATCTTCTTTTCTTCCTCCGGGGTGAGTGAAGCAGATGATTTTTTAAATAAAGATTGTGCAACTTCATAAGGTACATCTTCATAATCCAGAGAACGACTATAGGCCATTGAGTTTTTTACACAAACTGCGTTATGATCAACATTTTTTCTGAACTGATAATCACAGAACGCCAGATAATCATCTATATTCATAATATCGAAACCTTCCTCATAAGCATATTTATATAAAGAAGGTTTTTCCTCCCCCTTTTCCGGTCTTGAACTGGCCTGCATAACGAGTGGATTAACATGAAATACCAGGGCATAATACCTTTCATCCAGTTCGCAATTAAACGGATTCCAATACTGGTCAACAAACATCAAATCGAAACCTGCTTTATTGAAAGCACTATCCAGCCAGTCCTCATAATTCAGATAATTTTCCTTTATCTGGCTATTCAGGACTCCAATATTTTCCTTAGTGAAATACATATCATTAAATCCATACAGTTTCTGAAGCCCTTTTATAAAATGATTATAATAGCTGGTGTTCCTCGAATAATTCAATCCATCTCCAACCCGGCTCCATAATTCATCCATGGTGAGCGAATCAAATTCATTCATATCTCCAAATAGACCACCTGCCGATTGTATATCTGAGGACAAATAGGTAGTAGCCAGTACATGGTAAAATCCAAATTCAAAATCTCCATATTCTTCCGGCCAGTGTTGATGTTCATGGGCATTGATCACCTTGATCCTGTCGATTGCCTGTTTTATTACCTGATAAGTTGTGTCTTTTTGATTGCTACACTGAATAGTAATCGCAGAAATCAATAGTAAACCTACTAAGATTGTTACTGTGGTGTTTGTAAACCTTTTCATAATTGAAAAATTCTTAGAAAAATACAATAAGTTTTGCCTATATCATAAATTTACATAATAAGTGCTGATTAATCCATTGATGGGTTTTATGATTATTTTATCAATCCTTCATTATTGGACATTCTTTTAACTGCCATTTCTTATAATCCTCCAACTTTTTCTTCATGGTACCACCATAGGTTTCGATTATACCATTCAAAATAGATATAGAGGGTATGGTATATTCTTGTTTGGCACTATTAATTGTTGGTGAATTGAAGGACCAACCAATTTCGTGTACACCTGCACTTCCATTTTCTGCTGGGTAGGAAAGGTAGTAGAACTGACGTGTATATCTCAGCACATAATTCTCAAGGCCTAAAGGACCACCAGAAGTATGAAACATATCAAATAAACCATAGACTGCATCATAACCGTCTTCACCCATTATCATTTTTGTGGGATATCTTTCCTTGACATTTTTGGTATATTCGATCAGACCTTCATAGGGAGAAAAATCGGGACAATTATCCCAGCGCAAGGTGCCATCAAGAAAAACTCCATCAATATCAAAGGTATCGAAAAGCTCACTGGTTTTTTCAATCATATATCGCCGGTAATCTGGATGGCCGAAATTCATGATCAAACCCATCGTTTCAATTGACAAATCGACGTTCCAATCAAGCCAATTTTGAATTTGAGGATAGCCATCAGGTCCTTTCAGGGCCGCATCCATCATGTTATGTTTCTCTAAAAATTTAAAAGTTGCCAGATTTGGGCCTCCTAACATCAGAACAACCTTAACTCCAAGCTGATGCGCAAGCTCTACAAATCTTTTTAATCCTTCAGCTCCCCCCATCCTTTTTTCTGGTTTGTGTTCAGGATAGGTTCCATAATATCTACCGTCCCACGCAGGTAAAAAAGCCATAATATTTTTACCATCTATAGTTTCACAAGCCCATTCAAGTGCATCACCCATCTGTTCATAAGTGTTAAACATATGCCCGGTCCAATGTATTCCATGGAAAAAAATAACCAGTTTTAACTCATCAATCCATTTTGTATCACTTTTTTTTGAATAAGGAACTATATTGAAGTTCTGCTCCAGATCCTTGCATCTTTCTTTTACAATGGCCAATCGTGCCTGACCATTGCCAATGTTCCAGTCGGGAGCCAAAATAGAATTTGAAAGTTTGCGGGCATCTTCATCATGGCTTAGAACGATAACTGGTTCATTGTTTAAATGATCATAATAGCAACCGAATCCTTTTCTTCGTAAGTATTTGTCTTTTGATAAGATAAACCATTCTTCCTGAGGTGTAGTAATAAACACAAGCGGCATGGTGGCACTTCTCGATGGATAACTGGTCAAAATACCAGAATTTTTGTTGAATTCCTTCACACCCCTTGCCTGGGGGTATTCAGAAACGAATGATTTGACCTCTATCCCTTTAACCAGGATAAGGATTGATTTACACGTTTCAGAAGGATGACTGGCTCTGGCTGAAACTGATAACCGTGAATTACCGATATCAGTAATTGTTAATTCTATATTCCCGGGAGTAACAATCTGGCCACCTGCTGCCGATAGTACATCGCTGCTTATCGTTAATTCATTATTTGAAAAGTTACTAATTTTTACACTCCCATTATCCGGACAATAAATATTACTTTCTGTCGATAATCGAACTGCAAATTTGAGGTTATTAAATGCCACATACGGATCCTTAAAATCATATCCGATTGGCCCAAATTGGGCAAAGGTTTTCCCTGTAAAAGTAATTAGTATAAAAAGAACTAGTAATTTACTGCGTTTCATTATTTCAAAGATTTAACTTTTGATACTTTTCATTTATCCTACAAGTCATTGTAAGGTACTATACCACTCGGATTTTGATGATAGTAGGGGAAATCATCCCAGATTGATTTCCCAGTCAAAGCCCGTGGGTCGCCGGTTTTTATGAGGTATTTATCAAGCGCTTTCGACAAACGTTTTTTATCCTTCGCAAAATTCTCCTTTGAAATAAGGTTTCTAAGACAGTATGGATCATTCATTATGTCGTAAAGTTCTTCATAAGGTCTCTTTGCGGTAGTTAGCTGAACTAGTTCTTTTACTCCAGGTTCATCACGGTGGTTTAGCAGATAATTAAGGCTGGGTGACTGATCTATATCTCCATAAATCCACCCATGTGCCGATACAATATCAGGTGCTCCAGCAGGCCATCGGTCTGGTTCAAGGTTTCGGATATAAAGGAATTGTTGATCGCGTACGGACCTTTGCGGATAAGGCAGATCGTCCTCGCGGCAAACTGTATGTCGTTCTTTACCCGAAAATACATATTTACGGCTGTTATCAATTAATCCTGAAGATGAAGCATTGAATATCTTTAACAGGCTATTCCCGGTCATTTCTTCTGGCACCTTTATTCCGGCACATTTTAGTAAAGTCGGTCCAATATCAGTAAGACTGACCAGGTCATCAATGATCCTTCCTCCATTATTTATCCCATCTGGCCAGCAAATAGCCAGAGGCATATGGATTCCATATTCATAAAGATTATTTTTAGCACCTGGAAAAGCCATACCGTTATCGCTAGTAACAATAATGATGGTATTATCGAGTATTTTCTTTTCTTCAAGTATTTCTATCATTTTCTCCAGATGCTGATCGATCCATTTAATTTCAAATAAATAGTCTGCAATATCGTTCCTGACTTCTGGGACATCAGGCAAAAATTCCGGTATGATAATTCTGTCACGATCAACACCATATTTGTCACCGGATCTCGCTTCAAAGGCACGATGGGGTTCTGAACTTCCAAACCAGAAGAAAAAGGGTTGGTTTCCTGGCCATTCATTTAGAAAATCTTTAAAATTAGCAGCATAATTATTATTTACGATTCCATTTGTAGGAGGCCGAAGTATTTGTTTGTTGTATCCCTTACCAAGTGGATACTCCTCCCATCCATGAACCTTAAAATCGTTGGGTGCCCATCCTTTTTGAGTAAATCCAATAAAATATCCACTTTTTTTGAGCAGCAAGGGAAAGCTAACTTTTTGCAGGTCTTTTGGTACAGCACTAAATAATTGAGCAGCTTCGCCCAGCCTCCATATCTCCTGACCTGTGATAATGGCTCCCCGTGAAGGTGAGCACGAGGGAGCTGCACAAAAAGCATTTCTGAAATAAATTCCTTCCCTAGCTACCCTGTCAAATGCAGGAGTTGTTATTGCTTTTTCTCCTGCAAAAGAGGTATGCACCCAACTCTGATCGTCGGAGATGCAAAACAGGATATTTGGCCTTTTTGTTTCACCGGGTTGAGTATTGATCGCCTCGATCTGACCGATTGTCTGTTTGATTACCTGGCTGGACGTATCTTTTTTATTATTACTCTGAATAGTAATCATCGGAATGATTACCAGACTTATTATGATTGAAACGGAGGAGACTTTAAACTTTTTTATAATTAAAAAATTAAACTCAAAAAATATAAACTGTTTTGATTGGGAAATTTACATTTTTCTAATAAAAATCCGAATGGTACGCTTCAAGAATTATCAATAATAATCTCTCCTGCAAATCGCACTGATTTTTTCACGACGTCCATGCACCCTCCGCTTGCCGCGGCCTTAACAAACTCTGCCCATTCTTCTTCAATTCTTAGATCATATGATTTACCATATTGATGTTTCTGAACTCCTTTACACATGGTAGAACCAAATTCCTTTTCAAAAGCTGTACAAAAAGTATATGCATGATTCATGGTGTCTGTCTGCTGTGCCAGATCGGTTTGTTTTGGTGGTTCAAAAAATAAACCAATAGCAAGAACAGAGCCTGTAACAGCACCACATGTTTCTCCCCTTAAAGCCATACCAGGAAAAGGCTTAAGCCCTCTGATCATTTTTTTCGCTTTTAATTTAAATTGATCATTGAGTACTCCAAAACTGGTTTGGGCACAATTGCGATACAAAGGCATTAATTCTTCTACTTTTTGATCCAGTTCATTAAGGATTTCTTCTCTGGTTTTGTTCTTGCCTGAAGCCAACACATCAGTAATAAAAGTTGATGAAGTAAAACAAACCGAGCAGGCTATGCTCTTCCATAAAAAATTTCTTCGGTTTAAATTAAGATTTTTCATTTTTCGATCAATTAGTGTGATTTAAAATTTTATCATTTAATAAAGCTCCTATAAAAAATATTCCTGCAGAACTCGTTTTTATCATTCTCCGTATTAGTCCATACAATTGAAAAGTATATGAAGTAATATAAAATATTCATAGAGTATGATCTATGTTGCGGGTGATATCATCTATTTAAACCACATAAAGTATAGTGTAGTCTGATTCCGGCAACAAGAGTTATACATCTTGGCTGCCAAAACATTGAACATACGAATAAATATAACTATACAACTTACTCCTCTGATGCATAAAAGTTTATTTAATTTAAGCAATTTGAATGAATTTTTCAATAAAAATTAACATTCTACTCACCTCTATTGATTGATAGTTATCAACAATATTATAAGAGATTCTTCGGGGTGTGTTTGAAACACGTTTTAAATAAAATGTTTGATTAGACTACAAAATGATCTCAGTTTTAAGTTATATTTCATCCCTCTGAAATTGGGGAAAGTGGTCATAAGAAGTTCAAATCTAACTTATAATGCAAACTGCATCGTAAAAAAGAGCCTATCAAATCCACCGCACCCGTCTCCTTGCTTTTCCCGATAGCTATCGGGAGAAGCAATGAGTCTAATACAATCTCATCAATTAATATAAATTTCATGTCGCATTTAAAACATATTTGACTAAGGATTGTAATAGTAGTAAAAAATACAGGATAAATATTTAATTTAGTTGCTCCAGTATATCTGGTTATTAGAAAAATACTGGATAGATCGATGTATATAGCTTTAAGTGCTATATTCTTTACTTTAAAAACTCGTAATTGAACGAAAAAATTAGATTATTTTCCTGAATAGAATGCTTAACTGGTCATTAATGAATAAAAATTTACTGATTCTTTTTATTCTAATTTCTTTACATGCATCTGTTTTTGCTCAATCATCAACTGTAAAAGGAAAAGTAACCTCCACAATAGATGGATCAGGATTACCAGGTGTAAACATATTCATTGAAGGAACCGTACAGGGAACTACTTCGGATCTGGATGGTAACTATTCAATCAGTGTTGAAAGTGGGAATGTTCTGATCTTCCAGATGGTAGGAATGAAAACAGTTCGTATAGAAGTTGAAAACCAGTCAATCATCGATATTTCGATGGAAGAAGAGAGTCAGGTACTTGAGGGAGTGGTTGTAAACGGTTTTCAGGAGGTAGACCGCAAGCTATTTACAGGCTCCGCAGAAAGAGTGAAAATGGAGAATATCATGGTTAAAAGTGAAGCAGATCTCAGCCGGATGCTGGAGGGCCAGGTAGCTGGTGTAACAGTCGACAATGTTTCAGCCACTTTTGGTACAACTCCGAAGATCAGAATTCGTGGAAATACCTCCATCAACGGTAATAACCAACCTCTCTTTGTTGTAGACGGAGTTATTCTGGAGGACCTTACAGATGTAAATACTGAAGATTTCATTTCGGGAAATGCCAATACACTTGTCAGCTCCTCGATAGCAAACATAAATCCAAATGACATTGAATCTTTTGAAATTCTTAAAGATGCTTCGGCTACGGCGATTTATGGAGGAAGAGCCGCCAATGGTGTGATCGTTATCACCACCAAACGGGGAAGAAGCGGGGACCTGCAGGTAAACTATAGTGGAAATTTTTCCTTCAAAATGCGTCCGACGTATAATCAATTTGATCTGTTGAATTCGGCTGAAGAAATGTCGGTGTACCGTGAATTATTTGAAAAGGGACTCATAGATATCAGTACGTCAGTCCGTGCCCAGAATTTTGGTGCGATGGGAAAGATGTTTTCGCTGATTGCCAACCATGAACTTGATTGGGGAGAAGGGGGGACTTTAAATGAGGAATTCCTGAACCAATATGAGAATACCAATACGGATTGGTTTGATATATTATTTAATGATGTAGGATTCCAGCAGCAACACTCCCTTGATTTCACATCCGGGAGTGAAAAATACAATAGTTATTTTTCTATCAGTTATCTCAATGACCAGGGTCAAACGATTGCTGATGAAGTTCAACGAATTACGGGAACCGCCCGCAATAATTTTTTTATTTCAGATGCATTTACCTTCGGATTGAAGCTGACAGGTAGTTATCGGGATCAAAAAGCACCGGGTACACGAAACAGGGAATTGGATCCAATCACGGGAAGGTTTAGCAGAAACTTTGATATCAATCCCTTGAGTTATTCCTTAAATACTGCCAGATCGATCCGACCTTATGATAACGATGGAAATCTGGAGTTTTTCAGGAGGAATTTTGCACCCTTCAATATCCTGCAGGAACTGGATTTGAATTATATTGATATCCAGGTAGTTGACCTGGCGACACAAGCTGATTTTGAAATCACCCCAGTTAAAGATTTTTCGATCAATGGAATATTTCAAGCCCGTTTTGCCAATACAAAACGTGATCACACAGTACATGAAAACAGCAACCAGGCTGAAGCATACAGGGCTGATGACACCCAGTTTATCCAGGATGCGAATAACCTGCTGTTCCGTGATCCGAATAATCCTGGTCTGAATCCACAGGTCGTTCTTCCGGTAGGAGGCTTTAAATATCTTGATCAGAGTGATCTGTTGAACTTCTTTACAAGGATAAGTGGCGCCTGGTCAAAAACTATCAATGAAAAACATGAAGTCAATGTATTTGGAGGTGGTGAGCTCCGTTTCTCCAATAGAAGTGCAACCAGTTCAACAGGTCTTGGTGTAGTGTATGAAAGTGGCGGGGTAGTAATCACTGATCCGAATATTATAGAATTTTTCAATCAGCAGAATATACCCATATTTACACTTGAAGAACAGCGAGAGAGGTTTTTAGGATTTTTTCTCAATGGAGGGTATGCATTTAGATCCCGGTATATTGCCAATTTTACAGCCAGATATGATGGATCTAATCAGCTGGGTATTAGCGAACAGGCACGGTATCTTCCTACATGGAATGTAAGTGGAGCCTGGAATGTCGACCAGGAAGCTTTTATGACTAATTTTTCCTATCTGGACTACCTCAAAATACGGGCTACCTATGGACTTTCCGGAAACCTTCCTCCTGAGACGAGTGCTTTGCTCAATCTTCAGGCAGACGTAACCATACGACCTACCGATGTCGAACCCTATCTTTTTATTCAGGACCTGACAAACACGGAATTAACATGGGAGAAACTTAAAGAGTTTAACTTAGGAATTGATTTCGGCTTATTCAAGGGACGAATTAATACATCGCTTGACTACTACCAACGTAATGCCTTTGATCTGATTGGAATTGTGCAGACCAGTGGTATTGGCGGACAGGGGCTTAAAATCGGGAATTTTGCCGATATGGAATCGGATGGTTTTGAAATTGGATTAACAACTGTAAATATTCAGTCCGAACATTTTACATGGACATCAAATTTTAACATTTCCTATGTCAAAGACAGAATTACAAAACTGGATTTCGGGCCAAGATTAGTGGATGCCATCAGCCAGAATGGAGCTGCTGTACTTGGAGGGCCACGACGTGGGCTTTTTTCAGCAAATTTCGCTGGATTGAACCAGATTGGAATTCCTGAATTTTTTGATGAAAACGGGGAAAAAGTTTTCAATCTGGATCTTCAAAACAGGGAAAATCTGGCAGATAAACTCGTGTTTGAAGGGCCTACTGAGCCAAGGGGTGCAGGAGGTTTCAACAACACCTTTTCCTATAAAGGTTTTTCGCTCAACGTATTTCTTTCCTATAAATTTGATTACAAGATTCGTTTAAATGACGCCTTTTTCCCAACCTATACCGATTTTGATGCACTTCCAGGAGATCTCGTAAACCGTTGGGCAGTTCCGGGAGATGAGGAATTGACAAATATTCCTGTTATTCTGGATATCGGTGTTGCGCAAACAAGTGGCGATATTGTCAATGCTTACAGCTTGTTCAATAAGAGTACGGTCAGAGTAGCCAATGGAGATTATATCCGTTTAAGAACTATTCAGCTTTCCTATGGACTGCCATCAGACCTGGTTTCTCGTTTTGGATTAAGAAGCGCTTTTATTTCCCTTGAAGGAAACAACCTGGCACTACTATATTCCGATGATGCACTTAACGGACAGGATCCGGAATTCTTTTCTTCTGGTGGTGTAGCATTACCTCCACCCCGGACTATTACGTTATCGTTAAATATTGGTTTATAAGATGATTAGAATACTTAATAGCAGATGAATAGAAAACAAATATATCCTGAGTTCTTTCAACGTATGGTCTTTTATACGATGATTGTCTTGCTTGTTATGATGCCAGGATGTGATAATTTTCTGGATGAGGTACCAGATAATCGTGTAGCCCTGGATGATTTGAATAAAGCAGCGCAATTATTAACCAATGCGTATTCAGACGCAAGCTACGCATTTACTGATTGGATGACTGATAATGTAGCATACACACGTGGAGTCAATCTGAGGACCAACCATCAGGAAACATATTCATGGTCTGACGAGACGACAGATGCCACTGAATTGGATACACCCACTTTTTTCTGGAATGCTACTTATAATGCTATTGCACACGCAAATGAAGTGCTTGCTGTATTGGATAATCTCGTTGTTGAGAATGAGGCCGACATAGCCCGCAAACGTGCAATCGAATCCGAAGCTTTACTAACACGAGCTTACGGACACTTCATGCTGGTAAATTTATTTGCCAAGCATTATAATCAGCAAAGAGCAGGTACAGATCCGGGCATTCCATATGTGGAAACACCTGAAACGGTTTTTATAAAAACATATAAAAGAAATACAGTTAAAGAAGTTTACGATAAGGTGGAAGAGGATATGCTGAAGGGCCTTGATCTGGTGGATGATAGTTTTTTCGCCAATTCCGGGAAATACCATTTCAACCGTAACGCCGCACTGGCATTTGCATCACGGTTTTACTTATTCAAGGGAGATTATGATAAATGTATTGATTACAGTACCGAATTACTGGGTGATGATCCGTCTCCATTCGTCAGGGATATGACTTCAGATGAATTTCTTAATGCAAGTTCCTCTATTGATGGATATTCACAGTTGTATTCTTCCCCGGACCTGCCCAGTAATCTACTCCTGATAAGAAAGGTTTCGCTTGTCCAAAGAACAGATTTTGCGCATGGACCTACCACAACACTATATAATGAGCTGTTTGATTTGAATCCATTTGCAGGCACGGTTGATGAGCGGGAAAATCCGGCACTTGTGAAGGGTGAAAATGCTGTATTCCCTGTTCGCTACCAGAGTCTTTTCCAGAGAAGTAGTCTCAATTCTAATGTGGGAACACCCTATCATATTCATATAGCATTCAGGGGAGAAGAGGTACTCTTCAACCGGATGGAAGCGAATATAGAGCTGAACCGTTTGGATGATGCAATCCAGGATCTTCAAGTTCTTGTCGATCATCGTTATAGCGGACAATCGGTTACCGTAACCATTGAATTGTTGCGGGCTGCTTTCGGAGTTACAGGCGACCCGTTTGTCAGCGATAAATTGGTAATGGATATATATAATCAGATTGAAAGACGCAAAGAATTTATAGTACAAGGTCTCAGGTGGTTTGATATCAAACGTTTTGAAATACCGGTTGATCACAATCTGGTTGACGGTTCTATAATAAGTCTGGATGATAATGATCGGAGGAAAGTATTGCAAATACCTGCCTCAGCTATCGAAGTTGGTAAACTGCAACCTAATCCAAGATAAATGACAAAATTGAAAAGTATATAAATTAAAAGAATATACCGATAATGAAGCTAAGTACATACACCATATTATTCAGTTTACTCGTGCTTTTCAATGCCTGTTATGAAAAGGAAAACCTTAATGTCCCGGTTAATCAGACACCGGATATCATAAAAAATGAGATCGATTTGTATATTGATGAGAACTTCACACAGGAATTTGGTATGGCCATTCGGTACCGGTTTGTTGACCGGTATGTACGACCAACGCAGCGGGTTACTCCACCAAGGCTCGAGGTTGTACGGCCTATGCTGGATTTTATCGACGAATATTGGATCGATCCGTATCTTAGTGTAGAAAACGGTGAAGAATTTTTTCGCAACCATGTGCCTGCAGAAATTGTACTTCTGGGTGGATTGATATACAATGAAGATGGAACTGTAACCCTGGGAACTGCAGATGCAGGAGCTCAGATCACCTTTACAGATGTTAATTCCATCAACCTCGACGACAATAATTGGTTGTTATTGCAATTACAAACAGTTTATCATGAATTTGCCCATATTGTTCATCAACGATATAAACTACCAAATGCTTTCGAAACAATTTCTCCACAGGGATATACCAGTGCTGGCGCATGGTTTACCTTGACATCTGAAGAAGCTCTCCAGAGAGGATTTGTGTCACCCTATGCTACAAGTTCGCCTAATGAAGATTTCGCTGAAACTGTAGCCTACTTTCTTTTTGATGCAAATTTTGAAGAAAATTATATTTTACCGGAACCAGATTGCGGTTCACCTGAATGTGAGCAAAGAAATGAGGGACGAAAAATGATCGTTCAGAAACTGAATTCCATTCTCGCACATTATGAAAAAGTAACGGGGGTAAAACTGGAAGACGTTCGGGAAGTTGTACAATCGAAATTATAAATGTATGAGAAATAGCCTAAATTATATAATCTTATTGCTCTTTACATATATACTGATTTCATGCAGTGAAAACAATGTGGGTAATCTACCATCAGTGGAAGAACGTGTTAGTGTAGCCGTTTCGAATTTGGAATCAGAACTGACAGCTCCTTCCGATGGATGGAAGCTGGAATACCAGCCTACCAACGAGTCTGGTGTGTTTTTTATGCTTCTACAATTCGAAGAGGATAATCTGGTGACTATAAAATCGGACCTTGCTGATAATGATGGTGAATTTTTTGATCACGAGATACCATGGAGGGTCGATAATGCCCTGGGATTGGAACTGATCCTTGAAACCTATGGCTTATTTCATTATTTATTTGAACAAGATGGTGCAACTTTTGGTGCTGAATTTGAATTTGTATATCAGGGAAAAGATGGTGATAACCTTGTTTTCAGAAGTAAATCGGATGTAAGCAGTTTTTCCCCATCCATCATCCTGGAACCTGCCTCTCCAAATGATGAAAACCTATTTGCCAGGGATATAGCGATTAACCTGAATGAATTTGCAACAATCAGCCCCAAAGCGTTAGAATCGCCAACTCCCAAACAGCAGATTATTCTTGAAAATGCCAACGTTTCAGTATACTGGTCACTTGATCCGGCAAAAAGGATTGTACAATCCTCGGTAGCTGCAATCGGCACAGGATTTGACCAGCCAGACTTCGATGGCGTCATACTGAATCATTCCAGTGGTTACCAATTACAAAACGGTAGTATGATACTCTTAGAGCCCTTACAGTTTGTATTGAATAATACATTATATACGATCAATGCGATAGCTTTCAGTGACTTTTCCAATACTGGCCCGAGTCTTTGTAAATTTTCTGCTGATGACGGACCGAAATATGAAGGCCAGGTTGCTGGTATCGGATCGATATCCATGATTGCCAGTTTATTTGATCTTGAGGGCACTGCCTTTCAACCAATTCCTGAATTTCCATATAGTGTTAATTCTTTTTTTATATTCGACGAGACAGGTGCCTCTTTATCAGACGAAGGGAATATCATTGCAGAAAAATTTCCCGATGCAGTGGCTTTTCTTTTCTATTATGAATTCGAATCCGATATCCAACCCTCGAATGCGGTAGGCTTTATCCTTGATGATGGAAACGGTAATTCCGATATCTACCTCAGGGAATTCCTTCCTACTTCCACAGTTGGGAATAAGATCACAGTTACATTAACGAATAATTTTTATCACTCCGGGACTCCTACACCCGGAGATGATGCAAACCTGACTGAAATAACTGACCTTTTATTTGAAGGAGAAGAAGTATATGCCTCAGATTTCCCGGTAGAAGGGCTGACTGTATTTAAACTTTTCAACCCTTGTAATCAGTATGAAATATTTTTGGTACAGTAAATTGACCACAAGATATTAAATCCATATAATTTCTTCGGAAAAAGACTTTTATTATACTGTGAAATGGCTAACCAGATAAGCGGATAATTGGCTAACTGTTGATTTGTGTCTCGTTGTCTCGTCCTAAATAAAGATCAATCTAGATTTACGGGATATTCATTTTCAAGTTTAATGGAAATTCTAAATTTATTAATTATCTCCTTTGAATTGAATATGATAAATAAATCTGATTATTTTAGTTTGAGATTGAAAGTTAATGAAATAGCGAATAATTTAAATGGATTAAAAAAATCTCAAATGAGCAAATAAGTTTTCTGTTTTTTTCATTAATTTAATTCTCGGCGAATTCTATAAATCTATATTTAAAGATTCGTGGAATTGAAGAATTGATAAGTTGGTGACACTTATTCCATTATTCATTCTAAAATTTCCACAATTTGGCATTTCCATACTGAGTCAGCTGAAGCCTACTGAAGGCCAGAATTCTTATTACCTTGGTTTACAGGCAAAAAAAGACTACCCCAATACATCAGAGCAGTCCTTATTATTTTTTTTCTGTCCTTTATTTCATTCGATCTGAAAAAAGAGATCCACCGAATACGTCCCCAGTGAAATTTGAACAAATCCTTCTCCATTCTCATCAACGGTTCCGGTCGGGATAGTTACCGGATTAAACGTGATGATTTCCATGATTTCGAAATCCTCATTCACAGCAGTTTCAAGATCTTCGCCGTCAAAATCAATAAACGTTAATTCCCAGGTTTCATTGGTAAGAACGTAAGGATCTCCTGGATTTAATTCAAATCCGATTGGCAATTCAAAGGGAGCCAAATCCACCAGAAGTGGAGTGGCAAGAAACCGTGAAAGATCCTGATCATCCTGTGGATACAGGAACAATATAAAATCAGGATATTTAGTCGAATCCGGAAACCCGGTAGGATCATCCCAGTCATTTCCATCCATATTCACGAATGGGAAACTATTAATGAGCAGACCAGTCATAACACGTTCGCCAACCATAATTTCCTGAATTAATGAATCCTTCTGATTATCCTTAGTGAACGCTACCAGTTTAACCGAATACGTACCTGCTTCATCGTAGGTGATAGTTGGACTTATCTGCGTGGAGGTTTGTCCGTCACCAAAATCCCATTCATAATTTGAGGCATTTGTTGTCAGGTTTTGAAATTTAACCGGAACACCAACTTCCACAATTTCAGGATCTGTGGTGAAGTCAATAACGGGTAAAGGAAGCTTTGGGTCTTCCTCCTTACAGGACATTATTAACACCATAAGAAGGAAAACTACCCCGGAAAATTTGTAAAACTTTGTCATATAAATTGTTTATTAATATAATACCAGAATTCAAATGTACGGTAAAAAATTAAATTTTAACATACAATCATAATCGATTATTGTCTAGTTCTATACTTGAAACCGTTATTTGTGATTCTATATTTGTGTATTCGTAAATTTGTAAATCGACATTTCATGAATATAATCTTTAAACTATGTTATGTTTTATCGCCTTCTCCCCCCTCCCCCGGTTCGGCCACCGGATGGCCGGGTAGCGGAAGACCGGCTTCTATTTGAATTATAATTATTGTAACGTTGTGTTCCTTGCTGTCGTGACCGACTTTCGCTGTTGATCTGCTGCTGGTAACTGGATCGGTTTGATGAATTCCATTGTCCATTGGAACGTTGCTGTACTGTTCCACTGGTATTATCCCTTCTATACACATTCCCATCCCTGCCAGCATATACATCATTCTGTCTCGTAGAGGGTCTAGTCTGTGTGTTTGACCTGTTTTGCATCTGGTTCGCCCTGTTATTTGAGGTACTTACCCTGTTGCGAGTAGAAACCTGATCCCGGTTAATATTTTGCCTGGTCTGTATACCGGTAGATCTAATGCCATTTGCCCGGTTTCTGTATACATTGTTGTAGTTGTTTCGCTGACCTGCCCTGTAACCTGCGGCATAACCGGCCCTCCGGCCTGCATTATACCCATGGTAATACCCATGTCTGTAACCCCTGTAATATCCATGCCTGTATCCATACCTGTATCCTGCAGGTCCCCACCATCCATAATATGGTTGATGCCAGCCATAACTGAACCAGCCATAACTGACTCCAAATGAAAAGCCCCAACCCGTCCATGGATTGTAATGGACATGAAATCCCCAGGTTGATGGTCGCGGATAATAATATGTGTAATACCAAGGCCTGTAATAATACCCCGTACCATATACAACCACTCCCCCATACACATAGGAACAGGTATATCCAGGAGTATAACCAACATACACAACGTCGGGAGTACTGTCATAGATATAAACGTATTTAACGTTATAAACAGGTGATTCAGGAGGTATTTCGTTTACCTCATCAGGCCGGTGAACACTAACTTCCCACGGACCAGTAGCTTTGTCTGATTCGAACCATATGCCATCATCTACACAGTAGTATTTGTTGTTGGTCAATAAAACAGTTTTATCAGCATTTTCAGCATATGAAATCGATGCCCCATCTATTTTCGTAAACTTTGGATTGCCATCATAACTTACCTCAACAGTTGCTGTATTTCTGTCCACTGTAGCTGTTTGTGGAATTGTTTGTTCTAGAACAGCTAGTTGTGCTTCTTCTGTTCCAGGAACACTGGTCCGAACATTTCCCATATCACTTTGAGCTGGAATTCTGGAGAATTCTTCCGGTAAATCTCCGGGTTCCCTGAATGTCCATTCCCCATCCAGTAATGATCTTGAAAAATACCACCGTCCTGCCAGTAAAACATAGTGTTCCTGGGTGTTTATATCCATGATGATATCGCTTTCGGTATTGTCGACATATAACAGCGAAGTCCCTTCAATGGATTTATAATCCGGTTTCCCATCAACAACTACCAGTTCAGCTGGTCGCGTTGAAACGATTAATTCAGGTGGCTCTGTCATGGCCATCATGAGTGAATCCTCTTCTATCTTATATCCTTCCATGGCTTTCTCAGACAATTTAAAAACGCTAGAAGGAACCTTTTCCAAGGATGTCCAGCCATTACTGATCTGGGAAGATGAATACCAGAATTTTCCTCCCCGAAGATAATGCAGGTTGGTTTTTTTATCTTTTACCAGGAAAAAGGGAGTGTTTACAACATAGGAAATATCCTTATTATCTGTATCATTAAAAATTGGGTCACCATCGATCATCACAAGTACAGTGGGATTTTGCCGGTAGAATATTTTTGGAGGATCATTGTTTAATTTTTCCGACAATTCTCTTTGTTCATCAACCAGTTCCAGGCTTGCCAATAATCTGTCGAGTGACATAACCTGCGAAGATCCTTCTATTTTTTCCTCCAGTAGGCGGGCAAATTGATCAACTTTATCGTCAGGAACATCCGGAAATCTTGTTTGTATAATATCTATCTTTTCTAATATTACTATACGTTCGTCAAAATCAGTTTCAACTTTAGCCCTGAACCAGGCAGCCCCAAAGATCAGTTCCTTTTCCTTCGGCTTTACTGAAATGGCCATTCTTCCCTCTATCATATTGTCTTTAAAGGATTCCAATTGAGGCTGATAAAGTGTAATCGTATGATTTTCCAATATAATATCCCGGGGCCAGGCAAATTCAGGATCCTGTTGTTCCTGACTGAGGGCAATAAAATTTATCCAAATAAAAAATATTGTAATTCCATATTTCATGAGACTGGTCTTTAAATTTCTTTTTGCGAATTAACAAACATACAACAGCAACCTTAAACAATTCATCAAAATTCATAATTATTATAAGTTGTGATTATAAAATTGTTATCTGTAATTATTAATATCTTTGGAGGTTCTTGTCATGGTTACAAACCTTAAATATTACTTACATTGAGTTATAAATATCTAAAAATGAATAAAAGATTATCCATACCGGAACTCCCATTACAGGCATGGGAAAAAAGTAAAATAACACTGCATTTAATTCTTCAAATTTTTGGAAAAGTAAGGCTTAATATGACACCAAGAAAAAATCATTGGTGGTTTATTACTGAATATGTCAGCTCGAGGGGCTTTACGACATCACATATTCCATGTGGGGATGGAATCAATACATTCGAAATTAACTATAATGTCCACGCCAGCCAGGTTGAGATTTTTACCAGCTTGAATACAGAAAAAATTATACCTCTTTATAATGGATTATCAGTAGCTTCTTTTTATAAACAAATTATGAAAGCCCTTGATGAATTGAACATACATCCAAAAATAATAGATAAACCATTTGATATGGGGATTAATAAACGATTTGCTGAAATCGAAGAATACCATCATTACGATGAGGAATATGTAAAAAGATTCTGGAAAATTATGCTTTGGGTAGATGGTGTTTTTAATGAATTCAGTGGCCGTTTTTATGGAAAGACATGTCCGGTTCAACTTTACTGGCATCATATGGATCTTGCGGTTACCAGGTTTTCCGGCAAAAAAGCACCTCCCATGGATCCCTCGGCCCGTATTTCAGATAAAGATGCCTATTCACATGAAGTGATCAGTTTTGGTTTCTGGGCAGGGGATGATAATGTTCGAGAACCTGCCTTTTATGCCTATGCTTACCCATCGCCCGACGGAATAGATAAAATCAAATTGCTCCCACAAAAAGCTGTATGGATAGATAGCAACGGAAGCCCAATGGCATTTTATCGTTACAATGATTTACTGAAAGAGGAAAATCCACGGGAAGCTTTATTGGTTTTTTTGGAAAGCACCTATCAAGCTGGCGCCAAACTTGCCGGTTGGGATATTGAAGAATTGAAAACGATCGATCTGGATAAATTGTAAATAATCGAAATTAAAGAAAGGTAATTAATAGGTATAGTTGATAAGAAGAAAGATAAATGAGGTTTGAGTAGGGATAAAAATAGAATTTAGTGATTATTTCCTAGCTAATGAAAGAAATTATCTAAAGCATATGATAATATTGCACAAAATCTAATTGGTATCTTGGATAAGATTCAGGCTGAATTCTGCTACGGCCGTCAGGGCAACAGACCATAGGATTATACCAATAATAAGGAACACCATCAGCCGGAATGTATCTTTGACTAAGGTCAATCCAATGAGAACAGCGGGGATTGGTCCGAGAGTACCACTTACGATCAATCCCAATCCAATTGTTCCGTAACGGTCCATCAGATGGGAGAACTTTTTCTTTTTTCTTTCGAGCCGGTTTTCTCCCATTCTTTTAAACAACCACTTTTTAAAAGACTCTCCTGAATAATAAATGATCAGAACGGTGGTTATGGATCCTAAAGCGGTAAAACCTGCCGTAATAACAGGATTAGCCTTTAAGGCAACCCCAACCGGAACACCCTTATACAGGCCGGTTATACCTGCCACATAAATCGCGACCATTTGTAATAAGATTTCCTGCATATTTATAAGACTGGCAAAACTAATCAAATCTGATGATTCTATCCGGATTTATTGTTTTAGAAATTTGTTTGAAATTAAAACCCTTGACCAAGAATTGACGGGAAATTATCCTCAACCTTGAAATTTTCCCATTTAATATTTAGGAACCTGTTTTATTCAACCACCATGAACATTAATTCTTCATAGGTGGTATTATCTATCGGAAAATTCAGGTGACGGAATTCAGGACGGAGATCCATTAGGAGTACGATTAATCAATACGCTAAAAACCCATATACACAACTTCCTTCTCCATTAATCAGGATTTAGAATTTGAAATAATATGGATCAGGTTCTACATAAACATATACAAAAAGGTTTTTGTTCCCCTTCTGGGTAGAAAATTCTGCAACTTTTGCAGCTAAAAAAGACCAAAAAAAATTTATTTGCCTTAAATATTATTTTAAATTTATGTAGATGTAAGTCTCCTGTATGCAAATATTATGCAGGATCTGAAAAAGATATTTTTATAAAGTTTAATTAACAACCTCACACGGATTATGGAAACACGTCGCGAATTTTTGAAAAAAACTACTGCCCTGGCTGCATTTAGTCTCTTTTCCGACTGGGCAACGGGAAATACTACCGATGATAAACTGGGAAAAGTTTTACCGCTACGCCGGATCACTCGCAATGGTGAAAAATCTACTGCCTTTGCAATGGGCGGATATCATCTGGGTATCCCGGAAGATCCTGACGAAGCCGAAAGAATGGTAGAGCGTGCCATCGAGATGGGTGTACGGTTTTTTGATAATGCACGTGTATATCACCGGGGCCGTTCAGAAGAATATTATGGACGATTTCTGACACCAAAATATCGTGAACATATCTTCCTGATGACAAAAAGTGCTTCCAGAACTGCTGAAGCTGTAAGAAAGGATCTTGATTTATCCCTCGCGGCACTTAAGACTGATTACCTCGACCTGTGGCAGATCCATACTTTTACAACAAAAGAGGATGTAGATAATCGGCTGAATGAGGGCATTTTAGATGTGTTTCTGGAAGCTAAAGAAAAGGGGAAAACAAAGTACATTGGTTTTACGAGTCACCAGAATCCGTCAACCATTCTTTATTTTCTTGATATTCTGAAACAGCGCGGCTTGGAAATGGATACCTGCCAGATGCCATTGAATGTGTGTGATCCAAATTTCGAATCATTTCAACATCGGGCACTTCCGGCATTATTGGAACGTGAATATGGTGTCATTGCCATGAAAACAATGGCTGGAGGTAGTATGATGGGAAAACGGATTGATACTACTCCCAGAGAAATTGCTACGGAGGACATCCCGGATGTCGTTTCGAAAACAGGTATTACATACGCAGAGCTTCACCAGTACGTGTATGCCCTGCCTATTTCATCCTTATGCAGCGGCTGCGATACCATTCAGAAGCTTGAAGATAATATCGCTGTACTACAGAATCTGAAAAAGCTATCCAGGACCGACATGGAACGGCTTGAAAATAAGGTGAAGCCTTTTGCTGGATATTATGTGGAAAATTATAAACGGGTGTTTGGATAAAGTTAGTGTAGATTTGAGGAATTGGTGAATTGGGGAATCGGTTAATTGTTGAATTTTTGTCTCGTTGTCTCGTCCTAAATAAAGTTTATGCCAAAAGGCATCCCTTTGGGACAGGTTTAACACTTAATCCTGATATTAATTTACAATTATTATTTA
>Ga0209536_100000882_pt1 | contig 49763 bp, 48 predicted proteins | sample DeeMarSeWOR28_12_FD_187461 | JGI IMG/M metagenome (GOLD analysis project Ga0209536, IMG submission 187461) | Marine sediment microbial communities from White Oak River estuary, North Carolina - WOR-2-8_12 (SPAdes) (version 2) | ecosystem: Environmental > Aquatic > Marine > Intertidal zone >...
TTTCAGGACAGCCATCTTGGCGGACGCCGTATCCACCTGGGCATATTCCGTCTCCCAATGCGTCTACCTCGCGGCGCCGCTGCGCGATTTTGTCGAACAGGGTTCTCATCCCTGCCCCTCTGCTGGAAATCAAAAATGGGGCCACGAGGGCCCCATTTTCAATTTCTGGCGGTGCAGCGAGTCGTGGGCGGACGATGCTTTGTTACAATCGTGACTCACAACCTATTCGGCGATGATCCAATTTACTGCCCGAAAGTATTCACCGGATACCAGGCACCAGATTGCCTGTATCAACGTAGGCCTTAGGCCTTTAGGACGCATCTTTTGTATTCCTTAAGCTGCACATAACGAACGCTAAACGGTATATGACATTGCCGAAATCTTTATTGCTATTCGCAACCCTCTCCTTTTGCATCGCAGCAATTTCAACGTCTGTTGAAGCGACGAGCAAAGTAACTGCCATGACCAACCAGGCACAAGGTCAAACGCCTGATCTGCTTGTCGTGCCCGATCCAAGAGCGTATTTCGAGCAAAAGCAATCGGCCATTTCTTTGGTACGCGCGCAACAATGGGAGAAGGCCTTACCGTTGTTACAGAGCTTGACGCAGCAATACAAAAACGACGGAGAAACCTGGTACTTGCTTGGTTTGAGCTACTTCAACTTGCAGCAGTGGCAACAAGCGCTCGCCCCTTTGAAGCAGGCATTAAGCCTTGGGTATCGGTTGGAAAAGATCCCCACTGGGGAAAGCAATCCGAATGACCTGATGGTGAAAATTGCCAAGACTTACGCACAACTGGAAGATGAGAATAACGCGCTAGCCTGGCTGGAAGAAGCCCTGGCCGCTCGTTGGGACGATAAACCAAAACTAGCTGGCAGAAGTCTTTTTTCGAGCGGGATCAGCGCTGACTTCAAGAATATCCAGGATTCTGATGCATTTAAGAAGCTGGCCGGCGCTTCGGTGCCAGAAGGTCTAACGCGCGCACAAAAATGGCAGCTGGACCTGAATTATCTCGTCTCCGAAATAAAGCGCTTACACGTAGATACGTATCATCATGTCAGCGAAGCGAAGTTTACGGAGAAGGTTCACTCGATTCGCTCCGCCATCAACGGATTGGACGACCAGCAAATTGTATTCGAATTCATGTCGTTACTGGGCATGTTGGGCAATGGTCATAACTTCATTATTCCGGCATGGGGACAGTATGGCTCTTTTACCCAATTACCGATGCAGTTCTACTGGTTTTCCGATGGTTTGTACATTGTCGATGCTCAGGAGCCATACGCACACTTGATTGGCTATGAAGTAACGCGTTTTGGCGAAACGCCCGCCGAAAAAGCACTTGATTTGGTCGGTGCAATCAACGCCCGTGACAATGACATGCAACAGCTCTGGCTCGCGCCCTATTACTTGGGACTGCCTCAAGTGCTATCAGGGCTCGATATTGTAGAAGATGCAGCGAACGTCACACTGACAGTGCGCCTCTCTGGGGACAAAGAGCAAGCAGTGACGCCAAAGGCCCATGCGATGGCGTTTTCGGGTTTTCCCAAGTTGCCCGCCTTGAAGTCAGCCAGCTATCAACGTGGGCTATCACGAAATGACGAACCCTATTGGTATGAGCATATTGCAGACAAACAGCTGCTTTACGTGCAGTTTAATGCTGTGCGAGACGATCCCAAGCTGTCGTTTGCTGAATTCAACGACGAGTTAAGACAGCTGATCATGCGGCAGAGTATCGATAACCTGGTGATCGATTTGCGCCACAATAGTGGCGGCGATGGCTCTATTACACCGCCAATGGTTGCAACTGCGGCATTATTTGAAGCGTTAAGGCCAGACGGAAAGTTGTTCATTCTTATGGGCCGAAATACGTTTTCAGCAGGACATGATTTGCTGGTGGACTTGACCCGGTTTACGCACCCCATTCTAGTGGGTGAACCTTCCGGTACGCGCCCCAACGCCATTGGTGAAGCAGGGTGGTTCAACCTCCCATATAGCCAACAAACAGGGGTCATTTCGTCACAATTTCATCAAAACAGCTCCGCCGAAGACCACCGGATATGGCTTGCGCCTGATGTGCCTGTGAGTTTGTCGTCAACGGCCTATTTTGGTGGGCAAGATTCGGCTCTCGATGCTGTTATGAGCCTCATCGAGTAAACCGACTGATCGACCGCGCCGGTCACCGCGACTATCTAGGCTTCCCGGCTACCTGACCTCGGACCGCCAGATCCAGCCGCAGAGACTCGGGCCTTACAGCCTCCCTATTCGGGTCTGAAAGCCTCCAGGCGGTCCGGAAAGGTGCCCGAAAGGGTCTCGTAACCATCGGAAAGAAGAAGGCCTTCGACAGTCTCTGATCGGAGACTACTCGAAGGCCTGACTTGCTGGCGGAGAGGGGGGGATTCGAACCCCCGGTACGGTATCACCGTACACTCGCTTTCCAGGCGAGCACCTTAAACCACTCAGCCACCTCTCCGAATTTTCTATTCCGTCGGCGCTATGCGCGGCGGCAGATCCAGGCACGGCGATCCTTTCGGCCGCTCGGGCCTCGGATTGGCCTCCGGTACCGGCATTTCCAGGTACGCTTGCGGCGTATCCAGGTCCTCCGGTGTCTTCAAGCGCTCGCGCTCCACGGCCTCCTGGTAGCGGCGCGGATCGTCGCAGGTCAGGTCGACCTCGCCGCCGCATGCCGAAAGCGCGGCCAGGAAACTGAGCAAGACTGTGAACAACAATCCTCTGGCTATGCGGATCCGCATCAGGCGCCCGTCCCCACGCCAGCGCCCGCCATCGCTGCTCGCATCTGGTCATGGTACTGCTCGCTGAACTCGGTCAGCGGCAGCCGAATATGCGGTGAAATCAAGCCCATTTGACAGACGGCCCACTTGACGGGAATGGGGTTCGACTCCAAAAACAGTGCGTCGTTCAGTGGTTGCAGGCGATCGTCGATCGCCTTCGCCGCATCGCGTTCCCCGGCGCTCATGAGACGGCAGAGCTCCGCCATCTGCGCGGGAACGACGTTGCCGCTTACCGTCACGACCCCGTGTCCGCCCTGATCTATAAAAGGCAATACCGTGAAATCATCGCCGCTGAAGAGGCCGAAATCCGCCGGCACCAGCGCCTGGATGTCGCGCAAACGGTCGATATCTCCCGTCGCCTCCTTGATGGCCCAGATATTTTCATGCTCCGCGAGCCGCGCCACCGTGTCGGGCAGCAGATCCGATGCGGTACGGCCGGGCACGTTGTACAGCATCAGCGGCTTGTCGACAGCGTCCGCCACGGCCGAGAAATGCCGGTACATGCCTTCCTGAACCGGTTTGTTGTAATACGGAACCACCACCAGGTAGCCGAAGATGCCCGTATCGCTCACGGCCACCGACAGATTGACCGTCTGCGCCGTGGAATTCGAACCGGTACCGGCAATAATGGGTAAACGCCCGTCCGCGAGCTCGACGGCACGCCTTATCAGCTCGATGTGTTCGTCGGTAGCCAGCGTCGCAGACTCGCCCGTCGTCCCGGCTACGACCAGGCCATCGCTCCCTTCTGCGACGTGAAATTCGATCAGCCTCTTGAGAGCCGCGTAATCGACCCGATTATGGTCATCGAACGGCGTCACAAGGGCGACCAGACTGCCCTTAAGCACAGGTTATCCTCGCTTAAAATGAGGCGGCGATGTTACTGTTCACGGTCGGTGCTGGCAAGAAACCCGGCAAATCCGGTAATCGCTGGACGGCGCGCAGGCGGCGGTCCCGTATCCTGGACGAAAACTATTTAGTGCAAAATCTAAAAAAATGACACAACTTATTGTTTTATCAGCAATTGGCTCTGATAGACCGGGCATGGTTCAGGATATCACCGAAGTAATTCTCAATTGCGGCGGTAATATCGAAGAAAGCCGCATGACCACGCTCGGCACCGAGTTTGCGATGCTTATGCTGGTGTCCGGCAACTGGCACACGCTCAATCGGCTCGAAAAAGGACTCGAGAAACTCGACGACGGCAACCTGACCTTTACGATCCGCAAGACGGGCAAACCGGAGGTCAAACAGGATCGCATGCCCTATGCCGTCGATGTCGTCAGCCTCGACCATGAGGGGATCGTGTTCAGCCTCGCAAACTTCTTCGCGTCCCACAATATCGAGATTGCAGACGTCGCGACACGCAGTTATCCGGCGGCGCATACGGGCGCGCATATGTTCGCCGTGCAGATGGCCGTGAACGTGCCCTCGTCCATTCACATCGCCCAGCTGCGCGAGGAATTCCTGGAACTAAGTGACCGGCTCAATCTCGACGCCATACTCGAGCCGGTCAAGACCTGAAACCCGCTGTTAAGGAGGCACCAGTGAGCGGACCCACGATGAATCGAGTCGTCGCTGATTTCACGGCCGAGTCAACGGGCGACAAGAAAGTGCGCTTGAAGGAACTGCGCGGCAAGAATGTCGTCATTTATTTCTACCCGAAGGACAGCACACCTGGCTGTACCCTGGAAGGCCAGGATTTCCGCGACCTGCATGCGCGCTTCAAGCGGCAAAACACGGTGATCCTGGGCGTATCCGGGGACAGCATCGCCTCGCATGAAAAGTTCAAGGCAAAGCAGAAATTCCCGTTCGATCTGCTGTCGGATCCGGACGGCAAACTGTGCGAAAAATTCGACGTCATCCGCGAAAAGAACATGTACGGACGCAAGTTCATGGGCATCGAGCGGAGCACGTTTCTCATCGACGCCGAGGGCAAACTGCGTCGCGAATGGCGCAAGGTAAAGGTCAAGGGCCACGCCGACGAGGTGCTTGCCGCCGTCAAGGAACTTGGCAAGTAACCTCATGAAAACAGCTGGTTAGCTGCTCGCTATATCCCGGCCACGGTAAAATTGCCGCCGCTGGGGTCGTTCCAGCAGGTATTATTGGGAACGGTTCTCCAAGTACTCAGTCGGATACACCAGGACATCATCAATTGGGCCGCTGCCTTGATCGGACGAACATTCAATAAACTCGCCTTGTCGCTGCTGGCGTCGCTGCTCGTGGTAACCAGCGGCGCCGGGGCCGATGACATCAAGCTGCCGGACATGGGAAGCCCGGCCGATGCCGTGCTGTCCAAGTCCGATGAGGCCCGGCTCGGGCGCGCCATCATGGCGCAGATTCGTCTTACCGGGCGCGTCGTCGAAGACCCCCTGGTCACCGAGTACATCAACGAAGTGGGCGGCCGCATTGCCGCCCAGGCCAATGACGGCAGCCAGAGCTTCAAGTTCTTCGTCATCGACGACCAGAACATCAACGCGTTTGCGCTACCGGGCGGCTACATCGGTGTGCACACCGGCTTGCTCGATGCCAGCCGCAATGAAGACGAACTCGCCGGCGTACTGGCGCACGAGGTCGCGCACGTTACACAACGCCATATCGCGCGAGCGATTCACGCCAGCCAGCGCCAGAGCATCATTACCACCGCGCTGATGCTGGGGGCCATCCTGGCCGGGGTCGCGTCCGGCGACAGCGATGCCGCACAGGCAGGCATGGTGGTCGCCCAGGGCAGCGCGGCGCAGCAGCAGATCAACTTCACCCGCAGCAACGAGTACGAGGCCGATCGCATCGGGATCCGGGCGATGGCGGATGCCGGCTTCGATCCTCATGGCATGGCGTCGTTTTTCGAAGTCATGTCGAGACAGTCCCCGGCCGACGTCAATATGCGAGTGCCCGAGTTCCTGCGCACCCACCCGGTCACGACACAGCGCATCGCGGAAGCAAAAAACCGCGCGCGAGAGTACCCGCGCAGGCCGAGCAACGACAGCATCAATTACGGCATCGCCCGCGCGCGGATGAAAGTCGAGAGCTTCGACACGGACGAAGCCGCAATCAATTACTTCGAGTCACGCGACTACGAGCAGCAAAACGATATCGAGAAATACGGTCGCGCCGTCGCCTACCAGCGCGCGGGCCGCCACCGTGATGCAAACAGGATTTTCGAGGAACTCCTCGAGCGCAACCAGAAGGTCATTGCCTACCACATCGGCGTCGGCGAAACACAGCTTGCGCTGGAACAGAATGATCGGGGTATTGCCACCTTCGAACGCGCCGTCAGCTTGTTTCCGCGCAACGTACCTCTGGTCATTCATTACGGCGAAGGTTTGTTGCAGCTCGGGCAGGCCGACAAGGCGCACAAGATACTGCTCGACCTGATGAACAATGTACCGCCGACCCCCGAACAGGTGCGGCTGATCGCGAGAGCGGCGAACGATGCGGGCGATACCGCGGAAGCGCTTTACTATCTCTCCGAGTACCACCTCATGACCGGCAATCTTGTCGGTGGCATCAATTTCCTGCAACGCGCACTCGCGCTTCCCGAACTACAGGAAATCCAGCGGATTCGCTTCCAGGCCCGCATCGATTTCATTCGCGAATACATGAGCGAAGAACAGCTCAAGCAATTGCAGCGCAGCCAGCCCATGGGTGCATCCGCGCGCAACTTTGGTTAGTCGCCGCAGGCACTCGTAACCGATGGGCCGCGCAGAGCAATTACCCTTCATGAAGCGCCTGCTACCCCTAGTTGCGCTTGTTGCAGCCGGTTGCGCCAGCAACTCGCCGGCAGATGCCGACAATCCGGAAACAGCGGTACGCGCCGAATACGATCCCATGGAATCCCTCAATCGCAGCATGTACGCCATTAACGATGCCTTCGACCGAGCAACTCTCAAGCCGATTGCACGCGGCTACAAGGCCGTAGTGCCGGAGTTCGCGCGGCGCGGCGTGACGAACTTCTCGCGGAACCTGTTTACGCCCCGCTCCGCCGTCAACAATTTCCTGCAGGGAAAGCCAGGGCCGGGTTTCAGCGAACTGGGCCGTTTTATCGTCAACAGCACCCTCGGCATCGGCGGCCTCATCGACGTGGCCTCGGCACAGGGAATGCCGGAGTACGACGAGGACTTCGGCCAGACTCTGGCCGTCTGGGGTTTACCGGAAGGTCCGTATGTCTTCATACCGATACTCGGCCCGAACACGCTGCTCGATGCCGTATCTACGCCGGTCGATATCCTCTCCGACCCACTCATTCACTATGACAATTCGTCAGTCCGCGACAAGGTCTATGGGCTGCGCGTTATCGATCTGCGCATGCGCCTGCTGACTGCCGAGGCCTTGCTCGAGGACGCGAAAGACCCGTACCTGACCGTGCGCGAATCCTACCTGCAGAACCGGCGCTTCCAGGTCTACGATGGCAATCCGCCCAGCACGGATGAAGAAGAAGATCTGTTCGATGAGTTTTTCGAAGAGGAATGAAGCGCCGCTCAGTCGCCGGGCGCCTCGATGAATCCCGCCCACCGCTCGCCGCGCTTCAGTAGCTGCTCTACCTCGGTGGTGCGTGCAATGGCGAGGATACGCTCAGGCATCGACAGGAAGCGGATTTCGCGGACCGTGTGATTCGCCCAGGTAATCCACTCGAGCAGCAACGCGAGCCCGGCCGAATCCGCCTTCGTAACGCCTGCCAGATCTACCTCGATCCGCGTGTGCTGTTCGAACGGCTCTTCACTGGCAAGCAGGATGCGCTCGGCAGTTTCGAACGTCATCTCGCCAGACAGCTCGAAACGCCCCTCGCCCAGATCCTTCAGGTCGAACTTACTCATTCGGCTTGGAACTGGCCTCGGTCTCCAGACGGTCGATCACGGCCTGCAGGCTGGACGCCCGTATCTCGGAATCGATTTCCGTCCGAAAGTTGCTGACGTAAGAAACGCCCTCGACCTTGACGTTGAAGATCAACCAGTGGTCGCCACGATTCACGAGGTCATAATGCACCGGTACCTGCGTACCGTCGTCGAGCGTGACGTTTGTCTTTACCAGCGAGCGTCTCGCGGACGTGTCGCCACGAAACTCGACGACTTCGATCCGGTCCTCGTCGAACTCGAGCAGTCCGTCGGCATATTTCCTCAGCAGGGAGTTGTAGAAAGCATTGATGAAGCGTTCGCGCTGCTCGTCGGTCGCAGTGCGCCAATGCTTGGCCAGCACCAGTTGCGCCGCCAGCTTGCGGTCGAACCTGGGCAACAGGATGTCGTTGATGAGCGCGTACAGCTCGTCGCGGTTCTCGGCCAACTCCTCTTTGCGGCCACTGAGCTTCTCGGAGAGCTCCGCTACCGCGCCCTCAATGAGCGCGTCGGGCGGCCCGGGATTGGCAACGACCGCCGATGCCAACAACAGGCAGGCGACGAAAGCCGCCGGCAGACGCCAGCTAGTTCGAGCCATCGTCGGACCCTCCTCTCACCAGGAACTTACCGATCAGGCTCTCCAGCACGATCGCCGATTGCGTCAGCAGGATTTCACTGTCGTTTTCGAGATAGAACTCCGAGCCGCCTGCCTGCAATCCGACGTACTGGCTACCCAGCAGACCCGCCGTGAGAATACTCGCATCGGAGTCTTCCGGAATCTGGTCGTAGCGTGCATCGATGTCCATCGTCACGACCGCGTCCAGTGCGGCAGGATCGAAATCGATACGCGTCACGCGTCCGATCGTGACGCCGGACATGGAGACCGGAGCCCGCGGCCGGAGGCTGCCGACGTTGTCGAAGCGCGCCGTGATCGTAAAGGTCTCGTCAGCTGAAAAGTCCTCGCCGCCCGTCGTCTGTGTGGTCAGGAAGAACAACGCGCCCATACCGAGCAGCGCGAAAAGGCCTGTACCCAGTTCTACTGTGCGTGTCTGTTGCATAAATCGTTCCCTATATGGCCACGGCAGTGATCATGAAATCGAAGATCAGCACTACGATGGCAGAAATTACTACGGTTCGTGTCGTTGCGCGCCCGACACCTTCAGCGGTCGGAATCGCATTATATCCTTCCCAGACGGCCAGCAAACTCGCCGCGATTCCGAAGACGATACTCTTGACGATGCCCTCGTTGATGTCGGCCACTTCCACCGATTGTTGCATCTGCTGCCAGAAAGAACCCACATCGACACCGAGCAAAGACACGCAGACCAGGTGAGCGCCGAGCAGGCCCACCATACTGAATATAGCGGCGAGCAGCGGCATCGCCACGACACCGCCGAGAAACCGCGGCACAACCACCCGCCGGATAGGATTTACCGCCATCATCTCCATGGCCGACAGCTGGTCCGTCGCCTTCATGAGCCCGATTTCCGAGGAGAGCGCAGTGCCCGCCCGCCCTGCGAACAGAAGTGCGGTAATCACCGGCCCGAGTTCCTTGACCAGCGCGAGCGCGGCGACAGCGCCCACCGAATCTTCTGCGTTGAAGCGGGACAGGTTGGAAAAGCCCTGCAGACCCAAGACGGCGCCCACGAAGAAGCCGCTGATGATGATGATGACGAGCGACAACGCGCCCGCATTGTGGATCTGCGCAACGACCAGGCCGAATCGCCGCCAGAGGACCGTCGGCGAATACATGAGCAGCCGCAAAAAGAATAGCTGCAGCGCGCCGAACGTGCGCACGAAATCGAACATGTTGTAATAGAGATCCCGGAACATGCGTGCTATTCCGTGTCTCGCCCGAGAAGCTGTTCCGCGTAGTCGGGGGCGTCATAGTGAAATGCAACCGGACCGTCCGCCATGCCGTGCATGAACTGCCGCACGAGATCCGAAGACGCCTTGTTCAGTTCGTCAGGGCTACCCGACGCGGCCACCTTGCCCTTGGAAATCAGGTAGCTGCAATCCGCAACCGTCGAAATTTCCTGCACGTCGTGGCTGACGATGATGCTCGTGATGCCGAGCGCATCGTTCATCTTGCGGACCAGGCGCACGATGACGCCCATCGATATCGGATCGAGCCCGACGAACGGCTCGTCGTAAATGAGAATATCCGGGTCCATTACCATGGCCCGGGCCAGCGCCACGCGCCGCGCCATGCCGCCGGACAACTGCTGCGGCATCATGTCGGCAGCACCGCGCAGGCCGACTGCGTGCAGCTTGGTGAGTACGACGTGGCGGATGAGTCGGTTGGTCAGGCGCGTGTGCTCACGCAGCGGAAACGCCACGTTCTCGAAAACGGACAGGTCAGTGAGCAGCGCGCCGTTTTGGAACAGCATCCCGAAACGCTTGCGCATCTCGTAGAGGCCGGTCTGGTTCAGCGTGGCGATGTCCACGCCGTCGACCAGAATGACGCCGTGGTCCGGCACGATCTGCCGCGTTATCAGCCGCAACAGCGTGGTCTTGCCGGTGCCGCTCGGGCCCATGATAGCCGTCACCTGCCCGCGCTTGATGGTCAGGTTCAGACCATTGAAGATCTTGCGCGCCCCGAACGAATAGTCGAGGTCGTGAATCTCGATGAGATTATCGGAGACTGCATCCATGGCGGTTCTGGTCCAGACGGCAGCCTTGCTGCCGGGGCCGGGAAAGCGCGCAGCATACCAAAAAACTTGGCCTCCGGAACAAAATGGGACTAAAATAGTCCTCTTTAACTCACGGCGGGAACGGCGAATGCTAAGAATCAGCAAACTCACCGATTACGGCACCGTGCTGCTGGCTCACCTGGCCCGAAATCCGGACGAGGTGTGCAGCGCGGCGGAGATTGCTGCGCGCACCGGAATTTCGCTGCCCACGGCGAGCAAATTGCTGAAGTCGCTGGCCCGGAACGGGCTCGTGACGTCGACACGCGGCGCCAATGGCGGCTACCAGCTCGCCCGCGATGCCACCTCGATCAGCGCCGCGGAGATCATCGATGCGCTGGAGGGGCCCGTATCGATTACCGAGTGCAGCGCCTCCGACAGTCATTGCAGTATCGAGGAAGTCTGCGGCGTGGGCAACGCCTGGCAGCGGATCAATGTCGCCATACGCGACGCCCTGCACGAGGTGAGCCTGGTCGACCTGTTGCGCTCGAGCAGCCCGGTGCCACGCTTCCGGTTTGCCGGCCTGCCCATCAACATTGAGGAAAAGACCTGAATCCATGGCCACTGAATCCGAAAACATCGAGAGTCTCGTAAACCGGCGCTACAAGCATGGCTTCGTCACCGATATCGATAGCGAAGCCCTGCCGCCCGGCCTCGACGAAGACGTCGTTCGTGCAATCTCGGCGCGCAAGAACGAGCCGGAGTTCATGCTCGAATGGCGCCTGCGCGCCTACCGTTTGTGGCTGGAAATGACGGAGCCCGAGTGGGCGCATGTCCACTACCCGCGTATCGATTTCAACGAGATCTCGTATTTCTCGGCGCCGAAATCCGACAAGGACCGGCCCAAGAGCCTCGATGAGGTGGACCCCAAGCTGCTGGAGACCTACGACAAGCTCGGCATACCGCTGCACGAGCGTGCCCGGCTCGCTGGCGTTGCGGTCGACGCGGTATTCGACAGCGTCTCGGTAGCGACAACGTTCAAGGAGAAACTGTCCGAAGCCGGCGTTATCTTCTGCTCGTTCTCGGAGGCGGTCGAGAACCACCCTGAACTGGTCAGGAAATACCTGGGCAGCGTAGTGCCGCAGCGCGACAACTTCTTCGCCGCACTGAATTCCGCGGTATTCAGCGACGGCTCGTTCGTCTATGTACCCAAGGGCGTGCGCTGCCCGATGGAGCTATCGACCTATTTCCGCATCAACGCGGCCAACACCGGTCAGTTCGAGCGGACGCTGATCGTCGCCGACGAGGGCAGCTACGTCAGCTATCTCGAGGGCTGCACTGCACCCATGCGCGACGAAAACCAGCTGCACGCAGCCGTCGTCGAACTGGTGGCGCTGGAAGGCGCGGAAATCAAGTACTCGACCGTTCAGAACTGGTACCCGGGCGACGAGAACGGCAAAGGCGGCATCTACAACTTCGTGACGAAGCGCGGCGATTGCCGCGGCGCGAATTCGAAGATCTCCTGGACGCAGGTAGAGACCGGTTCGGCGATCACGTGGAAGTACCCCAGCTGCATTCTGCGTGGCGAGAACTCGGTCGGCGAGTTCTACTCGGTCGCGGTTGCGAACAACTTCCAGCAAGCCGATACGGGCACGAAGATGATCCACATCGGCCGCAATACGCGCAGCACGATCGTCTCGAAGGGCATCTCCGCGGGGCATGCACAGAATGCCTATCGCGGCCTGGTACGGGTGATGCCGCAGGCGAGTGATGCACGCAATCACACGCAGTGCGACTCCCTCTTGATCGGCAAGGATTGTGGCGCGCACACGTTTCCGTACATGGAAATCAAGAACCCGTCCGCACGGGTGGAACACGAAGCGACGACCTCCAAGATTTCCGCGAACCAGCTGTTTTACTGCCGGCAGCGCGGGATATCGGAAGAGGACGCCGTCAACATGATCGTCAACGGCTTCTGCAAGGAAGTTTTCAAGGAATTACCCATGGAATTCGCCGTCGAAGCGCAGGCCCTGCTCAATGTGAGCCTTGAAGGCGCCGTCGGCTAGGAAGGAACGATGCTTGAAATCAAAGATTTGAAAGCCAGCACGGGCGATACCCCGATTCTCAACGGTCTCTCACTGTCGGTGAAAGCGGGCGAGGTACACGCCATCATGGGCCCGAACGGGTCCGGCAAGAGCACGCTCGCGCAGGTCATCGCCGGCCACGAGGACTATGTCGTCACCGGCGGCTCCGTCACTTACAAGGGCGAAGACCTGCTGGAACTGGAACCCGAGGAGCGCGCACGCGAAGGCATTTTTCTCGGCTTTCAGTATCCCGTCGAGATACCGGGCGTGAACAACGCCTACCTGCTGAAGGCCGCGCTCAATGCCAGGCGCAAGCACCAGGGGAAGGACGAGGTCGATGCGTTCGAGTTTCTCAAGCTTGCGAAAGAGAAGATGGCGCTGCTCGGCATGGATCCCAAGTTCCTCAATCGAGGCGTTAACGAGGGCTTCTCCGGCGGCGAGAAGAAGCGCAACGAAATACTGCAGATGGCGATGCTCGAGCCCGAGCTGGCGATACTCGACGAAACCGACTCCGGCCTCGACATCGATGCGCTGAAAGCAGTGGCCCAGGGCGTCAATGCGCTGCGCAGCCCGGACCGCGCGATCGTCCTCGTCACGCACTACCAGCGTTTGCTCGACTATGTCGAACCGGACGTGGTGCACGTACTGTCCGGAGGCAGGATCCTGCGCTCCGGCGACAAGTCGCTGGCGCTCGAACTCGAAGAAAAGGGCTACGACTGGGTCAGGGAGGCTGCAACCGCATGATCGCCCTCCCCCTTCCCGACAAGGCGCTGGCAACGGCGGTCCGGGAACTGCCGGACAACGCTCTGGCAGCGAACCGCGAGGCCGCGCTGGCGCGCTTCCTCGAGCGGGGCTTTCCGACCACGCGTCTCGAGGACTGGAAATACACGGACCTTTCGGCCGTTGCGGACATTAGCCAGCGCTGGTTGGAAAACGGTGCCCCGACGCCCTCCGCCGCCGCCATTGACGACCGGATCGCGGCGGTCCGTGGCGCTATCGACGTCGACTGGATCATTATCTGTAATGGTGCCATCACCCACAGCGAGGAAGGCGCCGGCAGCGCGGGCCTCAGCATTGCGACGTTCAGTGAACTTGCACATGTTCCGGGCTTCGATCACCCACTGGCCGATCTCAACGCGGCCTTGTTGCCCGATGGGCTGCATATCCGTGTCGCCGCCAACACTACACACGAGCGACCGCTGGGCCTGCTCGTCGTCGACGGCGCGGATGCACAGCCGGGCGTTGCCCAGGCGCGCATCAGGATAGAACTCGAAGAAGGCGCACAGGCGCAGTTCGTCGAATACCACACGTCAATCGGCGACTCTGACCATTACGCAAACAGCGTCGTGGAGCTGTCGCTGGCGACAGGCGCTGCCGCGGACTACGTTCGCATCCAGAGCCGCGACCGGAACCACACGCAGACACACCGAACGGCCATTCGGCTCGAAGCCTCGAGCACGATCCGATACAGCGGATTCGACCTGGGCGGACGGCTTATCAGGAACGACCTCGATATCGATATAGCGGGCAAGGAGGCGACTGCGCTTGTCGGCGGCCTGTATATCGCCGATGACGGGCAGCACATCGATAATCATATCCGCATCGACCACCGCGTCGGCCCCGCACGCTCGATACAGGAGTATCGCGGTATTCTCGGCGGGCGCTGTCGCTGCGTCTGGAACGGCAAGGCGCTCGTGCAGGCAGGGGCCGACGGCACCGATGCCGAGCAGTCGAATCACAACCTGCTGCTGAGCGACCGCGCCGAGATCGACGCCAAGCCGGAACTCGAGATTTACGCCGACGAGGTCAAGTGCAGCCACGGCACGACCGTCGGACAGCTCGACGACGCGGCCCTTTTCTACCTGCGATCGCGAGGTCTCGACCAGCAAGCAGCCAGGCGGATGCTGACGCGTGCTTTCGGTGCCAGTATCGTGACCCACTCGCCGGTCGCGATTGCCGCCGATCACCTGTCGGAGATGGTCGAGCAGCGGATCTCCAGGCTTGCTGACGGTGAACAAGCATGACGCACGCTCAGCAGCTGACTGAGGCGCAGTCCGTTGTCGCGGCGTGCCGCGCCGACTTCCCCGCGCTCGACCAGGACGTAAACGGGCACCGCCTCGTTTATCTCGACAGCGCTGCATCGGCCCAGCAACCGTCCGCCGTGATCGATGCGATCGCACACTATGAGCGTCACGACCACGCCAACGTGCATCGCGGCGTGCATACACTGAGCCACAGGGCGACCGACGCCTACGAAGGCGCACGCGAAACGCTCCGCGCTTTCATCAATGCGGCCAGCACGACCGAGGTAGTGTTTACCAGCGGCACGACGGAATCCATCAACCTGGTGGCGCAGAGCTTCTGCCGCCCGAAGCTCGGTCCGGGCGACAAGGTACTCATTACCCATCTCGAGCATCACGCCAACATCGTGCCCTGGCAGCTGGTCTGCGAGCAGACCGGGGCGGAACTCGTCGTTGCGCCGATCAACGACCGGGGCGAGCTCGAACTCGACGCGCTTTACGCGCTGATGGACGATGCAGTCCGATTACTTGCAGTCTCGCACGTCTCCAATGCGCTCGGCACGATCAATCCGATCAAGGACATCATTGCCAAAGCGCATTCCCGCGACATCCCGGTGCTCGTTGACGGCGCCCAGGGCGTTCCTCACATGAAGGTCGACGTGAGAGATCTCGATTGCGATTTCTACGCGTTTTCCGGCCACAAGATGTTTGGCCCGACGGGTACCGGCGTACTCTACGGCAAGGAGTCTCTGCTCGACGCCATGCCCCCTTACCAGGGCGGCGGAGACATGATCCTGGAGGTCAGTTTCTCGGGGACGACGTTCAATGAACTCCCCTACAAGTTCGAAGCGGGCACACCGAATATCAGCGGCGTAGTCGGCTTCGGTGCGGCAGCGAAATACCTCGAGGACCTCGGGATGCAGAATGTCGAGGCCTGGGAAAACGAGCTGTCGCATTACATGACGCAGCAGCTTGCCGCGATTGACGGCATTCGATTGATCGGCACGGCCAAGCACAAAGCCAGCGTGCAGTCTTTCCTGCTGGGCGACATACACCCGCACGATCTCGGCACGATCCTCGATCACCAGGGCGTAGCAATACGGACCGGGCATCATTGCGCCATGCCGGTCATGGAGTTCTTCGGTGTACCGGGCACGGCGAGAGCGTCGCTTGCGCTGTATAACAATTTCGACGACGTCGACCGGCTCGTTTCCGCACTCGACAAGGCGCTCGAGATTTTTGCATGACCGCGGGCAGCCTGCATACCGACGACGTGCGCGACCTGTATCGCGACCTCATCCTCGACCATGCCCGCAATCCGCGGCATTTCGGCAAGCTCGACCACACTACCCATAGTGCCGAGGGCATCAACCCCCTCTGCGGCGACAAGCTCAGGCTGTACCTGGACGTCGATGCGGACGAGACGATCAAGGGCGCAGCATTCGAAGGCTCGGGTTGCGCCATCTCGGTCGCGTCGGCCTCGCTACTGACCGATACTGTCATCGGCCTCAGCTCGGAAGATGCAATGGCGATCTTCGATGCCGTAACCGCTCAGCTCTCCGGCGGCGATGCGCCCGGCGACAGGAAAGTGGATCTCGGCAAACTCCGCGCGCTGGCGGGCGTTCGCGAATACCCGACCAGGGTCAAGTGCGCCACCCTCGCGTGGCACGCACTCAAATCGGCATTACGGCAGGACACGGCGCCTGCCAGCACGGAATAGGACATCAGATGTTCGGACACACGAATGAACCCGTGACAATTTCGCGTGACGTGAAAGCGGTCATCATCCCCATGGGTGAGGAGCTGACGCTGCGTGAAGGCACCACCGGCTTTATTACCCAGGCCCTGGGCGGCAGCTTCACCGTCTATGTCGAGGGCAACCTGTTTCGCATCGCGGGTGCTGATGCAGATGCCCTCGGCAAGGAACCCGTGCCACCGCCCGAGATTCCCGAGAACGCCACCGATCAGGACATCGAAGCCGTGATCTGGGAGCAGCTTCGCACCTGCTACGACCCCGAAATTCCCGTGAACATCGTGGACCTGGGCCTCATCTACCGCTGCGAGATCAAGTCGCTCGGAAACGGGCAGCGCTCGGTCGACGTCGACATGACGCTGACGGCGCCCGGTTGCGGCATGGGAGAAATCCTGGTCCAGGATGCGCAGGAGAAGATCGGCGTCATACCCACGGTGGCGGACGTACGGGTCCAGCTCGTGTTCGACCCGCCCTGGAACCAGAGCATGATGTCCGAGGAAGCGCGCCTGCAGACCGGATTGATGTAAACTCGCATGCAGCAACCGTTGCATCGCCATGAAAACACTGACGCTCGTTCGCCACGCAAAATCCAGCTGGAAAGATTCGTCGCTCGCCGACCGCGACCGGCCGCTCAACAAGCGCGGCAAGCGCGACGCGCCCGAGATGGGTCGGCGCATTGCCGCAGCCGGCATTCGTCCTTCGCTGATCGTCAGCAGCCCCGCCGTGCGGGCGTGGACCACGGCCAAGGTCATCGCGAACGAGATCGGCTATCCGCGCGAATTTCTGCAGCGCGACAACGCGCTCTACCTGGCGTCAGTCAACGGCATTCTCGACGTGATCGTTTCCCAGGATGGCGGCTTCAATAATCTGATGCTCGTCGGGCACAATCCAGGCTTCACTGATTTTGCCAATTACCTCGTGCCCGGCGTGACCAACAATATGCCGACGGCCGGCGTTGTCAGCGTCGAACTGGAGACGGACGACTGGAGTCTCTACGACAGGCCCGGCGCAAAACTCCTGCTGTACGACTTCCCCAAGAATCGTCCCTAGCATTCCGGGACGTTCACGGCCAGGCCTCCCTTCGAGGTCTCCTTGTAGCTCGACGACATGTCCAGCCCGGTCTGGCGCATGGTTTCGATGACCTGGTCCAGGGTGACCTTGTGGCTGCCGTCGCCATGCATCGCGAGCGAAGCCGCGTTGATCGCTTTCACGGCACCCATCGCGTTACGCTCGATGCAGGGGATCTGCACGAGACCGCCGATCGGATCGCAGGTCAGGCCGAGGTTGTGTTCCATGCCGATCTCCGCCGCTTCCTCGACGTGGTCGATCGTCCCGCCGAGCACCGCCGCGAGCCCTGCTGCAGCCATCGAACATGCGACGCCGACTTCGCCCTGGCAGCCCATTTCCGCGCCGGAGATGGATGCATTCACCTTGTAGAGAATTCCGATTGCGCCCGCGGTCAGCAGGAACGTGCGAATCCCTTGCGCATCTGCACCGGGCACGAAACGAACGTAATACATCAGCACGGCCGGGATGATGCCGGCGGCGCCGTTCGTCGGTGAGGTCACGACTCGGCCGCCTGCGGCGTTTTCCTCGTTCACGGCAATCGCATACGCATTCACCCACTCCATCGCATCGAACGGCGACGCCTTGTCCCGTGCCTCGAGCCGCCTGCGCAGTTTGGGCGCACGCCGCGTCACGGCCATGGCGCCGGGCAGCACGCCGTCGGTTCGCAGGCCTCGCTCGATACATCCCTCCATGGCCTGCCAGATGTCGTCGATGGACCGCTCGACGTCAGCTTTGGGGCGCCATTGCACTTCGTTCTCGAGCACCAGCTCCGCGATGCTGTATTCGTGGTCCGCGCAGAGCTCGAGGAGCGACTGGCTGCTGTCGAAGAAATGACGCGGTTCCCCGCTGTGCGACGCCGGTTCGGGCTCGTCGCCGCGGGCAATGAATCCGCCTCCGAGCGAGTAATACACCTCGTCGAGAACCACGCGGCCATCCGGGCCGAAGGCGCGAAAGCGCATGCCGTTGGTATGCCTCGGCAACTCTTCGCCGTAGTTGAAGACGACATGTTCCTGCGGATCGAAGTCGATCGTACCGACACCGGGCACCGGCAGCCGCTTGTCGTCGCGGATTTTGCGCAGTGCCGGCTCCACGGATTCCGGGTCGACGCTGTCAGGCTGTACTCCCGTCAAGCCGAGAATAACGGCGGAGTCGGTGCCGTGCCCCTTCCCGGTGTACGCCAGCGAACCGTGCAAGGTTACGTCGACGGTAGAGACCGGCATCTCCAGACCGGCCAGCGCTGTCGCGAAGGCGTGCGCGGCCTTCATCGGGCCAACCGTGTGGGAACTGGACGGCCCTATGCCGATCTTGAAAATGTCGAAGATGCTGATGGCGGCCATAAGTCAGTCACTTTCCAGCGAGAGCAGGCTGGCGTTGCCGCCGACTGCGGCGATGTTGTTGCTGACCGAATACTCGGTGCCGAAGCGCGGCAGGTAATGCGGACCGCCCGCTTTGGGGCCGGTGCCGGATAGACCCCGCCCGCCGAAGGGCTGCACGCCGACCACCGCTCCGATCATGTTGCGATTGATGTAGATGTTACCGGCACCCGACCGCTCTACGAGCTTGCGGGCCCGCTCATCGATGCGGCTGTGCAGGCCCATGGTGAGCCCATAGCCGGTCGCATTCACCGCATCGATTGTCGCCTGCAGATCCCTGCCCCTGAATCTCAGCACGTGCAGAACCGGACCGAACACCTCTCTTTCGAGGACGTCGACGGTGTCGATCTCGATGAGCGTCGGCGCGAAGAAGGTCCCGGACTTTGTGCGCTTATCGAGGCTGCAACGGTACAAGACCTTTGCCTTTTCCGCCATTTGCTGCACGTGCGTCTCGAGCATGCCGCGGGCTTCCTCGTCAATTGCCGGGCCCACATCCGTATCGAGCAATGCCGGGTCGCCGACGACGAGTTCATCCATGTAGCCGGTGAGCAGTTCGATAACCCTGTCCGCGATATCCGTCTGGAGGCACAGCAACCGCAATGCCGAGCATCTCTGTCCGGCGCTGTTGAAAGCCGAGAACGCCGCGTCCTTGACGACCTGCTCCGGCAAAGCCGAGCTATCCACGAACATCGCGTTCTGTCCCCCCGTCTCGGCGATGAGCGTCCCTATTGCAGCTTCCCGCCCGGCGAGCGTCCGGTTGATAAGCCTTGCGGTCTCGGTCGATCCGGTGAACGCGACGCCGGCAATCCGCGGGTCAGCTACCGCGCGCCCGCCGACCGTGGCTCCATCACCCGGGAGAAACTGCAACACCTCGCGCGGCACGCCGGCTTCCATCAGCAACCCGACGGCCTTGAACGCAACGAGCGGCGTCTGCTCCGCGGGCTTGGCCAGCACTGCGTTGCCGGCCGCGAGCGCCGCCGCCACCTGGCCCGTGAAAATAGCCAGGGGAAAATTCCATGGGCTGATACAGACGAACACACCGCGTCCTCGCATACCGTGGGTGTTGCGTTCCCCGGTGGGCCCCGGCAACAGCACGGGATCGGCAAAATGTCTACGTGCCTCCGAAGCATAAAAGCGCAGGAAATCGACCGCCTCGCGCAACTCCGCGACCGCATCGGGCAGCGTCTTGCCAGCCTCGGCGATACACAATGACAGCAGCTCAGGCCTGTGTCGCTCGTAGAGATCCGCGGCCTTCTCGAGGATCTCGGCACGACGGTCTGCCGGCGTGCGGTCCCACTCCGGCTGAGCGCCGCAGGCGCTCGTGATCGCGTCGTCTACATCAGCTGCGCTCGCCACCTGGCAGGTCCCGACGGACTGATCGCAATCCGCGGGATTTACGGAGGCAAGGACCTCGCCCGATACGGCCCTGCCTGCAACGATCGGGTGCGCAGCCAGAGGCCGCGTGCTCGCATCCTGCATGGCCGCCAGAAGGTCGACCGTTACCCTGTCGTCGGCCAGGTTGGGGCCCTGCGAATTTCTGCGCTCCTCGCCGAACAATGCCGCCGGCGCTGGAATGCGGGGATGGGGTTCGGCGGCATGCGCCTCCGTGGCGGCGATGGGGTCGGCGACGATTTCGGCCACGTCGATCGACTCGTCGATGATGCGATTCACGAACGAGGTGTTGGCACCGTTCTCGAGCAACCGCCGCACCAGGTAAGGCAGCAGGTCCTTGTGACTGCCGACCGGCGCATAGACGCGGCACGGCCGCGCGAACTTCTCGGGATGGATGATCTCCGCGTACAGCTCCTCGCCCATGCCATGCAGGCGCTGGAATTCATAGTCGCGCCTCGAGCCCGCGTAGTGCATGACGCTCGCCAGCGTGTGGGCGTTGTGCGTGGCGAACTGCGGATACAGCAACTCCCCGGCCTCCAGTGCCTTGCGCGCGCAGGCCAGGTAGGACACGTCCGTGTGCACCTTGCGCGTAAATACCGGGTAGCTCTCGAGCCCCAGCTCCTGCGCATGCTTGATCTCCGTATCCCAGTAGGCGCCCTTGACGAGCCGCACCGGAATCCGGCGGCCGACATCCCTGGCCAGCGCTTCGAGGTAGCTGAAGACGTCGCTCGCCCGGCGCTGGTAGGTCTGCACGGCCAGTCCGAAACCGTCATGATCCGCCAGGCCAGCGTCGCGCAAAACGCGTTCGAATACCTGCAGCGACAGCTCCAGCCGGTCCGCTTCCTCCGCATCGACGGTCAGCGCGATGTCGCACTCTTTTGCATGCCGGGCAAGCTCGAGCACGCGCGGCGTCAATTCCCTGAGCACGCGATTCACCTGGGTATATTCATACCGCGGATGCAGCGCGGAGAGTTTCACGGAAATACTGGGCGCCGAGAATATATCGGCGCCCGAGGTCCGCGGCGCCGCCCCTATTTCGCCAATCGCGGCGTAATACGCGTCGAAATAGCGCCGTGCGTCGGCTTCCGTCAGCGCCGCTTCCCCGAGCATATCGAACGAGTAGCGATATGCCCTGTTGCGTTTGGACACCGAGCGCTCGAGTGCCTCCCGTATCGTGCGGCCCATGACGAACTGGTGCCCCATGATGCGCATCGCCTGGCGCATCGCCGTGCGAACGACCGGCTCCCCGGCACGGCTCGCAATCTTGGCAAGCACCTGGGCCGGGTTGACGCGCATCGATTCGTCGATTTTCAGCAGCCGGCCGGTCAGCATCAGTCCCCAGGTCGATGCATTCACCAGCATCGATTCGCTCGTGCCGAGGTGCTCCTTCCATTCTGCGGCGGTGACCTTGTCGGCAATCAGCCGGTCGGCCGTATCGGCATCGGGAATGCGCAGCAGCGCTTCCGCGATGCACATGAGCAATACACCCTCCTCCGAGGACAGGTCGTATTGCTGCAGGAAGGCATCGATACCGCCCTCTCGCGCCTTGTTCCTGCGCACCGCGGCCACCAGCTCGATCGCCGCATCGCGTACCGTGCCGCGCACGGATTCACCCGGATCGGCGAAGTTCCTGAGCTCGTTGACGAGCGTCCGCTCGTCGGCAAGAAACCGGGCGTTGACGTCGGTGACAGGGCTTGGACTGGCACGTGTCTGCCGTGTGAAAAGCATGGATATACCCGCCTGTTGGTATCGTTCGTATCGTGGGCGTCCTGATATACTTTGCTGCCTTTCTTGGTCGAGGGCAATCCCATGCCGGAATCTTTTCTTGCCTCTCTCGCCGAGCAGACAGAAGCGCTGCGGGAGCAGGGCCTGTTCAAATCGGAACGGCTGATCACCGGGCCGCAGCAGGCCGATATCGACGTGCGCACGAATGGCAGCAGTTCGCATGTGCTGAATCTCTGCGCCAACAACTACCTGGGGCTCGCCAACCACCCGGAGGTCATCGCCGCCGCGCACAAGGCGCTGGATGAATTCGGCTACGGAATGGCGTCGGTGCGCTTCATATGCGGCACGCAGACCATCCACAAGGAACTCGAGGCACGTATCAGCGCGTTCCTGGGCACCGAGGACACCATTCTTTACCCCTCGTGTTTCGATGCCAACGGCGGCTTGTTCGAGACCATCCTCGGGCCCGAGGATGCGGTTATCAGCGATGCCCTGAATCACGCCAGCATCATCGACGGCATTCGACTCTCGAAAGCGCAGCGGTTCCGCTACCAGCACGACGACATGCAGGATCTCCGCACACAACTCGAAGCCGCTGCCGGCGCCAATGCCAGGCTTGTTGTCACCGATGGCGTCTTTTCCATGGACGGCACGATCGCCGACCTCCAGGCAATCTGCGCCCTGGCCGGGGAGTTCGGCGCGCTCACGATGATCGACGACTGCCATGCCACGGGCTTTCTCGGCAAGACGGGACGGGGCACGCACGAGTACAGAGAGGTCATGGGCCGCATCGACGTCATTACCGGCACGCTCGGCAAGGCGCTGGGCGGCGCATCGGGCGGCTTTACCTCCGGCCGCAAGGAAATCGTCGGCTGGCTCCGGCAGCGCTCGCGCCCCTACCTGTTCTCGAACTCCGTTGCCCCGATGATCGCGGCGGCGTCCATTGCGGTGCTGGATCTGCTGGAGCGCGACAACTCGCTTGCCGAACAGCTGCACGAGAATGCCCGCTACTTCCGCGGCAAGATGGAGGAACGCGGATTCGACCTGGTTCCCGGCGAGCACCCGATCATTCCCGTCATGCTCGGTGACGCGAAACTGGCCACGGAGATGGCCGACCGCCTGCTCCAGCGCGGCATTTACGTCATCGGGTTTTCGTTCCCCGTCGTGCCAAAAGGCCGGGCACGCATCCGTACGCAGATGTCGGCGGGCCTCACTCGTCAGCATCTCGACGAGGCGATAGAGGCATTCACGGCCGTGGGCAAGGAACTCGGAGTAATCAACTGATGAAAGCACTGGTCAAGGCGAAAGCCGAGCGCGGCATCTGGATGCAGGATATCCCGAAGCCCTCGGTCGGGCATAACGACGTACTGATACGTGTAAACCGCAGCGCAATCTGTGGCACCGATATCCACATCTACCAGTGGGACGACTGGGCGCAACATACGATCCCGGTCCCGCTGGCCGTCGGCCACGAATTCTCCGGCACGATCGTCGAATGCGGCATCGAGGTCAGGGGCTTCGAACCGGGCGACCGGGTTTCCGCCGAGGGCCACATTACCTGTGGCGTGTGCCGCAACTGCCGCGCCGGCCGCCGCCACCTTTGCATGAACACCAAGGGTGTCGGAGTGAACCGGCCCGGCGCATTTGCGGAATACCTCGCCGTTCCGGCATTCAACGTCTTCAAGTTGCCGGACGCTATCACCGACGATATGGCCGCAATTCTCGATCCACTCGGCAATGCCACTCATACCGCACTGTCCTTCGACCTCGTCGGCGAAGACGTGCTCATCACGGGAGCGGGGCCCATCGGCATCATGGCGGTCGCCATTGCGCGTTATGCCGGCGCACGTCATGTCGTGATCACCGATATCAACGACTATCGGCTGGAACTCGCGCGAAAAATGGGGGCCTCGGCCGCGCTTAACGTGACGCGCGATTCCATCGACGACACGATGCAGGCACTCGGCATGGAAGAAGGCTTCGACGTGGGCATGGAGATGTCCGGCAACCCGACTGCCTTCCGCGACCTGCTGCGAACGATGCACCACGGCGGCAAGGTAGCGCTACTCGGTATACCGCCGGAAGACACCGCGATCGACTGGAACGAGGTCATCTTCAAAGGACTGTTTTTAAAAGGTATTTATGGCCGGGAGATGTTCGAGACCTGGTACAAGATGTCCAGCATGCTGCAAAGCGGGCTGAACATCGAACCCGTCATTACGCATCACTTCGGTATCGACGACTTCGCACCGGCGTTCGAACTGATGGAGTCGGGGCAGTCCGGCAAAGTCATCCTGCACTGGAACTAGGGCCTGTTACCAGGCCCTTGCCCCGCCCCGTCCGGGCGTCAGTCGAAGGTGCAGAGGCAGTGTGCGTAAACGCCCTTCGGATCGTCGAATTCAGTGAGCGGCGCCAGGACTTGCTCGATTCTTCCGGCGATCTTCTGCAGCGATGACGGCCGCGACTGCAGGAAGTCGAGCTGCAGGCCGAAACTCCTTGCGGTCCCCAGAAGATCGACGATCATCTGCTCGGTCGGTGAAAGTTCGATTCTGATCCACTTGCGGCCGTAGTCCTCTTCCGGCAAATCGACAAGTTCGGCCGCGAACGCGATAGCCTCCTCCATGCCACCGAGTTCATCGACGAGACCGTGACGCAATGCGTCTGCGCCGGTCCACACGCGACCCTGGCCGACGGCATCCACTTCCTCTTTGTCCATGCCCCGATAGGTTGCGACCCGGCCTATGAAGTCGTCATAGCCTTCCTCGATAACCAGCTGAAACAGCTCCTTCATGTCATCCGTCATCGCCCGATCCGGACGCAACTGGCCGGACAACAACGTCGATCCAACGCCGTCATTGGCAATACCGAGGTAGGCGGCGGTACGCTGATACGTCGGGAACATCCCGAAAATACCGATCGAACCCGTGATGGTCGTGGAATTGGCGAACACCCGATCCGCGCCCACCGAGATCCAGTACCCGCCCGATGCCGCCACGCTGCTCATCGAAGCCACGACCGGTTTTCCGGCCTCCTGCAGCGCGACGATCTCATTGGCGATCACATCGGACGCAAATGCGCTGCCGCCGGGGCTGTCCACACGCAGGACCACGGCCTTGACGGACTCGTCATCGCGGGCACGCCGAAGCAACTGTGCGGTCGAGTCCGCGCCGATGGCGCCTGGCGGCTGCGTACCGGACTGGATTGCGCCCGAAGCGATGATGATGCCGATGTTCTCATCAGCCACTTTCTCGCCGTTGAGTATGTCCTCATGGGCAAGGTACTCACCCATGCCGATCGAACTATAGTCCACTTCCGATTCTTCATCGGCTCCGACATAGCCGATCAGCAGCTCGCGCAGCTCGGTACGGGTCAGCAACTCGTCGACGAGGTTATTGTCCTTCGCTGCCCGGGCCAGATCGCCGTCGGCGGTAGCGACTACGTCGACGAACTGGTCGGCATAGTTTTCCATCTCCGAGACGCTCATCGCCCTCGCCGCAGCAACTTCTTCCAGGTATGTTCCCCATAGCTGGTCGATCAGGTTTACCGTAGCCTCGCGATCCGCATCCGACATATCCATGCGTTCGAAAGGCTCCACGGCCGATTTGTATGTACCTACCTTGAAAATATTCCAATCGAGTTTGAGTTTCTCGATAGCATCGCTGAAGTAGGTGCGGAAACGCCCGTAGCCCTGCAGCAAGATGCCGCCCTCGGGATTGAGATAGACCTCGTCCGCATGAGCCGCGATGAAGTAGGCCTGCTGCGTCATGAAGTCCGCGCTGGCAATGACGGGCTTGCCGGACTCCTGGAAATCCTCGATCGCACGAGCGATGCGTTGCAGCTTGGGCAGACCCGCCGCGCCCAACGCACTGAGCTCGATGTGGACCGCGCCGATGCGCTCGTCATCACTGGCGTACTCGAGCGCATCTACGATGTCCTGCAACACGGTCTGGGGCTGTGCTTCTTCGAGCAGTTCGGCTACTGCCCTGTCGAACGGGTCGCCCTCCAGTTCCTCGACGATCACGCCCACGGGCTTGATGAAGAGCGCGGCGCGATCCGGCAATTGCGGCACGCTTCCGGACATCGCACCCACGAATATTGCGAACACGAACAGCAGAAGTAACAGGTGCAGTACCTTACGAAATCCGTCGACGCCACTCCAGATTCCGGACAGCAGCCTGACAAACAGGTTTTTCTTCTTCATGGAATTCAGATCTCCTCGCGCGATTCGATCGATCACCGCTTCAGGTTAGAGTGTACGATGTGCCCGTTCGAGCAGCCAGCGCGGCTACCCCGGTACCAGTAACAGCGACAGCCCCGGCCAGAACGTGATGACGAGCACCGACAGCATGAGAATAACCAGGAAAGGAAATGTGGCCGAGTAGACGTGCATGATGGGCTTTTCGAAACGATAGCTCGCAATGAACAGATTCAGGCCGACCGGCGGCGTCATGTAGCCGAGCTGCATTGCGGCCAGGAAGACGATGCCGAGATGCACGGGGTCGATATTGTAGGCCGCCGCGATCGGCAGAATCAGGGGCACGACGAGCACGATTGCCGAGAATATGTCGATCAGCGCGCCGAGGATCAGCAGGAATACGAGCAGCAGTATGAGGAATGTCGTCTGGCTGGATACCAGCCCCGACACCGAAGCAAGCAGGTCCTGCGGCACGCCGGCGCTGATCATGTAGTTGGTTGAAGCGAGCGACACGCCGAGAATCGCGAGAATGCCGCCGACCAGCACCATGGATTCGCGAATGATCCGCGGCAGCTCGGCGAGCCGGATTTCACGGTGAATCAGGACCTCGACGATGAATACGTAGAGCGCCGTGATGGCGGCTGCCTCGGACACGGCCAGGAACCCCGAGTAAATACCGCCGAGCACGACCAGCGGCAGCGGAATTTCCCACGCCGTTTCCCGCACCGCGCGGCCGAACTCGCGCATCGAGAACTTCTGCAGAACCTTTGGACTCCTGCGGCTTACGAACAGGCTCCAGCCCGACAGCATGACCAGCATGAGCAACCCTGGAAGGATGCCCGCCAGAAACAGGTAGTCGATCGATACCTCGGCAATAACGCCGTAAAGGATCAGTGGCAACGACGGTGCAAATAGCAGGCCGAGGCTGCCGGACGAGGTAACGAGCCCGAGGTTGAACTTGTCCGGGTATCCGTCCTGCTGCAGCGCCGGGTACAGGATGGCGCCGAGCGCGATGATTGTGACGCCGGAGGCGCCCGTAAATGCCGTGAAAAACGCGCACGCAGCGAGCGATACGAGTGCAAGACCGCCCGGCATCCAGCCGAGCAACGCATCCGTCAGACGCACCAGACGACGCGGCGCGTTACTCTCGCTCAGCAGATAACCTGCAAATGTAAATAACGGTATCGCGGCCAGGAACGGAAGATCTGCAATACTCAGAATCTCGAGCGCGATATTCATGAGGTCGGTATCGTCGCGCTGAAAACCCAGCATCGCGCTGGTAGCAATCACCGCAAACAGCGGTGCGCCGAGAATCGCCAGCAAGGCAAGAATGACGGTGAGCGCAATCACTGCGTCAGCCTTCTTTTTCTGCCTGTTGCAATCGAGAAGACGTCACGGATTACGGACACCGCAAAGCGGTAGCTCATCAGCGCGAACGCACCGGGCACTATGATGTGCGCCATCCAGGCCGGCACGTTTATTAGTACCGTGTCCTCGAACTCGATTTCAAGTTGCAGATATCGCCAGGCCTGCCAGGCCACGACGCCGCAGACGACCGCCGCGAATACGTCAACAAATAGCCGAATCGCGGTTACCGCCGTGTCGGGCAGCAAGTGCGACAGCGCGTCGATGCGGATATGGCGATTGTCTCTCGTGGCGGCAATCGATCCGACCATGGCCAGCCAGAGAACGAGAAGCTTGATGAGTTCGTCAGCCCGAAAGAAGCCGGTCTCGAATACTTCCCTGAGAACGATCTGGCCAACGGCCAGCAATACGAGCGATCCGAGCAACACGACGAGCGCCGCGTTTTCCGCCAGCTTGCCGAATCGTTCCAGGCGGGCCAGCGTGGAGAGGATGCCGTGAGTCACGGCGCTCCGGCCGTCACTTCGCTATTGTCTTCCCGGTATTCCTGCACGTACCCCAACATCTCATCATACAGAGCCATGGTGAATGCCCCATCCTCGCCGAGTTGCCTGTTGGACTCAAGGAGCCTCTCACGCAACCGTGCAACTTCTTCGGCGTCGAACGGGACGCTCTCGATGCCGGTGTTAAGAAGCGCGTCGCGCGCCTTGTGGTTCTCCTCGAGATTGACGCGGTCGAAACTCCTGTAGGTTTCCTGCATCACATCGCGCACCACCTGCTGGTCCGCGTCGCTCAGCTTGTTGAAGGCCCGCTTGTCTATCGCCATGAAGCCCACCGTATAGACGAGCGGGATCTCGGTGATGTACTTGATCTTTGTATGCCACTGCAACACCAGCGCGCCGATCGGCGACATGGCGACGATATCGATCAGCCCCGTCTGCAGACCCGTCAACACGTCGGTCAGCGGCAGCGTAACCGGCGCGAGCGACAGCGCTTCCATTGACGCATAGCTGATGCTGTCGCCTTCGGGCACCCAGACCCGCTTGCCCTTCAGGTCGTCGAGCCCTTTCACGGGCGTATTAGACATGACGATCGCGAAACCGCCAGAGGCAAAGCCGAAGTTGATGAAGCCCGCCGCCTCGAGCCCTTCCTGCAGCTTGCCGTCGAGCCGCTCGCGAACGTAGGCAGCCTCCTCTTCCGAATCGAACACCAGCGGCATACCGTAGATATTCAGATCGGGATAAATATCGGAAAGCGCCGCCGGCGTAAAAGCACCGCCCTGCAAAGCGCCGATACGGATCTTGCCAAGCACCTTGGTATCGTTGCCCATGACGCCGCCGCCGTAATACTTGATCTGCACGCGCCCGCTGGTTCGCTCCTTGATCGCTTTCGCGCTCTCGCGCATATCTTTCATCCACTGCGAGCCTTCGGGCGTCACGGTAGCGATCTTCAGCGTTGCGGCACTCGCCGTGCCAGCGATTGCAAGAGCCAGTAAAGTAATGAGGAATTTGTTCATCAGTCGTCTGCCTGTCCAGGTTCCGATCAGAAATAGTCGTCCGCTTCGGCCAGCAGCCGTTCGGCTTCTTCCTTGGCCAGGACGTTGCTCAGTGTGAGTCCATCCGCGTAGGGGCTCGCGTCTACCACCTCGCCGAGCAGCCGGTCGTGCAGCTCGCGCTCGTAGAGTAGCTTCGCGTAACCCTTCGCGTATTCGACCTTCGCGCTCAGGTCCCGGCCGTCCGACATCGCGATTGCCTTCTCGAAATGCTCGCGCGCTTCTTCGGGTTTACCTCCCAGCGACGGTGGCCGCAAGGTCAGTAAAATGCCCATGTAGGTATGCACTGTCCCGTCGACGTTGTCGCCTGCGATCTCAAGGTAGCGATCGAACAGCGCTTCAACCTGTGGCAACTCCGCCATCGAATTCCAGTCGTCGCTGTGCGCACGCAGGTAGGCGAGCGTCGCGAAACCATATGCATAGAGGTATTCGGACTGTCTGGAGGTAACGCCATCAAGGGTTGCCACGAATTCGTCGTAGCTGGCATCCGGCCATCCGCAAGAGGCCGCATACGATTCGCACATGGCCGCCTGCGCGTAATTCCGGGCACGCGCCGTGAGCCGCGATGCGCGCTTCGGATCGTCCGCAAATACCGCCCCGTAGGAGGCATAGAGCGTCGCCGCAGAAGCCAGCAACTCGGGATTGTCCGGATCGCCTTCCAGGAAGCTGTCGAGCAACAGCATGTAAGACGGCGCCCCGGCGCGCACGGTCTCCGGGTCGTCCTGGTTGAGGATGGCGCTCGACAGGTTGTCGGCGAGGCCGCTGGCCGCCGACGACATCAAGGAGGCGCATCCGGCCAGCGACAGGCTGGCGAATGCAAGCAGCAGAGCGCCGCCCTGAGTTCTTCGAAAAATCGATCTCATGCCACGAAAGACCCGGCCCAAGCGAATAGGTTCAGGCTAACCGAACCGCGGCCGCCAATTATGTGGATTCGGCCACAGATTCGGGACCGTGCCGCTACCCGCGGCACGACGTTTTCTAGATTTTTTCCTTGATGCGGGCCGCCTTGCCCGTGCGTCCGCGCAGGTAATAAAGCTTCGCTCGGCGCACGTCGCCGCGGCGCTTTACTTTGACCGAATCCACGGTCGGGCTGTAGCTCTGGAATACACGTTCGACCCCTTCACCGTGGGAAATCTTGCGAACCGTAAACGAGGAATTCAGGCCGCGGTTGCGCTTGGCAATGACGATGCCTTCGAATGCCTGCAGGCGCTCGCGGGTGCCTTCCCTGACCTTTACCTGGACGATGACGGTATCGCCCGGCGAAAAATCGGGAAATTCCTTGTTCATCTGTTCCTGTTCGATCGCTTCGATAATTTTGCTCATGTCACTTTACCCTGTTCTTTCAGGAACTCGTCGATCAGCTTTTGCTGCTCACGGCCCGGTTGCAATTTCTTCACCAGGTCCGGGCGCCTCAGGTAAGTCCGGCCCAGAGCCTGCTTGTAACGCCAGCGCGCTATCCGCGCATGATCGCCGGACAGCAGCACTGCCGGCACCCTGCGACCCTCGATTTCCTCGGGTCGCGTGTAGTGGGGATAGTCGAGCAACCCCTCTACGAATGAGTCCTGCGCCGCCGAGTCATCGTCGCCGAGTACGCCCGGCAGCAGCCGGACCACCGCGTCGATGACCGCCATGGCGGCAATCTCACCGCCCGACAACACGAAATCGCCGAGCGATAGTTCTGCATCCACCTCTTTCTCGATCAGCCGCTCGTCGACGCCTTCGTAGCGGCCGGCGAACAGGATAATACCCGGTAACGCCGCCAGCCGCGCCGCCTCGCCCTGATCGAATGCCTTGCCGGCCGGCGACAGGTATATCACCGGGCTGCCCTCGGGCATCGCGGCGCGCGCCGCACGTATCGCCTCGGCCGCAGGCCGGTACTTGAGTACCATGCCCGGACCGCCACCATACGGCCGGTCATCCACGGTGCGGTGCGTGTCTTTCGCATAATCCCGCGGATTCTCGATCCGCAGCGCGGCAAGCTGCCGCTCCATCGCGCGTCCGACGACGCCATGCTCCGCCACCGTGCGGACCATTTCCGGGAACAGGCTGACAACGGCGATCTGCATGATGTCAGTCCCACTCCCAGTCGACCCGGATTACGCCCGCGGCGAGATCCACATCGAGTATCACCTCTCCCTGCACGAACGGAATCAACCGTTCGGCCGGGCCGTCGACAACCAGCACGTCGTTGGCTCCTGTTGCCATGAGACAGGCAACCTTGCCAAGTTCCGTGCCGTCCTTGTGCACGACGGTCAGGCCCTCGAGGTCGGCCCAGTAATAATGCCCTTCCCCGGGGTCCGGCAGCGCATCGCGATCGACGCCAATGTCGCTACCGGTCAATTCTGCGGCGGCATCCCGGTCCTCGATTCCCTCGAGACGCGCGATGACCGCCTTGCCGTGGCGCTTGCCTTGGGCAAGCGCGACCGGTTGCCAGCCCCCGTCCCGGCTCAGCAACCAGTCCTTGTAGTCCAGGAGCGCTTCCCGCGGCTCCGTGTACGAATACACTTTCACCCAGCCCCTGACACCGAAAAGGCCGACGATTCGGCCGAGTATTACCGGCTGTGTCAGAACGTCCGTCACGTTGTACTCGCTGCTCCGCTGATCGCGGGCAGGCGCACGATCAGGCGCTGGCTGCGGCCTTGCGATGGGTCTTCAACAGTGAGGCAACCCGGTCGGAAGGCCTGGCGCCCTGCCCGATCCAGTAATCCACACGCTCGAGGTCGATACGCAGGTTCTCCTCGTGATCCCGTCCAACCGGGTTGAAGAAGCCGACACGCTCGATATAGCGGCCGTCCCGACGATTGCGGCTGTCGGTAACGACCAGGTGATAAAAAGGGCGCTTTTTCGCGCCAGCGCGCGAAAGACGAATACTAACCATTACATTCCCGTAAAAAACTTGAGGAGGCGGACACGCCTGATCTCGGGCTGGCCCGAGTAAAGCGCGCATTGTACTGGTTTCGGTCTAAATGTGAAGCGTTTTCAGCGCCCGATTGGGTAGTTTTTTGAGCAAAAAATCCGAAGTTTTACCGTGGCTTGGGATGATTTCAGCCGAAACCGGGCGGCAGCCCGCCGCGCGGCAGTCCGCGCATCATCTTCTTCATGCCGCCGCGCGACATCTTCTTCATCATTTTTTCCATTTGGGTGAACTGCTTCAGGAGGCGGTTCACGTCCTGTACCTGCAGCCCGCAACCCTTTGCTATGCGCTTCTTGCGGGAGCCGTTGATAGTCTTGGGAAAGCGCCTTTCGGCTGGCGTCATCGAGTTGATAATCGCGATCTGCCGGCGCATCTGCTGCTCGCCGACGCCGTCCTTCAGCGCCGCGGCGTTGACATTGCCCGGGATGGGCAGCTTGTCGAGCATCGCGCCCAGGCCGCCCATGTTCATCATCTGCTCGAACTGGTCGCGGAGGTCCGAGAGGTCGAAGCCGCGGCCTTTCTTGAGCTTCTTCGCGAGCTTCTCGGTCTTCTCCCGGCTGACCTTGTCCTCGATCTCCTCGACCAGCGACAGGACATCACCCATCCCGAGAATGCGCGAAGCCATTCGTTCCGGATGAAAGGCCTCGAGGCCGTCCACTTTCTCACCGACGCCGAGAAAACGTATCGGCTGGCCGGTGATTTCACGGACGGAGAGTGCAACACCGCCCTTCGCATCGCCGTCGGCCTTGGTCAGTACGACGCCGGTCAGCGGCAATGCCTTGCTGAATGCGGTCGCCGCATTGACCGCGTCCTGGCCCGCCATGCTGTCGACGACGAACAGCGTCTCCCGGGGGGCGGCCGCCGCATGCACCGCCGAGACCTCGTCCATCATGCTGCTATCGATATGCAGTCTGCCGGCCGTGTCAACGATCAGAACGTCCGCGTGCGATCGCCGCGCCTCGTCCAGCGCACGCTCGACGATAGCAACCGGCGCCTCGGTCGGCTCGCTGTCGCAATGTAACGCGCCGACCTCGTCTGCCAGCGTTTTCAGCTGCAGGATCGCAGCCGGCCGATGCACGTCGACGCTGACGAGCATGACGCGCTTCCTGTCTTTCTCGATGAGGCGCTTGGCGAGCTTCGCGGCAGACGTCGTCTTGCCCGCACCCTGCAGCCCGGCGAGCAGTATGACCGCCGGCGGCTGCGCTTTCAGATCGAGCGGCTCGTGATCGCCGCCCAGGATAGCAACGAGCTCGTTGTGGATAATCTTGACGAGCGCCTGCCCGGGCGTAAGGCTCTTCGCGACCTCCTCGCCCACGGCCCGCTCGCGAATACGGTCGATAAAGGTCTTTACGACGGGTAGCGCGACGTCGGCTTCGAGCAGCGCGAGCCGCACCTGCCGCAGCGTATCCTTGATGTTGGCTTCGGTGAGCCGCCCCTTGCCGCTGAGATTGCGCGCGGCATCGGACAGCCGTCCGGTCAGATTCTCAAACATGGCGCGCAGTCTACCAAAAGTCTGCCGGGAGCCGCTCCGATTCATTCTTCCCGGCATTACCGCCGCGAAACAGGGTCCTCGTGACTCGTCCGGGACGGCTGCGCGGCGAATCTAGACGGTGAGGATGGTCCCGCGCGCCAGCATCTGGATGTTCTTGTCGGGAGCGGCGGCGACGACCTGCTTGAGGATGCGAGCTTCCTCGCCCGGCTTCATGCCGGTCAGCCAGATCTCCGGATCGTGCCTGAGGCGCTCGAGGTCGCGTGTGAGGGTCCGCGGGCAGTAATGGCCGGCATCGGCTGCGAGCTTTTCCATCTCGTCCGGGAACGATACCTCGATGACCAGCACCTTCAGATCGTCGCAGGCGTTCAGTACCGGCCAGAGCGTTTCGTTCGTCTTGGTATCGCCGCTCACCGCGAATACACCACCGGAGTTCTGCACCGTGTAGCCCAGGGAGGGCACGCTGTGCATGACGTCGACGGCGTAGAAATCACGACGGCCGATGGACACGGTGTCCCCGGGACTGCACACGTGGTAACGAAGCATGGGGTGTTCCGGTGTCGGCAGGCGCGCAAAATCCGGCCAGATGACATCGTTGAACAGATGCTCCTTGATCGCGCGCAGGGTTTCGTCGCGCGCATACACAGTCACGGGCGTATCGAATTCCTCGTCAAATACGGTATCCACGAGAAACGGCAGCCCCGCGATGTGGTCGAGGTGCGCGTGCGTGAGAAAGACGTGCTTTATCGGCTGCAATTCGGCAAGCGCGAGATCGCCGATGCCGGTTCCGGCGTCGATCAGGATATCGTCGTCGACGAGCATCGCCGAGGTCCGTGCCCCCGCGCCGATGCCGCCGCTGCAACCAAGTATTCGAATACGCATAACGCCGAGGGTTCTATTGCCCGCCACCATGTGGGATGATGCAGTCCAAGAAACGGTAGGTTATCGACCGACGGGTTTCTGTGTTTCAAATCACACTTCCATTTCTGTATCTCCTTGCTGCCGCGGGCTTCGCGGGCAGTCGGCTGCGTCATGACGCCGGGTATGCCGGCCTGCTGCGCAGTGGCGCGTTCGTGCTTGCCGCTGTTGCGATCGCGGTCCACGGCTCACTCCTGTTCGACTCGATCACCCGCGGCGGCGGCATCAATGTGTCACTCTTGTCCTCGGTTTCTCTGATCGGCCTGCAGCTGGCCGTCATCGGGACGCTCGCGGCGATCGATTCCGACCTGCGCGGCGTTGCTGCGGGCCTCATCGTGCTGGCCGCGCCGACCGCGCTTGCCACACAGACAGGCGCTGCCGAGGTCACCAGCAGCGGGCTGGCCTGGCAGCTTCAGATACACGTGTTTACCGCCATGTTCGCATACGGCCTGCTGGCCGCCGGCGCCATCGTAGCGATCTTCGCGCTGGTGCAGGACCGGCGACTTCGTGCGGCCAAGCTGTCCAGCGTGAACCAGCTGTTCGCGCCCCTCGAGAAAACGGAACGCGTGCTCTACGGTGTGGCGTCCGCCGGCATCGGCGTGCTGGCGATGTCCATGGCGCTCGGTATTACGTTCGTCGAGAATATTTTCGCCCAGCATCTTGTGCACAAGACGGTGCTGTCGCTCATTGCCCTCGTTATCTTCGGCATCCTGCTGGCCGGGCGACATTTTGCGGGCTGGCGTGGCAAGCGCGCCATCTATCTCTACCTCGGCGGCTTTGTCATCCTGTTCCTGGCCTACTTCGGCAGCCGTTACATTCTCGAAGTCATACTTGATCGCAGCTGGGGCTAGCGCAGGCGGCGGCCTGATTCCTTGACAGGCAGGCGGGCGACTGCTGAACTGCGGTAATCGCGTCTAAATCGAGGTACTCGTCCTTTGGGCGAAGACGTTCCACTATCGGCCCTTTTCGGGCTGCTGTTCGTTTTGCTTCTGCTTTCCGCCTTCTTTTCCGGCTCGGAAACGGCTCTCGTGAGCCTCAATCGCTACCAGCTGCGCCACAAGGCCCGCCAAGGACATCGGGGTGCCCGCCTCGCAGACAAGCTCCTGCAGCGCCCCGACCGCCTGATCGGGCTGATTCTGCTCGGCAATAACCTGGTAAATTTTTCCGCGGCGTCACTGGTCGCCATCATCGCACTCGAGATAGGCGGAGAGCCGGCCGTCGCGCTCGGCACACTGCTTTTGACGCTGGTCGTCCTGATTTTTTCCGAGGCGGCGCCCAAGACCATGGCGGCGCTGCATCCCGAGCGCCTCGCCTACCCTGCAGCGATGATTTACTACCCGCTGCTGAAGATCATGTATCCGATCGTGTGGCTCACGAATGTCGCGTCGAACGGCGTGCTTTATCTGCTCGGCGTGCGCACCGGGGGTTCCGAACTGCAGGCGCTGACGAGAGAGGAGCTACGCACGGTCGTGCACGAGGCCGGCAGTCGCATCTCCAGCCGCTACCAGCAGATGCTGCTCAGTATCCTGGACCTCGAGAAAGTGAGCGTCGACGACGTCATGGTGCCGCACAACGAGATTGTCGGCATCGACCTTGCGGACGAAATATCCGAAATCGAGGAGATCATCAGCAAGAGTGAACACACCAGGCTCCCCGTTTACGAGGACAACGTCGACAACGTCATCGGTATCCTGCACCTGCGTCGGCTCGCCAACCTGGCGCCACAGTCGTTCGACAAAACGTCGATCCGGCAGCTGCTCGATGAACCCTATTTCGTGCCCGAGGGAACCCCACTGAGCAAGCAGCTCGTTCAATTCCAGCGCCGCCGCGAACGTGTCGCTCTCGTGGTCGACGAGTACGGCGACATCCAGGGCGTCGTGACCCTCGAAGACATACTCGAAGAAATCGTCGGCGAGTTCACTACGGACCCGGCCGACCAGATCGAGGACGTCGTGCGCGAGGGACCCGACTCGTTCCTGGTCAGCGGCACCGCCAACATCCGCGAGCTCAACCGTGCTCAGGGCTGGGAGCTGCCGACGGATGGTCCGAAGACCCTTAACGGCCTGATTCTCGAGCTCCTCGAAACCATCCCCGAGCCTTCGACCTGCCTGAAGATAAGCGGCTATCCGCTCGAGATCGTGGCGTCCGACGAGAATCGCGTGCGCACCGTGCGTATCGGCCCGCGCGCGGTCGAAGCCGAGCTCTAGAAAGCCGCGTCGAGGGCTTCGCGGACGCGCGTCACCGCAACAACTTCGATACCGGCCGGCGCTTTGCGCGGCGCGTTCGCGCGCGGCACGATGGCGCAGCTGAATCCCTGCTTGGCAGCGGCGGCAATGCGCTCCTCGCCGTAACGGACAGGACGCACCTCGCCCGCCAGCCCGATTTCACCGAAACTCACCAGCCCTTCCCGGCACGGCCTGTCGCGAAAGCTCGAAACCACCGACAGAACGGTGGGGAGATCCACGGCTGTCTCCGAGATCCTCAGGCCGCCAACGACATTGACGAACACATCTTCCGGACCGAGTTGCACGTCACCGTGGCGCAATAACACGGCAAGCAACAGTGACAGGCGGTTCTGATCGACGCCCTGGGCGACCCGCTTCGGATAACCACCGCTACCGTCCGCAACGAGTGCCTGCATTTCGACGAGCAGTGCGCGGCTACCTTCCCAGGCGATCGACACCACGCTGCCCGGCTCCGTCAGCGTATCCCGCGAGAGGAAGATCGCGGATGGGTTTCGTACCTCGCGAAAACCGCTGCCGGTCATCGCAAATACGCCCATCTCGCCGGTCGCACCGAAACGGTTTTTCACCGACCGGATCATCGTGTAGCGGCTCGCCGGATCGTTTTCGAAGTACAAAACGGTATCCACCATATGCTCGACGACCCTCGGTCCGGCAATCGCACCCTCCTTGGTCACGTGGCCGATCACGAACACGGACACTTCGTTCTGCTTCGCGAACTGCACGATACGCCCGACGCATTCGCGCAGCTGCCCCACCGAACCGGGTGCCGACGTCAGCTCGGCGCTGGTCATGGTCTGCATGGAATCGATGATAAGCATGCGTGACTGATTGCGCCGCGCCTCGGCCAGCACGTTTTCGAGCGCGGTGTCGGCCAGCACCCTGAGGCCCGCATTGGTGACTTCGAGGCGACGCGCGCGCTGGCTTACCTGGCGCAACGACTCCTCGCCGGTCGCATACAGGACCGGCATCCCGGCCTGCACCTGACCGCTGACCTGCTGTAGCAATGTCGACTTGCCGACACCCGGATCGCCACCTAGCAACACGACGGCGCCCGGCACGAGGCCGCCGCCCAGCACCCGATCGAACTCGGCAAACCCGGTGGCGTATCGCTCGTCCGGGTCCAGTTGCAGTGCATCGAGCCCGGCAGCCTCGGTGGCGCTCGCGGTGGCTGGAGCAGCACCTGCAATTCGCATTTCGGACAGCGTGTTCCAGGCCGCACAGTCCGGACACTGGCCGGCCCACTTCACACTGTGGGCGCCGCATTCGGCGCATACGTACGCTGTTTTGGGCTTCGCCATACTGATCCTGCCGGCACACAACGTCGTGTGCCCCACATCTTTTTCTCGAACAGTTCGAGAAAAAGATTGTAATTATATGTTTTTAATAATCTTTTCTAGATAATTCGAGCGTCTAACCCGCGCGGGGCCGACACGCTTCCGCCATCGATGATAGCACCACGAATCAACCGGTTATGACAAAAAAATGCCAACCCTTTCTCATTAACTGCGGCGGCGATTTTCTATACTTTTCCGCCTGAAACAAGGACCGGACAGACTTGGACATCGGCTCGAACCACAAAAGAAACCGTCTGATCGCACTGAGCTTCGCGAGTGTCTTGCTGCTACTCGTCTACGGCCCACTGGCGCCGTGGTTTATCACCGCAGACCGGTTTCTCTACGACACTTTCGCAAGCGGGCTGCCGAATCGGCCGCTCGACAACACCATCATTATCAGCATAGATCCGTCGCGCGCGAGCCATGACGCGCTACTCGCCGATTACGGCCAGATACTCTCGGTACTGTCACGCAGCCAGGCGCGCCGAATCATCCTGCCGCAGCCGCCGGAACTCGGGGCCGACGACGGCCTGCCCGGCTGGTCCGCCGCGCTTAGCGGACCCGTACCCGTCTATGTCCCGAACAGCCACCGGCTGGCCGAATTGACACGCCATACCGGCTTCATGGGGTTCACGCCTGACGACGACGGTGTATTGCGCCGTACGAATCTATGGCAGCTCAATGGCGCAATCATGTCACCGTCGTTGCCGCTCGCGGTTGCGCTCGATAATGAGGACCTTCCCCCGAGCAGCCGCATGTCGGCATCCGACGATACGGTCTACCTGTCGAACTACGAAGAACTGCCCAGGGTTGCCGTTGACGAGATACTGTTCGGCGATTTCGCAAGCACCCGGCTGAATGACGCCACTATATTCGTCGACCACGAACCCGCTCTCGTGGGCGCGTCGGCCGTACTGCCATCCGGGCAGTTCGTGACGAGCTCGGAAGTGACGGCCGCGCTCATTGCGGACATCGAAGCCGATCGCAGTGTCGTCATTCCTGCGTGGGTCAGCGCCCTGCAGTGGCTGACGCCCATGCTGCTGGCTATCCTGGCCGTCCTGTTCCTTCCGGAACGCGACCGCCGCAATATCCTCGTCATCTGCATCGCAACCGTTGTCGCGTTGCTGCTGCTGGAAATGTTGCTCATGTACGTGCTGCGCGTGCGCCTCGATATCGGCCGCGCTGCACTTATCTTTATCGGCGTCGGATTGCTCAGTCTCTGGCTGGTCGGCAACCCGAAGAAAGCGACCAAGGATGCTTTCAAGCGCGGCTCGGATTTCCTGGCCGCCGGCCGGCTCGAGCCGGCTTTCGCAGAGTTCCGCCGCTGTTCGCCCTCGGATACGCTCGCGACGGTCATGTACAAGCTATCGATCGCATTCGAGGAACAGGCAAAGCCCGAGCGCGCCGAGGCAGTGCTCGAGTGGATGAAGCGCACTCAGGGAGTTCGCGAGGCGGAGCAGAAAAAGAACGCGGGCGTCGCAGGCGTGCCGAAGCGCCTCGGTCGCTATGTCATCGAGCGCCGCATCGGCCGTGGCGCCATGGGCGCCGTATACCTTGCCAAGGACCCCCGGATCAATCGCGCCGTGGCCGTCAAGGCGATACCGATCGAGAAAGAATTTGAAGATGACGAGCTCAAGGAAGCACGCGTTCGCTTCTTTCGGGAAGCGGAATCGGCCGGCCGTCTGACACACCCCAATATCATCACGGTATTTGATGCGGGCGAAGACAAGGGCCTTGCCTATATCGCGATGGAGTATGTCCCCGGCATTCCGCTCAGGGACTTCACGGACCCGAAACGCCTGCTGGCCCCGAAGCGCGCGCTCGAGCTCGCGGCGAGCACCGCAGAAGCCCTGGACTATGCACATAACCAGGGCGTGATTCATCGCGACATCAAGCCCGCCAACCTGCTCTACAATCCGAAAGAGGGCTCGCTGAAGATCAGCGACTTCGGCGTTGCCCGAATGACGGACAACAACCGCACCAAGACCGGTATCGTTCTTGGCACGCCAATGTACATGTCCCCCGAGCAGCTCGGCGCTGAAAATCTCACCGGCCACTCGGACTTGTTTTCGCTTGGTGTTACTCTATACGAGCTCTTGATCGGCGAGGTGCCCTTCAAAGCAGGCAACATCGCGGCCCTGATGACAAAAATTACGACTGACGACCCCGCCCCAATAGCAGGCAAACGCTCCGGCCTTGCGCCGAGTATCGACGCCGTGCTGGCCAAGGCACTGGCCAAGCGTCCCGAAAATCGCTTTTCATGCGGCGCCGAAATGGCGATAGCATTGCGAAACTGCGCCAGATACACGTAGCAGCGGCCGACCCGGTAAAACGACTTTGAAGAGCCTGCGTGCAAAAATCGACTTCGCCGAATTCACGGATACGGGCCGCGTACGCGACCACAACGAGGACGCCGTCGGCTCTAATCCCGATATCGGGCTCATGGTCCTTGCCGATGGTATGGGCGGATACAACGCCGGCGAGGTCGCGAGCGGTATCGCCGTGCAGATTGTTTCCGATCTGGCGATTGAAGGGGCGAACCGTGAGGAACGCGAGGACATCGATCCGCACAGCGGAATGATGCGCCAGTCCATCGTATTGCGCGACGCCGTCTACCGCGCCAACAAGATCATATTCCAGACGGCCCAGAGCCAGACACATTGCGAGGGCATGGGTACGACGATCGTGGCCTGCATGTTCTACGACAACAAGATCAGCATCGCCCACGTCGGTGACTCGCGTGCCTACCGCCTGCGTGGCGACAAGTTCGAGCAGCTGACGCTTGATCATTCGCTGCTGCAGGAGCTCGTGGATCGCGGCTTCTATTCCCACGACGAAGCGCAGCGGTCCACCAATCGGAATTACGTCACCCGCGCCCTGGGCGTGGAAGCGACCGTCGAGGTCGAAGTGCACGAACACGAAGTGTTGCCTGACGATATCTATCTGCTTTGCTCCGACGGCCTGCCGGACATGGTGGAAGATGAAGATATTCACTTAACCATCAGTACTTTTAATGCTAGTCTTGAGGTTATTGGTCAACAGCTTATTGAGCTGGCCAATGACCACGGCGGACGCGACAACGTGTCGGTAATGCTGGCGCAGGTGCTGGAGCCGTTTGCGGCGAAGAAAGGCCTGTTTGTCAGGATCGCAAACTTGTTCCGCTAATTTTGGGGTTGCAGGGATAGTCTGGAGATTGCAGTCGAAGACGAGCGATACAGCCGCTACCGTGGCTGGCGATTCTTTTCGTGCTTTACTCCCTGCGTGGTTGGGTCTCACTGAGGACGGCGAGAAATCATGGCACGTTTAATTCTTAGCCTGGACAACCAGGTTCTGGCTGAATACAACATGACCAAGGAACGCTACACGATAGGCCGTCTCCCGGACAACGACGTGCGTATCGATAATCCGGCCGTCAGTGGGCACCACTCCCTGATCATCAATATCCTGAACGACTCGTTCCTCGAAGACCTGAACAGCACCAACGGCACCTACGTCAACGGCAAGCTGATCAAGAAGCATGCGCTGCAACACGGCGATGTGATTACCATCGGTCATCACCAGCTGCGTTTTACCGACCAGGAGGTACCCGAGACCGAGCAGGACGAATTTGAAAAGACGATGGTCATTCCGAGCGGGCAACAGAATGCCGAGCAGCTTGCAAAGGCGGAGCAGGCAGCCGAAGCGGCAGCAGCCGCCGCTGCGGCCGAACCTCTCCGGGATGCCGCCGCGGCCGTCCGGCTGAATCCGGAAGAGGCTGCCGCGCTGCACGAAGAGCCGCGTCCCAGGCACACGGAGACCATTGCCCACACGGAGACCGCGGCGCCGGTTTCGCATACCGCCACCGCCACGGGCATCGATCCGTCCAGCGTGCCCCACGCGCTGCCGCTCGCCAAGCTGCAGGTACTCAGCGGTGCGTTTGCGGGACGCGAACTCGAACTCACCAAGGCACTGACAACGCTCGGCCGCCCCGGCGTGCAGGTTGCAGCCATTACGCGGCGCGCGGAGGGCTACTACATCGTGCACGTGGAATCCGGCAAGGAAGGCGACTTCCCGCTCGTCAATGGCCAGCCCATCGGCGCGCAGGCTCGCAAGTTGTCCGACAACGACGTCGTGCAGCTCGCCGGGGTCAAGATGGGATTCTTCGCCAGCTGACCGCGCCCTGCAGGAGCCGTTCGCTGAGCCGCAACTACGGGACGATTTCGCTGTCCTCGCGGTTCATGACCCCGCACACCAGTTCGTAAGGAATGGCGTCCGCCCAGGGCGCAACCTCCTCGACGGGCAGATCGTCACCCCACAGCGTCGCGATGTCGCCGACGCGGTCGGCTGCATCCGAACCCAGGTCCACCGCGCACATGTCCATTGATACATTCCCTACAAGCGATACTCGCCGGCCATTGAGGAGTACGGGCGTACCGCTGCGGAAATGGCGCGTATAACCGTCGCCGTAACCGGCGGCAATGATTCCCAGGGTCGTGTCCTGCTCGCAGACGTAGGCGCCCTTGTAGCCAACGCGGGCTCCGGCATGCAGCGGCTTCACGGCTATCAGGCGCGCTTCGAACTGCATGACGGGTTTCAGGCCAAGTTCGCTGCCAGTCTTGTCGGCAAACGGCGAGACGCCGAAGAGCGAGATGCCCGGCCGTATCCAGAAGTCGCCTTCGAAGCCGAGTTCCGCCCGTGCATCGATAACCCGCGGCCAGCCGAGCGAGGCCGGCGAGTTCGCGATACTGACCGCGCCGGCAAAACCGCGTGTAACGGCCGCGAAGGCCGCAAGCTGGGATTGCGTTACAGTGTTGTCGAGTTCGTCCGCGCTGGCAAAGTGAGTCATGAGGCGCAGCTCACGCACTGCCCCGGCCGCCTCCAGGCGGCCAAGCAGTTCCCGCGCTGAAGCGGGCGGGAATCCCAGGCGATTCATGCCGGTGTCGAACTTCAGCCAGACGGTGCCCCGGGCCTCGGCGGCACGCTCCAGCATTCTGACCTGGTCGATGTCGTGCACGACCAGCTCGAACCCCCGGGCGAACGCCACACGCAGTTCGTCGTCGGTCGATACGCCCGCCAGCAACACGATGGGTTTTTCGATACCCGATTCGCGCAAAAGCAGCGCCTCGGGCAATCGCGCAACCGCAAGAGAGTCCGCTGCTTCGAGGTGACGCGCCACGGGAACCAGGCCATGGCCGTAGGCATTGGCCTTGATCACGGCCATGACGCGTGCACCGGGCGCCACGCCGCGCAAAATATCCAGGTTGTGTTCTAGCGCACCGAGCCGGATGAGAGCCCGAGCCCCGAAGCTCACGGATACGGCTCCTCGGCGTAGGTGTCCGGCACCCAGTTTTCGAATTTCGTGTAGCGGCCGACGAACGTCAGCGGGAAATCGCCGATCGGTCCGTTGCGTTGCTTCGCGATCGAGATATCTGCAATGCCCTTGCGCGGCGTGTCCTGGTTGTAGACCTCTTCACGGTAGATGAAGATGATCATGTCCGCGTCCTGCTCGATGGCGCCGGATTCGCGCAGATCGGACATGACCGGCCGTTTGTCGGTTCGCTGCTCGACGCTGCGATTGAGCTGCGACAACGCGATAATCGGCAGCGCGAGTTCCTTCGCAAGCCCCTTGAGTGAGCGCGATATCTCGGAGATTTCGGTTGCCCGGTTTTCCTTGTTTCCGGGGACCTGCATGAGCTGCAGATAGTCCACCACGATCAGGCCCAGACCATGCTCCCGCTGCAAACGTCTTGCGCGCGCGCGAATCTCGGTGGGCGATAATCCCGGCGTGTCGTCGATGTATAACGGCGCGTCCGACATCAGCTGCACCGCCGTGTTGATGCGCGACCAGTCCTCGTCGGGGAAGCGCCCGGTACGCAGGTGCGTCTGGTCGACGCGGCCCAACGAGGAGATCATGCGGAACGCAAGCTGCTGCGACGGCATCTCCATCGAGAAGATAGCGGTCGGCACCTTCGCTCCGATGGCCGCGTTCTCGGCCATGTTCACCGCGAGCGTCGTCTTGCCCATCGACGGGCGGCCAGCGACGATGACCAGGTCGCCTGGCTGGAGACCTGCAGTGAGCTTGTCGAACTCCGTATAGCCCGTGGAAATGCCGGTAATGTCGCCGTCCGACTGGTGCAGCACGTCGATACGGTCCACGGCATCGGGCAGGATCTGCTTCAGCGACCTGAAACCGGCGCGGCCGCGGGCACCACGCTCGGCGATTTCGAAGACCAGGCGCTCCGCCTCGTCAACCAACTCCGTGGCCGAGCGGCCGTCGGTTGCAAATGCACTGCCGGTGATCTGGTTGCCGACATGGATGAGCGCACGTTCGACTGCGCGGTCGCGGAGAATCCGTGCATAGGCGCGAGCATTCGCGGCGCCCGGTGTTTCATTCGCGAGCGTGGCAAGGTACTCGAGGCCACCGGCGGCATCGAGTTCGCCGCGCTTATCGAGGTACTCGGAGAGCGTTACGACGTCACAGGGACTGCCGGCCTCAACCAGGTTGGCAATCGCAGCAAAGATCAGCTGATGGTCCTTGCGGTAGAAATCCTCTGCAGTGACGACGTCGGCAATCTTGTCCCAGGCCTGGGCGTCGAGCATGATTCCGCCGATCAGTGACTGCTCGGCTTCGATGGAATTGGGCGGCACTTTGATGCGCTGCTCGGCCGCAGCCGCGCCAATGCCCTCTTCCAGTGCTCTTACCATCTGACTCCCCGGGTCTGTCGTGAACCTCTGATCAAAGGTACCACATCATCGGAACCGCACAGGAACTCAGTCGGATTCAACGACCCGCACGGTGATGTCGACGTCGACTTCCGGGTGCAAATGCACACCGACCGTAAACTCGCCGAGCTCCTGGATCGGGCCTTCCGGCATGCGAATCTCGCTGCGCTCGATCTCCACCTGGACCTTCTCGAAGGCGTCCGCAATGTCGATCGGGCCGACCGAGCCGAAAAGCTTGCCCTCGGGCCCCGCGTTCGCTGCGACCACCAGCTCCATGCCTTCGATCGCACCGGCACGCTTCTTCGCCGCCGCGAGCTCCTCGGCCGCTGCCTTCTCGAGCTCGGCACGGCGTGCCTCGATCTCTTTCATGTTCTCCGGCGTAGCCAGCGCGGCTTTGCCTTGCGGCAACAGGTAGTTGCGGCCATAGCCGGGCTTGACCTTCACGAGGTCGCCGATATTGCCGAGATTTTCCACGTTTTCTAACAGGATGACGTTCATTTTCTAAGCCTCGTCCTTCAATTCAGTTTCTACCGCGCTGCCGGCACTCTGCGCCGCAACTCGAACCACGCGTCGATGTAGCCGAGTACCGCAAGCCCGATGATGACGACTGCGCTCAGCGGCAGCATCAGCACGTAAACCATCGCGACCGCAAAACCCGGCAGTATTTCGGCGCCGTGCAGCCAGTGCACGATAGCCAGGCCCTGCAGCCAGAAAACCGCGAACATGACGAACGCGATGTTCTGCAGCCATGCCGCGCCGGTCAGCAGCGCGACGACCGAGCACAACGCCATTATCAGCGCAATCACCCGGCCAAAATTCAAGTCCCGAAAACGGCCAAAGCGGTCCGTTTCGCCGGGGAGCTGCCGAAACAGCTTGTATCCCAGTACCAGCGTCGCGGCGTAAATCGTCCACAACAGCGTGACGATAAACATCGTCATCTGCGCCGCCAGCATCGCCTGCCCCTCGGTCAGGCTGTCCGCCAGCTCCACGGCGCCCATGTTGCGCCAGATTTCTGCGGCGGCGCCGAGCTCGGCCTCCCAGAAAGCCACCGGGTCTCCAACAATGCCGAAAAACACCAGCATCCCGAGCACCGCCACCAGCACCGATACCTGCAATGTCAACGTCAGCGACTGCGTTACTGCCAGCAACGTGGCCAGCAGAGCGGCCGGCAACCAGTACACGACGGCAACCGCGACTATCACCGACGGCGGCGTCCCTACAACGACGCCGATTACGGCGAGCAGCAGGCCAGCGCCGGCAGCCTTGAAGGTCGCGACGCGGGCGCCGTCGTGCAACACCAGGAACACGACCAGTGCGGCGCTCAGGAACCCGAGGTACGGCGACGAAGTGGCCGCCAGCACCAGGACTCCATTCAACGGCCGGGCTACCAGCCATTTGGCCACGGCCCGCATGACCCTGCTCGCAGGCCTTTCTTAGTGCCGGTCGGTGTAAGGCAGCAACGCCAGGTAACGTGCGCGCTTGACGGCCGTCGCCAGCTGGCGCTGGTAATGCGCCTTGGTGCCCGTAATTCGGCTCGGCACGATCTTGCCCGTTTCCGTAACGTAGGCCTTGAGCAGGTTGAGATCCTTGTAATCGATCTCCTCGATGCCCTCGGCCGTGAAGCGACAGTACTTGCGCCTGCGTGAATAACGACTCATCTCAGTGCTCCTCAGGCGCTCTTCTGCGCTGCTTCTTTATCTTCCGCAGCCTTTTCGTCGGCAGCGGCAGCATCGGCCGCAGCCGTGCCCTCGTCAATCGATTTCTCGCTTACCTCGGCAGCCGCCTCTTCCGGCTCGCTCCCGGACTCGGCTTCTTCTTCAGGCTTCGCCGCTTCTTCAGGCTTTGCCGCCTTTTCGGGCTGCGTCTCGTCTTCAGGCTTCGCCTTTTCTTCGGGCTTTGCCTCTTCCGACGCCTCGTCAGCCTCGTTGCGCATCGCCGCCTCCGCCGCAGCCTTGGCATCGCGCCGCTGCTGGGCTTCCTTCTCCTTGGCCTTTTCCTCGGCCACGGCCACGGCCATCGGCGACGCTTCCGTGACGGCCTTCTTGCGATTCAATACCAGGTGGCGCAACACCGCATCGTTGAAGCGGAATGCACCACGGATCTCCTCGATCACGTCGTCGTTGCATTCAACGTTGAGGAGCACGTAGTGCGCCTTGTGGATCTTGTTGATGGGATGGGCCAGCTGACGGCGACCCCAATCTTCGGTGCGATGGACCGCACCGCCGGAACCGGTAACCATGCCCTGGTAGCGTTCGACCATGGCAGGCACCTGTTCGCTCTGGTCCGGGTGGACCAGGAATACGATTTCGTAATGTCTCATTGTCGTCCCTTCTGGATGAAATCCGCACGGATCCCCCGGCGGATTACAGCCACCCGGCTGCCCGGTGTGGCAAGAGGTTGCGGCGCACAGCGCCGCCCCGCCCTCTGACGGGGACGCGAATCCTACCCAAGGCGCCCCCGCGAAGCAAGCAGAATAGCCCGCAATCGAGGCGGCTAGCGGCGCTGACGCAACGCTTCGTAGAGGCAGATTCCGGTGGCCACCGACACGTTAAGGCTGGAGACCCGGCCCGCCATCGGCAGACTCACGAGCCGGTCGCAGCGGGCCGTCGCGCCCTTGCCCAGCCCGGTTTCCTCCCGGCCCATGACGAGCGCCAGGTTGCCATCCAGGGCGGCCTCATACAGGCTCGTATCCGCTCGGTCACTGGTGCCGATGCGGGTAATGCCGTAGTCGGCCAGCCAGTCCAGTACCCGGCCAATATTGGCGACCATGGCGAACGGCAGGGTTTCGGCCGCGCCCGCGGCCACCTTGCTGACCGTGGGCCCGAGGCCGGCGGCGCCATGGCGCGGCACGATCACGGCATCGACGCCCGCAGCATCGGCCGTTCGCAGGCAGGCGCCGAGATTGTGCGGATCCTGGATGCCATCCAGCACGAGCAGCAGCAGCGGCCGGCCACCCTCGGCAAGCCTTGCTTCGACCAGCGTGCGCAAGCCCGCCTCGTCGAGCTGGCTGCTGCGGCGGACCTCGGCGACGACGCCCTGGTGGCGAACCTCGCCGCTCATTTGCTTCAGGCGCGCCCGGTTCGCTTCCTGGACCTCGATGCCTTTGTCTCGCGCCAGCGCAACCAGCGCTGCGACCCGTGGGTTCGCGCTGCGGTATTCGACGCAGACCCGCCGTACCTGGGCGGCGTCCCCCGCCAGCAGCTGCTCGACCGCGCGCAGACCGGTCACGTAGCTCGATTTGCTCACCGTCGACGGCCGCGGCGCCGCGTCTCCGGCTGATCCTCAACCGGTCGGAAGTCTATGCGGCGCGTATCCATGTCCACACGCTGCACCTGCACCTGCATCGGCTCACCGAGGCTGAAGCGCCGCCCTGTGCGCTCGCCAACCAGCTGCTGCCGGCTCGCGTCGAACTTGTAGTAGTCGTTCTGCAGGCTGGTCACGTGCACGAGCCCGTCGATCTGCAGTTCCGGAATCTGCACGAACAGGCCGAAGTTGGTCACTCCCGTGATGACGCCCGGGTAGTCCTCGCCCACGCGATCCAGCATGTACTGGCACTTGAGCCACGCCTCGACCTCGCGTGTCGCGTCCTCGGCGCGTCGCTCGTGCGCGGAGGTGATCGCGCCGAGCCGCTCCATCCTGCCCTTGTCGTAGGGGAATGCGCCCGGTTTGCCGCCGCGAATAACGTGGCGTATCGCGCGATGCACGAGCAGGTCCGGGTAGCGCCGGATCGGCGATGTGAAATGCGCGTAGGCATCGAGTGCCAGGCCGAAATGGCCGATGTTGTTCGGGGTGTACTCGGCGTGGGTCAGCGAGCGCAGCATGGCCATCGAGATGGCCGCACTGTCCGCGCGCCCGGCGACCTGTTCGAGCAACTTGTTGAACTGCATGGGCTCGACATGCTCGGAGTGCGGCACTTTCAGGCCGAGCGAGACGAGGTACTGGCGCAGCTCGTCGAAGCGCTCGGGATCCGGCCGTGCATGGACCCGGTAAAGCGAGGCTATCCGATGCTTGCGCAGGAACTTCGCGGCCTGCACGTTGGCCGCGATCATGCATTCCTCGATCAGGCGGTGCGCGTCGTTGCGAGGCGCGGTCACGATGCGGGCTATTTCGCCGTCCTCGTTGAGCTCGAACTTCGTCATCGGCAGGTCCAGTTCGATCGCGCCTCGCCTGGAGCGGTTCAGCGCAAAGGCTTTATAGAGCCCCTGCAGGTCCTTCAGGCGCTTCTGCAGGCCGCCGGGTACCGAACTGGTCGATTTTCCCGTCAGGAAGTCGTTGACCTGCCCATAGGTCAGCCGTGCCTTCGAGCGCATGATGCCCTCCACGAAGGTCGACTTCGAAACCTTGCCGGTCTTGCCGATGCGCATGTCGCAGACCAGGCACAGCCTGTCCACCTTCGGATTCAGCGAACACAGTCCATTCGACAGTTCTTCGGGCAGCATCGGGACAACCCGGTCCGGGAAATACACCGACGTGCCGCGCACCGTCGCCTGCTTGTCGAGTGGCGAATCGATCTCGACGTAATGCGCCACGTCAGCGATCGCTACCAGCAACCGCCAACCCTCGCCGGAGCGCTCACAGTAGACGGCGTCGTCGAAATCCCTGGCATCGGCGCCGTCGATCGTTACGAGGTCGACGTCACGCAGGTCGACGCGGCCTTTCTTCGCGGTTGTCGGCACCGTGCTGCCGAATTTCGTCACTTGCTTGCGCACCGCAGCGGGCCACTCCGTCGGGATGCCGTTGGAATGTATGGCGATGTCCGTCGCAATGCCCTTCTGATCCGGTGCGCCGATGACCTTGATGATGCGCCCGGTGGCCTGCTCGATATGGGTCGGGTAATCGAGAATCTCGGCGACGACCATCTGGCCGTGTTTCGCGCCGCCATTTTCACCCTTGGCTATCAGCACCCGGTGCGCGATCTTCGGGTTGTCCGGAATCACGAGCCCGATGCCGCGCTCCCGGATGAACTGACCGGCGACTTCGCGCGCCGCGCGCTCGAGTACCTCGACGAGCTTGCCTTCCGGCTTACCGCGCCGATCCTGACCGACGACCCTGATAACGACGCGATCGCCGTGAAACAGTGAGCGCATCTCGCGTGCCGAGAGATAAACATCGTCGTCTTCGCCGTCATCGCGCGCGACGAAACCGAAGCCATCCGGATGGCCGCTGACGGTACCGGTGACGAGGTCCAGCTTGGCCGTCAGGCAATATTCCCTGCGGCGATTTTCAATGATCTGGCCGGCCCGATGCATGCTCTCGAGGCGCTCCTCGAGCAGGGTCCGCATGCGTTCGCCCTTGAGGCCAAAACCATCAATAATTTCTTTAACTTTCAGTGGTCTGCCAGCTTTTTCGAGAAACTCTATGAGATCGTTTCGGCTGGGGATCGGATGT
>Ga0209536_100000883_pt1 | contig 49737 bp, 44 predicted proteins | sample DeeMarSeWOR28_12_FD_187461 | JGI IMG/M metagenome (GOLD analysis project Ga0209536, IMG submission 187461) | Marine sediment microbial communities from White Oak River estuary, North Carolina - WOR-2-8_12 (SPAdes) (version 2) | ecosystem: Environmental > Aquatic > Marine > Intertidal zone >...
CCCGTTTCCCGCTCCATTTCTTTCGGCGGCATAGCCAAGTGGTAAGGCAGCGGTCTGCAAAACCGCAATTCGTCGGTTCGACTCCGACTGCCGCCTCCAATCGAATTCAAGGGCTTGCAAGAAATTTCAGTTACTTGCAAGCCTTTTTATTTGTTTTACTTTAAATTAGAAAAAATCACATTCAGTAAGATGCTGTGGGTGGAATTCTCGATCTAGCGTTCTTCTTGGATGAGCATGGTAGAGGGATCCAATACGAGATCAGGATGGTCGGAAACATCGTCGGTGCCCTTCAACATTCTGATATGAACCTGTTTGCCGACCGGGACCAATTGTATCGCAACATCAATTAAATCCGCAACTTGATTCAACTGAATTGGCACACCATTGTGTCCTGGTTCTTCGTGTCGGTGGGTGCGCACGGCAAACCATGCATGCATGTTATTTTTTTGGGCCAGAGCTTTTAATTGTATCAAGTGTTCACGCACGGTATCATCAAAGGGAAGCCCATCAATAAGCATCATATGGGGAGAGAAAATTTTTTGCTCGATGAGATCGGTAAGTCGTTCTTCCAACTTGGGAATCGTAAAACCTTCTACCCGAAATGTCATGATAAATCGATTCGGCAATACCGAATCCCACAGCTGATCCATTTGATGAGCAGCGTATTGTTGGGAAATACGATTGAATACCTCTTTGTACCAAACACTCACCTTGTTTACCGGGTCCTCCAGGCTGATATGAAGTACATTTTCGCCTCTCAGCATACTGTTTAATGCTAATTGAACCAGCAATGCCGTTTTGCCGACACCGGCACGGGCAAGCACGGCGCCAAATTCGCCTGATTTGAGAATTTGCTCGGATTCTTGGTCCATCAGACGTAAGGGATTGCGCATCATCAGATCATTTTTGAGCATCTTTAGATTCCTTTCCTTAATCAATATGATAAATTTCGGACGCTGCGTTCCGCGATACGCTTTGCATGTTTTAAGCCACATTCTTTTTTTCTTCGGCTGCTTTCTTGATTAATTCTTCGGCAATGGATTGCGGTACTTGTTTATAGGTCAGAAACTCCATTGTAAATTGCGCTTGCCCCTGGGTTAAGGATCGTAAAACAGTCGAATATCCGAACATTTCTGTCAGCGGAACCTGAGCTTCAATCGCACAAAAAAAACCTTCATCCTGGGAGCCGACGATCATGCCTCGGCGTTGATTTAACGAACCCATCACCGCACCCTGAAATTCGGTTGGTGTCTCAACCACAACTTTCATAATCGGTTCATGAATAACGGGCTTAGCATTTGGATAAGCTTGTAAAAACGCTCCGCGAGCGGCGGTCCGGAAAGCTATATCTGAAGAATCGACGTTATGAGCAGCGCCGTCATTGATGACAATTTTGATACCGGTGACAGGAAATTCCATCATTGGCCCTTTTGCCAGACATTGTTTAAAACCCTTTTCACAGGCAGAAATGAACTGCGTTGGAATAGCACCACCCACAACCTTGTTTTCAAAAACAAAATCTTTTTCGCTGATGGGTTCCATATACCCTGCCACCCGTCCAAATTGACCCGCACCCCCGGTTTGTTTCTTATGGGTATAGTCAAATTCCGCATGTTGGGTAATGGTTTCCCGATAAGCCACCCGCGGAACACCGGTGCTTACATCGGCACTATATTCACGCCGCATGCGTTCCAGATAAACCTCCAGATGAAGTTCGCCCATGCCCGAGATGATGGTATCTCCGGTTTCATCATTTACGCTGGCATTAAATGTGGGGTCTTCCCTGGTAAATCGAGCCAAGGCCTTTGACACGTTAATTTGAGATTTATTATCTTTGGGAAAAATCGCCAGCGAAATAACCGGCTTCGGAATATGCATAGCGGTTAGCGTTAACCCGATACCCGGTGATACGAAAGTATCTCCTGAGGCACAATCAACGCCAAAAAGAGCACCAATATATCCGGCGGGAATAACGGTGATATCTTCCATTTGATCGGCATGCATACGGATAACCCGACCGACTTTAACTTTTTTTCCGGAGCGAACATTGACAAGGATATCGCCTTTTGTCAGAGAGCCTTGGTATACGCGAACATAGCTTAACTGGCCATATTGTCCTTCCTCAATTTTAAAGGCCAGTGCAACCAGCGGTTTGCTGACATCATTGATCAATATAGACGGGCGCTGATCATTATCCATATCCATGGCGTAGTTTTCAATGTCTAACGGGCAGGGCAACAGATGGGTGACGGCATCAAGCAATGGTTGAACGCCTTTGTTTTTGTAGGCCGATCCCATAAACACCGGTGTCAATTGTCGAGACAATACACCCCGGCGCACACCGTCCAGGATGAGTTGCTCTCTGACGTCTTGTTCCTCCAAAATGGCTTCGGTCAGTGTATCCGAAAACATGGACGCCGCATCGATAAGCGCCTCACGTCTTTCCATAGCTTCTTGCATAAGATGTTGCGGTATGTCTTCAATACGAACCGTTTCTCCCTTTTCACCCTCAAAATAATTGGCTTTCATCGTTACAAGGTCTACAACTCCGGAAAAGTTCGCATCCAGTCCAATCGGAATTTGCATTGCAATTGCATTGTGACCAAGTTTTTCTTTAAGTTGATCGACGACACGGAAAGGATTTGCGCCGCTGCGGTCACATTTGTTGACGAACGCGATACAGGGCACCTTGTACCGCTTCATTTGCTGGTCCACGGTAATCGATTGGGATTGAACACCGCCAACGGCGCATAGGACTAGAATAGCTCCATCCAATACCCGCAATGATCGTTCAACCTCGATGGTAAAATCTACATGGCCGGGGGTATCGATTATATTGATCTCATGATCTCGCCATTCACAGAAGGTGGCGGCAGAAGCAATGGTAATGCCTCTTTCTTTTTCCAACTCCATAGAATCCATCGTGGCCCCGACACCATCTTTTCCCTTGACATCATGCATGGCATGAATGCGCTTGGTGTAGAACAGTATTCTTTCGGTCAGGGTGGTTTTGCCTGAATCAATGTGGGCGCTAATTCCAATATTTCTAACTTTGTGAATATCTTTTTTCATCTTTTGTTTTCCATTTTTTACTGAAACGTTTACTGAATGGACGTTTTCGGAGAAGTACATAGGTGGCACCGGCACCGCCATCACACCACCGCGCGCTTGAAAATGCCATCACCCACTTCCGCCAGGAACTGGCGGTGAGCCATTCGTAAACTTTAGTCTTTAAAATTGGCTCCGCCGGCGAGGAAAGACCGCGCCCATGAATGATTAATACGACGCGTTTTCCGCTGGCAATGCTTTGCCTTAAAAAATCGTCAAAGGCTTGAAGGGCATCATCAACATTGAGACCGTGCAGATCAATATGGCCCTGGACCGAAAAATCACCTCGGTGGAGCCGTTTGGTAATTTCGGGATTCACATCACGCCCCGAGCCTTCTATGTATTCCGGCGTGTCAGCCACAGCGAATCCCGTGCCGTGTTCGATCAGATTTTCTAACCGCTTCAATATTTCGGCATCGGCAGTGTTCTGAAAGCGTGATGGCGTTTTTTTTGTTGGGATTTTATCCACACAGTTATCTCGCGATATTTTTTTTACATCTGCCATTGCTTTTTTAAAAATATCCAAATCTGTATTCGCATTGTCTTGTGAATCAGATAGGCTCTTCTTCGGTGAAGCATAAAGATCCTGTTTAAGCGCAGATGATTGGTTCTTAAGAAGTATTCTTAGGTTTTCAAAAGGTCTGAACATTCCTATGGACTTGGGCGGTTTCATATCAATGCGTCACTTCTTTAAGGTTTTTTTTGTTGATTCATCGATGATTAAACTTAACAATCATCAAGGATTCGGTCAACTCTTATCAGAATTTAATGCGTCTTTTGCTCATTTTACTTTTAAAACCTCGATGGAAGTTGATCTTCAAGATAATCGCTTTTATACTGTCTTAAAATGTCAGTTCGAATCGGGAGGTGTTTAATGGATTGGAAGCGTTATTGCTCGGATAAAGTAATAACTGCCACACAGGCAGTCTCAAAGATTAAAAGAGGAAGCCGGATATTTATCGGTACCGGTTGCGGAGAACCCCAGCATCTAATCAAGGCCATGGTAAACGATTTAAATTTACAAGATATTATGGTCTACCAGATGCTATCATCGACGCTGTCGAATTATATTGATGAAGAATCCTTTCTTAGGCGGTTTTCCTTAAAACTCTTTTTTATCAGCCAACGCATGCGCAAGGCAGCATTTGATGGAAAAATCGACTATATTCCGGCCTATCTCTCCCAGATTCCCAGATTATTTTTGAGTCAACGTATCGGACTAGATGTCGCTCTGGTTCAGGTGTCTCCTCCAGATAGATTCGGTTACTGCAGTTTGGGCGTTTCGGTTGATATCACCCGTTCAGGTCTGGAAAGCGCATCTATGGTTATCGCTCAAGTAAATCCAAAAATGCCAAGGACCTGGGGCGATAGTTTTGTTCACGTGGCTGATATCGATTGGCTAGTCCCGTATGAGGAGTCCTTGGTGGAAACATTGCCGAGTCTAAAGGATACCGAAGTTGCCCGAAGAATAGGGCATTACGTTTCCAAGCTTGTGGAAGATGGCGCTACATTGCAAATTGGATTTGGTCATTTGCCCAATGCGATTATGCAATATCTTGACGATAAAAAAGATCTGGGGCTTCATACCCATCTAATCACAGACGGTTTTCTTCCTTTATTTGAAAAACAGGTCATAACGAATAAAAAAAAGACACTTCTTCCTGGAAGGGTTGTCACTTCCCTATGTATGGGTTCTGAAAAATTATATCAATATGTGGATAACAATCCAATTTTTTACTTCAGATCATCGGAGTTTGTCAACGATCCGACCGTAATCGCACGCAATGACAATCTGATCTCGATCAGTTCGGCGCTTGAAGTGGATTTAACCGGACAGGTATGCTCGGATTCTATGGGCTACCTTTTTTATAGCGGCATTGGGGACCAAGTCGACTTTCTTAGAGGAAGCTCAATGTCGAGCGGGGGGTTTTCAATCATTGCCCTACCATCCACGGCACAAAACGGCACCGTATCCCGCATTGTACCGCATCTCAGCGAAGGTGCGGGTGTGGCGACGACCCGAGGTGATGTTAATTTCGTGATTACCGAATACGGCATCGCAGAGCTTCAAGGCAAAGGAATATATCAACGCGTCATGGAATTGGCCCAAATCGCACATCCCAAATTTCGAGAAGAGCTGATAAATTTTGCAAAAAAGCGCCATTACATATTTACAGACCAGCTGCCACCGTCTACAGAAGATCTTCTCTTTCTGGAAAGATATAAAAGCACCCTAAAACTGAAAAACGGAAAAACCGTTTGGTTCCGGCCGTTGTTGCCCTCAGACGAATTTGCCTACCGGAATTTTTTTTATTCGCTTCAGGATAAAACAATCTATATGCGGTTTTTCTATAAAATGAGGACATTTTCACACGAAGTGGTTCAAAAGCAATGGGCTAGCGTAGATTACCATGAAAATATGTCTATCATTGGTTTAGTTCAAAGGGGTGGACACAAGGAAATCATGGCCATCGGTTCCTATGCCAAAGAAGATGAAAAAAGGGCAGAGATTGCCTTTGTGGTTCGTGAAGATTTCCAGGGCATGGGAATAGCCTCTTACCTGCTTGGGGTTCTCGAGAAAATAGCCAAAGAAAATGAGTATAAAGCTTTTTCAGCCACCGTTTTGCGTGAAAATAGGGCGATGATACATGTATTTAAAAAAAGATACCCGAAGGCAAAATTCAGTGATAACACAGGCAGTGAAGTTCGAATTCAGATGGAATTTGATGAGGTTTAAGAAAAAACTGTACAATTCGATCATGATACACCTTGTCACAATCTGCGAACGCAATTCAGTTACCTCCCAGCTGTAGAATAATAACCAAATTAAAAGTTTGAGCTTGAAAAAATCCTATATTTCGTGTAATTTAAGAATGATAAGGCAATTTTGCACCCACCCTACGCGCATGTTTTCCCTGATCGGACTATGGTCGAATCTTGCCGCTTGAGGTGAAGGGCGACGTTCATTGAATTCGATAATTCGACGGCTGCAGACCGGCGATAATCTCATACAATTCATACCCGATGAATGACCGATTGGTACTCTGTATCGACGTTTTTTTATCAGTAAGATGATGGGACAAAAAAGAGGTAAAGTTTTTCTGAAGGATACCGAAATTTATAAAATAATAGACATATTAGATTTTTTTGTACAGTGCTCAGTTTGACGCTGGTTCACCATCACAGCGAACGGGTGGTCGTGTTTTTCCTTGGCCAAATGTGCGTTTTCGGTATTCGAATATTTTTTTATAGTTTACCGTCAAATAATACGATTATGATAACCATATTTCATCGTAAAAAAAACCGTGGAGGTAGGGGCCATTGTCATATACGCTACGTCAGAATCAGCTTGATAAAATAGAGGAAATTTTAAAGCAAGATCTCATCGATAATGGTGTGCGTTGTGTTTTCCTCATCGACATGGCTGGAAACATTATCGCCAATTTAGATAATGGTGAAAAGCAGCATGATATCTACTCATTGGCCGCCCTTGCAGCCGGTAATTTCGGAGCTGTTTCCGCCATGGCTAAAATCATCGGGGAAAACGAGTTTTCACTGCTTTTCCATAAAGGAAAAAAAGAGAATATTCATTTCAACAAAATCACCACAGAATTTTTGCTGATTAACATCTTCGGCAATGATATTTCGTTGGGCTTTTTACGATTAAAAGTAACTGATTCCGTCGAACAGCTTAAAGCGATACTAGAACCCCTCCTATCATCGTAACGTCATTTTAAGTCTGAAAAAGAACTGATTCGAATTTCGCTCTATTTTTGGTTATTCATGGCATTTGTGAATCTGAAAAATAAAGAGATTCAGGTGAAAATTGTCTACTACGGCCCCGGCCGAGGCGGAAAGACAACCAACCTGGAGTATATATACAAAAAATTCCACAGCCGTATCAATACAGAGATGGTAACCGTCAAAACTCACGGGGATCGAACGCTTTTTTTCGACTTCCTTCCTTTTGATATGGGTGTTATTAACGGCTATGATGTAAAAATTCAGCTTTATACCGTACCCGGTCAAGTAAAATATAATGCCACCCGAAGATTGGTTTTGAGAGGCGTGGATGGTATCGTTTTCGTAGCAGATGCCATGGCTGTGCGGAGAGAGAAAAACGTTCTTTCGCTTGAAAATCTTAAGGAAAATCTCGCCAACTACAAAAAAAGTATAATTAAGATACCGTGTGTATTTCAGTACAATAAGATAGATCTAGTAGAACAGGGAATCCCGGTTTTACCTGTTGAAACCCTTGAAGAAGACCTAAACAGTCGGTTAAAGCGACCATCTTTTGCGGCCAGTGCTCTTGCAGGCACAAACGTCGTAGCGACATTAAAAAAAATTATTTCGATGACTGTGACATCCATCAAAAAGGATCTAAAATAGGAGAAAAAAAGTGGCCCTTCACAATGATGCGGACTCTCTGAGCTCCGAACTCGAAAGCCGTCTTGATGACCTTTTCGAAGAAGATGCAAAATTTTCCAAAGGTCCAATAGCCGAAGGTCTTCCAGAGGATTACCCTTTGGGTGATTTGAAAAATTTGGTTTTGTCGATCGATTGGGAGATCACCGATGAAGTTTTAAGCCAGTTTCTTCAGCAGATAAACGAATTACAAATTAGTTTCAAAGATGACAAGATCAGTCTGACATTTCTGCAGATCCTCGGTTCTTTGGGCGAATATATTAAAACCAATCGCGGCAAAGCCCACCCGAAAACCTTCAAAATACTGAATTCGGTTTTCTCCAGATTTGATGATGTGGTACTGTCCAAAGACATGCAAAAGGACGAAAAGAAAAGAATTCTTCATGCCGAAATGAATAAATACAAGGCACTAAGAGAACAGATAGCACGTGAAAAAGCCGTAAAGGCAAGAAAAAAAGCAGACAAATCTGCGCAAAAGATTGAACCCAAGAAAAAAGAACAACAGTCAGCTGTGGCGGTTGCCTCGACTCCGAAAATAGAAGCATCTGCTAAAACGCACAGGGAAGCAGCGCTAAGGAGTCCTGAAGATAATGATGTTTCTTATTCTGAAGAAATCGCCAAGGCTGTTGAAGAAATCAAGAAATTCATTCAAGCTGAAATAATGAAGTTAAGAAAGGAATTAGGTCTCCTTCAGAAGCAAAAATAATTATCTTCGAATATGATTTTTCAGAGGAAGCGAAATGGATCTTTCATCGGGCGAAATTTCAACGCTGGTTTTTAAGCGCGTACTCAACGATGGCCGCAGTGATTTTTCGCTGGATCGCCGAATACTGGCCGTCTTCATGGAGCTGGATGGCAAGACAAATTTAAGTGCAGTAGCCCGCAAAACAGGTTTGAACATGAGCTCCATGCGAGAGGTTATCTCTAAACTCACAGAGTTGAAGCTCATTGAGAAAGTCGAAGAAGAAATACATTTTCTCGATAACGATTTTGTTACATATCTTGTTTCCCAATTTTCTTTAGCTGTCGGACCCGTTGCAGATGTCTTGATCGAAGATGAAGTGCACAATTTCGGATATGGGCTATCGCGATTTCCAACTCAGCGGGTTGCCGAATTGGTAGATAAATTGTCTCGCGAAATCAGACGCGAGAAAAAAAAAGTCGCTTTTAAACGAAATATGATTAATAAAATTCGGGAAAAAGGATATTTCAATACGTAAGGCCACCGACAGTCTTCGGCTATCTTCAATGGAACCAAATGATGGTAAGCTTCTTTGATCAGAGTCGGCCGAATTGATCAAGCGACGTTGAAGACGGCATAAAACATAATTGATAAGTAAGGGAGAGCATCTATGATTGTCATATGTGAGGAGTGTGGAAAAAAATACCGAATAGAACCTTCTAAAATAAAGGGCAGGGCTGCCAGCTTTAAATGCCGAGGTTGCACGCATGTAATTACAGTTACCAAACCGCAAACTGCATCGCCCGCACCCGCACCTTCTGCAGTTCAGTCCCCTGCGCCGGTTTCAGAAACTGTCGAAAACAGATATACTAGCCCCAGGACCGAACTCAAAGCAAAAGCGCCTGCCGCAGATAAAAGCTTGACCAAATCCGCGCGCATGGCGGGCAGGTTTGGTGTACGCGCGAAGATGACTCTGCTTTTCCTTGTGGTGCCGTTCATCCTAATGGTTGGGGCCAGTTTACTCTATTTCTGGCAACTGTGGCAAATGTCTTCCCTGCTGACCGATGAAAGTACGAAGATTGTCAACCAGATGGCCGCAGAGGAAATCACGGACCTGTCGACGGCGGTGGCGATCCAATGTCGGCTTTATCTTTTGGCGCACCCGGAATTAAAAAAGCAAGATTTTATGAAAGATATGGGTTTTAAAACTTTAGCGGTGCAACCCGTGGGGTTGAAAGGGTATACCGCCCTTTATGAAATGCCCGATTCTGAAGGAATTTGGCGCACCTGGGCTCATGTTAATCCGAAGATCATTGGGATTAATATGCATGATTTAAAAAAACCATTGGGGCGAAATTTCCCAGGATTTTGGAAAATATTTTCTGGTGTGAAAGGCGGCAAACGATCTCAAGGATATTATACGTGGCAGGACAAAGACGGTACATTTCGCGACAAGTTTATGGTATGCACGCCGGTAGCGGGAACACCATACGTCGTTGCCGCCACAACTTATATAGATGAATTCCACGAGCCGATCCGGCAGATGGAGTCTCAGGCTAAATTAATAACGGAAAAGACAAGACTTTATACCTTTGTGATTCTTGGCGGAACGCTTGTGCTCATTGGCCTTATTGTTTCGATATATGGTCATCGCTTGACCGGAAAAATCAGATCCCTGACCGAAGTCACTGAACGCATCAGCGTTGGAGATCTTGGCGCCGAAGTTGAGACCAAATCAAGAGATGAGATCGGAGAACTTGCTGAAGCCATATCTCGGATGCAAGAAAGTATCCGGCTTTCCATCGAGCGATTGCGAAGGCGAAGATAAATTTCAAGGATCTTATTGCGCAGATTAACCCAAGAATCATCGGTATCAGATCTTTGTTTCGGTCAAAATAAATGATTGGCTCTTTATGATGCCCGAATGCATGAAGGGTGTGAGACAGTCGGTATTTGAGGAGTGCAAATGGTCATTATCCCCAGAGAGAAGCCTGTTGTCGAAAACCTGAACATTTACTATCTAAACATTAAAAAATTGCTTGAGCATTATCAGGGAGAGATCGGCTCAGGTGGCGTCTATTTCAAATCTCATGCAGCAGAAGGCGCGATTTTTTTTGATAAAGACGATATTTTAAACGGACATTTTAGGGACAAATCGACAGAGATCTCGGGAACCGAAGCGATTGAACGACTTATGGATGCAGGGGATAAGTATAATTTCAGTGTAAATATTTATAAAATCTCGGAAAGTGAAGTTTATTTCTGGGCCAGCATCTCTGCAGCGGAGAAGATCTACAAAGACCTTAGCACCGAGTTTACTGACCTTGAAAGACTCATAAAAAAGATGAGCAGCGAAAAGCTCACCGGCTATATCGATGTTTCCATCGGCGACGGTAGGGAAGCCGGAGTGATATTTATGATTAATGGCAGGATTATGGGCGGTTCCTATTCATTGGGAAACGACCAAGGGACGCCAAACAAAGAAAACCAGCAGCATCTTATTCAAAAAACAAATAAAAAAGGCGGTACCTTTAATGTTTGTCGAATTCCGCTTTCCAAACCGAAAACTGAGGATCAGGCAAACAACGCCCCTCAAAATAATTCCGAGAAAACGCTTGATATGCTTGAAGAGCTGCTGATGACATTCGAAAGCGTCGTCGCAGCAACCAAGAAGGTTCGCACAGACTTTAATAAGCTCTTAAAACAAAAATTTGTAGAAAAGGCAGACAAGTATGCGTTCCTGGATCCTTTTGCCGGAGAGTTTGAATATTCAAACCATAAGATATCTTTCGCAGGTGATATCGGTCATAAGGATTTAGCCAACGGGATAATAGATTCTGTAAAAGAAATGGCCCAAGAGCTCGGCATCCTGCCTCGACTCGTCGGCGGTTTGAGTTCTTGGTCAGAAAAATACGCTGACGAGCTGAAAATGTTTGGAATCGAATTCTAAGCAACGCTCAAATGCGAGAACATGTTCAGCAATCGGAATGAGACAATCCTGTCAATTTTGGATAACAACTCGAAAATTCATCATTTCATGCAATTCTTGTGAATAATAATGGGCTTGCGCACCATATAATAAAATGCAATGCTCGGGATGTTACTGAAATCGTTGAAGAGGGCAATCAATGCTAAAAAATGTGCTGCTCGTCGATGATGACAAAGAAATGCTGTCGGCCATGCAAAAAGGATTTGAAAAGTATCACGAGTCCTTTTCGGTGCTATTGGCAGAGGATGGCCAACAAGCATTAGAGAGCTTAAAAGCCAACGTCATTTCGCTGGTCGTTACCGATATAAAAATGCCCCGTATGGACGGCTTCGAACTGTTGGCCTATATTATGGGACACTATCCGGATATCCCTGTGATTATGATAACCGGCTACAGTACCCCTGAAATGGAACGACTGGCGCGGCAAGGTGGTGCGGTTAGCTGTATATCAAAGCCATTTTTAATTGAAAATTTAGCACATCAGATAATAACCACGTTACAAAAGGAGTCCGAGGGCGGCACGCTGCATGATGTGAACTCCGGTATGTTTTTGCAATTGATAGAAATGGAGCAGAAAACATGCACGATTCGTCTGGAGGATAAGTTTTCCGGACAAAAAGGCGTGCTTTTTTTCAAAGAGGGCGATTTGCTTGATGCCAGAGTAAAAAATTTCCTAGGAGAAGCAGCTGCACATCAAATATTTTCCTGGGAAAAAGTCAATCTTTCCATTCAAGAGGGATGTTCTCTGAACGAGAATAAAATCAGAAAGGATCTTCAACCGCTAATCTTAGAAGCGATGCGACAAAAGGATGAGTCCCTGCCTGATACGACGCCGATAACTTTAATTGAAGAAGTTGAACCATTGAAACAAGATTCTGCAGATTTAATCAAAAAAATAAAAGACAAAATTGAGAATGAGGTCGGAGAACGCTGCGGCTTGGAAGATATTTATCAGGACAGCGCATGGGATAGCCGCGTAATCGAATTATCGAAAGTGGGTGAATTTTTTAATATGGGCAAAATCACGCTTGGGTATATCGATAAAGGTGATGTAAACGACTATATCCTGTTGCCGAAAGAAAAAACGACGGTGGTTGTGCTTGATCCTAAATGCCCGAGAGATAGAATCATTCAGGTACTGTGCGATTGAGACAGGACCTAATTGAAAAAGCGGATGTGAAACGAAAATATGCAAGAATTCTTTAAAGATATCCTAAATATCGATGGTGTGAAGGGAGTTATGCTGCTTTCTTTATCCGGCGCACCAATTTTTAAAACGTTTACTCCCTCCGTAACACAAAATCCAGAAGATAATCAATGGAGTCGCTTTATTGAATCACTGGATGGGATTAGGGAATCAGATATTATTTTTGAAAAAGGCCGAGTATATATTCGAAGAACGGATATAGGCTATTTAGTCGTTTTATTGGGATTGCTCGTACCGATGGCAATAATAAGATTAAATTGTGACACTTTGCTACCTTCATTAACTCCGGAAAAATCGTCAAAACGGTGGCCACGTCTCTTTAAAAGATAATGAAAGGTATTTAATAAAATATGAGAACCGATATCGAATCCAGAATTAATGAGGCGGAAGTCTGCCGCTCAATGGGATTATTAGTCGATTCTTTGACCATTTATGAAAAGCTTCTTTCTCTCGTTTCGCCGCAAGACTCTGAAACCATGGAGACAGTCAAGAAGCGGATCAATTTGCTGAAAAAAGAAGTTGCCGATCATGAAGATTCGCAACCCAAAGACGTTAAAGCCAAAGATATTTCGATATTGAAAAAGACGCTTTCGGCTAAGGGTGATGTGCAGGCGATTCTTGACAGCGCTTTGGCTTTCAAAGAAATGGGTCTTCATGGGGATGCCATCTCTGAATTTGTCAAATTATTTGGCGAAGAGTATCCGGTTGAAAAAATTGTTCCCGAACTCTGCGAAAGTCTTTTAAAGCTACATTCGTCGTCCAAAGCGGTGAAAGAACTCGACAGCTTGATCAAGGAGTACAAGTTTAACAATGAAAAACTGAGCCAGATCAAATATTTACTGGGTCAGGAACTGGAAAAAAGAGATCATCGCGAGTCTGCGCTGGACTGTTATAAAAAGGCCCAAAAACTCAATCCTGACGATGCAGAGATCAAAAAACGCCTGGATTCGATTGCGGCCACCTTCACCTCCGGTTCAAAGTATGACTATCTGCTGCGCGAGAACATGGTGACCACCGATCAATTGCAGAAAGCCTTTGCACTTTCTAAAAAGATGAACAAGAGTGTAGAATTTGTCTTGATCGAACAATTCCATATTACAAAAGTTGCCGTCGGCAAGTCCTTTTCGCTGTTTTATGATTGCCCGTTTAAGGAGTTTGATCCGGGTTTCCCGGTGCCCTTTGAGCTGTTAGCCAATTTAAAAAAGGCCTTTTTGCTCAATGAATACTGGATTCCGCTTTCTTGGAGTAAAGATGGGGTGGAAGTGTTGGTGGATGATCCGCGGGATCTGAACAAGACCGATAACATCAAAGCCTTGCTGAAAACCAATAAGATTAATGTTAACGTTGCCATCCGCGAAGATATTGAGGCCTTTATCAAACGATTTTTTTCTCAGGACCCCAGCAGTGCTGAGACGACCCCGGCGGATGAGGTTCTGGATGATCTTGATTTGATTCCGGATGTCTCCTTTGAAGAGGAAGAAGATGATCTGGAGATCGACGCGGTCGATGAGACCTCCAGTAAGGTGGTCAAACTGGTGGATCAAGTGATCATTGCGGCCTATCGCAAAAATGCTTCCGATATTCACATTGAGCCCTCGCCGATCACCAAGGCTACCAGCATTCGTTTTCGATTGGACGGGGTTTGCCAGGATTACATGAAGATTCCCAACGCCATGGTGCGGGGTGTTATCTCACGAATCAAGATCATGTCGAATCTGGACATTGCCGAGCGTCGTTTGCCCCAGGACGGCAAGATCAAATTCCGTCGCAAAGGAGTGCCGCCCTTTGAAATGCGGGTAGCCACCCTTCCAACGGCGGGAAACTTTGAGGATGTCGTCTTAAGGATCCTTGCTTCGGCGGGTGCCATGAAGCTGGATGAAATGGAGTTAACCGAACGAAACATGCAGGTGATGAAAACCATCATTGCCAGGCCCTATGGTCTGATTTTGGCGGTAGGGCCGACCGGCTCCGGTAAGACCACATCGTTGCATGCCATCTTAGGTGAAATTAACAAACCGGGAATCAAAATATGGACCGCCGAGGATCCAATTGAAATTACCCAGGCCGGGCTGAGACAGACTGAAGTCAAACCGAAGATTGGGTTGGATTTTGCACGAATGATGCGTGCCTTTTTGCGGGCGGATCCTGACGTCATTATGATCGGTGAGATGCGCGATGAAGAAACAGCCTCCATCGGTATTGAGGCCTCGCTGACCGGTCATTTGGTGTTTTCGACCCTGCATACCAACAGCGCACCCGAGACCCTCACCCGGTTACTGGATATGGGACTTAACCCACTGAACTTTTCAGATGCGTTTTTGGGTGTGCTGGCTCAACGACTGGTGCGCCGCTTGTGTAAAAATTGCCGCGAGGAATACCCTCTCTCCGAAGAAGAGTTTGAGGAGATTGTTACTGATTACGGCAAAAAATGGTTTGAAAAGACCGATATCGAGTACCATTCGGATTTGACGCTGTTTCGGCCGGTGGGTTGTGAGACTTGCTCAAATACCGGCTATCGCGGCAGGTTGGGGATCCATGAATTGATGGAGGGCACACCAAAGATTAAATTGATGATCAAAAAGCAGGCCAACACCGAACAGGTTTTTCAACAGGCCATGAACGAAGGGATGGCCACCCTGAAACAGGACGGCATCTTAAAGGTCTTCGGAGAACTGACTGATATTTCCGAGGTGCGCCGAGTTTGCATCAATTAAGCGTTTATGGAAATTGGTTCAACACAGTGGGAAGATCTCATCATTGATGGTGCGATAGCGTTGGGTATTGAAGTTAATCGCCAACACGCCCGTCAGTTTGCCATCCATGGAATCGAGCTGATAAAATGGAATAAAAAAATCAATCTGACCACCATAACCGATCCTCAAGAAATTGCCCTCAAACACTTCCTGGACTCCATTGCCCCTGTTCGATGGATACCACCATCTTCTTCTCTGCTTGACATAGGCTCCGGCGGCGGTTTTCCTGGCATTCCGCTTAAAGTTTTCATACCATCTTTATCGGTGACCCTCATCGACGGGTCTCGCAAAAAGATCAGTTTCTTAAAGCATATCATTCGCATCCTTCAACTTGAAGGCATTGATGCGCGACAGATCCGGGCTGAGCAAATGGTGAAAGACGCCAATTTTGCGCCTGCATTTGATGTCATTGTCGGTCGCGCGCTTTCCTCATTGGTATCCTTTGTTCGGATGGCCGTCCTATTGTTGGCAGAAGAGGGTTTAATAATCGCATTTAAAGGTGAAGTGGATCAGAAAGAGATAGATACCTTGCGCTCAAATATGTTGGATAAAATACATAGCGCCACCTTCGATCAAAAGCAGTATTCGTTGGCGCTGGAAATCTACAAGCTTCCATTTATTCACTCAAAACGATCTATGCTGATATTAAGGAAAAGTTGAAAGTTGCCCCAAACTTGATTTTTGTAAGGTGCTTAATATTAGTCATCTTCAACCGTTGCTGGCGGACCTATGAAATTTTGACCACACTATTATCCATTATGTTTCATAATTTTTTAATTTGCCTTTCTTCGATGAAATAATTTATCGTATTGATATTATAACAATTTCACTCTATATTCTGAATTGGCACGTGTTTTGCGTAGTATCAATATTGCCTGACCAGGTTTGCATATGCTAACGGGATATTTTTTCCTTTCACATTGCACATACGCGTAATTGAAGCATTACCTGGTCAAGGCCTCCATAATCAACGGGGTGGGTTTAAAACTAAAGTTTGCTAGGTTCTTTGGTTTTGCCCCCCCAATTCTAAATTCTTTTTTCAGTTTGGTTGAATTGAGCGGAAATGATTCAAAGGGTATGATTTGAAATCAATTATAAAAAAAAAGAGATATGGTCATCTCCTCAAAAAAGCTTTTTGTAAATAGAAGGAAAGAACCCCGACAGTCCTATTCTGGTGATATTTTCTTTGCATATAAAAAACACCTTTACAAAGGCACGCTTATAAATTTCAGTCCCTCCGGTTTGTATATTCAAGCAGATCGTATTTTCATTAAAGGCGAGATGATTACCGTTTCATTACCGGTTTCCAAATATAAAAATAACAAACAAAGAGGCCGAATCGTTTGGAACAATTCAAAAGGATTCGGCGTGCGATTGTGCGCATAACTTCTATTGCATCGTAATTTTTTTTATTCATTTGTTCGGGACTTGCTCTGACGCATGGCGTGTGAAGAGTCTCCGAAGCGCAATTAGAAATTACTACTCCCATCCCAACAATGGCTACATAGCATATCTTTGGGCAGCCCGATTGCTTTTATAAGATCTTCAAATCTCCGATTTTACACGCCAATTGGTAACCCTCATAATAAAAATAGAGCAACACCCGTCTATTCGTCGGAATACTCGACAGTTCCTCGTTGTCGCTTGATATGACTGCGGTGCCGTTTGATCATTAAACGACGCTGTCGAGCGGCTCGAGTCGGTTGGGTGCGTCGTCTGGTTTTCGGTTTTACGGCTGCTTTTCGAATTAATTCAACCAGTCGATGAACAGCATCTTTGCGATTTTGTTCTTGGGTACGAAAACGGCGAGCATGAATTACCAAAATTCCTTCAGTGGTTATTTTGCTTCCACCTATTTGGATCAGACGTTTGCGAATGTCTTCCGTTAAGGATGCAGATTCGGTGACGTTAAATCGTAGTTGCACGGAAGTAGCAACCTTATTGACGTTTTGGCCGCCTGATCCTGGGGAACGGATAAAAGCCAGCTGAAATTCGCTTTCATCAATGGCGATATCTTCGGTGACTTTGATCACAATTTCACCTAGGGTGTTTCCCAAAAAAAAATAATTCGATCAATCTAAGTTCGCAAAACGGATTCTTTCTGATAAAAATATCAAACCTGACGAAAGACAACAATAAAATTATCAGTTTTTAACTTTAAAGTTTCACGTGAAAACACATTTTGTTGTATATTTATAGTTTATTCAGCACTATAAATTGATTTAGGTGCTAAAACGCTATCAAGATAATTGGTGGACATGTCTTAAAAGATGTATATATTGATTTCGAACTAATTTTAAGAAAAAGTGAGCGACACCGTCGATTAGGGTGTCACACAATAAGAATTGTAAGTGGATAGTTTTTCAGTGTTAACAGCTGAAAGTGATGATGATTATCAAATAAACAGATAGGAGAAAATTAATGGAACTAAAAGGCAAAAAGATTTTGATTCCCGTCGAAGAAATGTTCAATACATTTGAATTTTGGTATCCCTACTATCGGCTGAAAGAGGCCGGCTGTGAGGTGGTGGTAATGGGTTCAGGCAGCTCGGAGACATACACCGGCAAACCCGGCACGGAAGTCATGGTGGATGTAAGTGCCGATCAGGTTAGCGCCGCAGATTTTGACGGTATTGTTATTCCGGGCGGATATGCACCGGATATCATGCGTCGCTATCCAAAAATGGTCCAGCTTGTAAGAGATTTTCATGAATCTGGAAAAGTGGTGGCCGCCATTTGTCATGCCGGCTGGATGCTCGCCTCGGCTGAAATACTCGAAGGTCGCACGGTCACCTCGTTTTTTGCTATTAAAGATGATCTTACGCATGCCGGCGCAAACTGGGTCGATCAAGAAGTTGTCGTCGATGGAAATTTAATCACCAGCCGTAAGCCCGATGATCTGCCCGCTTTTATGAGAGCGATCATTGATACGTTATAATAAAACTTTGGTATGAATTTGGATCGGTTTCCTCAATAGTGGCCAATTTTGATGGAAATTAAAAAAAGTGTATGCTAAGAATATAAATGAGCAATAAGGAATTGGGACCGTAAGAAGATAGATTTTATCTAAATTAAGTCGGGGTTGGAATGTGGCGCAAAATTGCTGAGAAAATGGCTCAAGCGTTCGGAAATTATTTGCAGAGGCCGACACTTTGGTGACTTCTGCGCACAGAAGGGAGACCGAAATGAAGATTTTGGTAGGATACGATGGAACGAATTCGGCAAAGGAAGCCCTGAATTTGGCAAAAACGCACGCACAAGCTTTCGGTGCAACTGTAGATGTAGTAACTTCCATGCAGAAAGGCACGGAACATCAAAGAGAAGATATTGAACAAGCTGAAAGAGGTCTGGAATATGCCAAATCGATATTTGAAGAGAACAATATTGGGTGTAAAACCCACCTCCTGATTCGAGGAATGTCACCGGGAGAAGATCTCGTGGAGTTTGCAAAAGAAAACGAGACGGACGAGATTATTGTTGGGGTTAAAAGACGGTCGAAAGTCGGCAAACTGCTTCTGGGATCTACGGCCCAATATGTAATTCTGCAAGCCCACTGTGCTGTTGTATCCGTGAAATAAAAAAGTGCCATGACACACACGTTCAATCAGTTGGTTAGACTCTGAATAGGTGCGGGAATGAGACCACCGAGTCGGATGAAGTGATTCGCACCCTGAGCATTGTTCACTGGGATAATGGTTGACTGACCTAGAAGCCCACCGAAGTATGCACTATCGCCGGCCGTTTTCCCAGGAACCGGTATCAAGCGTGTCGCCGTTGTCTTGTTATTGATAACGCCGATGGCCATTTCATCGGCGATAATTGCAGCAATGGTCTCCTCTGATGTTTCGCCTGGAATGGCAACCATATCTAATCCAACCGAACATACGCTGGTAATAGCCTCGAGTTTCTCTAGACTGATATAACCGTTACGGGCGGCTTCGGAAATATTAAGATCTTCGCTGACCGGTATGAAAGCCCCGCTCAATCCCCCAACTTTAGAACTGGCGAAGGCGCCGCCTTTCTTAACAGCGTCATTTAAAAGTGCAAGTGCAGCAGTTGTTCCGGGCACACCAATGCTCAACAACCCCAAACTTTGGAAGATTTCGCCGACACTATCGCCTACATGAGGAGTCGGTGCCAAGGACAGATCGACCACACCGAACCGGATGTTGAGATTTTCTGCAACTTCCCTTCCGATTAACTCGCCGACTCGGGTAACTTTATAAGCGGTTTTTTTTATCAGCTCGGATATTCGCCCTAAATCTAAATTCGGGGTCGATTCAAGGGCTCTATCAATGGCCTTTTTAACCACGCCCGGGCCACTTACACCGACGTTGATGACGGCATCGGCTTCACCGATACCGAGATAGGCGCCGGCCATAAAAGGTATATCCTGCGGAATATTGGCAAAAACACATAGCTTGGCGCAAGCGATTCCATCTCTGTATGCGGTAAGCGCGGCGGCTTGTTTGATGGCTTTGCCCATTAATAAAACGGCGTCTATAAAAATGCCGGCGAATTCAGATTGCAGAATTGTCTGGCTGACATTTTCAACATTACAATTGTGTTCAAAGAGAATTTTAGAAACCGCTGCCACAATTCCGGGACGATCCTGCCCTAGGACTGAGATGATAACTTTATTCATAGAGTCTACCCCCTCAACATGATAAGTTCAGAGTTGTTTTTTGAGTCTGGGCATCCTTTAACAGAAATCACTATCTATTATCAATCAGGTTCTAAATCGTTGACAATTTTTTCTATCTCTGCTGCGATATAGTTCCCCAGTTTCGTCGCCTTCTCAGTAGTTATTGATTCAATTCCCTCCGATAGGCGTTTAACTTTGCCCTCGTCTATGTCTGTCATTTTATTTACCAGAAAACTGTCCACTTCACCGTCCTCAAGCAAAAACCCGCATGCGCCAACAGCTCCGATAAATTCATCATTCACAAAGATTGGCACAACCAGCTTAATCAGTCCGGCATCACACTCCTCGATAGTTGGCTGTTTGGTTCGCATAGCCTGAGCGGCGATGTTCATATGAGCCGGCGCACAAATAAAACTTTGTCCTTTATCGGTTGCCTTGATTTCAGGGCATAACTGGTTGGCCCAATTTTTATAATCGGATATTCGATAACCTTCTGTATTGAACACATTCACATCTAATCCCGATTGTTTATGAATATCTTTTTCGAGTTCAACCCATTTTTCGGGCGGGGCAATGTCCGTCAATTTCATACTATTTCTCCTTTCGCATTCCTAGCGTAATCATTTTTCAGCAGTTGAAAGTTTTCTTGTTTAGAACACCTTCAATTAACAGGCTTGCGCGCTACTTTCAATTTTTTTTGGGGGGTCTGAAATGATCAAATCCAATATTGATTATATCCTCTTTCATAAGCTCTCTGGTGAATATTCATGTATTCTAATTCCGATGTATATCAATCTGTAAGTCAAAATCGGATTCGAGGCATTGTGGAACAGACATTTCTTAAGTATTATGAAACGCATCAGAAAAGAGAAGATGTTTACCCAACCTTAGCAGAAAATAAAAAATTACTATTTTTCGAAATTCTTCATAATTTCTTGACAAAAATAAAAGCTATATATAAGCTTTGTGAGCAGTTATGTTTAGGTATTTGTATAATTAAAAAAATATCTCATCGAAAAAAAAGTGGAGGAGGAAAGTAAAATGCCAATTTTAAAAGGAGATTTAAGAGATATTCAAAAGGATATCAAAGCCCTAGAGAAGAAAATGGAAAAATTGTTAGCAGCCTTTGGAAAGGGACCGAAAACGAAAACTGAACGATCAGCAAGAAAAGTAACGACTAGAAGAGCAGCTGCAAAAAGAGCTCCGATTAGAAAGACTGCTGAAATGAAGAAAGGTGTTCAATTGACGGCCACTGAACAAGTATTGAAAATTATAAGGCGATCAAGAAAAGGTGTGGATGTGCCCACCATAAGAGCTAAAACAGGTTTTGATGATAAAAAAGTTCGCAATATTATCTTCCGGACCTCCAAAGAGGGTAAAATAAAAAAGATCGACCGGGGGATATATGTCGGCGGCTAGTGATTCTCTCTGAAATACTCTTTAAACATCTATGAATGGCCGACAATCATTGGTCGCATATCCTCGATTTTGATTAAAAATGGCCTCATTTTCGTCTTTCAAAGAACTGGAGCAGGTGAACCCACAAAAATTTACAACCATTGCTGAAATTCAAGATGTCGTTAAAGACTCTCAGGCCCAATCTGCCGGTCTGCTCAAAGGTGACCTTATCGTTGGGTACGCTCGTATTCGTGTTAATGGTGCTAGAGAGCAGGAATTTGCTTTTTTCGATGATGAGAACTTTTAATCCCTTTCTAGTCAAATTATTTACTGATAATTTTTTCCACAGTTTTTTTATCAATGCCCATTGTACCATTTTTAAAATCCATGGTAACATCTCTCACTAGAGCTTAATGAGGAAACCAGAGCGTAAAAGAAATCCTCTGTCAGTATGAGAAATGGGGGTTTTCGTTGATCATCGAATCATGTTTGCATCTTTGCTAAGGTTTTTAACTCCTCTATAAAATTTTATCAGAAGCTAGAATTAGGTGTCAATGAATTTAAAAGAAGACATTCTGCCTGCACCATGATCCGCATTCGTCGGCATTTAACTTAAGTTACTGCGACAATATTTCAGTTCATTTCATATTCTTTTTACTCAATAATTACTTGCTTGACACATAGATATTTTGAGCGTATTTATCATCCTAACCTATGAACCAGAAAGAGTGTATTGAGACGAATCAAAGGATAAGATATGGCGTTTACCGCGAATATAATAAGCCAAATGAACGATAATCCTCTTTATAATGCGCTTGGTATCCGAGTTGAAGAAGCTGCAGACGGCAAAGCGAGCTCCCGTTTAGAGCCGAAATCCGAAATCTGTTGGCCGTTTCCTGGCCAACCCCATGGTGGAATCCTTTTTACGATTATGGATACAACAATGGCCTGGGCAGTATTATCGCAGCTGGATTCCGGCTATAATTGCACTACAGTCAATTTAAACATTCACTACACGCTGCCCGCCAAAGGAAATTTATTTACTTGTTCAGCCTGGACAACGCACCGCAGCGGTAGGTTTAGCTTTGTACGTGCCGACATTAACAATGCTGAAGGCCGCCTCCTCGCCATGGGCCAGGCAGCATTTCGAATTATTCAAAATGATTTCATGAAAGAATCAACCCCCATCCGTTAGCGGTATTCATTTCCCAAATTCCGTTCTTAACATCTTACCCAGGTGCAGGAAAGACAAGCATAAAGCCTGCAATGCTGCGTATTTTTATAACTGGTATTTATATAAAGCTAGAAATATGTATATATTTTTAATTAAATATTTTAATAAAAAAATCAAAAAATTAAAAAATAATACTTGAAATATGAAAAAAAATAATTTAAGCTAATTTCGATGGGCAAAAAAAAGACATTTTCGACCAGAATCGATGACGATAGACTCAAAGCGCTGAAGCATCTGTCGGTTGATACGGATAAATCGCTGGGTACGCTTTTGGAGGAGGCGATCAAAGACCTCATTGATAAGTACAAAAAAAAAGAAAAATGAAAACAAACTGCAAACACTTTGCAAAAGCCTTATATGGTTTTAATCACCTAATATTTAACAGGACATCTTAATCACACCATTGAATAAACCCCTAAGAAAGGATCTAAAAATGCCAGCAGCCAATAATCGACGATGTTATGAAAAAGGAAATGAGTGGTTTCATTTACCTAAAAGAAATGGAAACGCAACGGTTGAATGTATCTGCCCAAAATGTGGAGCACACCATAAAATGAAATTGCAATGGACGGGAAGAGGCAGACCCAAAAAATTCTGTCAGCCATGTAAGATATTTATAACTTCTATTGAAAAGATTGAAGCCTGCGGCTTGCCCATAGATGTTCATAAAGGTCTAGATAAAACCGTTTAAACCCATTCCCATCCTCTTTTTGCTTATAGATGAAAGAAATCTATCTATCGTTTCCTTTCGATGGACAGCCAGTGAACAATTTCCTCTTGTGAATCGACCCACCATAAGCTAACATCTGATAGGCCTCAACCTGATAACAGAATGCCAAAAACTCGGCCAATTTTCCCGTCACCTTAACGACTAAAGCCAAGATTAACGATGATCGGTGCGATTGCTGGAGATATTATCGGCTCTGTCTATGAGCAGTATCCCATTAAGACCACCTCGTTTCCGCTTTTTTCGAGGCTATCACGGTTTACTGATGATACGGTTTTAACCATTGCCATTGCCGACGCTATTATACACAACATTGATTATGCAGCATCTTTGAAAGCGTTCGCCAGAAGATATCCTGCTGCGGGCTATGGCATTTCTTTTTATCATTGGATGCAATCTTCCAACGATGAGGCCTACTACAGTTGGGGTAATGGCTCTGCCATGAGGGTGAGTCCGGTAGGATTTGCATTTAATTCGACGGAAAAGATCTTGGCTGAGGCAGAAAAAAGTGCTGCCGTCACCCATAATCACCCCGAAGGTATAAAAGGTGCCCAGGCCACCGCCTTAGCCATTTATCTGGCGCGGCAAGGAGCAAGCAAAGCGCAGATCGGTCAAGAAATTACAGATCGATTTGGCTATAGTTTTAGCCGAAGTTTAAATCAAATCAGACCGACCTATATTTTTGACGTTTCCTGTCAAGGATCCGTACCCGAATCGATGATCGCATTTTTTGAATCTCATAATTTTGAAGATGCTATCCGCATGGCGATTTCCCTTGGTGGGGACACGGATACAATGGGTTGTATTGCCGGTGGAATTGCCCAGGCGTTTTACAGAGACATACCTGCAACCATCCTCATGCAGGTTAGACAAAGACTTCCGCAGGAGTTTTTGGCCATCATTGATGAATTCAACAACAAGTACAGAATTGAACTATGAATAAAATCCAGGTGAAGTTGTATGCCCTTTGTTTTGAAATTTGGCTCGTATCCTTTGATCAACCCCTCGGATGGTACTTTGAATGCATATGCTTAAGATGCTCCCTGGCAATATGGGTGTAGATTTGGGTCGTTGAGATATCCACATGGCCCAACATGACCTGAACGGCTCTTAAATCCGCGCCGCCTTCTAATAAATGACTGGCAAATGAATGTCTCAGGCTATGAGGGGTGATTTTTTTACGAAGGCCTGCTTTCTGGCTATAGCGTTTAATCATTTTCCAAAATCCCTGGCGGCTCATGGGTTTTCCTGCCCATGCCACGAAAAGATAAGGGCTGATCAGATTTTTTATAAGCCGCTTACGGGAGGTTTCCAGGTAATTCTGTATTTTTTCCTGTGCGTACAAACCAATTGGAACAACCCGTTCCTTTGAGCCCTTCCCAAAAACCCGCACGTAACCGGCTTCCAGATTTACATCCTGAAATTTTAGATTCACCAGTTCGGACACTCGCAAGCCTGCGGCGTATAAAATCTCCAGCATCGCCGCATCCCTAGCACCCTGAGGGGTTTTGGGGTCCGGGCTGTCCAACAAGCGTTTTACCTCTGCCACTGAAAGTACATCAGGCAGTTTAAGGCTGATTTTCGGTAGTTCAACAAGTCGCGCAGGATCACGGCCAATTATTTCTTCCTGGACCAAAAAACGGTAAAAACCCCGTAACGCGACCAGGTGCCTTGCCCGTGAACGTGCCTTAAGACCGGAATCCCTTAGTGCGATCAAATGTTTTAAGATTAGAGCGGTATCCGAATCCGATACATTCGTTACACCATTTTTAAGCAAGAACATATGATATCGGGCAAGATCGCGACTATATGATTCCAGGGTTCTTTTTGATAGCCCTTTTTCCACCAACAAATAATTCAGATATTGATCGACGAGGTCATCTAGGGAAGGTATCTTCTGAGCAGTCATATATCGTTAAATGTCTACTTTTTCGACAAAGACTAAATCTTTTTCCCGCCCTACCCGAAGCACAAAATTATAAATATCGCGCTGCAGACACAAAATCGGATCTTCAGCGGGAAAGTAAGCAACATCGCCGCGCAGAAATTTTTGAGTCGATTCGTGGAAGACAATTTCGCGCAGCGCTTCAATATGATTGTATTCGCTATCCCGCAACAAGTGCGCCATATAGCGGGCGCAGTGCTCATCCTCGGGTGCTATTTCTTTTAGATCCCAACCCATGGCAACTAGACTGACTTCTTCAGGTTGTCTGGATTCAATATAACGCACAGTGGCGTCGGCAAGGCCATAACTTCCGAGAAGGACTTCATCGGCCACAACCAATGCCGCAATAGCACCCTGAACTCCCGAAGATGTGCGCTGCACAACTGTCTTTTCTCTAAAGAGGGAAGGGGCCGCTTTCAAAATCTGACTGGGAGAATTGCCGAAATCAAATCCGTCAATCGGAGCACCTCCCACTTCTCCCACCAAAATCAGGTTTGAATCAGTTTTCTTTAATCTTAGCGCATCCGTGGGGGAGGCAACCAGAATCGATTTTGTAATTCCTAATGAAAACAGCAGCGGCGCACAGGAAAACGCCCTGAATACATCGATGATGACTGCCAACCCGTGGGCATTTTTCGCGCCGGACAAAAGACTGCTGTGGTTAATTTTCATTAGTTTCTCACGTTATCATTGCCATCAGCGTTATGGTTTTTAAAGGTCTGTTTTAGGGGACTTATTCCAGCTGTGCACTCGTCTGTCAACCTATTTTCAACCTTATAGATTTTTGGATAAGGTCAATATGTTTTTGTTGATTACCAGTTGCAGTTCGGGTTGGATGAATTCGTGGTGACCTTCTGTAAACGGCAAATATACCAGCACAAAGCTTTTCGCGTCAATTTTGAGTTCAGGAACTAGATCAACTAGATTCGTTTGCGGTTTAATAAAGCCGGACAAGTTAATGGTAAGACTTTCGACTGCTTCGGTCACCGGCATGGTGATCGGTTGGTGTCTTCCGTCGGGTAATTCGGGAAGGAGGTTTTGATGGGGTTGCGAAAGTGTCGTGTTGGTTGAAAGCCGTAAAAATACCCGCGGTCGTACTTTAAATGCCGGTGCCCAAAATCGAAATTCAAGCTCATGCCACTTGTCATGCGCAACCTTGGGAAGATTGGCCACCTTGATTAAATCCGCATAGGAATCTAGTTGAATTCCCTTTATATCCGCTCGTATCCGCCAAAACGGCAAATAAAGCCCATTCTTTTTTTCGCCTGGATACAGTCCGAATTTGAGTTGTTTCAGTGACTTACCAGCTGCGTACCACGCTGTCGTGCAATTTTTGCAAAGCAAAACCAACGTGTCCCGCTCGCCTTCTAAATCCCAACCACAATTGGGGCATAACGTGGATATGAATTGAATGCGCCAGTTTGGAGCTTCTGCCGGAAATTGTTCGATATCAAAATCATCCGGCAGTACCGAAGAAACGGGTTGATTGAGAACCGCATCATAGACCTTGTCTTTAATGTATGCAGGTGAATAAATAAGGCTGACCGTTTCTCCTATATGAGATTGGTGCAAGATCGGCTTAACCAGTGTTTTTCCGAAACGGTGCTCAAAGGTTTGGATGACATGGTCCAGAGACTGTGTCGGTTTAAGAAATCGACCTTCCGTTTCTGGTGAAATAAATCGAAGCGTAAGCGCCTGACTTCGTAATCCCACCGAATGGGGTATATAATGAGATTCGATGGCTTGGTGGCTGACGTCGATGAATTTGTGGTTAATTCCCTTGGGGTTGCAGGCAAAAAGCATCGCCTTAAATCGCCAATAGGGAAAGAATACGAGTTGTTTGTCTTCAGGGGCGGCGTTGGGAAACATGTAGCGAAAAAAGTCTTTGACCATGAGATACGACTTCACCCGGCAAAACTTACAGGCAAACAGGCGGTCGGTCTCATCCAAAACGGCAGGTGCCCCACATTGGGGACACTGATGTTCTATAAGAAAATTGATGACTGCACTCCCCCTCATTAACTAGATTAAAGACAAATCTAGAAGATCAAAAAATTTAATATTTTAAGTTTGTTATAGAAATTTTGTCACGTCATACTAGAATTTATCGCCACATTCGTTGCAATACATGGAGCCTGCGAGATTTTCTGCGCCGCAGTTTTTACAAAATTTGGTTTCATCGGCTTTCTCAGCTGCATAACCACAGCGAGAACAAAATTTTGCATTGGGCGTTAAATTTTTGGAGCAACGCGGACATTGTTTAAAGACGAGCAGTTGATGACCGCAATCCGGGCAGAATTTAGCGCTGCTCGGAATTGAATTCTGACATTCCGGACACGCTGCCATCTGTTGGGTACCTTCTTGACGGGGTTGGGCACCGGCAAAATACTGGGCAAACATGGCTGGCATCATCAGCCCGAGCGATGTACCCATACCCATTTCAGAGCCGCCGCCCTCGGACTCAGACGCCTTTTCCATGGCCATGGCTGCCTTCATTTGCATCAATTTATTCATATCGTTAAAAACGCCCATGCGACTGCGATCATCGATCGCTTGTTGCACTTCCGGCGGAGGAGTAATTGAGTTGATATACAGATGTGAGAGCCGAATGCCAAAATGACTAAAATCCTTTTTCAATCGTTCAGCAAGTCCTTCAGATAATTCATCATATTTAGCCGGCAGATTTAGAATGGAATCAATGGTTTCACCCATATAGTCGTTGAATCTGGATACGATGACACGGTTCAGATATTCCTCGATCTCATTGGTCGAGAAAATGCCCTGGGTTCCTACCAAACTGTTAATAAATAGCACGGGTTGAACCACCTGGAGATTAAATACACCAAATGCGCGCAAACGGACGAGACCTAATTCGGAGTCCTTAAAGGCCACCGGGTCTCGAGTACCCCACTTCAAGTTGGTAAACACCTTTAAATTAACGAAATACATCTCAGCCCGCAGGGGACTGGTCATCCCCCAAGGTATACTGGCGATTTTCGTCAAAATAGGTATATTAGCGGTTTTAAGCGTATGTCGTCCCGGCCCGAAAGCGCCCACGGCCTTTCCTTTGTAGAAGAATACGGCAGCTTGGCTTTCTCTGACTGTTAGTTGCGCACCGTATTTGATTTCACCTGAGCCTTCTTTTGGAAGCCGGTGGACGAGTTCTTGGCCTGTTTCATCAAACCATTCTAAAACTTCTAAAAAGACGAGATTATTGGTTCCCATAGACGATCCCTCCTTCGGGAATGGTTTACGATATTTTCACTCGCTGTAAACCAAAATTATCTAAATTAGTAATATTCACAGAAGGTTATGATATTTTACGATCCATTGAGCTATAGTGTAGCAATTATATCGGTCAAAAGCTGTCTAAACTTAAATTTACCTTAATTTTCTAAATACATAGAAATTTTACATTTTTAATGCCGAAGGGATACAAAAGTGCTTGATGAATTGCGGAATTGCCCTTTGAGTAGCATAATTTCATTATTTTCATTTGACATAATTATTCCTTTATCCGATAATGACAGCGATCTGCTGCACCGCATTCTCATTTTCTATTCCAGTTGGGTTACTGGAATTAGGCTTTCTAACTGGAATTCGAATAATGTAATAGCCTTCTATTTTAAAAATCAGTATCGCCGAACAATGTTTTGAACCCCAACAAAAAGGGGGACTTCATGCAAAATATGAGTGAAAGAAGAGAATTTGAAAGATATAACCATGAAGTCCCTATAATATATGCGTATCACGACTCAGATAAATTCTATAATGCGAAAATGTACAATTTCTCTAAAGGCGGCCTGTGTTTTGAGTCGTCTTCTGCCATTGAACCGGGATCAGATATTTACGTGATGATGGAAGAATTTGCTCCAGATACGATTGGTTCGGAGATATACGAAGGATATCTTGCCGAAGTCCGTTGGTGTCAGAAATTACACGAATCTGAACCTACCTCATATCAAGTTGGGATAAAGTATTACCGAACCATAATCGATCATCATTTAGAAGCTGATGACGAGAAACCTTGATTTCTGATCGAATACACCATTTGCAAATCATTTCCTTAAGCCTCAGTCCTTTTACTGATCTATATTTTCCTTTTCGTTGTATGGCTTCTTAGAATAAGTGGTTTTTTGAAAAGGGGAGCGATTCCAGAGGATAAGTACCACTTGAAACTATCAACAGGGGCATTATCATTATCTTGGTTGATTTTTTTTATCTCAAACAGTTATAAACGAACTCAACAAGGTAAAAATGGAGGATTCACATGCTCCGAATCGCGAAACAAACCCCATTAACGCCCGATGACATAATAGATAAAGCATCAATATATTTTGGAAAAAAAGGGCAGGGATTGGAAGAAAAAGATCGCAACAGGTGTTGTATATCATTTGAAGGTGCCGGCGGTTATGTCTCAGTTACGGTGGCTGATGAAAGTGACCATCGAATGGTCGATGTTGAAACGAGAGAATTTGAATATCAAGTCAAACATTTCCTGAAAACTCTCTGAACCATAATTACTTCCGGACATATGCAGCGGAACATCAAAGATATATATGAAAAAGGGCGTTTCTTGATAAAACTCCCGTTCATTTTGGTGCTGCTAACGATTGGATTTATCTTTGAATTTCTGATTAGCATTCCTCTTTTGATTTTATGTGAATTGGATAACCGCTTTCGTAGAAGAAATTCAGGATCACGTCTTAAATAAATCTTAAAAAATGTTATCGCAACTCATCTGCTCAAAATTACCCAAGTCCCCTCATTGCATTATCAAGTGCACGAAAAAACCGTGTAACTTTTAAGTGTTCCATGTCTCTATCACTGGTACGTTCTACAATGAATAATGCGACTTTCTCTTAACCTTTCTTTTCCAGGTTTATCTTTATAAATAAGCTGCCAGTTAGAGCTTCACTAAACACTTGTCCTGTGATAGGATTCGATAAAATAAGCGTAAAGAAATTGCCAGATATATGACGCTATCAACAGGACATTAGACTATCTGGTCATATTTTTTGGAAAGGTGAGTTTATTGCAAAATTCAATGGGCAATTTTAGAAGGTGCAAAAATCCATTGAATTTTTTAGGATTTATTGTATAGTACGAATTCGAAGAAGGTGGGCACAATTAAAACAATTTTTGGTACGCCTGGCAGGATTCGAACCTGCGACCTACGGATTAGAAGTCCGTTGCTCTATCCGGCTGAGCTACAGGCGCATATATCGATAAAGTTGTCTTTTAACATATATGCCATTTGATGTCCATCATAAATCAAAGGACAGCGGCGCTGGTTTAAATGATTCAAAATCGTTCAATGCGGATGCCTTCGCAAAAAATGCGTTCATCTGAAATCCACCTTTATGCTGGATTTTAATCATGAAGAAAAAAACTGAGAATAAAACAAAAGCAGCCAAAACGAGAGCACCGAAACAGAGGAAAACGGCCAAACCAAGGGGACAAAAAGCGAAAATTGCTGCTAAAGCGCAACGACCAGATGCTGCTGTAGGTGGCGATAAAAGAAAGCATTCATCTGTGAACCAAAAAGCGGATAAAGCGCTTGTCAAATTTGATCCGTTACAGCGTTATCTGACGGAAATTAGCAATTACAAACTGCTTACACGAGAAGAGGAAAGAGAATTCGGTATTCGCGTCCGGGAACACGGTGATCGAACAGCGGCCTATGCCCTGGTCACATCAAACCTGCGGCTGGTTGTAAAAATCGCCCTGGAATTTCAACGGGTTTGGATGCAGAATCTGCTAGATCTCATTCAAGAGGGTAATATCGGCTTGATGCAGGCAGTTAAGAAATTTGACCCGTATAAAAATGTAAAATTTTCCTATTATGCGTCATTTTGGATTAAAGCTTATATCCTTAAATTCATAATGGACAATTGGCGTCTGGTTAAAATTGGAACCACCCAAGGACAGCGCAAGTTGTTTTTCAAACTTAAAAAAGAAAAGCAGAAATTAATTGATATGGGCTTTGACCCCAAACCCAAACTTCTTTCAGAACGGCTTGGCGTGTCTGAAAGGGAGGTCGTCGACATGGACCAACGTTTAGATGGATGGGATGTGTCTTTAGATGCACCGTTAAAAGATGACTCCGATACAGAACGGATAGAATTTTTAAGCACGGCCTCCGAATCCATTGAAGATCAGGTATCTAAAAAGGAGATTGAGGTTTTGCTTCACAACAAGATTGCCGAGTTCCGAAAGAAAATGACACCTCGAGAACTTGAAATTTTTGATTTACGGATTTTTTCGGACAACCCGGTCACCTTGCAGGAGATTGGTGATCGATACGGGATATCCCGGGAACGAGTCCGTCAGGTCGAAAAAAATATCATCAAAAAAATGAGAGAATTTTTTAAACGGGAAATCCCTGATTTCGCTTCTTATACCGAAGGCCGCACCGCTGAGTAAATGTGTGTTAGAAACAATTTGCTGAACCGATAACCCTCCACAGGAATACAAGACACATGAAAGTTACAGGTACTATCCTGACCATTATTGTGATGGTCAGTTTTATTATACCGGGCTGCGCCAAAGATTCTTTGACTGAGGCGCCCACCGCAACGCAACCCGCTATTTATTATAAGACGGATAACCAATATTACTACTTCACCGAGGCTCAAATCCAAAGGAAGAAAGGAAACCTCGATAAAGCCGTTTTGTTGCTCAAAAAGGCTGTTGAAATTGATCCGGAGTCCATCTATTTGCAGCGCGAACTTGTCACCGTCTATCTACAAAATAAAGAAGACGAAGAGGCCCTGCGGTTACTTGAAAAACTTCTCGAAAAACATCCCGACGATCTAAAATCGCTTATTCTTTATGGGGGTATCAAACAGGTACGCAAAGATAATAAAGCGGCCATTAATGCCTATGAAAAAGTCATCAAACTGGATCCGAAACAGGAAAAGGTGTACACTCTTCTTGGAAACTTGTACATGGAAGAAGGTCAATTAGACCGTGCCCAGACCGTGTTCAATCGCCTGATAGAAAACTTTCCTACCTCATATGCAGGACATTTTTATCTTGGAAAGATATTTGCAAAACAAGGTAAGGTTCAAAAAGCAGAAAAAGCGTTTCTAAGAACTTTAGAATTGGCCCCGGACCTATTGGAACCGAGGTTTGAACTATTAGATCTTTATAAAAAGCAGAGAAACAAAGAAGATATAATTAAAATATATCAGGATATCTTAACACGAACCCCTAATAACATACGTGCAGCTATGGAATTGGGTTTATTTTACCATCAAAACGGAAACAAAGCTGAAGCCACAAAAATTTTTAAACGCCTGGGCCAACGAAGCCAAACTGAGTTTGAAGTTCTCGTTAAGGTTATTCAGCTCTATGTCGACCAAAAAAAATATGATGAAGCCCTTGTGGTCTTGCAAGGCATGCTAACGGGGGCTCCAAACAGTTCCGATATTCACCATATTACCGGCATTGCGTTTTACAGCAAGAACAATTATGACTCGGCTATAAAACATTTTATCAAAGTGATGCCGGATTCCAGATTTTATCAGGATGCAGTCGTACATGCTGCTTACATTTATCAGGAAAAAGGAGAGTCCGAAAAGGCCATCGATTATCTTAAACAAGCCATTGAAGACCAGCCGAAGAATGCGGAATTCAAGTACTATCTGGGAACATTTTACGAAGATCTCGAGGATTACGAAAATGCTGAAAACTTTTTGAAACAGGCCATCGAACTGGAATCTGATAATCCTCGATTTTATTTTCGTTTAGGTGTCGTTTATGACAAATGGAATAAAAAAGATGCGTCCATGGACACGATGCGAAAAGTAATTTCCCTTGATCCCAAACATGCCAATGCATTAAATTATCTTGGTTATACGTATGCTGACTTAGGCCAGAACCTGGATGAGGCTGAACGCCTTATCAAAGAGGCCTTAAAGTACAAACCCAATGATGGTTATATTACTGACAGCCTTGGCTGGGTGTACTATAAAAAGGGAGAGTTTAATAAAGCCTTAAAATATTTAAAAAAGGCCGTCGAACTCGTTCCGGATGATCCCGTTATGCTGGAGCACCTGGGGGATGCTTATTTAAAATTAAATGACAAGGCCAATGCATTAAAGTTTTATAAGGAGTCTCTGCTGAAAAAAGAGAAGGAGAAAGATAAAGAAGCGCTTGAAAAAAAGATACAGGAGTTGACCGGAAACGGATCGTGACCAATGACTTATTCTTTGAATTTGTGTAAAACACATCTCACCAATATCAGCAACAAAAGCGATGTACCGGTCGCCATCCGCCGACGCCAATCTATGATATTTCGGCTGAAAATGAAGGTCAAGCACCCCACAAATACAGCTCACCAGCTACTTCTAATTATCACCATTGCCATCATTTTATCTGCATGCACCGGTATCACTGCACACTTGTCCGAAAAAACTGCAGAGGAACAAGACGCTGCCAACATTGCCGAAGCCAGACGTCTGGTTTCCGAATTGGAGACCCAAAATAGCACCCTAAGAAGTTTTAAAGGTATCGGAAAAATTAAGGTTTGGAATGACGGCAAAATTCACATTGATGAGCGTGTGGTGTGGATCGCTTCCGAACCGCTGAAGATAAGAATAGCGGTTCTCATTTCCGGATATCCGGCCGTAAAGCTCGCCAGTGACGGCGAATGGTTTTATTACATAGAAGTGCAAGGCAGCCAGACTTATTATAAGAAAATTCGCGCGAAGAATGCGAACCTAAAAAAACTGATTACAATTCCCATCCATTCCAAAGATGTGATTACGCTTTTGACCGGTCGTGTTCCTGTACGTGAATACCATTCGGCCTATATAAAGGAGTATGACCCCGAGAATGGCTATATTCTCATTTTAAAAAAGCGGTGGTGGGGTATCATTGAGAAAATTTATTTGGATGAAGCCAAATCCCGTGTTCACCAAATCGAGTTGTTTAATCGAAGCGGAGCTCTGATTTATCGCGTTGTTTTTGAAAAAATGAAGGAGGTACAAGGTTACCGGGTACCGTTTCGACTCAGAATCTCAAATGACGATGGTGCGGATTGTCAACTCGATATCGATAGATACTGGGCAGATGTATCCGTATCCCCATCCATTTTTATACTCACCCCTCCAGAGTAAAGAATTTTCACAGAAACTTTCACCCTTAGTGAAAGGTTTTCACATATCATAAATAAAGCATTTAATTATGATTGGAGAAATTTTAGCTACCGGTGAAGAGATTCGTTCCGGCGCGTTGATTGACAGCAATTCGTCTCACATTGCCCAAAAGCTGGAAGAAGCGGGTATTCATGTTGTACGGCACAATTGCGTCGGAGATAATCTCAATGCGCTTGTTTCGATACTAAATGAGATCGCCAAACGGTCGGATCTGGCTGTGGTATCGGGTGGTTTAGGACCCACGGCGGATGACATCACCGCCGCAGCGGCTGCAAAAGTCGCCGGTGTCGACCTTGCTATTGATCCATTAGCGTTGAAATCGGTTGAAGCGTTTTTTGCTGCCCGTAATCGGAAAATGACCGATATCAACAGAAAACAAGCCATGCTGCCGGAGGGAGCCGAATGTCTCTCTAATCCGGTTGGTACTGCCCCCGGGTTTTGCTTAACGATTAACCGATGTTTGTTTTTCTTTCTTCCGGGGGTGCCGCATGAAATGCGCCAGATGCTTTCAACCGCCGTTTTGCCGCGTATATTGGAGCTTCTTGGAAAAAATAGAAACTTTTATCGCGTAAAGACATTATCTACCTTTGGCTTAACCGAATCCCTCACAGCAGAAAGGCTTTACGGATTCGAAAACGCATTTGCGGACGTTAAGCTGGGGTTTAGGGCTAAGTTTCCGGAAATTCAAATAAAACTTTACACAAGTGGATCAAATGAAGATGATCTCAATGCGCGGCTAGCACGCGCCAGCTGCTGGATTATTGAAAAGATCGGAAACCACTTATTTTCCGAAAATGGCGATCCCATGCAAAAGGTCATCGGTGATCTTCTCAGGGAAAGAAATGAAACCCTGGCGATAGCGGAAAGCTGTACCGGCGGGCTTATTTCTGACATGATCACCGATGTGCCGGGAAGCTCAGCCTATTTTGTCTTCTCAACCATCACCTATTCCAACCAAGCCAAAGAAGAGTTCCTGGGGGTATCTTCATCTACATTAGCGAAATATGGCGCGGTACACGAGCAAACCGCAAAAGAAATGGCAGCAGGTGTCAGGCGCATTTCCGGCGCAACCTATGGATTATCGACAAGTGGCATCGCGGGACCGGACGGAGGCACCAAAGACAAACCCGTAGGTACGGTTTGCATCGGTTTGGCTTCACCGCATGGCGCCGTTGGCCATCGCTTCAGTTTCAGCAATTACAACCGCTTGATGAACAAACAAATATTTTCTATGACGGCGCTGGATACATTACGAAGAAAACTTGTGAAAGCATCACGCTAAATCCATTCTTGCAGCCCAATCCTTTGAGCAATCTCCATACGCGTACAATAGACTTTAAACGACGGGTGTGATATATTTTTATGATATAATTGTTAAATAATTAAAAATGCAAAAAATGATTATAAAATCGAAATATAAATCTTTCAAATATTATATCATAGGGTGTGTCGTTGTAATAACTACTTTATTTGGAACCCTGGAACTATCAACGCGTTTAATATCATGGATTGGGGGCAAAGGCTTCACGTTATCCCTACATGAATATGACCCGCTTGACGAGGATGTGACGGGAATATACCAATGGCATCCGTTTACAGGGATCACATTCAAACCAAAGGTTGTCTTTACAGGTTCACACCCTGAGCAAAAAAGCAAAGCAAGAATTTATGTCGATCAATACGGTTTTTTGACAGATGGGCACACCCTCTCTCGCGAGAAATCCGCTGACGAAATCAGAATTGCATTCATTGGTGCATCAACGACGGCTAACATAAATCTACCCTTTGAGGAAAATTGGCCGGGTTACTTGGGAAGATTGCTCGAAAATGAGTTGCCTGATAAAAAGGTCACCATCATCAACGCAGCGGTTCCCGGCTTCAATACCGCTCATAGTATTGGTAATTTGGCACTGCGCGTCATACCTTTTGAACCGGACATTGTCATTATTTATAATCTTTATAATGACTTAAAAGCTATCCGTAAGAACGAAACATTTAGACCTGATTATTCCCATATCCATCGCAAACCCTTCGGGTTTTATCAACCACCGAATGTGGTGGTTCGATGGCTTAATCACAGCATGATGTTTGTCCGCTTGCGCAATAGGCTTCGTGAAATGGAGAAAGAGAAATTTAGAATCGAGAAACGAAAAGAAATATTAAAGCAGGCAGACAGGCTTGCCGTAATTCCGGATCAAGCCATAAAAACATTCGAACAACACCTGCGCAGCCTGGTTTCTATCGCGGAGGCCGGAGGAGCAAAAGTTATTTTATCGTCGTTTGCGACCTTGCATAATCCTAAATTGGATTATTCAAATAAAGAGGCGATTTATCCGTTGAGCAAGTTTCAGAAGAAAGAAATTTTTGCAATTCTGTATTTTACTCCAGGTCTCACACTTGAAGCTATTTTTGAGGGGATCGACCGCTACAATGAAGTCATCAAAAAAATTGCCGTTGAGAAAAGAACAGGATGGGTGGACAATGCCGTGATGATACCCCACAAAGACCGTTATTTTGTTGATCGGGTCCATTTTTCAAGAGCAGGGGCGGCGCTAATGGCCAAAAATTTTCTACCAACGATTATAGAAATTTTAAAGCAAAAAAAAATATAAAATCCGAAACGGATTGACTTACCCAACTTAAGAGAGCTCAATATAGCACCTCACATTTAACAAATACAGGTGGTTAAATGAAACCCAAGGATATTAAGCTTTATGCACTTGGCAGTCTCTTAGTTGTAATCGCATTATTCGGAACTATTGAACTATCGACCCGCATAATATCATGGCTGACTGGAAAAGGCTTTCTATTATCCTTGCACGAATACGAGCCATATGATCGCTATGTTGAACGAATCTACCAATGGCATCCTTTTACCGGGATAACCTTTCGACCAAATATAACCTTCAAAGGTAGTCACCCGAACCAGGCAAACCACTCGCCGATTATTGTAGATCATCATGGGTTTTTATCTGACGGACAAACTCTCACCTCCGAAAGATCCGCTGATGAAATAAGGATCGCAACTATTGGAGCTTCAACTACTGCAAATATCAATTTATCCTATTCTGAAAATTGGCCGGGCTATCTCGGCAACCTCGTGCAAAAAACATTCCCTAACAAAAAGGTACGCGTCATTAATGCCGGTGTCCCCGGCTTTGACACGGCTCAAAGTGTCGGCAATCTGGCTTTACGGGTGATGCCGTTAAAACCGGATATTGTAATCATATATCACGCCTACAATGATTTGAAGGCGATTAACCAAAAAGCAAAATTCAGGCCGGATTACTCTCATATTCATCCAAAGCCTTGGGGCTATATGCCAAAGCCCAACATTGTCATTCGCTGTTTAAATCACAGTATGGTTTACGTGCGAGCTAAAACGGAATATCGTGCATATAAAAAAGAAAAGTTGATGCTTCAAAAGATAGGCAAATTATTTTCTGGTGAAAATAGACTGAACTACATCCCAAAAGAAGCCAAAAAAACCTTTGAACAGCATGTGCGAATTCTGGTTTCAATCGCCCAGTCAGGCGGTGCCCATGTGATTTTATCTTCTTTTGCGACGTTGCATGATACAAATTCAACTGTCAGAGAAATCAAACAATACAAGCAGACAAGCAAACTTAAAAAAACTGAATTGTTATTGATTGGCTATTTTGTATCGGGTTTAACACTCGATGCTATATTTACAGGAATCAATCAATACAATGAAACTCTCAGGGCAATTGCTGTTGAGAACCATTGCGGTTGGGTTGATAATGCTTCAATGATACCCCATATGGAGAGGTATTTTGTTGACCGTGTTCATTTCTCCCATGAAGGAGCAGCTTTAATGGCCAAGAATTTATATCCGACTGTCTTGCAAGAATTAAAAAAGATGTAATTATGCGAACCTATTCATTAAAATAACAGGGCTAAAATTGAAACAACATCCAATAGCAAAAAATCAGGCTAGAGATGCCGGATTAGCGTTATTGCTTATCTTGTTGCTGATTATTTATTTTTCAGAAAATCTGTCTCTGATGGTTCCAAGTATCGCTGTGCTTGTGCTGGTAATAGTCTGGCCGACAATATTTCGTCCATTTGCAATGCTCTGGTTCGGGTTGTCAAATATTTTAGGCACCATTGTTTCTAAAATCATACTGACCATACTTTTTTTTCTTATCGTCACTCCAGTCGGTCTCTTCATGCGGGCGCTAGGCAAAGATTCAATGAGATCAAAAGACTGGAAAAGCGGGCAGGACTCGGTGCTGCAGGAATGCAATCACATTTACACTAAAAAAGATATTGAAAAACCCTATTGAGTAGATTTACAGGACAATAAAGGATATCGCCATGGATTTCTTGAAAGATCTCTGGGGATTCATGAAAGAACGGAAAAAATTCTGGCTGTTGCCAATCATTCTTTCCCTGCTTCTTTTTGGGACATTAATTGTATTCTCCAGCGGTACGGCTATTGCGCCCTTTATTTATACGCTTTTTTAATGAAGGGTATAATCTGACTATGGATGGTGCAATTCTCGGCATTTCTGCCTTTTACCATGACAGCGCAGCTGCACTGATAGTGGGTGATGAAATCTTGGCGGCTGCTCATGAAGAACGTTTCAGCCGCCGCAAACATGACGCACGATTCCCCGTAAATACTGTTGCTTATGTGCTGTCGGAATCCGGTCTAAAGATCGACGATTTGGATGCCGTTGCATTTTATGATAAACCCTATCTTAAATTCGAACGTCTCCTCGAAACTTACCACGCGTTTGCACCTAAAGGGTTAAAGAGCTTTCTGTCGGCTATGCCGGTGTGGATCAAAGAAAAACTCTTTATGCGGAAGATGCTATGGGAGGAACTTGAGAAGGCAGCCGGCAGGCAGATAAAAACGAGACCTCCACTGTTGTTTCCCGAGCATCATCTATCTCACGCTGCTAGTGCTTTCTACCCTTCACCTTATACGCAGGCAGCCATATTGACCATTGACGGTGTCGGAGAATGGGCAACGGCTACCATTGGAGTTGGAAATGATAATTCGATCCATATCATTCGGGAATTGAATTTTCCGCACTCAATAGGGCTTTTATATTCAACCTTTACTTATTATTGCGGTTTTAAAGTGAACAGCGGGGAGTATAAACTTATGGGATTGGCGCCCTATGGAAACCGCAACGGCGCTCGTTTCAGGAAATTTAAAAAAGTTATTTTAGATGAGTTGCTCGATATCCGAGATGATGGGTCAATTCTATTGAACCTGAAATACTTTGACTATGCCACCGGGTTGAAAATGTGCAGCGATAAAAAGTGGCAGAACCTTCTGGGTGTGCCGCGACGCAAACCGGAAACTGAACTCAGCGGGCCTTATATGGATTTGGCGCTTGCCATACAGGAAATTACGGAAGAAATCATTTTGCGCCTGGCACATTCTGTCAAAAATCTGACCGGTTGCAACAACCTGGTATTGGCAGGAGGGGTAGCTCTCAACTGTGTTGCGAATGGAAAACTTTTACGACAGAATATTTTTGATAATATATGGATCCAACCGGCAGCCGGAGATGCCGGCGGCGCTTTGGGTGCGGCCTATGCATCGAGATACATTTGGAAAGGCGCGGCCAGAACCAATAGCAACAATCCAACCGACGCTATGCGAGGTGCCTATTTAGGACCGGAATTCGATGCACGTGAGGTACATCGCCTTTGTAGAAAATTTGAAGCTCCCTGTCGACAATATGAGAATTTTGCCGAACTTTGCAAAGATACTGCCGGCTTACTGGCCGATGGAAATGTGGTCGGCTGGTTTCAGGGTCGCATGGAGCTTGGACCGAGAGCTCTGGGGAACAGAAGTATATTGGCGGATGCCAGGCAACCGGAAATGCAGAAAAGGCTAAATCTAAAGATCAAGTTCCGCGAAGGTTTTAGACCGTTTGCCCCTTCCGTACTGGCAGAGGATGTAGACAAGTATTTTCAGCTGGATCAACCCTCACCGTATATGCTTCTGGTTGCGCCGGTTCAAAAAGACATCCGAAAGCCGCTTCCCGAAAATTATGAAACCATTGAACTTTATGATAGGCTTTATCATTTGCGATCAGATATACCGGCTGTAACGCATGTCGATTACTCTGCAAGAATTCAAACTGTTCATAGAGAGACCAATGAGAGATACTGGCAGCTAATTAAAGCCTTTAAAGATCTTACTGATTGCGCCGTGATCGTAAATACCAGTTTTAATGTCCGCGGTGAACCCATCGTATGCAAACCGGAAGACGCTTATAAGTGCTTTATGCGCACAGATATGGATTATCTTGTGATAGGTGATTTTTTATTCTCCAAAGCCGAGCAATCTGAATGGAAGGAAGAAGGTGATTGGCGGAAACAATATGAGCTTGATTAATTTCTTTTAAATCTAAAAATTCAAAAAAATGCAAGATCTCCAAATCGGGATTAAACGCCTTGCACGTCGAAGAATTAATTATCTATGAGCCTCGATTTAAACCACAGGGAAGCCTTACGAATAAACGTGTTTTGATGATTTATATTGCTCATACGGTGATCGCCGCCTTTTTGAATAATCAATTTTTTGGGATCACCAACCTTTCGAAATATCTCCCGGGCATGCGACAAGGGGACGATGGCATCCGTTTCGCCATGAAATAACAGTATATTGCGAATATTTGTCAGCCTTTCAGATATATCAAACGCATTCTTTTTTGCATCAGATCGTATATCCTGGTGATTTAACGTTTCTGATTTTTCAATGGCTTTTCGTATTTGTCTGCTTCTTATCGGTGCGGCAACCGTAACTAATGCCGCAACTTCAATTTTGCTTGCCACAGAAAGACAAACGGCACCACCCATGCTACTGCCGAAAAGTCCAATTCGATCATCCGTTTCTCCGCACGCTTTAATAAGATCAATGGCAAAAATCAGATCCCGACAACGGGCCTCAAGAGAGGTTACTTTCTCGAATTCACCCTGGCTTTCGCCACAGCCGCGATGGTCAAAGCGCAAAAAAGCGATATTGAGCCGGTTGCATTGATGTGCTAATTTAAATTGCTTTGGGGAGCTCCGGCTGCTGAAAAGACCATGGGACCCGATTACCACCGGTGGTCGCTTTGTTGCCGGCAAATGCAGGGTGCCCTTCAGCTTATAACCATCGGATAAAAAGGTGATTTCCCTGATAATGGATTTTTTTGCCGATTTATCCATAATCCCGCTTTGAGTTTACATAGAAATAAGATAATAAATTTCAAACATAGCTAAAATGTGGTCTCTTATTTACCTGCAATCTTAACAATTTTCTATATCATTGATTGGTATCCGAAATCCAGAATTTAGAAGGAAAAATCAGATCCGATGGCAATAAAAAAGGGCCAGCTATTTGACGTTGAAATAACCGAAATTGCTTTCGGCGGCAAAGGATTGACGCGAATTGACGGACTGGCAGTTTTTGTGGATCAGGCGATTCCCGGAGACCAGGTCAATATTCAAATTAAAAAGAAAAGAAAAAATTATGCTGAAGCCCGCATCATCGAATTATTAAAACCTTCAACCGACCGCACCAAAGCGCCTTGTCCGTACAGCGGTTTTTGCGGCGGCTGCACATGGCAGTTTCTCAGGTACGATAAACAGCTTGTCTACAAACGAAAGCATGTTGCCGATTCGCTTGAACATATCGGGTTTATTCGAGGCGTTACGATACATCCCACGATTTCATCAAATCTGATTTTCGGTTACCGCAATAAAATGGAGTTTTCCTGTTCGGATCGACGATGGCTCTTACCCAATGAGATGCGCAATGCGAATATTGACAAGGGCTTTGCCATCGGACTTCATGTGCCCGGAACCTTTTACAAAGTCATTGATACCCAGGCCTGCTTACTTCAACCAGATCTTGGCAATGTCATACTTAGTGATGTCAGATCCTTTATCAAAGCATCGAGCAAGCCAGTTTATGGGCTTCGCAGCCACGCTGGATTTTGGCGATTTTTAATCGTGAGACACTCGGTGGCGTTTAATCAATGGATGGTTAACATCGTTACGGCTGCCTCCAATCTAAACGTTTTGAAACCGCTTGCTGATCTCCTTATGCAAAAGAACCCGGAGGTAATTTCGGTCATCAATAATGTAACCACCCGGCGGGCAGGCGTGGCAATCGGCGAATTTGAAAATACAATTGCCGGCAAACCGGCAATAGCGGATAAAATCGGCCCGTATGAGTTTGACATATCGGCCAACTCATTTTTCCAAACCAATACATTGGGTGCCAAGCGACTCTATGATGTCGTTAAAGATTATTCCGAGCTCAGCGGCACTGAAACTGTGCTAGATTTGTACAGCGGAACCGGGACGATACCCATTATACTTTCTGCCTCGGCCAAAGAAGTTATTGGCATTGAAATCGCAGAGAGTGCGGTCGAAGATGCTTTAAAGAATTGTAAGAAAAACAAGATACTTAATTGCAATTTTCTCATGGGTGACATCAGAAATTGTTTGCCAAAAATCACCCAGTGTCCAGATGTATTAATCATTGATCCACCTCGGGCGGGAATGCACAAGGAGGTTGTCAAACTCGTGTTGGATATGGGGCCGGACCGGATTGTTTATGTGTCCTGTAATCCGGCGACTTTAGCCAGGGATCTGAATATGATGATGGATACATATCAGGTAATGGAGGTGCAACCTGTTGATATGTTCCCGCACACCTATCATGTTGAGGCAGTCGCAAGGCTCATAAAAAAAAACCTAGATCTAAAAAGCAGCTATGAACTCAAGCATAATCTGTGGCAGGGCGCAAAGCAGGAAGGAACGGGTAAACCATCATAGCTCTTTAACGATAAATTTTATCGTGCTACAATTTCCTTTGAATTTCGAAACATGTTTATGACTTGGGCAACTTGAAAAAATGAACCGCCAAGGTATGGACTCCGCAAAAATTCGCTATCAAAAAACATGTATAGCCCATTGGGATCGTGTATCGCCCAAAAAGGAGAGCCAGAAACGCGCAGGAACGTTCTATCACAGGCTTTTACAGCATTACTACCAGTTTTTAGTTCCACCGGGGTCGCGGGTCCTCGAATTTTGATCTTCTCTTCATCTTGCATCAAAATTCAGGTAACAGGCGATATAATATGGCTGTAAAATAACAATGATTTAAATGAAAGATTCAGGTATTACGAAAATAATTGACAACCTTTGCAACGCGACCGTGCACCAATTACCTTTAACCCGGATAAGGTTATTTGTTGCACGGATATTATATGTCTTACTTCACTGTATTTTAGGCAAGGATAAACATCTTATTCAACGCCAAGGCGTATCGTATGAGGTTGATTTGTCAGAAGGAATAGATCTCTCTTTATTTTTATTCGGCAATTTTCAGAATTATATCACGAACAATAAATTGTTTTCTGTTGCTAAAAATGCCGTTATCTTTGACATCGGCGCAAATTTCGGCAGTATGGCCCTCAAATTTGCCCAGCTCGCACCAAATGGACGCGTGTTTGCTTTTGAACCTACGAGTTATGCTTTTGATAAATTCAGGCGCAATCTTTCGTTGAACCCTGAACTGGCCGGGATTATTAAGCCCATTCAGGTTTTTGTGTCCGATCAAACAAGCGCGCAACCTCAAATCAAAGCATATTCAAGCTGGAAAGTCGACGGCAGTGCTGTGGATAAACATCCTTTACATGGCGGAACAATCAAATCCACTGAATTCGTGCCTGCCATTACAGTAGATGATTTTTGCTTTCAATACGAAATCCCGAAAGTCGATTTAATAAAAATCGATACAGATGGTCATGAACTTCAGGTGCTAAGAGGTGCTCGCAAGACACTTGAAAGATATTATCCTATTCTAATCTTTGAAATAGGCCTATATGTCTTACGTGAACAAAAAATAAGCTTTGAGCTATATTACGGCTTTCTGTCTTCCTTGGGCTATTGTATGTTCAACAGTAAAAACGGCAGAGAAATTATGCTGGAAAATTATCCCACACAAATCCCATCGCGTTCGACCACTGATATTGTGGCGATTCCAAAAATGGATTGCAGCTAATATGTGGACCTTTGAGATGATACGACAAGATGTGTTTGTGTGCAATTATCCTATTCCGCCACCAATTATAAACATTTCCCACGACTCGCCAAAAACTTTCAATTGCTAAGCTGCGGGCAATATTTCTTAACCCAATTGAGACGCAACTGATTTTTTGCTATAATTGGCCTAGCATAAAAATAGCTGATAAAATCCTTTCCCCATTCCAATGAATCGCAAAATTCTGCTTAGTAAAAATATCTCTATCTATTTCATTATAGCAATAATCACCTTGCTCGCCTACTGGCCGGTGCGGAATCATGAGTTTATTAATTTAGATGATGACATTTACATAATTGATAACCGCCAAGTTAAGCCTGGTTTGACTTTGGACGGCCTGATCTGGGCTTTTCGCTTCAATCAGAGTGGTTACTGGCAGCCTCTGACCTGGCTCTCTCACATGTTGGACGTGGAGATGTTCGGGCTCAATCCGGCCGGACACCATCTTAGCAATTTATTGATTCACCTGACCAACTCGCTGCTGCTGTTTTGGATCTTTCATCGAACAACCGGATGTCTTTACAGGAGTGCTTTCATAGCTGCCTTGTTCGCTGTACACCCGCTGAACGTCGATTCCGTTGCCTGGGTGGCCGAACGCAAAAACGTCCTAAGCACCTTATTTTGGATGTTAAGCGTGTTTTTTTACGTGCGTTATGTTGAAAGCCCCAATGCCGCTCGATATTCGCTAATCCTTGTCATATTCGCCGTGGGTTTGATGGTGAAACCAATGCTTGTGACATTGCCGTTTGTACTTTTACTGCTGGACTATTGGCCTCTTCAGCGAGTGCGATTCAGCCAGCAGCAAACGCACGCTTGCGAGGCGTCGGAAGGGGAGGGCATCTTAGAGCGGCAGGGGAATGTTTTAAAATTGGTCATGGAGAAGATTCCCCTGTTTGTTCTCTCCATTATATCGATAGGTTTGTCGATTTTATCGGCGCGACAGCTTAACATCGTTGTTCCGGCGGATGCCGCACCGATGAATCTTCGCATCGCGAACGCCTTGGTATCATATGTAAGCTATTTGGCCAAAATGATCTGGCCCCATAACCTGGCTATTTTTTATCCGTTCCCCAAAGATCTGCCGTTGTGGCAGGCTGCCGGGTCAGGCGTTTTGCTGGTTGCACTTACCGGTCTATTCTTACTGAGATTAAATCATAAGCCTTATTTGGCAATTGGATGGTTATGGTTTCTTGGCACGTTAGTTCCGGTGATTGGAATCGTCCAGGCCGGACGCTGGCCGGCCATGGCGGATCGCTGGGGGTATGTTCCGATTATCGGATTATTTATTGTCATTGCCTGGGGAATATCCGAAATTAAACCAAAATGGCACCATAGGAAAGCAGCGCTTACCCTACTAGGAATTTCAGTTGTCGCTTGTTGTATCGTTTCCGTTCGAACGCAATTGCAGCATTGGGAAAACAGCCTGGCTCTTTTTAAACATGCGCTGGAAGTTACCCAGGACAATGCCCTTGCTCACAATAACCTTGGCAGCGCGTTCCTTGAAGACGGTGAAATAGATGCCGCCCTGCACCATTTTCAAGCGGCTTTGAGGTTAAGGCCTGAAATTCCAAAAGCGCACAACAACGTCGGCCACGCACTGATGAAGCTGGGACGAGTCAATGAGGCTGTTGATCGTTACCTTGAATCGATTAAGCTAAACCCCTCTGCAGCAGAAACGTATAATGGCCTGGCGGTTGCGCTTATTGAACAAGGGCGTATAGCGGAATCCATTTTACATCTTCTAAAAGCCTTGCACCTTGAGCCCCATTATGCGGATGCCTACAACAACTTAGGTGCCGCCTATCGCAAACAAGGTCGAGCAATAAACGCCGCCAAATGTTACCTGGAGGCCATCCGATTGAAGCCTGATTTTGCCGAAGCATACAATAACTTAGGGCTTTTGCTGTGGAATGAAGGCAAGCTGAAGGCAGCCTCATCGTATTTCCGAAAAGCATTGGATAAAAAATCAGATTACGCCGAGGCCCGTGACAATCTTGAAAAGGTACGGGTTGCTCAAGACGCGTTCAAAGAAATGCTGGCTCAAATTCAGGCAAAAACAAAAAGTAATCCCGAAGATTCGGATCTTTATCTGAAACTAGGAGATCTTTATAAAGAACATGGTGAGTTAAATGACGCCTTAGAACAGTATCAAAAAGCATTGTTAATGCGTCCGGATTTATTGTCGGCCATAGAAAAATTAGCCATCGTCCATGCGATGAAGGGGGAATTTGAAAAGGCAATCGAACTGTTGAATAAAATGATAATGCTCCGACCCGATAAGACAGAGCCTTACTACTATATTGCCGGTATTTACGCCAGACAAAATGATATTAATGAATCCATAGCGTGGCTAAAAAAAGCAATCGCCAAAGGCTACAATAATTGGGATCGATTAAAAAATGATAGAAACTTTGATAATATAAGAGAAACTTCATATTTCAAAGCACTTGTCAAAGAAAAGTCCACGTGAAAGTTGTTTTCCATAAAGATTTTTATCAAGTCTATACCTCAGATCCTGCTTCCGCCGGCGGCCGAATGGAGGCTATCGTTGAGGTGATTAAGGACGATGTAGAATTTATCACGGCTGTGCCTGCAACCGAAGCAGATATAACCATGGTTCATGAAAAGGTGCACATTGATGCAGTGCGTCACGAGGGTTTATATTCTATTGCCGCTTTGGCAGCCGGTGGAGCCACTCAGGCCGCTACCCTCGGACTTGAAAAACCTAGCTTTGGGTTAATTCGGCCCCCCGGCCACCATGCGTCTTCCGCATCAGCATGGGGGTTTTGCTATTTCAACAATATGGCCATTGCACTTGCGGTTTTGAAAAAGCAAAAAAAGATACACACAGCCTATGTGCTGGATATTGATCTTCATTATGGAGACGGCACGGTCAACATTTTGGAAGACAAAAAGTGGGTGACGGTCCACAACGTAGGGGCCGGCACCCGTAACGCCTATCTGGACGAGATCGCCCGGGAAATGGATCAATGCCACGCAGATATCATTGGGATCTGCGCCGGTTTTGACAACCATCAGGATGATTGGGGCGGCCTGCTTTTAACCAGCGATTATCAGGAAATCGGAAAAATGGTCAGAAAAACTGCTATCCGTCTTGGTAGCGGTTGCTTTGGGATTCTGGAGGGTGGCTATAATCATCAGGTCCTTGGGGTTAATGTTCGCGCGCTGATTGAAGGACTGTCCGCTGATCTATGACATCGATTTTTTGGATAAATGTAACTTTTTTGCTCTGATTGAATCATAAAAGTTTGGATGGTATAAAATCAAAGCCGTCCATACGGATGTTTATCCAAAAATTTTCATCCTTCCTCCTTAACGGCGCAAGGAAGCCGACTATCGTAAGGCGTCGGGGGGTCAATCCAGCCTTTCCATACTTCCTTGCGCATTTTTTGTTTTGATTCATAGCCTTGATCATTATTTATAAGGTATTGATTCATTTCCGATCATTTTTTGCCTCATAGGTTCTGAACACCGTCATCCCGGCTGACACTCAATTCGAATTGTAAAAAGCTATGATGAAAGAATGGCGAAAGTGCATGGGAATCGAACCCTGTTCGACACCTATAACATATTGATATATTTGTTAATATTTTTTCCATTTTTGGCCGCGGGGTAATTCCGGGGTAATCTTGGCCGAAAATCGGGTTAAATCCGATGATGTTAGTTCGAAAGAAAGGCTCCTTTTTGGGGGCCTTTTTTATTAATAGGCAGGAGGTGGACATCGTATTTTTTTGAGGATCTGCTTCCATAAAGTAATCAAAACCGCGATTCAATATTCCATCAACTTCTGGGCAAGGCGGTGGAGTTCCGGATTGGCGAGGGCAGCTACCTTCTTTTTGACTCTTCTGGAATAATACTCTTTTTCAGTTTTATTTAGCACCTCACCTTTTAATTTCTTTTGAAACAATTCCTTTTGCTTTGGCGAAAATAATTGGGACAATGCATATTCAAGCGACAGCTCCTCATGCTTTTCCTTCAACCGCCTTGTTTTTTCGGCATCCTGTTCAAAATAATTATTAAAGGCCTGTTTTAGCCTGGAAGGGTCAAAACGCCTGTTGCCAACAGAAACACTATTACCCTGGGACAGGGATTTTTTCAATTTTTTTAGACGGCCAAGATCTTGATTTGAAAAAGCCTTCTTTAAATGATTCGACCAGGCAAATGATAGATGGTAATGTTGAAACAATGCAAGCGACAACAACAGCAAAGTGCGAAAATCCTGCTGCTCCTTTTTTGTTAAAAATTGCTGTACTTGATTATGATCAAAATTATAGTCCTGGGCTGCGTTGGCCAACAAAACAGGAAATCCCTCCCACAATCGCATGTCTTTGCTTTTAACGACTTCCGCGAGGGTCTTGTTCGCATCGACATCCGCCCGTATTTCCATAAGCTGAAAACCAAGCTGATTTAAGTTGTCTAATAACTTTTGATCAACCATGAAGCCCCTCTTTTTCAAGGAGATTTAAAAAATGCTCAATGTATGTTGTGATACGCTTTTCAGAAATATCGTAACTTGCCAGCTCTTTAAAATGCTGTTCAACCCGTTTGATATCAATGTTGTTTTTGCGCGCTTTCACCAGCATGAGACAATCTTCAAAATCAACATCGGTTCCGCGAAAAAGTTTACTAGCGATCAAATCATATGGGTTTAATATGCCGATATAAATCTGAGAAAATTCTTTAAACAGCGTATGGTTGTCCGTTTCCAGGGGAGATTGCAGTAATTCCGTCGTATGGATGCGTTTTCCCACAAACAGGTCAAATATAAATAGCTCTCTCTTTTTTTGCCAACCTGATCCGGTTTTCTGCCGATAGTCCATAAATTGTATTTATAAATACATAGAATTGTATAAAAATGATCAAATATTTGTATTTAAACATACAGTATTAATTCATCCCTGTCAAGAGACAAAAACAGAAGCGACTTCATTCGGACACTGATATCGACTTTATTATTTTGCAGTTACTTAGATCACAGTCAAATTTTAGTCGTGGCCTCTGGAGGACGACTCAGGCCGGTAAACGACAAGTCGTGGGTGAACATGACCCGGGTGCGGATTGCCGGTATTTATACGCGCTTGAAAAGGGGGTGTTAATCAGTTTTTAATGGTTCGTATAGATACCGATCTCATTCTTGCTAAAAAGCTTAATAAGTAATATAAGGATTGACTCTAAAAAGAAGTAAACTTTTTTTGTAGTCGCTTTGTAGCAGGATTTAAGGCTTGACCGATATAATAACTATTTGATATGAATGGAAATGCTGGCGGAAGTGCATGGGAATCGAATCGACCTAAGTAACTAATTTTATAATTTTATTTGTCCCCTCATATCCCCGTCTATCCCTTGGCACTAAAGG